>JACCDR010071506.1_pt1 | contig 22735 bp, 16 predicted proteins | sample 7446431 | NCBI WGS metagenome assembly JACCDR01 (sample SAMN15323443, study PRJNA562643) | freshwater metagenome | isolation source: river surface water | place: USA:Blue River Watershed | collected 2017-08-17 | reverse complement strand
TTCAAATGGAAGCGACTCAAAAGTGTTTACTAAAGCATCAATATCATGTCCGTCGATATGTTTTACTGCCCACCCGAAGGCTTCCAATTTTTTATCCAAAGGCTCTAAACCCATTACATCGGCATTGGAGGCTGTAATTTGTAATTTGTTATAGTCGAGTACCGCACACAAATTATCTAATTTATAATGTGCCGCAAACATAAATGCTTCCCAATTTGAACCTTCTGCCATTTCTCCATCGCCCAGTACGGTAAAAACCTTCACGGGCGACTCATCTTTTTTGGCTGCCAAAGCACTGCCACAACAAATGGATAGCCCATGCCCCAAACCGCCAGTGTTTTGTTCCATTCCTTTAATTTTTTTGGTAGGATGACCAATATAGGGCGATTGGTATTGGCATAAAGTCAGTAAATCATCTTCTGGGAAAAAGCCTTTATCTGCCAAAACCACATAAAGCGCTTCAACGCAATGCCCTTTACTTTGAATATAAATATCTCGGGTTTTAGATGGCCAAGTTTCGGGAGATACTTGTAAGATACGGTTATAAAGTACATTCAGAATGTCGATGATTGACAGACTTCCGCCCGTATGACCAGCCTTTGCGTGATAGATATATTTGAGTATTTTTCTTCGATACTCTTTAGACTTGAGTTGTAATTCGTTGATTGTCATCATTTCAAGCAGTTTACTTGTGATGGATAAGAATGGGGGTTTACCTGTGTATCTCACTAAAGCATACACAGGTAAACGTATAACAACGGTTGTAAGTAATAATACAGAATTGTGAGTTGCCTGTGGTGAATCTAAAATATTTTTTCAGGTATTTATATCTTATTTTTGTTAAAAAATAAAAAACTTAACCCAAAATTTACTCAAACACACAACAACCTGATAGTCAGAGGGCAGCAGGTTATTAGCAATGCTCATATACCTCCCAACCCATGTAATTACCGAGGGCTTCTTTCAAGACACCCGCAGTTTTTGAAGCATTCATTACTACGTGGTGTTCAAAACCATTGCGACAAACGTATTGCATCAATCCTTGCAAATTATTGATTTTGGCAACGGCTCTGTTACCAAACGTTTTTAGTTCGTCGTCGGTCAATACGCCTTCGCCTACATATACTTTCATGATGCCTTTAGGGTCATCGGTGCTGATGCGTCCATACGTAAGTGGCATGGCTGGCGTGCGTCCGTCCAAAGCTCCATACGTATTTTCTACGCCTACCGACGTACCCAAAATCGGAGCATTACTAATCTGAATATCAGGCAAAAACGACTTCGCCCAGTTGCCACAGTGAAACAATACGCATTTTTCGTCGTCGTCGGCATAATTGTTATTCCAATCCACCAAAGCACTTGGCGAACCCGAAGCCAATTGCATCGCATACATACTGAGTGTTCCTGTTACATCCACTTCACAAGCACTTGGGAGCATATTTTCGCTCATGATACTCATACTTGTACAAACATTACAGCCATAATTTTTCTGTAAAGAAGTCCAACACTGAATAGCCGTAGCGTCTAAAGAATGTTCAAGCATAAAATTATTCAGTACTGCATCCAATTTGGCAATCTGAATCATGGCTTCGCTTGGCGTTTTTCCGATTGGAGTATAAGCCAAAATTTTCTCTAAGCGTTCTTTTACAATGGCATCGTCTTTGGTCAATTTATTGGCATTGCCAAGGATTTCAGAAAGGTCGCAAGTAACGACCGAAATACCATTTCTCTGTAAGATTTTCTCACTATAACGCACCGTATTGAAAGCGCCTGGTCTTGCACCGATAGCCCCTATACGTACATTTTTCAGCCCTTTGATAACCTTACAAACAGCGATAAAATCTTTTAAATCTTGTAAAAAACTAGGGTCATTGGGACGTACTACGTGCTTGGTCGTAAGCGAGTATTTGATACCATATTGGTATAAATTGTTGCAAACCGAAATTTTGCCACACCACGCATCTCTTCTGCGAGCCACGTCGAGTTTATCTAAATCGTCGGGGTATGCCTGCACCAATACTGGCACTTGTAGGTTGGCTAACTTCAAGGTATCAGCCACGCCTTTTTCATCACCGAAGTTGGGCAATACCACCCATACGCCAATAATTTCGTCGGCATGTTGTTTAAATAAATTAGCACATTTTTGTGCTTCTTGAAACGTTTCTACACCTCCCAATTTGGTCGTATTGCTATCGAGAACAACAGGATTGATGTTGAGCGACTGGCATAAGTCGATGATTTCAGTTCTGGCTTTTTCTACCAGACTATCAGGAAAAAAATCACGGTTTCCTATAATAATCCCTAATGAAACGGGCTTTCCCATAGTTAAATTGTACATTTTAGAGGAGCAAATGGGTTTGGTACAAACCCATTTTGTGTTGTACCAAGCACCTTTTACTCAGCGATGAGTATTTCTATTTCGTTTTTTTCAAAATGAGTTCTATCTTCTGGACTAATTTCGTTGTCGGTGACAATATAATTAATCAAAGATAAAGCACCTAAACTCGCAAAGGCACTTTTGCCAAATTTGGTCGAATCGGCTACGAGGTACGTGGTTTCTGCGGCTTCAATCATGGCTTTTTTCACGACCAAATCACTGATACTCGGATACGTCAAACCAGCCCTGAGCGAGATACCAGCCGTTGCCAAAAACAATTTTTGCACATGAATGCCTTTAAAAAAATCGGCAGCTTTTTGTCCTGTCAGCGACAACGTGGGCGGTTTAAATTCGCCTCCCGTCATGATTACGTCTATGCCTGGTTGCGTGCCGAGCATCATCGCAATATTGAGGGCATTGGTAATTACGGTGAGGTCACGAAAGCCTTTGAGTTTCTTGGCAATCTCCGTTACGGTCGAGCCCGAATCTAAAATAATGGTATCACCACTCGAAATAAACTCAAGGCACTTGGCGGCGATTTTTTCCTTTTTGTCCACATTCAAATCATTGTGTGCCACCGTAAAGTCACGTACTTGTGCCTCAATATTTTTCAGATACGCTCCGCCATGCTCCCTGATAACCAAGTCATCTTTTTCTAGTTTTTCTAAATCTTGGCGAATGGTCACTTCGGTTACTTTAAACAACCGTGCCAAGTCGGTTACTTTCGCCAAGCCATCTTCTTTCAATAGCTCTAAAATTTTTTCTCTACGCTGATGTGGTAACATATTTTATTGCAAAACAAAATTAAACGAAATAAAACGAAAACAAAAGAAATTTTACAAAAAATTATTTCTTATAAAATTTAACTTTTTGATTATTAAATTAAAATATACTTATCCAACACTAAAAGATTACTTTCAAAAGAAAACAAACAAAACAAAAAACTTTCATTTACTTTCGATTCTGGCATAAAATCTTCTTTCTACTGGCTTTAGCAATTTACAGATAATTTTTTGTCTGGCTTCTGTTGACGAAGCAGTATTTTTCCTTATCTCTTGTTAAGAAATATACTCTACCTACGTAATAACCTACAAATAAAAGATTAAAAAAGTACACTATTGAAGAATTTAAAACAAATTACAGCAATTATATTTCATTTACATAAACTTTATTTGACTTAATATACCAAGTCTTGTTTATTTGTGTAAAGTTTCCTCATTTCCGTCTAAGTTAATTTATATGAAAATCTACTACTTACTCCTACTGGGTTGGTTGTGTTGCAACACCAGTAATGCCAACACTATGGCCCACCAAAAGCCGAGCGACCTTGTTCGTACTACGGCAGCACCAGCCAGCATTCAGCTCAAAAGTCCCATTCAGGTTACTTGTAATACCAATACCTTACAAGTGGATTACCTCGTAAGTGGAGCTTTCAACACGGGCAATAAATTCATCTTACAACTTTCCGATGCCAAAGGCGTTTTTGCCAACGTCCCTACCACGTTGGCGAGTATTGTATCTAGCAAAAGTGGCAGCCTTAAAACAAGCATTCCAGCCATCAAAGGCAATACCTACAACCTGCGGATTGTCAGCACCAATCCCGTTGTCACTAGCGATGTAGGCAAACTCATATTACAGCCCTCTGCTCCTAGCATTGCCATGCAAAGCCTCAGCAGCACTACTGTAGCAAAAGTATGGGACAAAAGCTTCGGCAGCGACAACAACGACGTACTCATGAGCATGATTACCACCAACGATGGCGGTTTTTTATTGGGAGGTCATTCCAACGGAGGTATCAGTGCCAATAAATCAGAAGCCAGTCGAGGACGCTACGATTATTGGATTGTAAAAACCGATGCCAATGGAAAGAAGCTTTGGGACAAAACCTTTGGCGGAAAAAGTGATGAAAATTTAAGCAAAATCATTCCTAGCAAAGATGGAGGATATTTACTGGTTGGCACAACCTATAGCACAGGCATTGGAGGTGATAAAACAACGAGTACCAAAGGCTTCTTTGATTATTGGATTGTCAAAATTGATGCCAATGGAAAAAAACGCTGGGACACAACCTTCGGCGGTACAGCCGAAAATACCTTATCTACAGCCCTAGCTACAGCCGATGGGGGGTATTTATTGGGAGGCTATTCTACTTCGGGCATCGGAGGCGATAAGTCGGAAGCTACCAAAGGCAGCAACGATTATTGGGTTATTAAAATAGATGCCAACGGAAAAAAGCTCTGGGACAAAACCTTGGGCAGCAATGGCGATGATTATTTGATAGATTTAGCGACCACCACCGACGGAGGATTTTTACTAGCAGGGATGTCACGGGCGGGCATCAGTGGTGACAAAACGAGTGCCGCCAAAGGCTACTCAGATTATTGGCTTGTAAAAATTGATGCCAATGGTAAAAAAGCTTGGGATAAAACCTATGGCGGCTATCAAGACGACTTTTTCAACGACCTCGAACCTTGTAGTGATGGAGGCTTTTTGTTGGGTGGTTCTTCGTATTCGGGCATAGGGGCCGACAAGTCGGAAAGTACCAAAGGAGGACAAGACTACTGGGTACTTAAAATAGATGCCACAGGCAAAAAACTTTGGGATAAAACCTACGGCGGTAGTAGCGACGACATCTTGGCAAACATTACCAGCACCAATGCAGGTTTCTTGCTATATGGCTCTTCGCTTTCGCCTAGCAGTGCCGACAAATCGGAAGCCCTCAAAGGCGATGCCGACTATTGGTGTATCAACATAGGCAACACTGGCAATAAAATTTGGGATAAATCCTTGGGCAGTGTTGGCTACAACAACGCCACACAGGCCATTTACACCTCCGACGGAAGTTATGTATTAGGAGGCTATACGAATGCCGATATTGGTGCAGATAAATCGACAGCTCATATCGGTTATAACGATTTCTGGCTAGTCAAAATCAAAGCCAGTGAAAGCTATTATAACCAACTTACCGCCACAGGTTGCTCGGGCAATATTGTATGGAGTAATGGAGCAACGGCTAATCCTTTACTAATCAATCCTTCGTCAGCTACTGCTTTTACAGCTACTTGTACAATCAATGGCTGTAAAAGCGAAGTTAGCAATAGCCTTGTTGTACCTTCACTTTTCAAACCTACAGCTCCTAGTATCAAAGCCGACAACACTACTATTTGTGCAGGAAGCAACGTTACACTAACGGCTTCGGGATGTAGCGGAGGAGTGGTTTCGTGGACAGGTAAAAAAACAGGCAATAGCCTCAGCGTATCTCTTAGCACCACACAAACGTTCAAGGCCGTTTGTACCCTCAATGGCATTGCCAGCGATTCGAGTAATGCCATTAGCATACAAGTGATAGCTAAACCCAATGCCCCAACTATCACTTCGCAAAAAGATAGCACAACAACCATCACTACCCAATGGCAACAGTACATCAATAGCAATGGCTCTTCTACCTTAGTAACGATGTTGCCTACGCCAGAAGGAGGCTATTTACTAGGCGGTGATAAATCGCAAACGTCAAAAGGAAAAGATTTCTGGGTGATTAAAACCGATAAAGACGGCAAGAAAAGTTGGGATAAAACCTTTGGCGGCGACAAAGACGACATCCTCACCAGTATGACCAGCACCAAAGATGGAGGATTTTTATTAGCAGGTTATTCGTATTCAGGCATTGGAGGCGATAAATCACAAGCCAACAAAGGAAATGCGGCTTACTGGATTATAAAAATAGATGCCACAGGCAAAAAACTTTGGGATAAAACTTTTGGTGGTATTAGTACCAATAATAACACTTCTGCCAACAATTTCTTATCCAGTGTAGCGAGTACCACCGACGGCGGATTTCTGCTGGGCGGCTCATCGGATGCCAGTATTAATGGCGACAAAACCCAAGCAACCAAAGGCTTTTCGGATTACTGGATTATTAGGATTGATGGCAATGGAAATAAGCTTTGGGATAAAACTTTTGGCGGAAACACAGACGAACAACTCAGCACGATTGTAGCTATTTCTGATGGCAATTTCCTGCTGGCTGGTTCTTCTAACGCAGGCATCAACAACGACAAAACCGAAGCCAGTAGAGGCTATTTCGATTACTGGCTTGTAAAAATCAATAGCACTGGACAACTCCTGTGGAACAAAACCCTCGGAGGCGACGGAAGAGATATGGTCACTTGTGCCATTGCTACACCCGATGGAGGCTATGTGATTGGTGGAAATTCTAACTCTAACAAAAGCGGAGACAAAACCCAAGGACCAAGCAATGCCAAAAGCGATAATGATTACTGGATTGTAAAGCTCGATGCTATAGGAAATAAGCTTTGGGATAAAAACTTTGGTGGCTTCGACCCCGATAATTTATTCAGCCTTGTGGCTACCAAAGACGGAGGGTTTTTATTAGGTGGCTCGTCGTATGGCATGGGAAGCAAAGATTTTTGGCTCATCAAAACCGATAAAACTGGTCAAAAGATGTGGGATAAATACCTCGATAGCGACTCCGACGACGAATCTTTGCGGGTAATTACCTTCTCTCAAGATGGCTCTTATATCCTCGGAAGCAATAAGAGCGATAATAATTTTACCTTATTCAAACTACAAGAAAACACCAATATAACCTATACGCTCACCGCTACAGGCTGTAACGGAACGGTCAAATGGAGCAATGGCACAACAGGCAGTACCTTAAAAATAGCCTCCACTAGCTCTGGCAATTATACAGCCACTTGTGCCGCCAACGGATGCAACAGCGATGCAAGCAAAACCATTAGTCTCATCACAAAAACCGAAACTCCCTTCATTCAGGTGAGTAATGGCTACGTATGTGCTGGCACCAGTGTAACCCTTACGGCTTTGGGTTGCGATGCCGGAGAATTGAGTTGGACAGGCGGTTTGAAAGGACGTAGCCTTGTGATTACACCGAAAAAAACACAAACTTACCGTGTAGTTTGTATCAAAAATGGTATCCCAAGCGATAGTAGCACAGCCGTAAGCATCGTAGTTGCCAGTCAACCATCTTCGCCAACGGTAGTCGTACAAAAAGACTATGTTGCAACCCAATGGAACAAAACCATCGGAGGAAATAGCACCGATATACACAGCAATGTTATCACGACTAAGGATGGAGGCTTTTTGGCAGGAGGTACTTCTCTCTCGGCTATAAGTGCCGACAAAACCGTAAGCCTTAAAGGAAACAGCGATTACTGGATTACCAAAATGGATGCAACAGGCAAAAAACTGTGGGATAAAGCTTTCGGAAGCAAAGGTTCTAATACCTTCACAAGTCTTGTTGGCACGCCCGATGGCGGATTTTTACTCGGTGGCTATACTGATGCTGGCATCGGTGGCGACAAGTCGGAGGTATCGAAAGGTGGCAATGATTATTGGGTTGTCAAAATTGATGCCAATGGTAAAAAGACTTGGGATAAAACCTTCGGAGGCAATAGCCAAGACTACCTACGCCAGGCACTCGCTACAACGGATGGCGGCTTTTTACTCGTCGGAACTTCTAGCTCTGGCATTAGTGGTCATAAGTCGGAAAACCTCAAAGGAACAGAAGATTTTTGGATAGTTAAAATAGACAACAACGGTAAAAAGCTTTGGGATAAATCGTTCGGGGCTAAAGGAAACGACCTTTTCAATACATTCACTTGTGCTTTGGCAACTGCCGATGGAGGCTATTTATTAGGAGGTTATACCACTGGTGTAGGTGGAGATAAAAGCGACCCAACCAAAGGTGGTAGCGATTATTGGATTATCAAAATTGATGCTAATGGCAAAAAACTTTGGGATAAAACCTTCGGAGGCAACAATAACGAAAAACTCGCCTGTATCATCAGTACAGCAGATAAAAACTACCTATTAGCTGGCTCTTCTGACTCGAATATCAGTGGCGACAAATCGAATGTTGCTAAAGGAAAAAACGATTTTTGGATTGTCAAAATGGATGTAAATGGTAAAAAAATCTGGGATAAAACCTATGGTGGTAGCGATAACGATAATTTGGTGAAAGTCATTTTGAAAAAAGATGGGGGCTTTATCCTAGGTGGTTCTTCGGCATCAGACCTTAGTGGCGACAAAACAGAACGCCGTAAAAGTAATAGAACCGAACGCAGTGAAGATTTAATAGGCATACAAAAGTTTGATTATTGGCTTGTAAGCACCGATGCCAACGGCACTAAACTTTGGGATAAAACCCTAGGAAGTTACCGAAACGACGAACTCAGCGACTTGCTCTTGACAACCGACGGCGGCTATCTCGTGACAGGCACGTCTAACTCGGATGCCAACCAAGACAAAGCCGAAAACGCCAAAGGTAGCGAAGATTTCTGGATTATTAAACTGCAAGAAACCAACGCTACTACGCTCATAGCCACCAACTGTGCTGGGGTTGTCACATGGAATAATACAAGTACAGGAAGCATGATTAATGTAAATCCAAACACTACGACCAATTATACCGCCATCTGTACTGTCAATAATTGTATGCGTAGCAATCCAAGTAGTACGACTGTTAAAGTAAACAACAATACAAGCTTGGCACAAGCCCGCATAGAAGCTCTTCCTACAGCCGTAGAAAGCCCAGTTACGTGTTTGGTTTTTCCGAATCCTACAACCGACTACCTTACGGTTACATCAACCTATCAAGGCATCGCAACCTTTCTTTTATTTGACCTTCAAGGAAATCTTATTCTTGAACAATCCTTTGAAAACCAAACCTTTATCAATCTGTCGCAACATTCCAAAGGAATCTATTTATACACCATCTATTACAACGAAGGCAAATATGTAGGTAAAATTATCCTACAATAAGCTTGTACGCTTAAAGAGAACACAAGTGTATCGCTTGTGTTCTCTTTTTTATGACAGCCATTTTTTTGCTTCTTCCAAATCATTTGGCACATCAATCCCAAAGCTATCGTAAGGCGTAATGGCTACTTTGATTTTAAAACCATTTGCCAACCAACGGAGTTGTTCTAACGCCTCTGCTTTTTCGAGTGCCGCCACAGGCAATTGGGTAATTTGTGCCAGTACGTCAGTCCGATACGCATAAATACCAATATGCTTGTAATACGTATAAGCTTTGAGCCACTCTTCGGGGGCAACACCTCGCAACAAAGGGATGGTTTGTCGAGAAAAATAAAGGGCATTAAAATGGTGGTCGAAGATAACCTTGGGCGTATTCTGATTAAACAAGGTTGTTGTATCTTCAATTTGCTTGACGAGCGTAGCAATTTCGGTGACACCATTGAGGCAATCGGCTAAAATTTCGATTTGTTTAGGCTGAATAAAAGGCTCATCTCCTTGTATATTTATCACATACCGATACGGTATAAAATCCTCTCCTTCTTCGGCGGCTTGTGCCGAAGAGATTTTTAGAAAAGCTTCAAAACAACGGTCTGTGCCACTCGGATGCTCCGTTGAAGTCATCACTGCTCGTCCACCAAAACTCAGCACATGGTCATAAATGCGTTGGTCGTCGGTGGCTACTACCACTGTAGTCAAGGCTGTAGCTTGGCTCGCTTGTTCATAAACCCGCTCAATCATAGACTTGCCAGCAATGTCTATCAAGGGTTTAGCCGGAAAACGGGTGGACGCATATCTTGCTGGAATGATACCGATAATTTTAGTCATAAGACAAAAGAAAAGAATCGTTGTTTGATTTGAAACTTTAAATATAGAAAGATGACTTTAATAAATAAAGAAAGCCTTTATAATTGTGGCTTGAACAAGGTTGATACGGAGGTTTATTTCTTCTCCAAACATCTATATTCACAGGCAAGAGATTTAAAGTACCCAACAGTATTGTCCTTTTTAAACTATCCTCTAATTTTGCAACAATTTTGATTGAGGCGAAAAAACATTACGTATTTTGGAAAAAAAATTTGCACATACATTCGACCACAAAATTTGGAATATCAGAGCCGATGAGCAATTTTTGGTACTCGAATTACGAGATGAAATCAAGCGGAAAGTCTATCTCGCCAGCATCGACTTATCGAATGGTGCATTGTTGTGGTGTTTGGCAAGTCCTGTCCAAACTTGGTGGCAAAGCCTAGCCGAAGTAGTCGATGACACCATACAATTGGTCGAATTTTCATCCGAACAACAGCCCCGCATCTTGAATAATTATTATTTATCTGCCAAAAATGGCACATTAATTGAGAGCAATGTAGGCAATGTAACGCATAAAAAAACGAACTCAACTATCATTCAACCCATTCATTACACGGAGGAGAGTAAGTTTTTCCCAGCAATTTTCAAGTTTTTTTATCGTTTATTCAATATTGACATACAAAAAGCTGTAGATTATTTGGAATTTAAAGATAAAATTATTATTTCTTACTATCTTTACAATAGCAATTCGTTTAGTAATTACCTATTAATCACCAATAAACAGCAGGATGTTTTACTGAATGAGCTGATAGCAAACTCAGAAGGTCTAGGAATGACTACCTTTGTCGTGAAGCCTGATATACTGTTATATGTTAAGCACAAATACCAAATACATGGTTATGAAATTTAATTTAAAATACTACTATGCCCTCGTTTGGCTCTCTGGCTCATTGGCTAGTCACTCGGCTCTTGCCTCTGAGTCTATGGTAAAAGATTCTGTCGGTTTGACAAGAGACGGCAGCCGTACTTATGTGATGTACAAAGTACAGCCCAAACAAACCTTATTTTCTATCTTGAAAAGATACGGTAGCAATATCAACGAATTTAAAGCAGCCAATCCGGGTACTTCCGAAAATGTACAGATAGGTCAAGTGGTGCGTATTCCTTACAAAGGTTTCGCCGCAGCGCCAGGGGCTTATTTCAATAATGCCACCACAACTGCCAACAAAACACCAGGCCGTACTACTACAACTACGACTCCAGCACCTACAAGTGTCGTGCCTGCCTCGCAACCAGCACTGCCCAAAACGGTAACGCACGTAGTAGAATCGGGACAAAATTTGTATGCTATTGCAGCCAAATACCATATTGCTGTGGTTGATTTACGCAAATGGAACAACATGGCTTCTGAGCATATTGAAGTAGGACAAGTATTGGTCATAGACCCAGAATACGCAAAAAAAAATCCCACGTCACAGCCAAGCACTAATACGCAACCTGCTACAACTACCAATTATCAAGCACCAACTACAAATCCCATTGCTTCTGCTCCAGCAAGCAGTACGCCAGCACCGGCTTCGACCTTATCTGATGCCGACAAAACAACCATAGAGGTGTTGCGTTCGGCGGCAGGCTATAAGAAAACAGTTGAAACAGGCTATGCCGAGTTGATTGATGTGGAAGATAAATCGGGTAAATACCTCGGCTTGCATCGCTCTGCACCCGTTGGCTCGTTAATCAATGTCAAAAATGTAGCCAATGGTCAAAGTATATGGGTGAAAATTATTGGTCGTCTTCCTGATATTGGTGCCGACAAGGTGATTATCAAACTGTCGCCAAGAGCGTTTGAAAAATTAGTACCTGCCGATAAAAAAGTGAGAATAGAGCTTTATTATACAAGTAACTAAACATTCATGTCGAATTGTAAGTTATAAATTTAAGGTTTTAACTTTCTACTATTTACATTTCGTTTTGATTAAATAGATTTTCAAAAAAATATTTAAAATACAGACAAACAGGATTTTAAAGAAAAAATAATTTTATTTTAAGTCAATTATTAAGTACGAATGTAGCTTGGGTCTGGTGGCAAAGCTACGATATGGCTACTACATTCGTGCTTTTTTATATCTTTTAGTATGCCCAGACAAAAACGTCCTTTGACTACCGGCGGAGTCATTTTCAATATTTTATATACATTGGCTTTTCCTGCCATTGCCGGCTTTGCCTTTTTATATACCGTTTTAGTATGGATTTTTTCTATTCCATCTAAATTAATTGCTTTTGTTGCGTCTAAAATCAAAAAGTAATTTGATTTAGTACATCAACAAAAAGCCTAAGATTTATGTATCCTATCAACGCTGCTATCGTATCTTTACTGGAAGAAAAGTTTATTCAATTCAACCAGCCTAATTTTATTCCCAACGACCCAATTTGTATTCCACATCAATTTTCTCGTAAGCAAGACATCGAAATCATGGGCTTTTGGGCGGCTATCCTTGCTTGGGGGCAACGCAAAACCATTATCAACAAATGTAATGAGCTCATCCAGCTCATGGACAAAGCCCCTCACCAATTTATTACGCAGCATCAGCCACAAGACCTCAAGCGACTATTACATTTCAAGCATCGAACTTTCAATGCCACCGATACCCTTTATTTTATTGAATGGTTTCGGCAATTTTATGCCCAACACAACTCATTAGAAGTGGCTTTTAGCCAACATATTAGCCCCAACGACCCTCATATTGGCAAGGCTTTGGTAGGTTTTCATCAAGATTTTTTCTCTTTAGAAGATGCCCCAGCCCGTACCCAAAAACATATCGCTACGCCTGCACGCCATTCTTCTTGTAAACGCATCAATATGTTTCTGCGTTGGATGGTACGCCATGATACCCAAGGCGTTGACTTTGGTCTATGGAAAAATATCAAGCCTAGCCAATTGGTATGCCCATGCGATGTGCACGTTGACCGAGTGGCAAGAAAATTAGGACTTATCCAGCGGCCTAAACCCGATTGGCAAACCGCCCTCGAACTCACCGAAAGCCTCAAGCAACTCGACCCCAACGACCCCGTAAAATACGATTTTGCCTTGTTTGGCTTAGGCGTTGAAGGGGAAATGTAGGAAAAAGAAGGCTTTCGTATTCCTCTACATTTTGAAGACAAGCAGATTTGTTTTTATTTTACAAATTCAATTGTCATCAAAGCACCGTAGTTGCCGTTGCGTAACCTATTTTTTCCCATGCACATTCAACAAAAAACCTTCGGACGATTTACCGAATACGTCTTATCTAATCCTGAAACCCAAGAATCGGTAGCGATTCTGCCCGAATTGGGCGGTATTGTTCGACAATTGTGGCTCAAAAACAACAGTGGTCTTCACCGAATTATCCAATGCGGCGATACCCAAGAAGAACTCCTGCATAGCCTTCCGAGCTATCCGTCAACCCATTTGTTTCCTTGGGGCAACCGCATCAAAAACGGACAATATACTTTTGAAGGCACAGCTTACCAATTGCCCATCAACGAAGTACCACGCCAAAATGCCCTGCATGGCTTTGTTTATTATGCCCCTTTTCAAGTCATAACAGCCGAAGCTACCGCAAACGAAGCCATCCTAACGCTAGGTTATACCTACAAAGGTGGTTATTTTGGTTATCCGTTTCCTTTTCAATTGAGTATTCGGCACACTCTTTCGGCTCAGGGACTTACCTTGACTTATACCATTGAAAATACGGGCGAAAGTAATATGCCTGTTTCCTTGGGTTGGCATCCGTATTTTAGTATTGAAGGCGAAAGTAAAAGCGACTGGACTATCGCTTTTCCGAGTACGCATCAGTATTTACTCGACGAACAGATGTGTCCTATCGACCGTTTTGAACAAAACTACACCACGGGCGTTGACCTAGGAACTGTAGCACTTGATGCTGTGTTTGCCGTTACGCAACAAACAACCGTAGAAGCTGTACTTTCCTCGAAAAAACAAGATATAGCCATTCACCTTTGGCAAGAAGCAGCCTCAGAACAGTTCAATTATACCATCGTATATACGCCAGATTCAGGGCAATGTGTAGCCATAGAACCCATGACAGCCCCTACCAATGCTTTCAACTCTACCGAAAGCCTTTGGACAATCCCTGTGGCTGGTAGCAAAAGTATTGCTTGTGGCGTGTATGTAGGCAATCGTTCATAGCTTTTGATAATTGATGTAGGTGCAAAGCTACCATTTGTGCCTACATTAACACTGATACACTTTGGCTGCTCAATTCATCATTTCCCAACGCAATTGCAGCTTCAGTTCTGAACGGTGCGGTACGGCTATTTCGTCTAATCCACTGCCATAAGTACGGGCATTGAATAAGTCGGTGCGAGACCAACGCAACCAAAGGCTAAGATGTTTGTGCAAATGATACGATAAATTAACATAATACCGCCATCCTACGCCATTGTATGCCGGAAAACTATAGGCATACATCACATCCGACTCATACACATATTGCCGATTATCGTAATCGTCGGTATGAAAATACGCCAATCGGGCTGAAAACGCCAACGCTCCTAAGTCCCATTTTACGTCTTGGCACATCGCCCAACCATAAGTAGTAGGCAAGTGTTGAAAGGTAAAACTACTTGCCAATACCCTTGATTGTACGCTCAACTGAGGTGATAATTTACGCCAAAAGAGTCCGTTGACGCTCCATTTGTAACGAGGACGTACCTCTGTGATGCTTCGGGTACGGACTTTCCCCTTGCTATCGACATAGCTTTCTTCTATACTTACGTTTTCTTCTTTATTTTCTAGTCGTGCTTGCAAAGCATATTTTATCGTCTTCTTGGGTTGAAATTGTCCTTTTCCAAGTATCTCAAACCCATTTGTAGGGGCTTTATCTATCAAATATTTATACCAAGGAAACGTAAATATATCGCCATAGGCTGTCACCGTCCAGCGACGATTAGGCGTGTATTTCCAGCCCAGATACAAACCTGTTTCGTTGACATTTTGGCTATTTTCGCTAAAAGCATTGGCGTATAGGCTTTGAAAATCGGGTGTATATTTCCTAAAAATCAAAGACATATCTATCTTTTTCCCTAAACTTCCAACCCAACCTGCCAAAAGTCCATACCCTCCATTTTGTGAACGAGCCATTTCGCCAAAGGCATAATAACTGCCTAGTGCAACGTTGTAGCAAACACTGGCTAAGGCATTTTGCGTACCAGCAAAAGCGTATTGATTATACAATTTATCGGCTTTCAAGAGCGGCATATCGTAGGCCGTGTGCCAATACAATGCTCCCACAAAAGAGCGTTTGCCATTCCAACTGTAAGTCAGGCTGCTTGCCATGTTTCGTTCGTAAAGGGCATGATAGTCGGCTATTTCGGAGGCGGTTCTATGCAAACCCGACGTTTGCAACGACGTGACCCATCGGCTCGAATCGCTTTGTTCGACGTTGGCATCTCGTTTGACAAAAGAAACCAACTGCGTCATTTGCCAGTTTTTCCATTGCCATTCTACGGCAACGCCCCGCAAAAAGTTCATTTCCATCGTCGAGGTATAAGGTCGTATGCCCGTTTGATTACGCCGGGCAAACAAGACCGTTTCCGAACTTTTACCTAAATAAAAACCCGCTCCTGCAACCAAGCCTTGTCCAAATTGGGCCGTATAATCGCCCAGTATCACTTGTTGTACGACACCCCTATTTTGGATTTGGAGATACCCCGAACCAAAGTCGTTCCAAGTTTTTTCGCCTTCATCTTTTTCAAAAGAAAAACCTAGGCTCAAGCGTTTGGGTACAGCTAACCGATAACGCAATAAAGTACGCAAAGGACTTCCTTCGTAGCGTACTTTGCTGCGTGTATCGGGTGGGGTAAAGCCTTTTTTTTGTTCGAGGTATTGGCTCGTTCTGAAAATTAGTCGATGCTGTGCTTGTTGCCAATCTTGGGCAAATGTGCGGTTGGGCAGTGAAAAATAGACATAAGGCAAGAGGCGTTCGATGGTGGCTTTGTCGAAAAGAGGAATCACCTGTATTTCGTAGAGCGACAAAAACGGCCCATATACATCTCGGTAGGTGATAAAATTTTGGATTTGGGCTTTTGATAAAACACCCAGTAGTGTAAGCTGCTCGGCAGTGATGGCATTGATAGCAATAGGTTGTGTATAAACCTGCATCAGTTGCTCTAAGGCTTCTTCCGAAATGCCTTCCGAAGGTGCTACCAGTATTTCGTCGAGGTCTTGCTGTGCCAGTACCGAATAGCCCAACAAGCAACAGAGCATAGATGTGTAAAACTTTTTCATAAAACAAGCGTCGTTTTGTCTGTAGTATTTAGACGCACTGTTTATAGGAAAGTCACAAAAAAGGTCTTTGCAGCGATGGCTACAAAGACCTTTCGTTATAGGTAAAACGCTAGTTATTGGAACTTACGGGCCACTACATCGAGGAAATCATTGGCTTCTTCGGCGGCTGTAATCCAGTGATAGCGAGGAGCTAATACATTATTCATAAAAACTTTAGCTTCCGAAAAAGAACGCATCGAATCTAGTTCTTCTAAAGCCTTATTGTACGCATTGATGTCGCCTTCAAATAGTTTTCCGATAAAAATAAACTTTTGATTCAAGCTAATTGCCTCAACAATGCTTTTCACAGGTCGGTGAAATGCTAAGTCAGAAAGCGTCGTTTGTCCGATAAGTTCTTTTTTCAACAAATCGTTTACCGTGGGCAAGTCATCGCTGAATGAGTCATTCAACGAAGTAGCCACTTGTACAGGGGCTTCCTCTAAGGCAATACCCTCTTTGTCGATTTTGGCTTGTACCGTTGCTACAGTAGGCAACACATCGTCGTCGGTATCGGTATCGGTTTCATTTTCAACAGGATGGTCAAAAAATGATTTTATTACCCAGCCACTTCCGGGGGTAGGAAGTTCGGGGCTAGTACCATTACCATTCAATTTTGTTTTTTTCTCAAAATCCGCCTTTGCTACAGGCACAGTGGCACTGAGAATGTCAAGGTATTTATCAGGACTTTCAAAAGGCGTTTCGTTGGCTATTTCGTTGAGCCAATTGAGTGCTGTGGTCACATATACTTTGTCGGTATCGCCCAGTTTTTCTTTCAATCCTTTAGCAAATACGCCATTGATTTTGGTGTATTTTACCAACTGATTTACACGTTCTTGCGTAAGCGAGAAGTCGGGTGAATCTCTGAGATAGTCGTCGAAATACTTACTCGGGTCGAGTAGTAAACTAATCGTTTTTTTTACGGCTTCTATCAACAAAGGCTCAAAATGCTCACGCGTGACAGAAATTTGGTGCGAAACCGTATTCATAAAAGTTTGCAAAGCCGCTTTTACTTCCTCATTTGAAAAATCAAAATAAGGACTTTTAAAGGCTTCGGCAGTAACTTTCCAAGTTTCGTACAAGTCGGCAATAACAAACGTATTGATTTGAGCTACATTACTGAGCTTCATAATTTGCTGGCCAGAGATTGTATTATTTCTATAAAAAAAATCGTCACAAACCTTGGCGGCATATTGCTTTGCGTAGCGTTCAATTGCCTGAAAGTCTAGTTTCATGAGAATACGGATTGGTTTTATCTTATCGAATTAGGCATTATTACATTTGCCAGAAGTAACAACTCGGTGTGTATAAAATGTAAATTTATCAATTTAACCGCAAATATTACACCAAATAGACCAGAGAATCAGGAAATAATTTGCACAATTAAAAAAAAGAGGCGTACATTTCTATACTTAGACGATTGCTAACTCACTAGCTATTAGCAATAATACGCATTTTTGGGCATTTATCCACGACTTAAATTACAAATATTTTAATCGCTCTATTTACAACGCAACAGTGCGGAAAAAATTATTCGGCGAAAAGAAGCCTTTGTTCGCACCATTGTTGATATGTATAATATTTATTAGAAAAATACAATTATTCAAAAAAAGGGTTTTGTCTGCTACAACAAAAAAGGCTCAAGTAAGGAATCCTTCACTTGAGCCTCTTTTCTAAGAAACGTGTAGTTTCTAGTTGATTTCTAATTTTTCGCAGGCTTTCATAGCAGCCGTTTGTTCTGCTTTTTTCTTAGAATAGCCTTGTCCGACAGCAAAATGGTCGTCGTCCACATAAATAGTGGCTGTAAATTCTTTGTTGTGTTTCGAGCCTTCTTCCGAAATATCGAAACGGATTTGCTTCCCTTCTCTTTGGGCCCATTCAATCACTAATGATTTGAAATTGGGGTTGTTAGAAACCACAAGGTCGATGTCGAAGTGTTGGGTAAGAATAGATTTGACAATGAATTTTTTGGTAAACCTAAATCCTTTATCAAGGTAAATAGCACCAATGAGGGCTTCGAGGGCATCGCCATACATCGACGTGCGAGCCAGTACGGTGCGTCGGTTGCCATCGTACTCGACCAGTTTGTCGATACCGATTTTTCGAGCTACCACATTGAGCGATTCACGACTGACCATTCTTGAGCGAATTTCTGTAAGAAAACCTTCATCTTTGAAGGGGAATTTCTTAAACAGGTACTCCGCCGTTATCATTCCCAAAACCGAGTCGCCCAAAAACTCCAATCGCTCATTTGATTCTTTATATCCTTTCGCAACGGTTTCTTTCGACACCGAAGAGTGCATAAAAGCCAGTCGATAAAGCATCAAATTGGAGGGTTTTTGTCCTATTATGTTTTCTACAGCCTGCCTAAGTTTTTTGTCTTTGGGGTCGCTAGAAAAGAAATCTAAAATGGGTGATAACATACATGAAAAATAAGAACGAATCTGTTGGTTAATACGAATAAGTAAAGGTAACATTCCCTTTACGAAATAGCAATACCCTACCGCACGTGCCGTTTAAAACTTTTCGGCTTATGCCGTAGAGTACTGCTATTTCGGCTATTGTATAGGCCTACAGGTTCTTCTTGCCAATTACAATTTTCTGAATATAACCGTAGCATTATGCCCACCAAAACCAAAACCGTTGCTCAACACCACATCTATTTTGCGTGCTTGTGCTTGGTTGAGCGTTAGGTTAAGACGATTGTCCACCGCTGGGTCTTCTGTAAAATGGTTGATGGTTGGTGGCACAAGTTGATGTTGCATAGCCAAAATAGAAGCTACTGCTTCTACCGCCCCTGCTCCACCCAACAAGTGACCCGTCATCGACTTGGTAGAGCTAATATTCATCTTGTATGAATGCTCGCCAAACAATTCGACAATGGCCTTCAATTCTTGTGGGTCGCCGAGTGGCGTAGAAGTACCATGCGTATTGATATAGTCAACTTCTTCGGGGGCAATTTTGGCATCGTCCAAAGCATCTTGCATCGACAAAAACGCTCCGTACCCTTCTGGGTGCGGTGCAGTGATGTGGTAAGCATCAGACGAGAAGCCTCCGCCAATCATTTCGGCATAAATTTTTGCTCCTCTGGCTACGGCGTGTTCGTATTCTTCTAAAATCAAGGCACCAGCTCCTTCGCCAACTACAAAGCCATCACGGTCTTTATCGTAAGGACGAGAAGCCGTTTTAGGGTCGTCGTTGCGTTCAGACATGGCACGCAAAGCCGTAAAACCACCCACACTTGCCACCGTCACGGGGGCTTCCGAACCGCCCGTTACACATACATTGAGGCGACCAAGGCGAATGTAATTGAATGCGTCGATGATGGCATTATTGGCCGACGAACAAGCCGACACCGTTACGTAGTTTACACCACGGAAGCCATGACGGATAGAAATCACACCCGAAGCCGAATCGGCAATCATTTTAGGAATAAAGAATGGATTGAATTTTGGCGTACCATCACCTTTGGCAAAGTTGAAGCATTCATCTTCAAAAGTACGCAAGCCTCCAATACCAGAGCCCCAAATAACGCCTATTCTATTTTTATTTACTTTCTCTAAATCTAATCCTGCGTCTTTGATAGCCTCGTCGGAAGCAACAATCGCATATTGAGCAAAAGCATCCATTTTGCGGGCTTCTTGGCGAGGAATAAAATTAGCAAGATCAAAGTTTTTAATTTCGCAGGCAAAACGTGTGCGAAACTTTTCGGCATTGAATTTAGTGATATAATCACATCCACTCACACCGTTTTTCAGCCCTTCCCAGTATGCTGGTGCTGTATTTCCGATAGGAGTCAATGCTCCTATTCCAGTAACTACTACTCGTTTAAAGCTCATGTGGCGAAGTTGAGTTTCAAGTTCTATGTTTCAAGTGGGGACATGGGCATAAGTACAAAAGCAACGCACTTGGTTATCAATTATTTAGTACTTATCTGGGCAAGTTTTTTACAATTTTTACCCACTTGCATGTCAAATATAGATGATTTTGTAAATCTATCGAAGAAAATTGATAATTTATCTAGTATTTACGCAATTAAGGCTTAGGTTAAGCACGTAATTTATACCAAAAAAAAGTGCTAATTTGACCAATGCGTATGACGGATAAATGCCATCAAAACACTGTCAAATTAGCACAAAAAGAAATGTTCATTACTTCACATTTTCTTCGAGGTATGAAATCGCTTGACCAACAGTTTGAATGGCTTCAGCTTGGTCGTCTGGAATAGATACATTGAATTCTTTTTCGAATTCCATAATCAATTCTACTGTATCCAAAGAGTCTGCGCCCAAATCGTTTGTGAAAGACGCTCCTGGTGTTACTTCTGCTGCGTCAACGCCTAATTTCTCGACGATAATGCTTTTTACTTTTTCTGCAATTTCTGCCATTTTTTAGAACGATTTTTGGTTAGAAAAACGGTGCAAAGATGACGATTAAAAATTAGATTATCAAAATTTTTTTTACGTCAATATTGCATTTCTGAGATTAATTGGAACTTTTTAAATAAAGCTTGGTATTATTTCTTTCAAGCTTGGTTTTTTTTGCTCCAGTGAAACAATTAAATTAGATTTTTTCGTTGTGGACTCCCTTTAAAAAAGCTAAAGAGAGGGCTTTTGAAGGCAGCAAAATAGTATTTTTTCGTTGTAAAAAAAAGACTATGCTACGCTTTTATCCCTAGAAACACAAAGATGCTGCACCCAATAAGCCTGCATCGTTGCCCAATGTAGCTCGTTTAATGCTCAGGCCATCGGCATGGTATTTGGTAAGCCACTGGTTTAATTTACCTGTCATGCTTGGTAAAATGTAGTCGAACGAAGCCGACAGCCCCCCTCCTATCAAAATGAGATTGATGTCGAGAATGGCAATCAAATGGCATAGGTTTTCGCCTAGCAATTCGCCTACTTTTTCAAATACTTGCAAGGCAAGTGCATCGCCACTAGCAGCGGCCGCCACCAAGCCTGTTGTCGAAATTGTACCGTCGTCGGGCAATTGCGTTTCGCCTACAAAAGCAGCACGCATTTTGGTAGCCATATCGAGCAATTCGTTTTTACCGATATTTCGCTCCAATACTTTGCCATTGATTGAAGGCGTATGCCCAGGTTCCATGGCATTGCCTCTGCCACCCTTAAATACTTTTTTATTAAGAATAGCCGCTCCGCCTACACCTGTGCCAAGGGTAATAAAGATATAGCTTTCGTCGATACGTTCTTCGCCAAAATAAAATTCACCTAATGCTGCGGCATTGGCATCGTTTTCTAAAAAGAAACTCACGCCTGGAAATTTCTGCTCTAGGGCATCAACCAAAGTCACACGGTTGAGTTCGGGAATAGCCGTAATTTCTACAGGAATTCTACGGGTAGAATCAATCATACCGGGCAAACCGATACCTACCTTGTTTACGTGTTTGTGGTCGTAAAGTTGCAATGCAATAGCCTCAGCCAAACGCTCCACAAAATGCCCTGATTTACGCCAGCTAACGCTATCATGACTGTAAAAATTTGAAATTTGACCAGTTTCGGAGTTAACAATGCCCATTTTCACATTCGTTCCTCCGATATCAATACCTAAATACTCAACTGCCGCCATTTATAAAGTGTGAGTTTGAAAGTTAAATTATTGTTAATATGATTAGTAATTGGGATTTCTATATTTTAAATTTTCTTCAAAATTAAAGGAAAAGTTTATAGTTTGGAATTAAACCTTCGTTTTGATAATAATATTATGATAATTTTAGCGTTGTGTATAATTTTTTCGGTAATATATGTAAGAATACAGCTTTTGTACAAAAGAAACGTCAGGGCATTTGTTGTTTAAGTTGCTCAACAATAGCAAATACGGCTGGACAAACTTTGGTATTTTCGAGGGTCAATTTCATAATTCCTGCCATATTTTTTCGGTCGGTATGCGGATATTCTCGGCAAGCTTTCGGGCGAACTTCATAAATCGAACAATAATTATCTGCTCCCAGAAATGTACAAGGTGACGAATTCAACACATAGTCTTGCTCGTCGTCGAGATGCAAATGCTGTGCGATTAATTGCACAGGACGCATTTTGAGGTGCTTGGCGATGCGTTCAATATCGTTATCGGTAAAAATCGGACTGGTCGTTTTGCAGCAATTGGCACAAGCCAAGCAATCGGTTTGCTCAAATACCGCTTCGTGCAAAGCATGAAAAGCTTCGTCGAGTTGTTTGGGCTTTTTATTTTTTAGTTTAGCAAAAAACTTCTTATTTTCTGGAAACTTGTTTAAAGTCGCTTCTCTAAACGCCTGAATAGAATGTTGGTCGTAAATCATGGTCTTCATACAAAGTACAAAGGTAGCAAGTTCTGCTGAAAGTTGGTGATTGGTATAATCGCATCACCTTACCACAGCTATTTTTCCGATGATGGTTTCGCTGCCATCGGCATTACTCGACAGCACCAAATAA
>JACCDR010348778.1_pt1 | contig 22754 bp, 36 predicted proteins | sample 7446431 | NCBI WGS metagenome assembly JACCDR01 (sample SAMN15323443, study PRJNA562643) | freshwater metagenome | isolation source: river surface water | place: USA:Blue River Watershed | collected 2017-08-17 | reverse complement strand
GCCAGGTCCTGATACATAGCGAACTGGTTGATGTTAAAGTCAAAGTTGTCGATAACGTCCTGCGCTTCATCGCAGTCGGTGTACACGATAACGTCAATGTTTTTGTGTGGCAGCTGCATCACGCCGACGATTCGGTCAGATGCTTCAGCATCCTGGTTCATGGTGCCGTACATATCGCACCAGGTGCCACCCTGGAAGAGTGGGTCCTCCAGGCGCAGCGGGCCACTCACCTTACGGGCAAAGAACGAATCGCCGGTACGGTCCCAGACGCCCAGGTTCAGGGCTTCTTCCAGCTTATCAGTGTTGTCGCCGTATACCACGATGTCGCAGTCTTTTGGCTCCAGACCGAAGAAGGTGTCACGGGCAAAGCCGCCGGCGATGACACTCTTGAAGCCCAGCTCCAGGAGGCGCGCTTGTATCGCTACGGCGTCAGCAAAGATTTTGATGGTGCGGTTACTCAGAGTGTATTGTGCCATTTTTGATGCTCTCCAGGAGGTCGAGGTCAGATTTAACCCGGTTCAGCAGTTGCTGAGCGGCCAGGATAATTTGTGGATACCACGGATGCTCATTCGGTATTACTTTGAGGAAATCAAGCAGACCAGCCTGCCGGTCGGTGCGCATCCATAAAAGCGCTGCCTGCTCAGCAAAATAGTCCGGCCAGTCCTTCTGCCTTTTACGCTTGTTGGCGTATTCACCAGCCACAACAGTGAATGCGTCGAAGTTCGATGTAGTGCCATCAAGCAGTGCTGTCGCTCTCTCCTCACCCACGCCGCGAAGTCCGGGGATATGGTCTGCCGTATCTCCACGGAGCATCTGCCACCAGAAGAAATAGTGTCCGTAGACCTTACCGTTCTTCCCGTCAACACGGTAATCACCAGGGTTAACCTGAGTAAGCACAAAGCTGTCCCAGTCGCAGTGCAGGCCAGCGAACATACGCCAGTCTTTATCTTTGGAAGCAACGGCATCAAGGCCACCGCTAAGAGTTTCGCAGCAATAAGCTGCTCCGTCGTCAGCTTCACGAGTCCTCCAGCGTTTAATCTCGCATAGGTCTCCCTCATATGTTTCCAAAAACTCCCTTACTGCCAACCAATTTTTAGGCTTGCGGCCCCCACTGCGCTGCTCCTGGTATGGCGTTTCTTTAGCCACCAGGTAGCGCAGGCCCTTATCACAATCACCAGCTGATAGGTGAACCCTGGCGCGCTCACTGCCGGTCATGACGCGAAACTTTTCAATCCTGTCTCGCGCCACGTTCCGGCTAATGCCCGCTTCCATTGATTCACCGCCAGCGGCGAAGTAGGCCAGGAAGTCACCGTCGATATTAACGATGCGTCCCGGCACTACTTCAGGGATAAGCAGCTCTTTGGGGGCCTGAAGCGTCGGATTGTCAGCGGCGGCTTGTGCCGCCAGCTCTTTCGCTCTGCTCAGGTCCACAGTCGCTCCTTAGTCGATATCGTCCAGGCCCTTACCACCAGCTACAGGAGTGTCAGGCTTTTTCAGCTCTGTCTTCTGCTTGGTCTCTTTCTTCTCGGTCGACTTCTGCTTCTGGTCGCCATCGTCGTCGTCGCTGGCATCACCGCTGTCGCCCTGCTCACTTGACGCATGGCTCACGCCTTTGCTTGCCAGCTCCAGCAGCGCTTCCTTACCAGTCGCCACAGCTTCAACAGGGGAGCCGATGAAGTTTTTCGCCTTGACCACGGCCAGCTGGAAGCTCTGTTTTTCCGGGTCAGCACCTTCAATGAACAGGCTGTCCCACTGCTCTTTGTCGGCCAGGTCCCAGATGAACAGACGCAGCGGGCTGATAGCTTCAGGCACCGATTGTGGCCGGCGCTCAAACTCACCGGTAGGCTCACCGTCTTCCATCACGGCCACGTCAACATACGGCGGTGTGATGGTCCAGGCTTTGTCTGTGTCGGTCAGCTCAGCAGCGATGCGCTTCTCTTTCTGGCCGTTAACGGTGGCTTCGTACTCACGGTGGCGGATGCGACCCATGAATGCTTCGCCCAGCAGCTCAGCCATGTGCGTCACATCATCACGACCGTCGCGCATTTTGGTGAACAGCTTGTAGAAGCCCGCTTTCGCGCTGGTACTGTGGTTCAGCGTGATGGTGATGCGCTGCGGGATTTTCTTACCGTCGAACTCTTTCGGCTCCCACTTCTTGCCGTGGATTTCAAACACCAGCTTGACCTGGGGCTTGAAGGATTCGACCTTATTGAAGGTGGTGCGCTGTTTGCCGACTTCGACATACGCCACCAGGCGCAGCTTAGCCAGACCTTCAGCCGGTGGAACGTAATCACCACCACCGCTTGATACGGTCTGGTTCTGGAGAAGGTCTTTATTTTTCAGGACATTAAATTGAGCAACCATTATGCAGCCTCATTCATTTCAAAGGATGGGACATAGCCCGACATGTACTCTTCACGCATTGCGAGACGCAGCTCACGCACACGCTCTTTAAAGCCAGGCAGCTCATCGCATGGCATCTCTTCAGCCATTGAACTGCCGTAGTTTGTTTCGCTTGGGACCGGTGCTTCCACTTCCATATTGAACCGCTGCTCCATGAACTCACTCGCTGCTTCCATCGCAGCGTGCAGCACAGCGGATGCTTCCTGGAACACAGACTTATGTGCATCCAGATACTGCGCATCGTGTACCATGTTAACCAGCAGCGCTTTGCCGTCGAAGTTATTACGCTTATAGAATGCGCGGACAGCCAGCCACATAGCAGCCTTAGCCCACTCACCACCCATACCCTGCACCACGTAGTTCTTAATCTCCGGAGGAGAGAACGATGCGTGCTCTTTGCCGCGCTTGATAGCCGCTGCCGGAGCCGGGTACTCCATGTAGCTGTACTTCTTACCATCCGGCGTGCTGTAGTAGCCACGGCCCAGCTGAACGTTCAGGCCACGAATCTCAGGGTGCGCTTTCCAGATTTGGGTCGGGATGCGCGATTCCTGAATTTGTGAAGTGACACGCTCATAGAAGCGGTCAACGCCAGGGTATCGTGCGCTCTCCTGCTCAATCAGCTGCTCTACGTCTTCCAGAGGCATCCCGGTAGCGTAGGAGATAGCTTTGGCACCAGCGCCGTATGCACGCTGGAAGGAGAACTCTTTACAGCCGGTGCGTCGTGCTTTCCACAGCTTGAAGTCCGGTGCGTCTTTATCCTTCTTACAGCGCCGAACCGCCTCTTCGTACGGGATGTCGAATTTCTTCGCCACACGCACGCAGTGCATATCCATGCCTGACTTCAAATCCTCAATCAGCTGGCGGTCGCCGGTGAGCAGCGCCTGGATGTAGACTTCCAGGGAACTGAAGTCCGACTGCACGATGTAGCCCTCGGCACCGAACCGCGACTTGAACAGCTTCTTCACGTCTGAGGTATCAGCGCGAGGGATGTTCTGCAGGTTCGGCTTGGAGCAGCTGAAGCGCCCGGTCACTGTGCTGGTATGGTTGATGCTTGGGTGGATGAGGCCATCAGGACCTACGAGTGTGAGCATCCCCTTCTGGAAGCCCTTATCATCGGTCGTGATGTAGTAGGTGGTCAGGTCCTTATCCATTTTGTTCAGCTTGGTGAGCTGAGTCAGGAATGGAATGTTGCGCTCTGCCAGCTCTTCGATGACATCGGCGTTGGTCTGATACACCCCCTCAATTTTGGTCTCCCATTTGGGGTCTGGGTCGGTCATGCCTGGGAACGTGTAGAAGAAATCCTCATAGCGTTCCTTCGGCCCCCGGCCAACATCCGGCACCTTCATCAGCTTGGTCTTCATCAGACCTTTCTTAGCGCCGCCCTTGTACGTCTCCAGCAGCCCCTTACCGGCCAGCTCTTCAGCCTCTTCCTGGCTGATGTCGTTGGGTATCAGGAGATAGGCACCCTCTTCGCGGTCAGTGGGGAACACCGCCACCGCATCGCGCTGATAGTACGTTGGCTTGCCGGTCTCATCGTCCAGGATGACCGCCTTTGCCTGGTACTTGATGGTGCCACCGAAGATTAGCGCCGACAGCTGCTGCCCGCTGCCCCAGTTCCAGGTGAACGGCAGGTTTTCCGGGAGATACTGCTGCAGCTCAACGCGGAGCTTACCGCAGGCTTCCTCCAGAATCTTGGCCTGGCGCACACCCTCTTCTGTGTCAACGAACATCCCGTTGTACTCCATTTCAATGGAGGCACACAGGGAACCCATGTTCAGCATGATGGACTTCAGCTGGCCGCGCTTACGGGCTTTCTCCAGCTGCTTCAGGAAGATGTTCTCGGTGTTCTCAATGTCGCCATAACGCCGGGTGCCGTCTTCCAGGTCCTCGCCACACAGGTAGCGCATCAGAAGGTCTTCAGGGATGTCGGGGGTGTCGATACCGGCTTCCCACATGGCCTTGACCTCATCCACTTTCTGGTCGCCGCCGTACATCTCCGACATCTCGTCCATGCTAAGCATATGCGCCGTCGGCACCTGAGCCTGCAGCAGATACTCAGCCAGCTGACAGTCCCAGATGTTGCCGCCACGGGCCACGTATTCCATCCATGCTTTGCGCGCCTGTGGCCATTTGCAGATAGCCCAGAGAATGTCGAACTTAATGTTCTGCCCGACAATCAATTTCAGCTTGGGGTTGGATACCAGCAGCGGGAACCAGTCCGGCGCATGACGCCCCGTTTTATCATACACCCCGTGAACCTGGGGGTCATCGGCGTGTTTCCAGCCAATGGCGACCAGCAGGTTGCTGGGGTTGAACGGGGATGCCTTGCGGCCGAACCAGGAGCCTATTGATGTTTCAAGGTCAAAGACTACATATTGACTCATATGGCCTCCAGTAATGCCTCTCGCATTTCTTTGGGGATGGTTGGCTCGTTCGCTATCCGGAAATACATCTTCCGGAACACGGTCTCTGCACCCGCGCTCTCCAGGCCCAGTCCTTTGAGCGGTATATAAGGATGCGCGTTGTAGTGGTTATCCAGGTACTCGCTATCATGAATACCCGCCAGCACCGGCCAGTCGTTCTTTTCATGCTGCAGCAGCTGCTTTTTCTCATATGCCAGCAGCACCAGGTCAGCGTGCTTAATCTCCGCCCGGTCCACCAGGTCAACCTGGAAACGTTCCATGACCGCCCATTCCATTGCACCCTCTAAGGTGCGGTATTGCGGCATGATGTTCTTCAGCGGTGTGGACATATCCCCCAGGTATGCTTCAGCAGCATCGTGCAGCAGACCGGCCATCTGGGTGGCAGGAGTGTAGCCACGGTCGCGCAGGTAACTCGCCACACGCACGCTGTGCTCCGCCACAGAGTAGAAGCGGCTGCAGTGTCCAGTGTAGCGACAAATCTTACTCAGTGCTGCTGCAATATCGGTCATAAACAGGGTGGCCGGGTCCGGGTCGGCCAGGTCAACGTAGCCACCTGAAGCGGTGGCAATAATTGGTTTTGAATAATCGGGTGTCATTGAACGCCTCGGTAAGTTTTACCCAGTTTAATACAGGATACAGCGTTCTGTGTGACGCCGTACCGCGCCGCCACAACCTGCTGCGTTTCAGTGCTGGCCCGGATGGCCCGTACTTCATCATCCGTCAGCTTCCGTGGTGTGCCACAGGTCCGCTCTTTACGACCGGTCTGCCAGGCCAGCTCCAGGTTCTGCTGCTGAGTGCCTGCCTGCAGGTGGTCGACGTTATAGCAGCGCGGGTTATCACAGAGATGCATCACCACTTCTGGAAGATAACCGTGCTTCTGCATGAATGCCCAGCGGTGTATCAACATCGTCTTATCACCGACTTTCTTCATACCGTAGCCGCGCTTGGTGCCTTTCTGATTGTGTTCTACACAGGGTGTCATCCTACTACCTCCGGCATTGTATAGGAACCTCTCGCGCCGTCGAAGATGACCTCTCCCAGCCGCGCGCTGGAACCCTTTCTGCCTAATGTAAGTTTGTTCTTCGTAAGCCCGATAGACCGCGTGAGTGGGTTAAGCTGGGTCATCCCCAGGGTGATTATCGCGTCCGCCTGCCCCTGCTTACCGGTTTTGCTGTCTTTGAGCATCCCCAGGTTCGGGTACGGCATGTTTTCCGCATCGCCAGAGAGCTGAGTGGAGATGACGGAGATTGCACTGTGCTGCACTGCTTTCTCCCTGGCCCAGAGATACAAGCCTTCCAGGTATTCGTCGGTACGGGTGTTCCGAGTAATGTCAAGGCCAGTGTATCTAACGTGGTCCAGCATGTCATAGATAATAACAGCGGGATTGAACCGGTCGAAAAGCCGTTCCAGCTCAGCCGTATTGCGTCCATGTATGTCGAAGATGCGGATGCGGTCGGACTTGATTGTCTTGATGTAGGACTCTTCCAGAGTGCCAGCCTTAACGTATGCGTCAAGCTCTTCAAGCGTAGCCTTGAGAACTGTCTGATACAGTCGGAGTTTAATACGGCTGCCTGGTCCCTCATTGTTAAGCCACAGTATAGGCCGGGGGTCATCCATTTCAGCAAGTTGTGGGGACCAGTAAGCTGCAAGATTTGCAAGGAAAGAAGTTTTCCCGCTATCTGGTCGCGCTGCAACCAGTATCTGGTCGCCTGGTTGTGCAGGGCGCATAACTTTAGCCATTCCGGGGAGGAACCACCGTAGGCCGCTGTCATAGCTTGTCGCTTCCAGTATGTCGCCCACAGCATCGCTGACCTCTGCGATTCCATCTCCTCGGCGCAGCACTCGTCCATGATTATCCACGATGGTCCGGAGTTCATCCCCGATATTGACTTCTTCTCCAGCGACGAACCGCTCGACAAGCTGCGCAGCTCGGTAAGCTGCATCTGAGTCATGGATGCGTTCGGTAAGGAACTGTTCGGCTTCATCCGTGAGTGGTCGTTCAAATCCATCCAGGAGCTTCCTGGTAAGCGCCAATGCATCTGCGTCAAGTTTAGCCTCCTGGGTAACGGCCAGCCAGGTCATGAACGCTTCCTGGTCGATTACCTCACAATCTTTGAACTGTTTGAAGTAAGCAGAGAACATCTTCACGAGGTAGCGTGTCTGCTCCTCAAAGATGTACAGGGGGAGTGAAGCCACCCGCTCCTTGAACCGCCAACGAAAGCGGATGGAGCGGAGTAGGTCACGGTCTAAGAGCATCGCGTATCTCCTGGTTGCTGTGAAGTTTAGGGTCGCGCTCTGTTAAGATGTCCCGGTATGGGATGTCATACAGCTTCAGTTTCTGCTGTATCTTTGCAGATGCCGTGCGGCCAGCTTTGTCCGAGTCGAGCCAGATGGCGACTCTGGGATGTTTTGAAAGTATCCGAGAGAGTATTGCATCCGAAACATCTGTGCCGAGGAGGGCCATTGCGCAGCACTCTGTGGCAGACGAGACCCTGTATGCTGAGAGGAAATCTTCGCAGATAACCAGCTCTTCATCCGCGCCAGCCCAGTACGCCACAAGGCGGTCTCTACGACCAGCTGCTGGGTTGAGATATTTCGGACGGCCAGGGCCAGGGACTGCAGCCCTCGCTTGCCAGTAGACCAGAGAGCCGTTGTCACGTACTGGGACAACCACACGCTGGGTAGGTTCGTGAAAGTAGATGCCGAGTTTTTCGATGTCATCATTGGATAGTCCAGCTTTATAGAGCCACACACGCGCATCCAGAGGCCATTCTCGCACGTCGTGCTGCTGTGGCTGTGGTAGCGCCCTTATTTTCTCTATCGCAGCGTCCTGGGCCAGCTGAGAGCGCATATGAGCGGTCATCTCGCCCAGGCTTAGCGATTCGGCGGGTACAAACATGCTCTGCTTACACAGGAAGCAGTGAGCGCTGATACCCTCGCGCTTTCTCGTGACCAGCAAGGCATCTCCGATAGAGCATCCGTCGTGGGGCATACGGATGCGCTGTCCGACCTTAATCTTCTGGGCTGCCTTGAACCAGTCTGTCATTCTCCAGTTCATCGTACGCCTCTCTGTAAAGGTCCTCCCTGTCAGCAATAGACGCCAGCTCGTCCTGTAAGCTGGCGTTTTCCCAGGCGTACACTATTTGCTGCCTACTTCCATGCCACCCACGCCGGCAGCTTTCAGGCTGACGCTCGGTGTAGGCAGCTCACTTTCTTCAGCCGGTACTGCGGAAGCCACGTCCACAGCTTTCTCGACTTCAGCTGCCGTGCTGGCCGCCGCCGCCTGCTGCTCCAGCTTAGCCAGCGCATCGTCAAACGCGCGGCTCACTGCCTGGGTGTAGGCATGACGATGGAACTCAAACGCCTGACGGGTCTCGTCAACCGTAAGAGTGGGGCGCACGTCAGTAGTGCGGTGCCAGACGGTGTTGTCAATTTCGATAACGCTGTCCAGCTGCAGGCCGCCCAGCGGCAGCAGGGAAGGGATAAGGGTAACTTTAAACATAACCACCTCAGTAGAGTAATTTTTCAAGGAACTCGCCCGGTGCTTTGTCGCATTCTGCGGCATAGTCCGGCGTATAGTACGGCTCATCGTTGTCGTCCAACTCAGCGCCGTGGTATTCCATCGCAAACGCCAGCTCAGCGCCGGTCAGATGCTCATCAGGGTATGGTCGGGTATTGGGTGACATAATCAGTGTAACTTCCTTTTCTGCGGCGGCGGCTCAGCGGCGGCGACCTCCTCTTTCTCAGGGCAATCAGGTTCGATTACCGCGAGGAATTGGCCACCGCCCATTGCCCGGATAACTTCCTCCATCACGGCAAAGTCCTGACCAACGCCCTCAAAGCTCTGGTCACTCTGCCTGATGAAGTCGCGGACCTCTCTGCGGAAGGAGAGGAATGATTTTACCAGTGAAGAGATAGCCGCGTCCTGGCGGTCGAGCGCTTCACGAGTGGCAAGAGCCAGGTCTGCTAAATCCTGCTCGGTTATTGGACGCGACATGAACACCTCTACCAGAAGTAAATGATGAAGAAGATACAGGTCAGCGCCAGCAGCGCCATTCTGCGGAAGCTCCTGGCGATGCCGCGCTTAGTTTCAGGCGGGCAGAGATAATCGCGCAGCGGGTTGCTGGTAATGTAAATCCAGCTGTATACAGCACGGGACATAACCAGCACACAGAACGCCAGTACGATACTGAGGAAGATAATCATATGGTATTGTAGCTCCGTCCGTCGATTGTCAGGGTGACACACTTACCGGGGTTCTCCCCGGAAAGCTGCCGGTAAACATCCACGCCCAGCTCATCACAGTTGCCCACGTACGTCTCCGACTGACCGGAGAACGTAAGAGTGCACAGCTGGGCCATCTTGCCATTCGGCAGCATACCGTAACCACTCTGGGCTACGATATCCAGCCTCTGTGGCAGGGGCGCTGCCTGAGCAGCATTCAGCACCACTGTCAGCAGCACGCACACCACCAACGATGCGATGGATAGCGCCAGCATTATCTTATTTGATTTGGTTAAACGGCTCATCTTGCATCAGCTCCCGTGAGAGTTTATCGAGGTCCTGCAGGCTCTGCTGCCAGGCGTTGTACGCTGTTTTGTGGTCATCGGCAGCTTTCACTGCGATGTCATACATGCGCTGTGCTTCATTGCCCAGCAGGCCTGCAGCACGGGCAGCAATCGCCAGTTTGCTATTGATATGCAACTGCTTAATCGCCGCGCCCAGCTCCGCATCCTGCGTTACTGCGTCAGGAATTGGCTGGTCTTCCAGTATGCGTCTCAGATAGTGCGCGCAGTGGCAGTGATACGCCTGCGGCTTGTCGTCGGTAGCGTCCCACACCACATGCACACCAACCTGCTTATTGCGCGGAGCCACCACCGTACCGTGACGGCCCACAAGGCCTTTAAAGGCGTGCTTATCGGCTGCGATATACGTCACGCGCTCACCTTCGCTGAAGCCGAAGTGCTTAGGCAGATTCTGCACACTGGGTGCAGAGGCGCTGAAGTAACCACGTACTGCGCGCGCCTGTGTAGGTTTCTGCTTAAACTTGTACACTCTGCGCGCGGCGGATTTGGGCGACCACATGAACACGGGTACTTTACGACCGCTGGCGACCTTCCACTGGCAATCATCTTCATCAATCATGAACTTAGCTTCATTCCCGTACATGGAAACCAGCTGCCCGTGCCAGGAACCTTCAGCATCTTCACAGACGTACCAGCGCCCGATGGTCAGCTCTTTGGTACTGGTCACACGCTTGCCGCGATGCTTCACGATTTCGGGGCGTTGTTTGAACTTGTAAACCTTACCGTCGATAGCGCCACGCAGCCGCATACTGAGGGAGATTTCATGGCCTACATTGTAGCCGTCACCCTGCACCACTTTGACAACCGTACCCCAGAAACTTCCCGGCCCGGATTCGATGGCCTCTACAACCGTGTGGTCGCCGTCTGCGTCAATGACCTGATAGAAGCGACCAGCTGTCAGCTGCGCATTGGTGACTACCTGCGGTCCAAGAATGTTTTTGAATTTAGTCACAGTTAATACTCCCCTTGTGGGCAATTTTGACATTAGCCAGAAAACGCTTCAGGCCAGCGATGCGAGATACTTTTCTTGGAAAGTGAGCAATCATACAGCCGCACTTACCTTCGACCATAGACCCGCCGGTGCCACTGTGGTAGCCAGCTCTGGCACCATTGCCCGCGACGAAGTAGACGTTTTCCCGGCTGTACACCGGCCGGGAACCGTACGCCAGACACATCGCACTCGCTATGAGTGCTGCGCCCAGATTGATTGGGTTGATTAGTTTCATTTTGATTTCCGGCAAAAGCGCTGCGTGATAGGAAAGTCAGCGACCGTTGAGCCGATGACCATCTTACGAACCATTTTGAAAAAGTCAGGCTGTCCGGCGCTGTGTACTCGCCGCCATGCGCCATCGTGGTAAACTAAATCACCCTGTGACAGCTGGGCTGTATCGACGAAGCGCGCCACCACTTTGCTGTAATCCACCGGGTCGCCGGTCAGTGCAATCGGAAAGTTAGTCATAGTAGTTCTCCAGTAACCAGAGCCAGATAGTGATAACGATAGCCGTTAGAGGCGCTATCGCCGTGGCATACAGCTTAAACCAGAATACCGGGTCTGTGGCAGGGATGAGCCACTGGCTCAGCACCGCTGTCCCCGCCGCGCTGACCAGCAGCAGCAGCCAGATGGCGACCGCTGTCAGGACACAGCGCGCCAGCTGATGGATGATTTCACGACTTTTGATGGGCATAGCCGTATTCCTCATTGTAGGCTCGTGCCAGCTGTATAGCGGTGAACTGGCGGTAGTAGGCCAGACTCGTCTGGCCATCAGGGTAGACCACGCTCCAGCGCAGCCCGTTAGGGTCGCGGGTAGGCAGCGCCGGATTACCGGAGGCGACAATCTGGCACGGCCATACGTCGCCGGTCTTGGGTGCAAGAGTGGCGGAGTGGTTCTGCTTCATTGATACCCCCGGCTAAAATCAGGATTTGGATACTGTGGCGGGCTGTATGCCTGCGTCGTGTTAAGGCGACACTGTACCTTTGCCCCGGTATACGTCAGCCGGTCAAGGTATCGCTGTGTTTTGGCCTTGTGTAGCGCCATATTCCAGCAGTCACCGGTCACGATGTTGACCAGCTCAGCAAACGGCTTGCCGTACTTCGTGTGACGCCGCCAGCGAAACATGATGAAGCTGTTATCCGGCGTGCGGTACAGCCCACGATTAATTAAACGCTGCGTTGTCATAGTTTGTACCCCAGACCGAATTGCTCCAGCCACGGCGCGAGAGTCTGCATCGGTACGATGACGCTTTCGTTCGTACTGGGTGAGATGGCGACCGTGATACCAACCAGCATACCGCGCTGATAAGCTGGGCCACCACTCATGCCCTGCACTGCGCCGGCTGTAGTGGTGAACATTTTGCAGCCCTTCGTGCGCTGCACCGTAGAGATTTGGCCTTTGCCACTCTGTGGCAGGCCTGTACGGCTGCTGTACCCGTACAGCGTCACCGGTTTACCCAGCAGGGCGCGCCCTAACTGTGGCTCGCTGCGGTTGCGGGTACGGATAAGCGCGATGTCGCACTGTGGGTGAACCGCTACCACGTCCATCTGCGGCATGATGCGGGCAACATGTGCTGCTGTGAGGCTATAGGAGCCACTCAGAGGCGTTGAAGTGCCAACGGCACCCAGCAGGCCAGGTATGCCGATAAAGTGCAGCATAGAGCGTTCTGTGGCGTCTGGCGTGTATTGTGGTTTACCCACTGAGCAGCCGGACATAAGCGCCGCCGCTATGAGTGCAATCAAGGTACGCATGTTTCACCTCTGTCGATGTTTAAGGAAGTGGAAGCCCTGAATTTCTTCGGCTACGAAAGTTTTACCCTGCCATGTGCGGTAGAAGGTGGCACCGGCTTCACCTGTGATTTGCTGCAGGGTGTACAGCTGACCAGCCACGTCCAGCTCAACATATATCCCTTCATTGTGCAGTTTCTGCAACATGGCAGCACTGAGCGCGTTTTTCTCCATCACAGTAGCCCCATGTTGAAAGCGTCAGCGTATACCCGCGCTGCTACTTCGTTTTTGAAGTCAACCAAATCCATTGCACAAGCGCTATTCCCGTAGCGCTCCCACTCTTCCCGCTCACACACAACAACCGTATGAGTGTAGCCCTGCGCCGCCAGCTCGCCGGAGGCGTCTATCAGTTTGTAGACTAAAGCAATATTTTCGTTGTTCATGATGTTCACCTTACCAGCGATGGCTACGACTTGACCAGACCGCATCGCAATCTGATACGCTATAGAAGCAATCCAGCAGCACGAGGCGACTGTTTTTAACTGTGACATTGCGAGGGCTAATCTCAAAGCCGATGTCATACATCCAGTTACCCAGAGCGTCAGCTGCCTCCTGCATTACTGCAAACTCTTCCGCGTACTGCGGGAACCGTATAGCCAACGCGCTGAGTTTAGCAGTCAGCCCGTCGTAATTACGTACGGTACAGTGCAGATGCTGGCGTAGGATTTTATACAGCCCCCAGTCGCGCGCTATCAGCTCACGTTTCAGGCTGCTGGGGCGCGGAAGGTAGTCCATCTCATACACACCCGGTTCAATGCGTTCAACCGGCGCATAGAGACGATGCTCAGGAAAGCCCCAGAGCGCCTGACACTCTTTCACACGGTCAACACTGCGCAGCTGTACACGCTTGCCGCACTCTTTCAGATAGCAGGTAGTAAACATGCCTTTGCCGATACGTTTCATTGTCTCACCTCGTTGTTAATGGTGCACTTCATCCGTTCATGTACCCGCCACGAGTGCAGGCACATGCCCAGATGTCAGAAGTTTTCCGCCTGATACCGCAGCCACTCCATACGCTCCGGATTTTTCCAGACAGTATCCGCCGCCTCTTCAGCGTTGAAATGGCGTATACGCTCCCCTTGATTGCCCGGATTAAACGGGTAATCCATGTGACGGCCGGAGCGCATGAACATTATCCCCAGCTCCCTCACACACTCGCCACGGTGCCGCCATGAAATACTCGGGTCCATGCTCTGCATATGGTTGAAGAAATAACGGAAGTTTACGCACATAGCCATGCGCGGCGCGAACCATTCTGGCGTAGCCTCGCCGGCAACGTGTGCCAGCGCAGCCTCTAAGAGTGCTTTAAAGAATTCACGTAATAGCCAATCGTTCATGATGTTAGCCCTTAATGTTAATCGTTGAAGCCTGCGCAATTCCACTGATGCATAACGCAGGTTTGATATTCTTCCTGCGCCAGTGATAACCGTGTGAAATCCTTTTGCTGTTCACCGTACTTAACGCGGTAAAGCGGCTGCGGGTCGCCACTGACACAAATATACTGGCTCATGGTCACAGCAAATTGACCGTCAATCGCTGCCCGTGCTTTCAGTCGCCAGTGTCCTACTGGCTTCACAGTACCTATTAAACTGCGTGGGTCGATGTTATGCATGATGCACCTCTAATGCGCTTTCGTTAAGCAGGAACGTCTCATTGTTGAAACGGACAGTATTCACAGGCCAGTTACTAAAGTACTTACTGGTCATCCGGCGATGATGAATCTTGCCACCGGCACCGAACCGTACTACGCCGTTGTTAATCAGGATGGCTGGCACGTCTACAATCTCACTGAGTTTACGCATACGCCACCGCCTCACACTGCGCCGCTGTTAAGGTAGACAGTGCAGCGCGTTCTGCTGTATGACGTGCCGCACGAGTGCAGGCTACGAAGTGGCGTCCCAGTGCATCCACTGTATAGCCGGGAAACTGCGCAGCCACTGCGGGAGATACACGCTGGAAGTCGCCAATGTCCTGCGTGGTGTACGTCTGCAGCGCATGGCGCAGAGTAACCAGCATGGCGCGGTTGTCATCGTTGACAACCAGAATCGCATCCTGCTCAAACTGCAGAGCCAGCTCAATGGCTGTCTTAAACGCCGCGTTGTCAGCGCCGTGGATGATGAAGCTCTGCTCCTGCTGCCCTTCCCAGTAGCCGGTCACTGGCTCACTGCCCAGACCGTGGCGAGAATCGAAGGTGAAGCGCAAGAGTGCAGAGTTAACCGCGTTTGTGTCTACATCGTTTGAAGCGCGGAAAGCAGAGATGATGATTTTCATGTGATATACCTTTCGTTGTGAATGAGGTTGTTTGTTCGTTGGTTAACAGCGCCACTTAATGGAAGTAGCCACGTACCTGCTGTTGTGGTAGCTGCACTCCTGAGATACGCTGCATTCAACGCCAGCGCGTCTCTCTACCTGTGATGGCAGCACTCCCGGTTTACTGCTTAACTGTAGGCTGCTATCCGTTTGGATAGCTGACTGATACGCATCCGGGCAGTAATCTTGTCAATCGCTGCTGCTTCAGGGTCATCAATCACAGCCTGATGTTTCTGTATCTGTTGCCGCCATGCTTTGCAGTTTGCTTTGCCGTGGCGTACATCAGCACTAATCAGAGTAGGCATACAGCCTCCCGCTTGAGTTAGACACTCCGATGAGTGCCTATCATAAAGCGCACATCATACCCGCCGTTCTGGCCTGTCTCGCAGTAGGGAATGATGTGTCTCTGGCACGCCTTGTGGCGTCACACTCTTTCGAGCTATCCAGATTGTCGCGCTGCTGCTGCCTATGGTGGACTTATGGTTGCACACTTGCCAGCCAGCGCCGGTATCCTTTACCGCTTTAGCAGCCTTCCTTGCTGCCCTTGTGATACATCTTACTGCACTTGCTTACTGCTGTCAAACTTTATTTCTTACTGCTTACTGCTTATCGGTCATCTCAGTATTCGTACGCCCTGAGCGGCTACTTCGTGGGCTATCCTGCCTCCCGATGACTTAACTATACGTCTACTCATTCAGAGATGCAAGCGCTTTTTTCATCTTTTCTTTCACCTGCGCTAATTGCTGCTTACTCATCTCGTGCCGGAACTCTCTGACGCTGGCTATCACCTCTCTATCTGCTGCTATATCCCTCTTGCATTGCTCACTATCAGCACGCCAGCCCGGATAAACCAGCTTGAAGCCATTCCTGCAGCCTGTATGCACTTCAGCCGCGTTATCCAGCTCGATGAGTGGTAACGCACTGCCTATTGCATAAAACTCAATACAGGCCTTATCAAAGCGTTTAGCGTAATCCATCAGATAGAGCGCCTGCCTGTCTCCTACACCACAGAGCAACATCACTCTCTCTTTCCCTATCTCATCATGTCGCCATACATTCAGCACATCATGAGGCATTGCTATGTACTGCCCTGTCTCAGTCATCAGCCAGCCTTGTAACTTACTGACTAATTCATCCGGTATCTTATAGCTCAAAGGTAACTCATACCCTGCTAACCATCTCCGGCTATACGTCTTAGCAGGTCTCGCCATATAACCTCCTATAGTATGGTTAACAGCCATTCAGCAAACTATAACACGTAGTGATACAGATAACCAGTCAGGCATGATATGACCATATATGCCCCGGTGAGTGGTGATGCATCCGATAGGATGGATTCACACAATCACACACACGCTACACACAACGTCTCAGAGCAACGCGAAGAGATAGCGCAAAGAGATAGATACCGCACACGCTTGCCGTGTTGTTATCACACCCGCTGATGATTCGTTAACAGCGTTGACAACCCCTATATAAATATATCTGCGTAAACCCCGTGGCACAAGGCTTCGCGAGGTATCCGCTATCTCCACTCTGTGGCAGGTTGTGGCTATCGTCTCGCCACTCTGTGGAAGGTGGAAGCTATCAGATGCGCTATGTGACGATACAGCCCATTTAGCCGTCTAAACGTCTAGCCATCCAGACTTCTAGCCATCTGGACATTTAGCCGTCCAGCCGTCCAGAAGGCCAGGCCACGGGGGAAAGCGCGCCTTCTTTGTAGTTGGATACCCCCTCGCAAATCTCCACCATTTTTCAGGCGTGCCCACAAAGAGGATGATGATGTCGTCGTTAAACGTCACAGGAAGCTCATAGAGCCATTTAATGAGGGTAAGGGCTACCATCGCATAGGGAAGGCCCCAGAATCGCTCTGAGGGCCTTACAGGAGGTTTTAGCTGTGGTTACGTTGTTGTCGTTAGGTTACTGCTGTGGTCCACCGAATCGGGACTTCACCAGCTCGGTAAGTACACCAGAGCCAAGTACGGAGAGAAGTGAACCAATCCCGATGACCAGGAGAGGGTCAGCATCCGGCTTGAGGTAATACACGCAGGTGCTGACGATGGCCACGGCCATGCTCACCAGCGTACGACCCACAGTTTGCTTGAGGGTGACGGGTTCTTTGGAAGCCAATGCTTGCCCCAGGCCCACCAGCGCCCCGATGAAAACGAGCACTCCGAGTAACATCATCGGGGAGAACACCATCCCTGGTGCTCCGGCCATGATGGGCGTCGTTGCTGCTACTGCGCCAGTCAGCGTGGCGACAGAGGCGGATTGGATACCGCTTGTGTCCAGAAAGCTAAGGTTCATTTGGGTGGCCCCGATAGTAGATTGCGCAGGGATGCTTTATCGTCGTTGCAGTCGTGCAGGGCCGCGTGGTAGTCCTTCACCAAGTTGGACAACACCTTGTTGGTCCACTTGCCCTCCGGGAGCGCCGGGTAAGGACACTCCTGAAGAAGAGGGTCAACGTTTTTCTGCACCGGTTGTGGCTTTACCGATGTAGTCCCGCAGGCCGTCAGCAATGTCGTCAGGCACAGGAGCATCAGCCCAGCCAGGATTCGCTTCATAAGATTTCTCCAGCTTCTGTTCGACCCGCTCTTTGGCCTGGTCGTTCTGTACTTGTTTATGCTGGCGGTTAAGCAGCTCAGCAGAGAGGGATGCACTCCAGGCACGTTCCGCAGTCAGGTTGTCGGACAGGGCGATGTTGGATTGGGTCAAATCCTTAATCTGCGCGTCTCTGACGTGCTTTCCGTGCCACAGGAATACGGTGGTAGCACCCAGCCCTAAGAGGGCCAGGAGGATGGCGTAGGATGCGTATTTTTGCACTGTTGCTTTCATGGGTGGATAACTCGTCCGGTGGAGTACAGAGTCCATTCACCTCTACGACGGCGCACAAGGCCGGGGTAGTTCTTGACACGCTTACCGTTAATGGTTACAGTGGTCCAGCTGAGCAGGGATGCCAGCACGCCGGCAGGATTACGGGCGTTGTGTGCTTTGACAGCCTGGCTACCAGCGGCACCGGCTGTACCCACGTTCCAGGCGAACACGGCGAATGCGGCCAGCTCGTCGTCGGTGGTGTCGGGGCGCAGGTACACGGCAATCTTGTCCGCGTAGCCCTGCAGCTCAGAGCGGAGGTTGGCTTCAGCCTGGGCAGCGGTCCATACCTGGCCGGGATACACGCCACGGGTCCAGCCGTAGCCGATGGTCCATACGCCCTTTGAATCCTGGTAGGCTTTGAGCGACAGACCTTCCCAGGCTTTAGCCAGCTCGAACGCCTTTTCGGACAACTTTCTTGGTTGCATTAGGAACCTCTGGCGGTGGGAGTACCGCCGCGTAGTGAGTGGAGACGTGGGCCGGTTCTTCCGGCTCAGTCTTTGGGTCATCCAGCTCCAGCTCATCATTGCAGATACGGATGGCTTCATTGAAGAAAAGTACGAGGTCAGTCAGCTTTTCCTGCTTGCTCTCTGGTGCCTGAATCTGGGCGAAGCTGATTGCCTTTACCACCTCTTTGCGGATGGCGTGGGAATTAGTCAGGAAGCCGGGGGAGCGGATGTCGTCGAGTCTCATGGGTTATGCCTCAGTAAGTAGCGGCCGTCCGTGGCCGGGAAGATTACGCGGTACGGCTGAAGGTGCGAGACGCTTCGCGGTACACGCCAGCAGTGTCGGTGCCGAAGACTTTCAGCGTATGGGTGCCGATGGTCAGGGCGGTGGCCGCTGCAGAGCTGATGGTGATGTTGGCGCTGTTGCTGCCTACGGTGCTGACGGTTACGCCCGACATTGGTGCACCATCTACCCAGACGGTCAGGCCGGCACCGGTGGTGACGCCGGCAGTGGTAACAGTCACGGTGATTGGGCTGGCCGCTTCAGCAGCGGTAATCACGTTGTCAGTGGAGATGGCGTTGATGGTCATGCTGCCAATCGTGCTCATCGGGGTCAGCTTCGCCAGGGCAGCATTCAGCAGGGCCACAGTGTTGGTGGTCTTGTCGTTCGCACCGTTGCGGTACTGAGCCTCGCACTCGTTGATGACCCATGCCAGGTCAAAGCGCAGACGGTCGCCACGGCTGTCCAGGTTGGAGGCAGGGAGTTGTGATGCGTTCATTAACGTTTCCTTCTATTAAACATAGAGCCACCGCGTGCAGGAGCATCGAAGCGACGTTTGTTGAGGGGGTCTTTACGCCAGGCTTCAAACTCACGCGCTTTCTGGGCGGCGATGGCTTTGGTCTGGTCGAGCTGCAACAGGACTTGCCAGTGACGGACGGCACCTTCAAGGGCGTCGAGCCGGTCATCATGGATAAGTGAGTCCTTGTCGCGGGTGATGTTGAGCATCTGGAAGAAGCCGGAGTAGGTCGGACGAAGCTGCAGCGGATGCACCTTTGTCTGTTCCTCATCCTGGCGCACCAGGGACTCGTCCATGATGAGTGCACCACGGCCCATAACCGGCTCCAGGGTTTCGATGATACGCAGCTCTTTCTGGCCGTGCACCATGTCATCCTCTACGCCAGGCTTGGTCATGCCGGCCTCAGTGTACGCAGCCCACAGGAAGGGCAGGAACACATGGGTAAAGGCACCATAGCCGAAGTTCTTCTCAATCTTGATGATGGTGGGGTCAATCATCACAGCAATCTGAGCCAGGGCTTTCATGCTGGCATCGGAGTAGCCTCCCGGTACGCCGCCCCACTTGAGGACGAAGATATTACCGTTGAGGAACCCGGTCGCCGCGAAGCCCGTCTCATCCCCGTTCTTACCACCACCGGCCGGGTCGATGTAGAGACACACCCCCTGCAGCTTTGACATCTCGTGAGAGGTCAGCATCGGAGGAGCCATCTGGAACCGGTGGTTAAGTACGGAGAATTCACGCAGCTGAGTTGCCTGGATGCTGCGATGCACTTCCAGCGGGAACGCAGCATGACGGTCAGGAAGTGTCGCTACGACCAGCTTGGTGGTGTGCAGCGGTTTACGCTCTGCGTCTACCAGCTTGGTCTGCAGCATGTGCTGGAGCTGGAAGTACGCTGTACCCTGGTCAAGCTCTTTCTTCTGCAGAGCCTCTTCGCCCAGCAGCCGCGGGTCAGTAGGCTTGCCCTGGGTGCCGTCAACGCCGCCACCGGTCATCAGGTGCGGGTACTCTTTGATGCGGTTGAGCAGCACCGGGCACAGCTGGTCGCCGTACAGTGGAAGCTGCTCTTTGGTTGGATACCGGCCAGGCCAGATGCGTACGGTGAACCCGCGGCCAGGCAGGGAGTTATAGATTGACTCTGAGGTCTGCGGAGTTCCCAGGTACACAATTTCACCCGTGGTACAGATTGAGGTGAAGTCTTTGGTCAGCAGCAGCAGCTGTTCGCGCATAACCGCGGTCATGGAGTTCTTCTGCGACTCCACGTCATCTGCGATGAGCAAGCCGGCACGTTTACCCTGCAGGTTCCCGGTGACACCGGTACAGGCGACGGACGGCGACTTGTTCAGACGCTTCAGGCTGTGGTGCAGGTCGAACGCCTCTACTGAGATACGGTCGCCAGCAGCTGCATCAGGGCGCATACATTCAAGAATAGGGATGGTCCCAATAGCTCTAACAATAAGGGTGGAGATTTCATTAGCCTGCTTTCCACCCGCTGACAGAATGAGCACCACCAGGTTGGGGTCATGGATAAGCCTCCATACAGCGTAAGCCGCCGTAATGGTTGTCTTAGCTTGTGAGCGCTGTGCCTGTATCATACGGTATTGGGGACCGTACTCCAGGAATTGCCCAATGAGCCGCTGCAGGGGAGTCACCCCGTACCCCAGCTCCTCCATGAAGTCTTCCAGGAAGGGAGTGAAGGTAGAGTAGTGCTCTTGCAGCAGGATTAGTTTCTGCTGGCGTAACGCCGCCAACTCATCGCTTTCAACTCCCGCCATATCAGTTCATCCAGTCTTCTTTAGGGTTAAACTCGCGGTTCAGCTCCTCCTGGGCGATGCTCTTCAGCTCGTCCAGGTTGGCATACTGACTGCGCTGTTTCTTATCCTGCTCTGCACGTTCACGAGCACGGGCAACCAGCGTCTCTTTCATGTCGGCCAGGGCCTTGTTCTCTACAGGGTCAGCGGTGATGTCGTTGTCCTTGAGGAACTTGATGGCCGCAGCCACGTCAGAGGCGGCCCACAGGCCGCTCTCCAGTCGTTTGGTCAGCTCTGTAGCGATGACGCCGTGCAGGGCCGATAGTTGGTCTTTTGTAGCCTTGCCCATAGGGCCTCCGTTATTCAATCCAGGTCAGACGTACAGCACCAGCACCACCGTTGCCGCCGTATCCGCCGATTAACGCGCTACCATTGGGTTTACCAGCGCCACCACCACCGGCCCCACCGGCACCTGCAGCGTTACTTGAAGACGTGGCGTCTGTACCGCTGATACCGAGAGCGCCGCCCCAGCCGGCATTGCCGACAGTCATGGGGCCGCCTGTGGAGTTCACACTACCCATTGGGGTCTGTGCGGGCTGGCCTGGGCCGCCGGTCGTCACACCGAAGCCACTCCAGTAAGGAATCTGGCCTGACGTAAACGTGGCTGGTTCTGGTGCCGTGGTTCCGGTGGAGTAACCACCACCTTTACCACCCGCCCCGCCGTTAGCCGTGGTGATAGTCGTACCCGAAGTGGTGTTGATGCGCACAGTGGTCACGCTGCCCGCAGTACCGTCACCGCCGGGGAATGTATTTCCTCCGCGAGACCCCCGTGCACCGCCAGCACCTACGGAGATTTCCAGCGTCTGGATGGATGCGTTGAGAGGGTAGATGCGAGTAACCCAGCTACCAGGAGCACCAGAAGAGCCGCCAGCGCCAGGGTATGTGGCACCGGTAGCTGCACCGCCACCACCGCCACCACCACCACCACCACCCACTGCTTCAATGAGTACGGAGGTTACGCCAGTCGGCACCGGCCATGTACCCGTTGACCCGAACAGCTGAGTCTTCAGATTCTTGTAGACACGGGAATCGTTCTGCAGCAGATATGCGATACCGTTCTGTAGCACCGGTACAGTGAAGTTGGCGTTACCATCAGAGATGTTGAAGATGGCATTGCCGTTCTTCGCCATGTACAGGCCGTTGGAGTCGTCGTACAGGTCCAGGGTCGTGGTGCCTACCTGGCGCTTCAGCGAGTTAGCCGTTGCAGCCAGGGCAGCATCAGCGGTCTCCAGCGCATCATCCACGGTGTCGGCAATACCGGTAGCAATCTCGTAGGCAGAGTTGGCCGTGCCGGCCGCGCTGTTGGAGTTTATGTTTGCCTGGTTAGCAGCCTCCAGTGCAGCCTGCGCTGTCGCGTTAGCCTGCTGGATGGTGTCGAACAGACCGTTGGCCGTGTCGCCAGCAGTTTGGGCAATACTCAGCGCGGTGTTAGCCGTATTGACTGCACCGAACGCAACCACAGAGGACAGGGTGGAGTTATCAAACGCCTCCATCGCCACGTTCAGGTTCTGGTCGTTGGATAGGTCAAGGTTCCCTTCGTTGAGGATAGCGCCGTCGCTGTAGTCAACCAGCTTGAGGTTGGCCTGGGTTGAGCGGCGCAGTACGACGATGGTGCCTGGCTCTGGTGCTGTGACCAGGGTAACGAGTGAGCCTACGACCGATTGAATCGGGAGGTCGATAAAGTTGACATAATCGGTCGTTGTTTGGGCGAGCACGTCAGCAGTTTTCAGATACCCGTTCTGGAACGAGATGGTGAACTGCTTCGTGGAGCCGTCCCCTTGAAAGAGGTTCAAGGCAAAGAAGTTAATAGCCATGATGTCTCCGATGAAGGGGCGCAAGGCCCCTAATCGTTGTCGGTATGCTTTAAGGAGTTGATGAGCGGTAGCACCATCGGGAGGTTAGCGAACGGGAGCATTTTCAGCGCGCCGTTGGCTGATGGGGCCTGCGTGAAGTTATACAGGTCACTGAGTGAACCCAGCGACGGGATGAGACCACCGATGCCGGCCCCTACCGCGCCACGAGCACCGTACCAGCCCAGGTCCAGAGAGTCATCGACCAGGCTACCAACACCAGCACCCATCTGCATGAAGTCCGTGGCCATACCCAGCGCGCTGACGTACATCAGAGCACCGTTAGCCATGCCCATGACGGACATGCGCTTCTCCAGGTACTCCTTCCGTGCGCTCTCAGGCATGAGTGAAGCCGCCACCTGCACGCGACCAGAGTAAAGCATGATGCCCAGGCTCATTGCACCCATGACACTGCCGAGTGCTCTGGCGGTCCCGATGTTCTTGAACTGGCGATACATCTGCTTCTCAATGGCTACTGATG
>JACCDR012341075.1_pt1 | contig 22757 bp, 27 predicted proteins | sample 7446431 | NCBI WGS metagenome assembly JACCDR01 (sample SAMN15323443, study PRJNA562643) | freshwater metagenome | isolation source: river surface water | place: USA:Blue River Watershed | collected 2017-08-17 | reverse complement strand
GTTGCTTGATGCCAAGCTCAACGCGCCGCCAATCTCCGACGAAGTGATCGAGGCGGTCGGCCCTGGCGGGCAGTTCAACGCCCTGGACTATCAGGTGCGGGCGCTCAAGCAGCGAGTCGACGCAGGGCTGGCGCAGGTGCGCGGCGAGGTCGCCCAGATCCGGGGCGATGTGACCGACCTGAGCGGGTCGGTGCAGGTCGTGGAGGCGCTGGTCAAATCAGGGCAGGAGGAGGCGCGGGAGTATCGGCAGAGCGAGCGCCTGAACCGGATTGAGGGTCAGCGAACTAACCGCCTGATCTACGGGATAGTGGTGATCTCGCTGATCGCATTCGTGCTCGTGCTGATCTTTTTGCGGTAGGCCGATGGACCGCATCGACCAGGCTCGGCTGATTCGGAAACTCTATGCGCAGCTCGCCCGGTGCCAGAATGAACTGGAAGCCGAGCGGCGGAAGGGTGCTGAGCAGCAGAGTCGGGACAAACAAAAGGCCAAGGCCAAGCGGAAGGCGAAAAGACAGTGAACAAGATGCCCTGGCGCTTCCTGACCTTCCTGCTGGCCCTCGTGCTCTGGGTCGTGCTGCGCGAGTTCCAGCGCATCCCGAAATGCCCGCACTGTGCGCAGCGGAAGGGGAGGCGATGGGCGGGTGAGGTGGGGTACTGTCGGTCTTGTGGGGAGGCGTTTCGGGCGTAGGATATGGCAGAGCAGGAGCTATCACCACAGGAGCGTTACGAGCAGGCGCTGGCCAAGCTGAAGGGCAAGCAGCGCCGTTTCGTCGAGGAGTACCTGCTGTGCCTGAACGCATCAGAGGCGGCGCGACGGGCAGAGTACAAAGACCCAGGGCAGGCGGGCTACGAAAACAAGAAAAAACAAGAAGTCGCGGCGGCTATCAGCGCTGGCTTTGCCGCTCAGGCGATGCCCCCATCCGAGGTGCTGGCGCGACTGGCGGCGATGGGGCGCGGCAGCGCCTATGACATTGTGACGATCTATGAGAGCCCACTACAGGACGTGACGGGCGAGCCGATCCTTGATAAGGGTGGCCAGCCGATTGTGCGGCACTTCCCTTCGCTCGACCTGAAAAAGGCGCATGATGCTGGTATTCTTCATTTAGTCAAGAAAGTCACCTATACGGCGCACGGTCCAAGTGTCGAGCTCTACGACGCGCAGGCCGCCCTGGCGCTCATCGGCAAACACCACGGCCTGTTTGTCGAGAAGATCGACATCAGCCGGCAGGAGATCGAAGCGTTCCTTGACCGCCTCAAGCACAACCTATCGCCCGAGGAGTACGCCCGGATCGTTGCTCTCGCAGCTGGCGGCGCAACGTCTAGCGACTGACCCGGCGCTGCGCGAGCACGCGCTTGCCTCGTCCCTGGCGCGCTATCAACTCGACCCGCTCGGCTACATCCGCGAGCGGCTCGGCTGGGAACCCTGGGCGGGCGATGACGAGCACCCCGGCCAGGTCGAGGTGCTCGACGCCTACGCCGCCGCGCTACGCACGCAGCTGGAGCAGCCCGGCGCGCCTGTGCAGAACGTTATCCGGGTGGAGGCGGGCCACACCGTCGGCAAAACCCGCTTGGCCAGCGGGATGGTCAATCACTTCTTCGACTGCTTTGCACCCTCCATCATCTACACCTTTGCGCCGACCTATGAGCAGATCCACGACTTGCTGTGGAAAGAAATCAAGGCTACCCGACGCGGTAAGGGGCTACCGGGCCGCATCCTCGATCTCGAGCTACACCAAGCTGATGATCATTTCGCCAAGGGACGCGCGACAAACAACGCGCAGGGACAGGGCACGGAGCGCGCCCAGGGGCAGCACGGACCGTATCTGATGTTTGTGCTTGACGAGGCAGAGGGCATCGCCGATTATGTGTATGACGCGGTGAAATCAATGACAAGCGGCGGACTCGCAATCGTGCTGATGCTGGCCAATCCGCGCACGCGGTCGAGCCGCTTCCACCGCATGGCGGCCACCACCACCACCACCAACTTTCGGATCTCGTGTATTCACCACCCGAATGTGCTCCAGGGCCGCGAGGTTGTGCCAGGCGCGGTGATGCGTCGCTATGTCGAAGAGATGATTGACGACGGCACCACACAGCACGCCGAGGTCGTTCAAGCGCACGACGAAGACGCGCACACTTTCGAGTTGCCCTGGCGCCCCGGCGTGATCTATCAGCCCGATCCCGAGTTTATGTTTCGCGTCCTGGGCATCGCGCCAGCGAACGTGGCTGACGATGTATTCGTGCCAACCGGCCGGTACGAAGCGGCCAAGAAACGTACGCCCAGCACGCACGAGCCGCAGATCGCCCGCCTGGGCCTCGACGTGGCGCGCTTTGGGCGCGATCTAGGCAAGCTCTACATTCGGCACAATGGGAGGCTCTGGTGTGCAGCGAATTTCGCCCAGCAGGATACGAACGTGTACGCCGCTCGGATTAAGCGCGAGGCGCTCGCGCTCCGCGACCAAGGCGTGACCTCGCTGCATATTCGAATCGACGGCGGCGGCGGCTTCGGTGGCGGCGTGGTCGATAAGCTCAAGGTCGATATGGAGCTGATTCGGGCATTCAAGGATTTTCAGGTGCTAGAAGTCCACTTCAATGCGACGGCGCACGATGAGTCAGCCTACGCTGATCTTGCGACTGAGATCTACGGCCATACCGCCGAGGTGCTGCGATGGATCGCGCTGGTCCATCCACCGAACGCATTGGAGGCGGACCTGTGCGAGCGGCCGTTCAAGTGGGTATCGCCCGCGCGCCACGATATCAAGAAGGATGTCAAGAAGCTGCGCTCAAAGGACGAGTTTCGGGATAAGCTCGGGCGCAGCCCTGACGACGGCGACGGCTGTGCGCTGGCCTGCGCGCCCGATCGGGTATTCCAACGCAGTCAGCCCTTCCGCGCCGCCGCTGGGCCGCCGCGCTTTCCGGCGCAGGGGCAGATTGGAGGGAAGTCACGATGAGCGAGAATCGTACGGAGAGCAACCGACAGATCGACGCCCGCATTGCCGCCTGGCTGGGCGACACACAGGACGCCGACGGGTGGTGGCGCTCGCCAGACGGTTCAGGATATCGGCACGCAGACGGAGGCCCGCCCCGGTACTCGTCTGACTGGAATCTGATCAAGCCGATCGCGGCCGCGATGCGTGAGCGCCAGTGCGTGCTGCACATTAACCAATCGGCAGATGGCTATGGTGCCCGTTTCAGTCGCAGTTGGGAAACGGGCGCGATCAGCGGAGATCGGTTCAGCGTGATCAGCTACGATACTGATATGGCCCGCGCGGTCTGCCTTGCGGCACTACAGGCGCTCGATCAGATGGGGAGTGGCGTATGAGGCCAGTTCATCAAACATGCTTCGACACAGTACAGGGCAACTGTATGGCAGCGTGTATTGCGTCGTTGCTTGAGCTGTCGATCGAGGATGTGCCAAACCCACACGACAAGGACTGGTGGGATCAATGGCTGGCGTGGCTTCGGCCGCGCGGGCTGTACCTCGTTGAGGCGTCGGGCGGCGATTGGCTACCGCCTGGCTACAGCATCTTGGTCGGCAAGTCGCCGCGTGGCGATTTCTTACACGCGGTCGTCGCCTATAACGGCGAAATCGTCCATGACCCGCATCCAGTTGGTGGCGGGCTGCGAACACGCGAAGCCTATGATCTCTTGGTTGCCTACGATCCAGTGAAGGTATGCCTGTGACCGACATCCTGACACAAGAGATCGTCGTGAGCGATACGCCCGGCAGTCCGAACGGCCAGGTCGCGCCGATCGCGGGCAGCGCCGGGGTGATCAAAGCCGACCCGCGCCGGCAGTATGTCGCCGGCAGCGGCCTGGCGTGGTATAGCAATTATGCGCGCTCGCTGCCCTGGGCCTTCGATGACCTGACCGCCACGTTCGGCGACGACTACTATGAGCGGATGCTGTTCGATGCCACGGTCGACGCCAGTGTGACCGTGTACAAGGCCAATGTGCTTGAGGAGGGACTGCAGCTCTCGCCCGCGCTGGATGACGCCGACGCCGACGGCTACGCGCTGGCGAAAGAGATCCTGGCCTTCTGTGAGCAGGTGATCGACAGCCTTGATCCGAGTATGGACGACACGCTCTGGCAGATGATGGACGCGGCGGCCTATGGCAATAAGGTTGCCGAGCAGGTCTATGACGACGAGGTGACCTACACCGGCAAGCGACGCCTGACCCTGGCCGCGCTGAAGGTCAAACCGCGCCGCTCGACCGCCTTCGTCGTTGATACCTACTGGAATGTACTGGGCCTGGTGGCGCGCATCCCCGGCATCGGCGCGCCGGTGCAGACTGGCACGATCCTGGCGATCGGCACGACCAGCCAGATGGAAAACCTGCTGCCGCGTTCCAAGTTCGCGGTGCTCACCTTCCGCATGCGCGACGGCGACCCGCGTGGCTCGAGCATTCTGCGGTCCGCCAACACGGCCTGGTACAACAAAATGCAGACCTGGCCCGAGTACCTCAAGTACTTGGCCCAGTTCGCATCGCCTGGCCTGATCGGCTTTACGCCCGAGGGGGCCGAGGCATCGCCCGCGCTCGACGGCGACGGCAATCCGACCGGAGCCTACGTGTATCCCGAGCAGCAGATGGTCGCAACCATGAGCGCCTGGCGCAACGGCGCTGCGCTGGCGTTCGCTGGCGGGTCAAAGGTGGAGGTCGTGCAGAGCCAGGGAGAGGGCCGGGCCTTCCTGGCCGCGTTTGACCTCTACGATCAGCAGATCGCACGGGCCATCCTGACCCAGACCCTGGCCACGCAGGAGGCCAAGCACGGCACGCGCGCGCAGGGCCAGGTGCATCAGGACGTGCTGGCGACGCTGATCCGGCAGGGCCGCCGCGCCGTGGTGCGCATGATCAAGCGCGACGTGCTGCGCCAGCTGGTGCGCTTCAACTACGGTGAGCGGGCCGCCCAGGAGCTCACGCCGAAGGCCACATTAGGCCAGGTTGAGCAGCAGGACTTTAGCGAGACGGCCAACGCGGTGGCGGCGCTGACCAAGGCCGGCTACCTCGATCCATCGCAGTGGCCCAAGGTGGACGAGTTGCTGAACCTGCCGCCGCGCGCGGAGGCACCAGAGGCAACCGAGAAGCCCGACGACGCACAGGATGACGATCCCGATGACGACAATCCAAAGCAGCCCGCCGCCGCTTGATCGGCGTGGTACAATTGAGGTAGACCAGGTTGAGCGGGCTGCGCTGCTCGATCTCTACCATATTCATTTGGCGGCCGTCGAGCGACTTGAGCGGCTACTGCGACTGCCGGCCAGCCGACCGACGCGCGCTGAGCGACGACGCGAGAGGAGCCCGCTATGAGCAAAGATGAAACCGTTACCGCCGAAGCGTCTACCGTTCTGGAGGTGCCGAGAGGTGCGATCGAGGCCGAGGGGACCATCACGCCCGATACCGACGAGGCGCAGGTATACGCCGATGTTGCGGATGCGGCGCTGAACCAGACTACACAGCCGCTCGTCGTGCTCTCGGTGGAGCGCTGGCCACGCGGCGGCGGCGCGACGATTGTGCATGCAGTTTGCGAACAGGACGCCAGCGGCACGCGCGTGCGCAAGGCACTTGGGGCGCAGATCGCGGCGTGGGAGGCGACAGCAGTCCCATAGCCCGACAACCGCATAATCTAATCGCCTAACTCCGAATAGGAGAGGGGCGTATCGATCGAGATCTTCTCTCGATCGATACGCCCCTTTTTGTATCTATGCCGAACGATCTCGACAACCTGTTGAATCAACTCGACGCTGACGTGCTGCTGCGCGAGGCGGCGCTGGAGCGCGCGCTCAAGACAGCCTACGGCGCCATCTGGGCGCGCCTAACCGGCGACCTTGATACGCTTCTTGCCAAGGTCGAAGCTGCGCGCGCCCAGGGGCAACTGATCACCTCAGCGTGGCTGTACCAGGAGCAGCGCCTGCTTGAGCTGGTAAGCCAGGTCGAGTCGCAGATGGGCCTCTTCGCGGATGGTACCGATTTGCAGATCGCGGCGGCCCAACATGCTGCCGCGCTCGCCGCCGCCGACCACACCACAGCGCTGATGGCCGCGGGCATCGGCGCGCCTGTCGGCGTCGGATTGACATTCAACCGACTGCCGATCGAGGCGATCGATCAACTGGTCGGTCGCACCTACGACGGCTCGCCGCTGAGTGGCCTGCTGGGCCAGCTTGGCCCGGAGACCGGACAGGCTGCGCTCGATGCGCTGGTAAGGGGCCTCGCTGCCGGCGATGGTCCCCGCCAGATTGCCCGCGCGCTGCGCGACGTGCTGGACGTGGCCTATAGTAAGGCGCTGACCATCTCGCGCACCGAAGTACTGAACGCCTATCGCGGCGCAGCGCTGGCGAACTATCAGGCGAATAGCGACGTGGTCAATATGTGGGAATGGCACGCCGACCCGAAGGCGTGCGACCTCTGCAAGGCCAAGCACGGCCAGCGCTACCCGCTCTCGACGCCGTTTGAGGAGCACCCCAATGGGCGCTGTGCGCCGATTCCGGTGACCAAGACATGGGCCGAGCTGGGCATTCCGATGGGCCTGAGCGGCGCGGGGTTTGTGGTACAGAACGCCGTTACCTTTGAGGTGCAATATGTCTGACTTGGTCGTACGCCGCGGCCCGATCTTTAAGCTCGGCGCCTATCCCGATAAGCAGTTCGCGCTCGACCTGGCCGAGGCGCAACGCGCCGTTACCGCATTCCAGCCGGTGCCGATTGACAGCGAGCACAAGGAATCGGTGTTCGACGGCAAGCTTGGGCAGCTCCAGCAAATCGAGCTGAAGGGCGATGTGCTCTACGGCTCGATCGCAGTGCCGCCCTGGTTGCACGATCTGTTCCCGAATGAGCCGCTGCCGGTCAGCACGACATGGAGCCGCGCGCCCGAGAAGCAGATCATCGGGCTCGCGCTGGCCAAGCACCCGCGCGTCAGCGAGGCCGCGATGATGGCCGCGTTCTCAGCGGCAGCTGGCGAGCGGCACGACACCTATGACGGCCAGGATCTACACCAGGCCATCCATGATATGGCCGCGCGCCACGGGGCGATCTGTAACGCCCCGGCGGCGATGGTGAGCCAGCACGAGGCGACCGGGCTCCAGGCGATCCACGACACGACGATCGAGCACGGCGCACGGTGCTCGGCCGTGGGCCAGATGGCTTTTAGTGAGGCGCTGGCGCTGTTCGCGGGCAAGCGCCACAGTGGGACCGATCAGCAGCATCTCGACGCCGCGCACGCGGCAATTGTCAAGGCGGGCGCGACTTGCGCAGCCACCATGAGTAAGGAGCAACCAATGGACGAGGAACAGCAGCGACAGGGCATGCTGGCCTGGCTGTTTGGCACGGGCAAGAAGCCTGCGGCTGAGGTTACGCCAGCCGCGTTTCAGGCGACTGGACAACTCGCCTCGGCAGTCGGCACGCTACAGATCCCCGACGACTCGGCCGAGGTGAAGCGCCTGAAGGCCGAGCTGGCTAAGTCCCAGGCCGAGCGCATCACGAGCGACGCCACGCATTTCGCCGACAAGCAGATCGGCGACCACAGGGCACTGCCAGCCGAGCGCGAGAGCATCATCGCCGCATTTACCCAGGCAGCTCAGGACGACAGCGCGCACGGCGTTGTCACGTTCGAAGGCGGCAAGACCCAGAGCCGTGTCGAGCAGTTCAAGGCCATGTTCGCAGCCCGCCCTGCGCACACACTTACCACCGAGCTGGTCAAAACCCAGGCCGGCGACGCGGCGGCATTTGCGGCCGCGAACCGAGACAAGACACCAGCCGCCGAGGCCGACAAACCAATGACGGAGGAGCGCCGCAGAGAACTCCTCGGCCTGACTGCCGTCGGGCGCGACGTGCTCGCAAACGACAAGAACTAATTCGGTCGACCGATGACCGACACCTGACGACCGATCGCTATCTGGTAGGAGGCCAATGCTATGCCCATCGCAGCTTCGAATATTTTTGCCGCGACCCGGCTCGATCCGTTGTATGACTTTGAGGGCGCGCTCACACTGCCGTTCAACTTCGTGCCAAACAGCACGATTCTGAAGGGCACGGTGCTGGGGGCGGTGACAAACGCTGTTAACGAGGTGCAGACCCTGACCATCACGGCCAGCGGCGGCACCTATACCATCACCTATACCGATCCGATCAGCGGCGTTCAGAAGACCACCGCCGCCCTGGCCTTCGATGCGAACGCGGCAGCACAGGCGGCGGCGATCAACGCGGCTGGCGTGCTCGGCACGTCCGGTGTTGCGGTCACCAACACCGGGCCATGGACCTATACCTTTAGCGGCACCGCCTACGCTGGCAAGGCGCAGCCGCTGCTGGTTGCTAACACCGCGCTGCTAACCGGCGGCACGGCGTCGTTTGCCCGCACGACCGCTGGCGCCGGTGCTGGCGTGCTCAAGCCCTACGCCTCGGGCAACTCGGACGGCAGTCAGGTGGCCAAGGCCATTGCCCAGTACGATATGTACATCGATATCAGCGGCAACGTCTATCTGGGCACGACCTCGGCCATCAGTCAGTGGGGCGACGTGCGCAAGGATGCGCCGGCGTATGTGGCTGGCACCTTCGATACCACACAGCTGGTAGGGGTTGACGCCACGGCGCTCTCGTCGGGGTTGTGGCGCCTTATCAGCGGAACGGTGGCCGCCGGCGTCGTGCGGCTCGGCTAAGCAGCGTTCATCGCCCGATCGGCCGCGCCGACTCGGTAAGCAACAGGAGAAACCATCCTATGCCCACCTTTACGTACCAGACCAATGCCGAGCTGAACGAGATCGCGCAGGATAAGCTGCCGCGGCTCACCTCGGCCCGGCCAATCTTCGAGATCATGCCGATCGAGGAGCATGACACCTCGATTATCATCTGGGAGCAACTCGACAATTACACCGGCCTCCAGAACCTGCGCGGTATCAACGGCGCACTGCCGCTGATCCAGCAAACTGGCGACAAGCAATACACCGAGCGGCCAGGCTACTACGGCGAAGGCGAAATGATCGATGAGATCATGCTGACCGAGCGCCGCCAGCGCGGCTCGTTCGCCACGCCCGTCAACGTCCAGGATCTGATCGCCGAAAAACAAGACAAGCTGCTTCAGCGCCGGCTCGACCGGATCGAGTGGCTAGGCTGGACGTTGCTGACCACGGGGCAGTTCTCAGTGTTCACCAAGAACAACGTGCTGGCCCATCAGGGCGCCTACACGCTCCAGCAGTATACCGCTGCGGTGCCGTGGGCCACGTCGGCGACGGCCACCCCGCTGGCCGACCTCTCGGCCGTGCAGCTGCTCGCACGCGGTCACTCGGTCAACCTGGGCGCGCAGGCGACCGCCTGGATGAACCGCAAGACCTACAACACGCTGCGCACGAATGGCAATGCCGCTGACCTGTACGGCCGGCGCACGACGGGCCTGGGCACGGCTAATAACCTGGCCCAGATCAACACTATCTTCACCGACGACGACCTGCCGACCATTCGGATCTATGACGAGGGCTATCTCGCCGATGGGACCGGCACATTTGTACCATTCATCCCTGATGCCACGGTGCTGGTGACCGGCAAGCGGCCAGCCGGCCAGCCGATCGCCAAATACATCATGACCCGCAACGCCAATAGCCCAGCGATGTCGCCCGGCGCCTATATGTATGTGTCGAATAAGACCGGCGAAGATGCCGACGGCAACGCACCGAGCATCGGTGTGTTCGACACCCACAACGGTGGCCCGATCGTGCAGTTCCCGAGCGCCATGGTGGTGATGCGGGTGTAGTCGCGGGCACGGAAATAGGCAGCAGCTTATATTGAGGAGGATTGTTTTATGGCTACGGATATTATCGTTACCGCTCCGGCCAATCCTGATGCGGTCGCCGCATCGGTACGGCAAGGGCTTACAAAAAACCCAGGACGCACACCGGTAAAGCGATCGAAGGTTGCAGGCGACGAGAAGCAGTACTACCAGATCATGCACGGCGGGGTCGGCCAGTGGTCGCAGGGCACGATCATCACCAGCGACGACTTGGCGGGCATCGACGTGGATCGGCTGCTCGGGCTCGGGGCGATCGCAGAGACGGCCGCGCCGGTCGATGTGACGCCGGCGACTGAGGAAGCGCCGCCAGCGGAGTAAGCCGTGACAGTCACCGATGCGGACATTCAAAGCATCCTGGTAGATGAGGTCGGCGACGAGGTTACGGAAAAATATCCAAGCGGAATTCTCGCAACCAACGTCGCACTCTACTGGGCGAGCTACGCCGATAAGGCCCAGATCGGGCCGCGTCTTCAGGAGTTGTATACCAAACGCCGCTGTGTTGATGCGGTGCTGGGCATTGTGCGCAAGCTGGTCGACTTTGAGATCCACAACGACCACCGGCGTAGCCAGAGCCAGAAAGCCAAGGCGCTGGAGGCGATGCGCGACGACTGCCAGGCCGAGATCGACACGATCGAGAAGAAGACACGCAGCAATCGCGGCGGCGCGGCTGGTCTGATCACGACCGTCACACCGCAGTCGCCGCCCAATACAGCCTGGCCAGACGCGAATGATAGCCGCTTTCAGGGCGATCCGTACAAGCGGACGCTGAACAGGAGCGAGTAGATGGCAGAGCAAGTGCCCAGCATTGGGCGTATGGTGCATTATGTGACGACAAACGGCGCACATGTGCCAGCCGATATCTGCGCGGTGCAGAAGGGTGGTGCGCTCGATCTCTTTATCAAAGATAGTGGGCTGCACAAGTCGTTCTTTGGCTATGGCGTTACCGTTGACCCGAAGGGGAAAACACCTGGTACTTGGCACTGGCCAGAATACGTCCCGGCGAAGGAGTAGGCTGTGTCCGACCTCGAGACCGCCGACGATATCGCTGAGATACGGGATGCCTTTGTGGGCACTGCACCACTGCGCGCAACCATCCAGCGCAACGACGGCGCCGACAACTGGCCCGTGGTAGCGACCGATGTGCCGTGTCGGGGCTGGTCCGATCGGGCGGTCGAGGTCGTGATCGCGGGCGAGGTGCGCAGCGTCGTGCCCTGGCTGTTTAATTTGCCATCTGCAACGGACATCGGCAGTACCGATCGACTGCTCGTCGGCGGGCGCACCTTCGAGGTGTTTGCAGCCGTCGACCCGATTGATCAGGCGCTGATCCGTCAGGTGCGCGCCGTAGAGGTGCGCTAGTGGCCAATACGACCGCCGACATCGTGATCGTGTTCGACCGCTTTGGAGAACTGGCAGGGCAACTGCGCCAGCGCGGCGGCCAGGTGGTGCGCAAGACGGCATTTGACGTGCAGGCCGCCTACCAGCAGAACTGCCGGGTCGATACGGGCGCACAGAAAAACAGCGCCTACGTCGTCACTGCCAGCACTAGCACCTATGCGGAGGCCGTAAATGCAACCCTCCAGGTGAATCCCGATGCCGAGTTGCTGCCCGAGGTGCCGCACCCAGATGTATACAACGCCTATATGGCGATTGGCGTGGCCTACGGGGCAATCAACGAGTTCGGCGGCGCGACCGGCCCAGACGGCACCCAGGCGCGCGGCGGTGACGGCGCGCTGACCAAGGCCGCTGAGGCGCATCGAGGCCCATTCCTGCGGGCGATGAACAGGCTTATCGAATTTCAGGGGTAGACCCGTGCCCGAGACCACACTAGCTGAAAACTGGCTGCATCAGCGGCTTGATACCGACCCGACGCTGGCCAGCCTCGCGCCAGCGCAGCGGATCGCGGTTGTGGCGACGGGCGGTGCGTTTACCCTGACCTACGGCGGTCAGACGACCGCGCCAATCGCATGGAATGCACCAGCCCTCGGCGCGGGCAGCGTACAAGCCGCCCTGGAGGCGCTCAGCACGGTCGGGGCGAAGCAGACGCTGGTACGACTTGAGAGCGGCGCCTGGACGGTGACCTTCCTAGGTGCGCTCACCAATGTGACCGCGCCAATCACCGGCAATGGCGGGGGGTTGAGCGGGCCGGGCGCAGGGCTGACAATTGGACAGGTGGCGCGCGTCGTCGTCGATACTGCGCCGCAGGGGACACCGTTTCCCTATATCCTGGCAGGCAACCTGAGTGCGATCGACGTGTCGGCGGTCGGCGCGATCCGCGTCCTGGTGGAATGCGTGTATGTGGTGCGCGGCGTGATCGCGGGCCAGTCCTACAGCGCGGCGTTGAACCAAATCGCCGATCGCATCGATGCGCTGCTTCACCGGCAGGAAGGGACGATCGCCGGTGGCGGCTACATCGTCGCCAGCTATCGCGAGCAGCTTTTTCGCCTGCCAGAGGCGCAAAATAGCATTCAATACCGCCATCTGGGCGGGCAATATCGCATCCTCGTGCAATCCTGAAAGGAGTTCGCCCCTATGCCAGAGCGCGCAATGGTATTCGAGCTCGCCCAGCTCGGCGTTGAATCCACGGCTGGCACAGCCGTGCCAGCAACCAAGACGATCGCGGGCTACAGCGTCGGCGTGACGCCTAACCCCGAGGTGAAGGACTACACCCCCAAAGGGTTTAAGTTCCCCACCACCGCCGTGCTGATCCGCGAGTGGACCGATATGAAGATCGACGGCCTCGGCACCTACAACGAGATAGTGTACCCCCTGGCCAGCGCGCTTACCACGCCGGTGATCACGACGCCAGGCGGCGGCACACTGAGCAGGCTGCATACCTTCACGCTGAACGACAACGCGCCCGACTCGCAAAAAACCTACTCGATGGAGTTCGGCACAAACCTTGTTCGGGCCTGGCACGTGACGAACTGTCTGTTCACTGAGCTGGGCCTGACCTTCAACCGTAAGGACGTGGTCAAGATGGCTGGCGCGATGATCGGGCAGGCGGGCCTCGACGATAAGGTGCGCTGGCTGATTACGACCGGAGCACCAGCTGGCGGCACCTTTACGATTACCGTCGGCGCCAACACCACCAGTGGCATTGCCTTCAACGCCGCGGCAGCGACCATTCAGACGGCCATTGCAGGCCTTGCCTCAGTGGGGTCGGGCAACGTTGTTGTGACCGGCGGCCCGGTCGGCACCGCGCCGGTTCGCATCCAGTTTACCGGCACACTGGCGACGGCGACGAACCCCACACTCCCCAGCCCGATCTCGGTCGATGGCGCGCTCCTGACCGGCGGCACCTCGCCGGCGGCAGCGATGTCGCGGTTGTCGCCCAGCACCACGCAGCTGGATCTGATCCCGATTTCGCCGACCACGGTCGACCTGAAGGTGGCGACCTCGCAGTCGGGGCTCGGCGCAGCGTCGCCGCTTACCCGTGACTTCCAGTACACCTGGAAGATCAGCGGGCGCGATAACCCGATCTGGCCGCTGGCCAGCGCGAACGGCGCCGGATTCGGCGCGACGGTTGAGGCGCTGCCCAAGAGCGAGTGTACACTCGACGTGGCCGCCGACGACGTCGGGATGGGCTTCCTGGCGAACCTGCGCAAAAACGATACGCTGTTTGTACGTGCCCAGGCGACCGGGCCGCTGATCGAGGGGTCGCTGTATCACAGTTTGCAGATCGACACCGCGCTGAAGCTCACCAAGATCAGCGAGTTCAAGGATGTCGATGGCAGCTTGCTCGGGGTGACCTACACCGGCGTGTGGACCCACGATCCCGTATGGGGCAACGCAACGCAGGTGATTGTCCAGAACAAAATTACGGCCCTGTAGGAGGCGTCTATGCCGCTTGAACTCTCCGCTGTCCGCGCACCCAAACCGACCGAGGCGCTGATTGTCTGGGAAGGCCAGCACCTGCACGTTGTGTACGACCGCAACGCCTTCACGACCGATCTGGTTGAGAGCATCTATACCATGCCGCTACGGCGACGGCTGGTGCAGGTGCTGATCGGCTGGGATCTCATTAAAGATGGGCAACCCTGGCAGCCCGAGCCGCGCGATCATGCCGGCTGGGACACAATCGCCCTGGCGCGCCGCGAGATGCGTGCCGTCGTCGCAAGCGGCACGAGCGAGGTGCTCGGTGATGCGCAGCGCACAGCACTCTACGCCGAGCCGATCACCGCCGACGAGCGCAAACAAGCCTACGAAGACGCATGGGAGGCCATCCTGATGCAGCTGCCGCGCGAGTTTGTGAAGGCGGTCGACACAGGGGTGCTTGACGATTTTTTGGGGGTGAGTTGGCGCGCCGTAACCTCCGCCAATGGCTCGGCACGACCGGCAAGTACGGGCGCCGCCCCTGGTGGCACGACCTCGTAACCCCGCGCCTGCGCGATGCCTATCCGGGAATTGCGCCGTGGGAATGGGAAGCGCATCCCGAGTGGCTGAGCAGGGTGCAGATCACCCTCCTGGCTGAGATTGAGGGCGAGCAGATCAAGAAGCAGCACAAGGATCAGAGCGGATAAATGGCTATTGATGCCTCGCAACTGCTGGTACGGGTCGGTGCAAATACCAAACCAGCAGAAGACCAGCTTCAGACGTTCAACAGCGAGGCCGTTCGGCTGCTCGGGGACATCTCGGGCAAGCTGGACGGCCTAGGGAGCGGCGGCGCCAGGCGCGGCGACGGCATCTTTGGCTCGCTGCTGAAGGTTGATATCCTCCACGAGGCGATCCAGGCACTGACATCCTTCGGTCAAACGGCCCTCGAGAGCTACGCCACCAACGAGCGTCTCAGCGCCTCGCTAGATACGCTTGTCGCTCGTGAATTACGGCAGCGCGACGCCAGCCTGAGCATGAGCGAAGCGCTGGCCCAGGCCGGGCCAAAAGCGCAAGAACTCTTGCAATGGAATCAGCAGCTGGCGATCAACTCCCCGTTCACCGAGCAGGGAGTCGCCGCTGCCTTCCGTATGGTGCAAGCCTACGGGTTTGTTTCCGAGAGCGCTGACAAGACCGCTATTACGGCAAAGCGACTCACGCAGGACATCATCGATTTCGCCGCCGGCAGCGGCCGGAACGAAGAGGCCGCTAACCGTATCGCGCTCGCGTTAGGCCAGATTCAGGCGAAGGGCAGAGTCGCCGGTCAAGAGGTGCTTCAGCTCACAGAAAATGGCGTTGAAGTCGATCGGATTTTGGCCGAAGCGTTCAACAAAAGCACGGCTGAAATTGTGGCAATGCGTGAGCAGGGCCTCATACCAGCTGATGCCGCCATACGGGCGATTGTTGAGTCGCTCGAACGCGATTTCGGCGGTGCTGCCCAGCGCCAGGCCGGCACGATGACTGGCCTGATCAATAGCCTTCAGGATCTCTACGCGATTGGCTCGCGTGATGTGCTCGGCCCAACCTTTGAGGCCGCACTGCCGTATGTGCAAGAGTTGGTCACCACGCTCCAATCCCCCGAGGCTAAACAGCAGATGCAGGAGGTCGGGGAGGCGCTGGGGATGATCGCCCGCGATCATCTGCCTGTCATCATTCGCGATATGCAGAGCTTCGTGGGCTACACCAAGAATGTCTATGACGTCATCAAGCCCGTTGTTGACGCCTATCACGAGATCCAAAATATCAAACTGCCTGGCGGCGAGGTCGGTGACATCATTGGATTGGGACCGATCAAAGAGTTTGCAACCGGCGGTCTCTATCGCGATGTGCTCGGCTTTTACAACGACCTTACGGGCGCGACAGCAGAGGCGGCCGCTGCGCAGGAGCAGGCAACGGAAGCGCTGGCCGTTCAACAGGCCTTTGCTCAGCTCATGGCGAACGACTCGGGCGGCTGGCGACAGGGCATTGAGCAAACAACTGCGGCGCAAGAGCAACAAAATCTGGTGCTCCAAACAAGCACCGCCGAACTGGAGAAGTATCAAACACAACTTGACAAGATCGGCACGCAGGGCGCGGACGCCTATACGCGGCTCCAGGACGCGCAGACCACGTTTCAGCAACAGGAGCAGCAGCGCACGGCCGACCATCAGCGGCGGCTCGTGGGCATCGCCGAGGAAGCCGACCGCAAGCGGCTCGACGCCACACAGCAGTACCAGGAGCGCACGGCCGACGCCACACAGCAGTACCAGGACAAACTGGCCGATCTGCAGCGCACGGCCGCGCAGCGCACGGCCGACGCCGACCAGCGCGAACAAGACCGCGCCACGCAGGCGGCTGAGCAACTGGGCCAGAAACTGGAGGATATCCAGCAGCGCCAAAACGATCGGACCGAACAGTACCGGCAGCAGCACCGCGACCTCGTCGAGCAGCACCAGGAGCGCGTTGTCGATATCACGCGCGACGGCGCCGAGCGCGCCGCAGACGCGGATCGGCAGGCACTTGACCAGCGCACCCAGGCCGCTGAGCAATATGCCAGCCGCGCCGCCGAACTCACGCGCCAGCTCGCCGATGTCCAGGAGCAGGCTGCCCAGGCCGAGGAGGACCGCCAGCGCGATCTCCGCGACCACATGGATGACATCCAGGAGCAGGCCGCCGACCGCCTGGCCGATGTGCAGCAGCAGGCGACCGACCGCGCCGCCGATAACCAGGAGCGCTACGACGAAGACCGGCGCCAGAAGTCCGAAGATCATGAGGATCGCCTGAGCGACCTCCGAGAACGCTGGAGCCTGGCCACCTCCGAGAGCCAGCGCGAGGCGCTGTCGCGCCAGATCGATCAGGAGAACGAGCGCTACGCCAAGCAGGAGCAGCGTGCCACGCTCGCCTTCGCACGCCAGCAGCAGCAGGCCCAGGAGCAGGTCGCGCGGCAACAACAGGAAATCCAGGAGCAAGCGGCCCGCGAGGAGGCCAAGGCGCGTGAGCAGGCCGAGCGCGAGGAGGCCAAGGCCCAAGAGCAGCTGGCACGCCAGCAGGCGCGCATTGCTCAGGAGCAGGCCCAGCTCGACCTGGCGTATCAGCAGGAGGAAACCCGGCGCCAGCAGGAGTATGAGCGCGAACAGACCCAGCGCGATGCCGCCCTCGCTCAGCAGCTGGCCGCTGAGCAGGCGGCTTTTGCACAGTCGAACGCAGCCGCGCGACAGAAGTATGAAGCCGACTCCGCGCAGCTCGCCCAGCAGGCCGCCGATGAACAGCAATCTTATGCCGCTCGGGAGGCCCGCGCGGCCGAGCATTACCAGCGCGAAAAAACCGAGCGCGATGCGGCGCTGGCCCAAGAAATCGCCGATGCTGCCCAGCACTATCAGCGCGCACAAGAGGAGCTCACAACCCACTACACCCAGAAGCAGGCCGCCCAGGCCGAGGAACTGGCGCGACGTATCGAGGCGGAAAACACCAACTACGCCGCGACCGAGGAACGCGCTCGGCAGAGCTACGCCCAACAGGAGCAGGACCTGCGCGAGGGCCTCGGCAAACAGCTGGCCGCCTATGTGGAGGTGCAGCAGGATATGACCGCGATCACCGCTGAAGAGGCGACCCGTCGCCGCGCCATTATCGCGGCCGAGTTCGGGTTCGACCCGGCCCAGGAGCGACAACAGTTCGGTGCGATCCTGGCGCAGATTACGGGCGGTGGTGGGAATGGCGCGAGCGCGCGCTCGGCAGGCAGCAACACCTCGTTTGGAGATGTGTACATCACCATCCCCGGCGCGGGCGACCCGCAGGCGACCGCCGAGGCGACTCGACGCGAATTGATCCGCACGGGGCGCCGCAATAACGGGCTTTCCGGGGGGCTGTTTGGCGGATTAGGGGATGGGTAATGGGTTATCCCACGATACAGGTTGAGATTGCCTTCGCCACCGATCCACTCACCACACCGAGCTGGACCGATGTCACCGCCTATGTGCGGAACAACCCGAACGACGGCGGCAAATCGATCCACATCCGGCGCGGGCGCCAGGACGAGCTCAATCGCATCGAAGCGGGCACGATGCAGATCACGCTCGACAATCGCGATCGACGCTTTGACCCGACGAACGCGGCGAGCCCGTATGCCCCGAACGTTGTACCGCTTCGGCGTATCCGACTGCGCGCCACGTGGCTGGCGGTCACCTATACTTTGTTTAGTGGCTTCATCGAGGACTGGCCCATCAATTGGCCAGACGGCTACGACTCAACCGTCGAGCTGATCTGCTCGGACGGCTTCTATTATTTTGCCAACGCGCCGATCTCGGTGTTCTTTGGCACCCCCGACACGCCGGGGACGATGATTACCACCATCCTATCGCTGGCGAACTGGGGACCAGGCGATCGTAGCATCAACACGGGAGACTCAGTGCTGCAGGCGTGGTCAAGTAGCGAGGCGAATGTACTCGGCATGATCCAGCGGATTGTCGAAAGCGAGAACGGACACTTCTGGATCGGCGGCGACGGCAAGGCATATTTTCGTGAGCGCCACTTTCGTCTGACCAATCCCGGCAGCACAGCCAGCCAAGCGACCTTTGGCGACAGCGCGGCCGAGTTACCGTATCAGGCCATCGATCCATCGTTTGATACAACCTTTTTGTTTAACGATGTGCGTGTAACGCGGACAGGTGGGGCGACACAGGCCATTGGTGACAGCGCCAGTATCGCGCGGTACTTTCGGCGCATTCTGGTCAAATCAGGACTCCTCATTCAGACCGATAGCGAGGCCAACGACGCGGCCAACTGGCTGCTGCTGAAGTACAAAGATATCGCGTTGCGTTTCACAAAACTGACGATCGTCCCGCGCATGGGCGATTCAGTTACGACCCAGGCCATCGCACGCGATCTGCATGACCGTGTGACCGTCAAGCGCCGACCGCCAGGCGGCGGGACGATCGTCAGCACGGAGTGCTTTATCGAGGGCGTCGAACATCTGATCCCGTATAACGACTGGATTACCAACTGGAACCTTTCGCCCGCGTCGTCGGAGGACTACTGGGTGTTAGACAACGCATCGCTCTCGATCCTCGACAGCACGACACGGCTCGCATATTAGCAGGGGATACGGCTATGGCATGGACTGCGCCACGCACTTGGGTCATGGGCGAGATCGTCACTGCTGCGATGATGAACACCCACGTCCGGGCCAACTTGCGCTATCTCAAGGGGCTCGACGGCACCGTCGCGATTGATGATGCGATGACGATCGCCGGCGCGCTGGCAGTCACCGGCGACATCACCGCGACCGCCGGCGCGCGGCAGCTCGTCTGCGCCAACGCCGCCGCCGCGTTTAAGGGCTATTTCGGCATCAACAACAGCAGCCTGGGGCTCTGGGACGTGAATCGCAACCCGGCGACCGGCACGTTCGACGACACGGCCAAGAGTCACGCTCGTATCGGCCTGGACGGCAGTGGCACGACCTCCTTTATTCAGTTCCTCACAGCGAACGCGGCCAACACCACAGGAACTGAACGGATGCGCATCACAGGAGCGGGCAACGTCGGCATTGGCACGACAGCGCCGCAGGGCACGCTGCATGGGTACGAGAGTATCAGCGGCTTCATGTTCTACGAGTTCGACGGTGTTGATGGCACGGCGCGCACGCTGCTTCCGAATGCGGCGGGCAACGTGACCTATGGGCTGGTCGGGCATTCGGTCGTGCGCCACAGTGGCGGCACGACGAAAGCGGGCACGTTCTCGGGCGGCGGCGGTGGGGCGATCGTGCGGGGCGGAACCCAGAATATCTATGACGACGGCACCAATATTATGCAGATCCAGGTTAACGCCAACGGCGCAGTGACTGTCCAGCGCACCGCTGGCACTGGCACTTTCAAGGTGCGGCTATTGATTCTTTGGATATAAGGAGATTTTCATGGCAACCGCAAACCAGATCGATCAGCAGCGGCGCGTCATCCTGGCAGCCAAGGCGAGCGCCGAGGCGCTGCTGAGCGTCCTAGCAACGCTCGACGCCGACGAGGCGACCTACAACCGCCTTGGATTGGCTGACAATCAAATCCTGGTTGAAGAAAGCTTCGAAGGCACTGGTACCGACCGCGATGCGTACCGCGATGCGATTGTCGCAATTGGCAATATCAAGGCCGTCATCAATGCCGGAAGCGGCACCAATCTGGAGAAGTTCGCACGATGAGTGCGCGGGGCATCCCAGCACAGCTCCATGCGCGCCGTGCCGCGCTCCTGACGATCGTGCCGCCGTCGCACATCCTCGCCGCTATCCAGGCCCGCCGCGCTGCACTGGCCGCGCAGCTGGCACAGGCACAGCAGGAATACCAGCAGGTAGAGCAGGCGCTGGCGCTGCTCCAGCGCCAGATCGACACGATGCACGGCGGGCTACTGGAGCTCGATGCGCTGCTCGCCGACCCGCCGCCCAGCGCCTGACACCGCGACGCCCCGCGATCCATCGATCGCGGGGCGTCGCCGGGGGTGGGGCGGGGAGGAGGGCTGGTTAGGCAGGCTCCTGGTACTGCAAGTCTGGATTATCTGAGTGGAACAGCTTCGGGTCGTAGGCGCGTCCGGCGATCGGGGAGACGCCGGGGGGCGCAGCTGGCACGTCGTCAGGCGTCGCCGCGCCGCGCACCTCGGAGACGATCTCCAGGAAGCGGGCGTGATTGCCGCCGACGACACTGTAAAGCTTTTTGCCCGACAGCCACCACTTGCCACCGACCTTGATCGCGGCGGCCCGGCGCACCGCTTCATCATATGTCAAGTCGTTTGGGGCTGGTACCGGCGGTACCGGCGAGTTGGTACCGGTACCTGGTACCGCTCCAATCGGGCGGGGCGGGGTTGCCGTCTGACTTGACATATGCGCGGGCGCGGGGCGGGGCGCTGCCGGGGGCTTGCGCGAGCCCTCAAAACGCCTTACAGGTCGCACCGTCTGACGCGACTCTCGCCAGGCGCAAAACTGATCGTACCACTCCTCGAGTTTCCGGCTGAAGGTTGCTGCGAGGCCGATCGCCAGCGCGCTTAGGACCACAATCGCGAGCACAAATTCGCCTGACATATCGGCCTCCGTTTCCTAATCAACCAGCCTGCTCTCAGGGTACCACGCCAACCCATAGGATGCAAGCGCGATAGCGCCCCAGGCCGCAGCGACCGCCCCAGGAACGCCTTGAATCGTCGATGTGACACCCACGGACACGAAGAACTGTGTGAGCGGCGCGGTCAGAAGCGGGCCGAAACCAATCGCGGTCAGGCCCGTGTCCAGCAGGCGCGAGCCCCACGAGAGCGTGCGCTGGTGGTAGTAGGCCCACTGCACATAGGTGAGCCCGCACTGGATGAGCACTCCCGCGACAATGGCGATGAGCTTGGGGGAGGCCCAGAGCAGCGCCCAGCCGCCGTGGAGCGCCATGACTGTGCCCAGGACTGATACCAGCAGGACAATCCACGCGGTGATGCGCTCAACGCCCGTGCGGCTGTGCTCCAGCGAGGCGCGGCGGAAGATGGCGCTGGGCTTGCTTCTCGCCTTCACCACCTTCCCATTCTCCAGCGGCGCCGACTTCACGGCGCTTTTTGTGACGGCGCGCGCCCGCTCCACAGCCTGCTCATCAAGCCCGTCGAGCGGATCGATCGTGCCTGCATTCGCGTTTCCGCAGCGCGGGCAGGGCAACGTGCCTTCCTCGTCTATAAACTCGGTGCCGCACGGCCGGCAGAGCCAGCGCGTGGTGTCAGCGGTTGCGGCGGTCATTGTGCTATATCTCCTTCTCGCTACGACACTCGGCACACCCCCACCGCTTGATCGTCCCGGCCTCGCTGGGGGTCGACCATGCCACCTCGTGGTTGCCAAGTTTACAAAATGCCGTTTTAGCTTTTGTTTCGGGCACGGTGCCACTTTGCGGTTTGGCATTTCGGGGCGTGGCATCCACCCCTTTTAGTGCCTGCTTGTGCGCGTAGGCGTTCTTCCAGCGCTCAAGCTCGCGGTCCTTTGCCGCCTGCTCGATCTCAAAAAGGCGCTGGGCCTCGGCGGCGGCATGCTCCCGATCGATGCGCGCCTGCTGCTGCTGCACTTCGGCATGGCGCTCGGCGATCATTGCCGCGCGGTGGGCCTGCGCAGAGCAGAGCGAGAGCCAGGCGATCGGCACGACATGTGCGGCGGCTAGCCACCAGCCGCCCTGGTGCGGGTCGATCGCCCCAGTGAAGCCTGCCACCCAGAGCACACCCCACAAGACAACGATACCAAACGCCGACCAGTTCAGGATCGCGCCCCAGATCGTCGGGGCGCGGCTGTCGCTGGCCAGACCGCGCAGGTAGGCCCACTCGACGCCGGCGGCGATGCAGTATCCGATCGCCGGGTCGACTACGCCCGACGACCCGGCGAACTGCCCCATCAGGGCGATCGAGCCGGTGCTGAGAAGAATCTGGTGCGGCTGCGCCTTAGCCAGATCAAGCGGCTCACGAATCACCGCATCGAAAAACGAGCGTTGATGAATTACGGTTGTCATCCCCTACTCCTCCCCCTTCAAGATCGCGATGCAGGGATCGCCCGCCAGATACCCGACGAACGGACTGCACTGCGGCGCGTCCTCGAACGACTCCACGAAGCCCGGCGCGCCAGGCTCCGGCAAGGGCGTCGGCGTGGAGACGGGCGCCTCCAGCCAGGCGTTGATCGCTGCCTCGTCTGCGGTGGGAGCTGGCGGGGCCTGTTGTTCCTGCGCATCCGCCGTGCCGAACGCCGTGGCGCGCTCGTCCTGCGCCGCGTTGTAGGCGGGGATGCCGTAGTCCTGTGCGGGCTCCTGTGCCACGGGAGGCGCCTCCCTGGTCGGGCGCGGGGCGGGCGTCGTGACATTCGCCGTGGGAAGGGGCTGCGCGGCGGTCCCGTGGCCCGGCAGCCGCTCATACAGGAGCAGGCCGATCATGACACAAGCGATAATAACCGCCGCCGTCCAGAGCGAACTGAGGAGGCCAGGACCGCGCGGTGTGGGCGCTGTATCCCGGTCGATCAGTTGCTGCCGGGCCACGCCCAGTTCGTAGGCCGCCTGCATCGCGGCGTGGTGGTCCGAGGTGCCAGGGTGTCGTGTTCGTGTTGCCATCGTAGTAGCACATCCTTCCTGGTGATGCAGATGCGCTATACTACGCATCCGCGCTG
>JACCDR011187699.1_pt1 | contig 22766 bp, 61 predicted proteins | sample 7446431 | NCBI WGS metagenome assembly JACCDR01 (sample SAMN15323443, study PRJNA562643) | freshwater metagenome | isolation source: river surface water | place: USA:Blue River Watershed | collected 2017-08-17 | reverse complement strand
GCCCCTCGGATGCGGCTGATGCCGTAGAAGAAGTCTTACGGGAAACTGAAGGATTAGGGGCTGAAGTTACTGATATCAACTTCACTTCTATTAATCAACTCTAGGAGGAATACATGCTTTATACAATCGAGAAAGAGCATCAGCATTATAGAGAATTAATCAAAACAGATGATCGATGTGATCGATGTGGTGCAGAAGCCTATCATAGGGCTGTAAAAACGATAGATGAAAAACTCCTAGAGGTTCTTCTTTGTGGGCATCATTTCAGGTCTAATAGTTATGAACTAGGCCTGAATGGATGGTTAATACAAACTAAAACCGAGGAGTGATCTTATGTATGATTTTTATTGGACATGGGGTTTGTCCAAAGACGGAATAAGTTGGTACATCAGGGTCCAGGCACTTGACACAGACCTATATGCTTTGGCATACTACAACCTAGACGACGACAACCCGATGAGGTACTACGAGTCAGGGCATCCAGATCTACTGAAGGCTCTGATAAAAAACGAAGAATCTGAAGAATTCATCAGGTGTCGAGATCAAAAGAATTGCATGATAGAGTTAACAAAGCAATTAGACAATGTAACGGTAGCCAACTTTATGTGAGGTAGAAGTGAATCACGAAGAGCGTAAGGCATTGCGTGAAACAGATTGGTCCCTTAATGTTCAGGATGAATTCAAGGGCCTAAGTGTTGAAGAAGTTCGCAAGATTCTTGACTCTCGTAGAAACGGTCTCCATATCGTATTTGAGAACGCTCTTCGTGATTTCAATTTTGGTGGAATCATCCGAGCGGTTAACGGGTTTGCTTGTGATGGTATTACCTACACGGGGTTCCGTCGTTATGATCCTCGGGGTACAGTAGGCACCAAGAATTACGAAAACATTGAGCATATGGCAGACCCCAAGGATTTTATTCGATTTATCCGAGCACGTCAGCACTACGGAATGCCTTTTATTGTTGCTGAATTCGTACCGGATGATCACGAATTTGCACACAAGCAGGAAAGCCTGGCAAGTTTTGAATGGCCAGAAGAATGCACTGTGATGTTTGGTGAGGAAGGAACTGGAGTTTCGGATCAGTATCTTTATCACGCGGATCACATTGTTTATGTTCCAATGTTTGGAAGTGTCCGTAGTTTCAACGTTGCCAGTACTGCGCACATGTTCATGTACGATTACGCGAAGAAGACTGGTAGAATGAAGTGAAAACAGAGATATTCATAGGCCCTTTGCTGTTTTTAGCGGGGCTCTGCTTATTCATACAGATCACAGCTTTAATGTCATTACAGGCAATGGCGGCATACCTCTTTGGTGGTGCCGCCATTGCTTTCGCCTTAATTGCATTAATAGTGCATCTTTATGGGTAAAGTTATTCCAAGCGAGGAGGTAAGATGTTACTGTTGCTAACAGTGGTCAACTCGCTGGCATTTGCGGGCTACTGCTATGTAGTCTGGTTTTTGACAAGTCCTCATTTTATTGAGGCATTTTATATCGACATTACAGGAGTAAAACATGAACAGCGTTCTTAAAGAACTAATGAATGGCGCGGCGACAAATAACATGGATGAATTTGAACTTGGCATGACGCTTGCCGCACTAATTCAATTGCTCAATGATGACGTACATGACTTTGAGCCGGAGGTGTTTGATTTTCTTGTTGATGTCAAAGCGCCTCAGGTTTTGGAATATTGGAGGGCAAAGTACAAAGATGAAATTATCGAAGCAGGAAACGCAGCACGCGAAAGTGCTAGTGACGGGGAGTAGAAACTACTCAGACTATGGAACGATTGCACGGGCGATCAGCATAGCAATTGGCGACTTGAATGATCAGGGCTATAAGGAAATAACCTTTCTACAGGGTGGACAAAAAGGTGCGGATAATATGGCCGTAGAGTTCATCAATAAAGTAGAAAAAAGTATCTTTAAGTTGCTAGGTATCAAGTTAAGATACAAGACATTCCATCCTGATTACAATAAATATGGATCACCACAGGCATTACATATTCGTAATCAAGAAATGGTTGATGAAAAACCTATAAGCGCTTTGGTTTTTCTAGAATCAGGTGAACCAAATAGGGGTACGCTGAGCACAGTAAGAAGACTCAAGGCTGCTGGTATTCCATTTATGCCATACGGAGCAGTCGAGCTGCTTGACAAGGCGTCTTGAGTACGTTAGGGTAGGTGCATGACAACAGATGATCTGCACCTCACTCTAGCCGCCTCGACCTTCTTCTTTGTGCTTGTATTCCCGATTGCAGCCGCCGTTCTTGCTGTAATTTGGTTGCTTTTTGCACTGTGGGTCGATGACTACAATCCGGAGGTCAAGAATGACTGATCGTGGAAAGAACACAATATTTTTCTTTGCAGGCCTGTATGCATTAGTAACGCTACAGCCTTTTATGCTTTTGCTTGTTGTCTTTATGTGGTACTTCTGGGAAGATTCAAAATGGCCAGCATTTGATTCAGAAAATTATGACAAGAAGATGATGAATGGCCCGCTGAAGCCTTGGGAGAAGGGAAACTAATGACCAAAGGAACGCACCAGCGCTCTGTCTAGGACAGAGAAGGGCTGGCTTAATCTCGCCAAGAAGCTTGCAGAAACCTCTGAAGAAAAGATGAAGCATGGATGCGTCATCGTTCTTGGTGGATCTGTTCAGGCGGTTGGGGTCAACAAGCAAACCAATAATCCTCATATTCACAAGAAGCTTCATTGGCTGTCAGAGCACGCAGAAATGGCAGCCCTTAGGCGTTGTAAGCGTACAAAGGGTGCTGTTCTCTATGTCGCCCGCGTGAATAATCGTGGGGAAGAGCGAATGTCTAAGCCGTGTCCCAAGTGCGCCAAGCTACTTAAGGATGCAGGAATCAAGAAGGTTGTTTACACTATTGACAGTAGCCTCTATTTGTAGGAGTTAAATTGAAGATTTTTAGTAAAGTAAAACAGGCTTGGAGCTGGGCTTTTGGTACCAAGTATGATGCAGGTATTTCACTGCTTTTCATCGCACTTGGTGCTCTCGGCGGTGGTGTGACAACGCTACTGGGTGGCGCATGGTGGTTGGCACTCATCATGGCCGCAGCAACACCCCTGGCTTTTTATGTGTGTTGCTATCTCTTTTTTCTAATGATCATGATTTCTTTTATTAGGGGACTTTGATGGAATTCTTTTGGTGGATGGTTGCGCTTGCTGTGATGGTTGCCCTAGGTGCATGGATTGCTACGGCATTCAGCGCGTCATGGGTTGCAGGTGCGCTAATTGCGCTTATTGTGTGGATTGTTGCGGGGCTGATTCGACTTGGTTCCGCCGATGATGTGCCTTTTATTTTCTTCATTGGAGACTAAATGATTACCTTAGGAATTATTCTCCTTGCGTTTGTAGCAACTGGTCTCTTTATTTCAATGATCGTCGTTGATGCTCCATTTCAGGGACCTAAACCAATTAAAAACGTTAAGGCTAAAGAACTTCCTAAGGCAGTAGCTAAAACATCAATTCAGGAAGTTCTTTCGGAACATTTGAGAAATCCACCCATTGGTTGTATGTGGGAAGTAACTCGCAATAAAAGAACCGTACGAGCAAACAACTACAACAATAAGATGAAAGATGTTTATACGGCTCATATCAAGCTTATCAATCCGCTTGACGAGTTGCTGGAATTTGTTCTTGTTCTTCACGACGAAACAACTTCAAGCAATAGAATCAAATCTTTTGAAGATGAATTGACTTATAATCTTCAAATCGTTACATCAAAGTACAAGAGAATGGTCCTGGCATCAGAGACCAAACAGGATCTAGAAGATGGATGGGACGGAGTGTACAATTAAAGGATGAAACACTATCAATTAAGGTTTCATCTATCATCTGGTTATACACTGGAGGCTGTCATCGCAGATGACGGCCTTTCGGTGTCTGATATAAGAGATACAATAGATGAAACAATCAATGATGATGGCACTTATACCCTGCTGAATGTAATCAATGAGGAATGGATTATTGTTCAGGGTGGAAGAATTGAAGCTTTTGGCATTATTGATCTAGGCGAAAACTATTTTAGTGAAGGATTTGAAATAAAATGAAAAAGATCCCCACTCTCTTTGTAAGAGATTTTACTACCGGCTTTGTAATCCCCGAAATCATGCCAGGTTGCGAATGGGTAATGGAGAAAACATGGCCTGCTCATCGTAAATATGATGGAACCTGCGTTGGTCTATTTCTTACGGTTAACGGGGAGGTTAGAATTAATGATGGCGTAGGCTCTCATGAAATTAATAGCAAAGATCAAATTGGCGAAAGGTGGATGGCTCGCAGAGAAGTAAAGCAGGGCCATGAATTCCCTGATGATTTTGAAATTGAACAATTTGATCCCACTACTAAAAAGACTTATGGCTGGGAGCCCATTGAACAGTCTCCTTTTTATAAGTTTGTTCAAGAGGCAGAAGCCAAACTAGAGCATCGTTACTTGGGAACATATGAGTTGTGTGGTCCCAAGATCAATGGTAATCCAGAGAACTTCAAAGAGCACACGTTGGTTCACCATTGGGGCACAGAGCTTATTTCCAATGTGCTGGTACTGGACATCCACGAGATGTCTGTAAAAGACGCCTACGAGGCTCTGAAGGCCACTTTTGAGTACATGCCGATTGAAGGTGTCGTGTGGTACGGCTACACTCATGGTATGGCCAAGCTGAAGCGTAAGGATTTCAATTATGAATGATCATGATTGGGATATTATTGAGCGCGGTTTAGATAGACCCATGACACCTTACGAAAAAGTATTAGCCAAGAGAGATTTCAAAAAGCGTGTTGCTCAGGAAACTGAGGAGAAATTCGATTGGTTCGTAAAGAGGTCAATGGGTGAATTTTATAATTACAGACCTTGGGAAGATGATGACTGAAGAACCGATTAAACCCATGCAAGCCCCGCCGAATACAGGCAAATCATGGCTAAAAATGACACCTGAAGAGCAGCAGGAGCTAAGAGATTATTACGACAATAATGATTTCTCTCATCTGTTGGAGAACGCAGAGTGGGTGATGCCCTCTTTGGTGCGTGGAATTGAAGACGTTGAAAATGGAAGAATGAAGCAACTAGATATCGACCTCGATGACGATCATTTGTTTCCTCATCAATTAGAGCTGGATCTTGGTGTTGTGCCTATTCCTTGGGACGAAAACACCAGGTATTCAGAAGTAGAATTCAAAATGATTTTCGATCATGAATTAACAACTTCTCAATATAATGATTTAGTTGATGTAGTTCTCGACGCTCTAGATGAGCACTTCCCATGTGACTTCATGTCTGCTAAGATCAGGTCAGGGACAGACAGAGAGCTATTTCCGGAGGCATATGATGAGAGCGAAGAATCTAACGGAACCAACGAAAAAGAAGTGCAGTAATGAGGGTTGTAATGGAGATCTTCCAAATACAACATTTGCTCCACCGGTTAAATCTGCTGTCACAAACAAAGAGATTTGTGCACAATGTAAGGTGGATGAATTGATTGGTTCAATCAGGTCACGCAGTATGGAAGTTTAAATTTCATGACACTGGTGAAGTATTTTACAGAAACTCAAATAAGGGTGCTGTGAGATACTTCTATCGAAACGACACAAGGTCTTTTTCCATTTGGTCAAGAAGCCGGGAAGGAGGTTGGGAGTATGTTTGTGATAATATCATCTCTGATAGATGCCTATGTGGCAGACTATACACTGACACTTCTAATGGACTTGAATTCAGGTGGCGGAATAGTGCCTTTGCCGTTTCGACCACTGTGGAAGATTGCAAAGAAATCTTTCAAGCACCGCATTTATGTCAGCTTTGCTATTACAAAGGTGAGCTTAATGCGGGCAGATTTTGCCCGAAATGGGTAAAGCAACAATTAATTGAGTAATAAACTTTGCCATGTTATAATTCGTTCAGGAGGTATGAATTATGGCAGGCGAAGAAACAGCAGCTGAAAGATTCGTCCGAGACTGGGATAACATTCTTGATACCCGTAAAGTACGTGGTCTAGATAATCAGACAGCGGAGCGTGCTTCACGACTTTATGTCAACGCGGCAGACGGAACTACTCCAGCAGACGACGACTTAGTGAATCCTAATCCGTAAGTTTAGGATATCAACTTGATAGGGCATCTTAAGGGGTGCCCTATTTGTTGTGTAAAAATAATGTTTGACATCGTACTAGAGCAAAGGTTACAATGAGTAATATGACTGAAATGACGTTGCAGCAAGCTGAATCTTGGGTTAAAGAAAACCCTAATGCGGAGTGGGATGGATGGGACATTCATCTTTACGCTAAAGACAATTCAGCACACATGAGCACCAACGGTGTTTATCGTAATGGCGGATGGTATAAGCGAAAGATTATTGCTGTCAACGAGAGAGGAATGTATGTTGTCGGCAATAAGTATGCAAGACTTCCTCAAAAGGTTGGGAATCGATCCTAGCACTTTTGAATGGCAGCAATTGGCTTCATGTAGGGGGCTGGATACAAATCTATTTTTTGAAGGATATGAATCAGATCCCATCATTGCCAATGAGATAGACAAAATGTGTTCAGGATGCCCCGTTCTCAAAGAATGCTATGAATATGGTTCTAGCAATAAACTATTTGGAGTGTTCGGGGCTTTCTATCTATCTAATGGTCAGGTGGATAAGAAAAGAAATGAACACAAGACTAAAGATGTGGTTATAGAATTGGCGGGGAAGATTTATGAGTAGTTATGATAGTGGAGCAAAAGACATTATTCATAACACCCCCGCTCCTTATTCAGGAATAAAATTCGATATTGTTGAGTATCCAGAAATAAATGATTTGGTTTTTCTTAGATTTTATGCGGACAACCTTTATTCATTTAGCGATGCTCAGCTAACATCCATTGCAGAATGGATGAACAAACTTCTTAACAGATTGAACGAAGCACCCTTATTGGCAAAATACACTTGGGAGTGTGTTGAATATGACCAGCGTTAAGATGGTTTTGGTAAAAGACGAAGGTGTTCTAGGGTATATCGTATCCGAAAATGAATTTGGCGCTACAGTACGCTGGTATGTAGATGGCCTAAGATACGAATCATTTCTAGAAACAGAGGATTATGTCGTAAAATTTATTGGAGAGATTAATGGCTAGTGAATTATTGTGCCAGAGTTGTCTGGAGCAAAAGATGACTTTGCGCAAGGTGAAATCGGCTCTGATAAAAACAATGGACATACTTATGTGTGCCACATGCATAGATAAAAAATATGAACCTAGATATTTAATCATTCTTTCTATCAGATCTGCGGGTATGAGTGAAGGCATTAAAAGAATAATTCATGAGCGCAGATATCTAGGTTCAGATATTTTAGCAGCTGATATATTATAAGTATTTTTGACAAATAAAGTCCATTTCCATATAATTTAAGTATGGAATGGGTAAAGAGAATAGTAGGGAAGATAGCGCAGTCTGTCGCAAGTACAGTATTGTACGTAGGCAAGCATCCAATGGAAACCATTGAGATGTTATTGGCTATCTTCCTTTTTCTCTTTGGTCTTTATGTTATGGTTCCACAAGAATTCTTGCCAACTGCATCTGTGTATGGTCACAATGTTGTGAAATTTATCTTTGGTGCTTTAATGGCTGCCCCGGCTGCCTCTCTTCTTTATCAAAGATTTTCTGGTGATATGGAATCATACATATACATAAAACAGAATAAGAGAAGGAAAGCATTATTTTGGATATCTGTGACTTGGTTCTATATGACCATGCTGAGAATGTTGGTTTCACCACTACTGCCCCCGCTATTTCTGGCATTTCTTGGCCTATCACTGGTGTCGTTCGTCTGTTACACTAGGCTAGTCAAATGAGTACTACGCTAGATATCGTCACAGCCTTGGGGGCTGCTGGTGTTGGTGGTGGTATTATCAAACTGGTTGAGATGTGGCTTGGTAAATCAAGCGCAAAAGCCAACCAGGACAGAGAACTTAGAGACGAACTTCGTAATAGCGCAACTGCTCTCAGGGCTGAAATTGATGCTCTCAAAGAAGAACTTAGAGAGACTGAAAAGGTTCTGGACCACTGGCGCGAATTGTATTGGCAAGTATTTATGCAACACCGTATGTTTCAAATTGAAGTCAGGGCAATCTTGCTCAAACATGGCATAGATCCTGACGATGTTTTATCAGAAGAATCTAAGCCAGAAATGGAATAAAATGAATACAGCCACAGCTGCCCAATATGTTCATTCAATACTGAGCGACAAAGGTCATAAATGGAAAATTAATGGCAAGAGAGTTGATCCTACTTTTGATGACGTAGACAACATGCTCAAGCTTATGTATGAAGACATATCAAAAGGCGACTATGATTCTATCGAATCCGGAGGTATACTCTTAAAGAGAGATGGAGATAAGATAGATCTCTATGTTCACCTAGGAGAGATAGATGAAGATTTTAGTATTTGAACAGGAAAATTGCGGGTGGTGCACAAGATTGCACCCCCACATTTTAAAGCTTGCCGATGATAACAATATTGAATTAGAGTTTATTGATATCACCGGCAAATGGGAAATAGCAGACGAATATAAGTTTAGATCCACACCAACTGTAGTAATCATTGATGAGGAAGTTATTGTGAAGAAGTTCTCTATTGATGATAAAGGTATTGCAGGGATCATACAGAAGATAAGGAACTTTTTATTCACATGAACACATGTGGTGGATGTGAAAACAAATGGACAGGAACTAGTAGATGTCACTGTTCAGCATGCCACGAGACTTTTAGCGGAATAACCACCTTTGATGCGCATCGAGTAGCCAACGCTGGTCGAGGCAAATGCAAAAAGCCTACTCGTATGGGTCTTGAGCAAAATGAAAAGGGCGTATGGTGTGTTCCCCAAGAGGAAGAGGTAATTGAAGATGAAGTTTGTGATATATCGTGACAAGAATAGACTTTGTTTAGCTGCTGCTGACGAATGGATTAACTTGTCTAGTAAATACAAGTTTAAAGACGCTGATCCAAAAACAATAGACATGGATATGTCTTTGTTTAATGCACTACAAAGCAGCAGTCTTTCTAATCAAATACAGTCTTATCTGAGGGAGCTTTATCATGGAAGTTAATTTACGTATTCCAGACGACTATTGTCAGGGAGAAGCTTCTACCTTGTATCCTTTATACGAAGATGATTACGAGGAAGATCTAAAAGTAAAATCTAAGGGACTCAAGATCGCCCCGCGAAACAGGTTGACTCGCAAGATCTGACATGATAGGGTCATCACATGACGATGACGCGATGGATAGCGTATGCAATGGAAGAGATTATGTTTAAGGACGATCTCTTCCATTGTGCTTTTTGTGAGAAGGCTAAGAGTGCAGATGAAAAGGCTTCTTGCGAGGGGTCGGAAGACATCTGCCTTGATTGTCATGCTTACGATTGTCCCACTGTTTACAACTGCCTTGTGGAGGGTAATTTTGGCTAAAAAGATTACGTGTGATTATTGCCTGAAACCTGCGAAATATGTTGCTAAAAAGCGTAGGCCAGATAGCACTATTGTTACGCATTATGCGTGTGACATTCATGTTAAAATCTTCAACATGGGATGGATTAAGAAGCCATTATGAAAAGACAACCGCGTTCCGGACAGCATGAGCGATACGTGCAAGAATTGCGCCGCTCTAATGCAGCCGGGGTGCATGGAAATTCTGGATATAATCGTACAAGCAAATATCCACGTGATTATCTCTTCGAAGCTGAAGAAGATGGTCTGTTTGATGATGAGGAGTCAACTGATGGCGACTATTAGAGTTATTTTTCATGGAACGAACGTTCCTAACGGAGAGCCCCTGGTTTTTACTCAAAATAATGCACATGGAACACGCCAGGAAATTGCAAAAAAGATGAGTGAAGCCATGTCCTGTTCCAGTACTATTGTTTTTGATGGTGATAATGGAACTGTTATTATAAACAAAAATCATGTCGCCATGATTGATGTGTCCGATTGATGGATTGGATTATTGGCAATCCGGGTAGTTGTCGCTGGTGCGGCATTGACAGGCAAGATCATTGTCAAAGATGGTCGAGAAAACTAAGTGAAATTGATGGCAACGGTTGGCATGGTTTCGTAAATCCGACCCAAGAACAAATCAAAGAGCGAATGCTTGAACGTCGGAGAAAAAGGAATAAATAACATGTGTTTTGGTAAAGAAAACGGCCCTATGGGTCCTGGTGCAGTGGTGGTAAGTGTAGATGCACGAGAATGGTGTGAGGGTTGCCGAACAATGCATCATCTTGCTGAGTATCCTACAGGCATGGTTATGCATGCTGATTGGGATAGTTTGACTTGTGCAGTTGAATGGGAAGATGGTACAGAATCAACTCTTCATTTTAGGGATGTGGACGTTTTGCGATGGCAAACAGCTACAGCACCACCTGAAAACCCCCTTGACCACACGACGCACGACTGATAGGCTATTGCCAGAACGAAAAAGCAACCGAGCAAGGGAGCGAGCGATGTGATTAGCAAAATTACACAGGCGCTAACATATGCTGCGCTATGGATTTATCAAAAGTTTTCCAAGAAAACTCATTACTGTCCCGCGTGTGATAAAGAGGTGTGATATGGAGCCGGTTCGTTGCGACGCTTGTGCTGGTAAGGGTTTTACCACCAATCAGTTCAATGGTAACGAAGATGACTGTCGTGTGTGCGAGGGTACGGGTACCGTAGTTCCTTGCGAGAACTTTTCTTCTAGCAAGCCAGCCGCTTTCCGCAACCGCAAGTGTGATGGTTGCCACGCAACGGAGAATCAGCACAAGATCAAGGTCACGGCCTAAGGAGAAATATGCGCACTGTTAACTCAGCGGGATATGTTTTCGAATGGCACGAGAATTCGCCTTATATCGAGGTCTTTCGTAAAGGTGATCCGAGCTGGTCTCCCTTCGAAGTAGTTTGGGCGGGGGACCTGGAATATGGTCCCTCTGCTCTTAATTCAATTGCCCACTCTTCAAAGGAGTATGCTTGTGCTTAAGATGTATAAGAGTGAAACTCAAGAATTCAGATACGACAACATTCGTGTTCATCCGTCCAGCTGGTTTCTTTCTGGCGTTACCAGAGAAATCTTTGGATTGATGTTCACCATTCCTGGATTTGTTATTGGTACGGGAGTGATGATCGGAATCGGTAGCCCGGTAACTCTGGGCATCGCAGCTTTTCTGTTGTTCGTGATGTTCTTCATTGGATCGCGGTACTTCCGTTCATACAAGATGGAAGGACATACCTACAACAATGTTTTGCTTCCTTTGGAGAAGCGTTACCACAGAATGTCAAAGGAAGACCGTAAGGCATATCGTCACTATCTGGAGTCCGCCTATGCAATGTGCGGACACCGTGGCGAGATGGACAGGCCACGCTTGACAAAGATTGAAAAGCTGTTTAAGCTCAAGGAAATCCAGGCAAACGTTCTGTATGACGCGCTTGATGAAGAGCTTCAGCTTGCTGAGGAAATTGCAAAGATCAGCCGTCAAGCCCAAAAGGAAATCGAACAAATTCAAAACAAGGTGAAGCGATAAATGGACACGGATTGGATGAAGCACATTGACTGGTCTAATGAGCAAGCTCATCGAGATTTCGCCACGTATCTATCTGGCATTGCTGACTCTTTCGAGTCAGCAGACATTACTTCACGAACAGGCAATCTTGTTGATGGCCATGTTTATTATGATGTTCTGAACAAGCTAGAAGCACTCAAGAACATTTTTGAAAAGCCTGAGGACTGGCTTTATGTTAGACCAAAGCCGACAATCACCCGTGGACAAGGACAGGTAAATGTCAGAAATTGATGTTGAAGAGATTATCGCCAGGGCTGAGGCAAATATGAATGCTGCCATTGAAGCCCTGAAAGAAAAGTGGAATAACCGATAACTAAACAGGAGGAGTAATTGGGACGCAAAATGTGCGGCAAAGATGCTCCCATGTGGATTTTGCTCACACGTTGGCTGATGAACAATGGCTATGAAAGCTGCCAATGGTGTGGAACCACAGAAGAGCTAACCTTTGATCACATTGTTCCTTACTCTTATTCTGGTAAAAGGGAGCAGGGGAATCTAGCGATTCTCTGTAATAATTGCAACGTCCTTAAAGACAACAATTATTACACGCTAGACCCCTGCCCTTGGCCTAACCCTGCCTTTCCTCAAATTCAAGCAGAGGATTTGACTGTAGGTATGGTGACCGTGTATGGTGAGGTCACGTCAGTAAAGCAGGTCACCACGAATAGTGGTAGGACTTTGATTAATATTGACTTAAAAGGTGAAAGCATCTTGGGTCTGATGCGCAAGCGTGAGATCCTGACAATCAGCCGTGAACCAGACGAAATTGTATTCCTAGATCCGAGGAGTCATAGTGTCGGCACCATTCATTCCGATGGACAAGTTCATTCAGTTCAACTACACGCTTAAGTGGTTCATGAAGAATGGTTTTGAAAACTGCCAGATCTGTGGCACCAATGAAGATTTGACTTTCGATCATATCGTCCCCCGATCTTGGGGCGGTAGCAATGAGATCGACAATCTTTGCATTCTTTGTAAGAAGTGCAACAACATCAAGGACAATCGCTACTACTTCAACCTTCAGCCCTTGAGTTTTCTTGAGCCAAACATTCCAGCTATTTACGTCAGGGACATCGAACCTGACATGCATACGGTTTTTGGATATGTTGAGGCAGTGGGTTTTGTAGGAGAATTTGATGGAAAGACAATGTATTCCATTGAGTTTTCCGGCAAGAATCATCTTACCGATGTAATGGATGGAAAGTCTAGGCGTCGGTGGGAAACGTTCGGCAAGAAGTTCGTCAACTGGCCGGGGGACTTCAAAGTTTCGCTTGACCCCCGGTTCAGCCTGGTGTAGGATTTAGCTACAACGACAACGAGGGAGCAGAAATGACCAAGCGCGAGTGGCTTGCAGCTCAGGGCCTCGCCAAGGCGGGTGCTCGTGGCAAGTTTTCTACTGAGGCCAATGCAGCTCTGAAGGCTGAGCAGGCACGCTGTGAGGCAGCCAACATCCCTCCTCCCTGGACTGAGGTTGTAAAGCCGGAACCCAAGCGCAAGAAGCGTAACAGTGGCAAGGTGACCGCCTTTGAAAAGTCTCAGGGCATCGAGCAGACGGACGCACCCGTTCGTAAGCAGCCGGTAGAGATTGTGTCTGTTCCCAAGCGTCGCGAGGAGACTCACGCTTACGTCATCGATCAGCACAACTTTGTTGTTGCCATTATGTACTGTGGCGGTTGCAACAAGTCTATTTCTCGCTGCACTCACGACATGCCAATTGCCCCGGATTACCTGGGTGGCAAGAACAGCCCTGTAAGTTTTGAGAAGCCGGTTGTGGTGTGATGATTGTAATACACGCAAGAATAATGGGCGAACAAATTGGCAAAATAGATACAGTTAAAATCGAAAAAGAAGATTTTGATGATGCCGTAGAACATGCCAAGTGGATTATGAAAAACTCATGGGTTTTTGGTGTTCAAATCACCTGGGAAAAGGAGTCGGAATGACAATGGCAATGGTTCGTCGTATTCGTTCAATGGAAACCTGCGAGTTTGCTGGTCTTCTGTTTGTTTACCGGCCGGGTGTTATTGATGTCTACTCTGACACCAAGCATGTTGACACAATCGAATTCGACACTGACGAAGTTACCACTACTCAGCACTTTGAGGAAAAGTGCATGTGGTGGGCCAACGACTACAACCAGATCTGAGGAAAAATGACTGTAATTTTTGACGAAAAGCGCAATGCTCTAAGTGATGTTCTTCGTGAACTGAGCATGCTTGAGCCCAACGAAATTGCTCAGCGCTTGAACAAGGAAGGCATCAGAGGGAAGGCTCGTGCCTGTTCTTTCTGCCCAATGGCAAACTATCTGAACAAGATCCTCAATGGTGCACATTTTGTCACTCTTGACAAGATCTACATTCTCGATGAGGAATACGAGTTGGACGATACTGTTTACGTCGAAACTCCCGAGACTGTTCGAAGGTTTGCCCAGCTATTCGACGCTGGCAAATTTCTTTTTCTTGATGAAGGGCGACCAATCGAGTGACAATCCCTTTCCGGGGTTGGCCTAAAACAACAAGGCGTTTGAGCAAGTGCACCATTAGTGAAAAACTCAATGGATCTAATGGTGCACTTGGCTTTCAGGTAACTGATGCCTCACCGACAGACGGACGTGAGATCTACGTACTTGATATTGAAATGGCCACCCAGACACGCAATCGCATCGTGACACCCAAGGATGACCAAACAGGCATCGCACGATGGGCTGAGGCCAACAGAGAGACCTTGATAGAGGATCTGCTCTATATTGAGGGCAACTTGCCCGTGCCGTCCACTGAGCCACAGTACCACTATGGCGAGTTTATGACGCGGGGACACAAAGAACCGCACTTCTATCTATTCAATACTCGTAGATGGACTGGAGTACAATTCAGCACACCTACACTCAAGGTTGTTCCTGTGCTTTACGAAGGAATTTACTACGATGGTGTGGTTGAAGAATGTCTAGAAGATCTTAGGCAGAACGGTTCTAAGGTTCACCCTGGCATTCCTGCTGAGGGTGTGGTGGTTTATTACCCTGGTAATGACACAATGTTCAAAGACTACACGGGATTGGTGAAGCAATGAGATACGTTATTATCTGTCATCCGAACGTCATTATTGATGAGATTGAGTCCGATATGCCCATGCGAGTCAACGACTACGTTCGTGATGGATTGGGATTCAGAAACATCATTGAAGTAACGGGTGTTTTCAACGATCCAACAACCAAGATTGTTCGTGTGGCTGGTCTTTATGCGTATCCTAAGTCATGATGAATCAATGCCTGGTGGCATTCTGCTAAATCTTAGCGTGTGGAGTGGTATTTCAGCTCCAATGGGTCACCTTAAAATTGTTCTTAAAGTGACTATGCCGCCTAATAAAGGCATGATGGGTGATTCTTTTTATCACCGAAAAGACATTAAGTGGTCAGGAACAAGACGCAGTATGCGTAAAGCTTTGGTTGAGTTCCTGTCAAATACAGCCGGGACAGAAAAAGATATGGCTGTAGCAATCAATTACATCAAAGAAACATTCATTTAGTTTGCACATTATGCATTCCTTTGATAATCTATAGGGGCTCCTATAGGAGAGGAGGAATGCATAATGGCAACAAGATCAGTTAACGATGAAAACCTACAGCCGGAAGAGCAGGCGCGTCTACTAAACCTTGACAACAGAGAAGCTTATGAGGCTGCTGTTCGTGCAAAGGCAATGGGTTGGAATGATGCTAATTTCTCTGATAGAGATCTTCCGCTTTACGGCGATCCACATCGTTCACAAACCGCAAATCTGTAAGATAAGCTGATAGGAGGCCCCACTACGGTGGGGCTTTCTGCATTTTAGGGCTTGTGCGTCCACCTGAGGCATGATAGGCTCTATCTACAAGCAAGGGAGCAGGAAGCAAGTGAAACAGTTTCTCGGAATTCTCCTTGGGATGCTAGGGATGGTACTGCTTTGGCAGGGCGTCGCAGCGTTCATGGGAGTAGCAATCTTTTTTAATGGAATGCAGGCGGGTTTTTCACTACTTGCATTTGGTGTCACCCTCATCGTATTCGGAGTTCTAGTGAGATCAAAGAAGGATGATTATTAATGGCTGACGAAGATGCCATACTTGCCATTGGCGGTGTCGCTCTAGTTGCGCTTGTTGGTGCTGTAATCATTGGCCTTTCAAGTGGTCCAGAACATGACTACGCTCAGCTTTGTCAGAACGCGGAATACATCCGTGTTGAAGATCAAAATTGTGGCAATAATGGATCTTTCGTAATGTATATTGCCACAAACTCGAACTATAATGTTCCTGCTGTTGGCAATAAACTAGATCAGAAGCATGTAATTCGCACTGTCCCCGCTGGAAAAACGATTCAGACCAGTGCAGCCGTTCCCAGTAATGGCGGGGTAGTCAAAAGTAGTTCATATATTGTTCGTGGTGGATTTGGTGGAAAATCTGGAAGCTCTGGAGGCTAAAAATGATTGATGTTCTTCCTAAGCCCTCTGAACGAATTATTGGTAACGGTGATGACATCTGTCATTACTACTGCGGAAATACCTACCCCAACAAGCAAGGAAAAGTTATTGCTTTTTGTGGTATGGACGTCACAGATCAAATGGAAGACGAAGAAGACGAAAGCAATCCTTGTTCAATGTGTATTGAAGATTGCAATCCTCATGGTGCATGTCCTGTTTGTGGTAGCTGGGACAACTGTTAAGGAGATGAAATGAGTGCAGAAGAGCACCACTGGTGGAATGGTTTCTTTGCCGGAATGATTTGGCTTGCAATCGGTTTGTCTGCAATTAATGTCGTTTTGCTTATTGCAATTATGACAGGCAGCATGACCCCAATTATTGCTATTTATGCATCTGCAATTTCAACGGCGGTGCTTCTTCTGTCTTCTGTTGGAATGCATCGCCTTGCCTTGAAGGAACAGAGGAGATATGAAAATGACTGAACAACCAGAAATCATCAATTTTAACCGGGGTTCAGGACTGAGAGTCAGCCTTGATGGTAATGTATTAGTTTTGAGAAATGGCAAGAATCCCCGTTGGCCTTGGACAGTCGTTCATCTAAATGATTTGTATATTGGATACTACATCGGCCAGACATTGACTGAGGAATTTGTCAAGGACTGGTGGAAGCTAACATACTTGATGAGTTAATATGAATTGGTATCAAAAAAACCGTGTAATTTCAATGACTTTCGTAATGTCCTCAATTTTCTGCGGGGTCTTGACATTAATTGGCCCCGCAGAACTTTTTGGAACAGCAATTGTTTTTCTAATCCTTGCCTTGATCACATATTGGTTCGCCAAGCTAAGTAAAGGAATTAACGAATGAAGCAAATGAGAACAGTTGAAGAGCACCGCAAGCTTGCTAATGCTCTGATTCAGGCTGTAGATGATTATGGTCATGAGTATGTTTATCCTCATGTCGATTGTGTTTACTACAATGAAGACGGACCAGTTTGTCTAATTGGTGTAGCGCTTGACAAGGCCGGGTTTGAAAGAGAAAAGGTTCTGGGTTGCGTTTCCAATTCGAAGGGGGACGCAAACGAAGAGATTGCACGAGTAGTAATCAATGCCCTTGGATTTAATCAGAAGTTTGCCAATGCCTGTAGTGAAGCCCAAGCAGTTCAAGATGAAAAGCTTACTTGGGGTGCAGCACTGAGAGAATTCAGAGATTTTATTGAAAGTGCGGATGTCATCAACCTTGTTGATGAAAAGGATTGGGAACGACTGTCCAAAATGGACTAAAAATCTGACACTTTCGTAAAGGAGGATAATGAAAACAAAGAAATGTTCGGTTTGTAATAAAAACAAACCAGAGAATCAGTTCAGCAAGAAAGATATTGTCAAAGCTTGTGTTGATTGCAAGAACAAAGCAATCGATCGAGCAAAAGAATTCTTCAATAAACCGCGCTAAAACTGGGACTTTTTGATCCCTTTCGTAAAGGAGTAAAGTTGGCACTCTACGAAGCTAAGAAGACATGTCCAAAATGTGGCAATGTCAGGACGGAATCTGAATTCACTGAGACATTGTTCAAATCAAAAAAAGTTCACAATATTTGCAATAATTGTAGAAAAAAATAACTTTTAAATATAAAAAGTCAAAAATCATGGGCCTAAAATGGGGACCTTTCGTAAAGAGGTTTTTTCTCGATTGGTCCCCATCCCATCAGCGTAACCCCCGGCTACATGTACGTGCGTTCGCGTTAGCAAATCCCTGGAGGCGATTTGCACTTGCAAAGAGATGCAAACGAGACTTCAAAGTTACCTAGCTGTTACCAAAATCCGGGGTTTTGGGACTAGGCTTGCGTTGCACGCCAACCACAGACCAGGGAGACACACCGTGAAGCTCACCACCAACCAGCGCGAGGTTATGAACATGATCAAGCGCTCTGGTCAGAACATCCTTAAGGGTGCTCACCCGCGAACGATTGAGTCCCTGGTGTCCCGTGGCCTGATCTTCCGTATCCGTTGCGCTGGTTACCCCACTTGGGCGTTCACCGCCAAGGGTCGCGGACTGATGGACTCCCCCGAACTGGATTGGATGGCTTACCAGCACGGGCAGGCAATTCAGATGCGTAAGGACATGATCAACTCTCGTGACGTGCGTGTCACCAACCCCACTCGTGAGGGCAACGGCGTTTCTCACCGGTGGACGCGCATTCTTGGCGGAAAGCGCTACAGCTTCACCATGGTTGTCATGCCTACCGGTGAGTTGCGCTACAGCGTGTCGCGCCTTGACGGGAACATCCTTCCCAACGGGGGCACGTTTGCGTGCGACTGGACCATTGTCAAGACGATGACGTTTGCTGCTGGCACGCCGTTGGCACCTCGTTTGGTTCAGCGTCCGGGCAGGTTGGGACACTTTTACAAGACGCGTGCTGACAACACGACCGTGTGCGTTTCGCGTGATCACCGTTTGTTGGCGGACGCGTGCGGTTGCGCTTTCGATGCAATGTGGGACATCACGGTGAGCCGTCACAAGGCGATTGACGCTCTGGACACCATTGACCAGGCTCAAATGGTTGACGTTGTGATTCAGGCCATTGACAACGGTCGTGACGACCTCACGTGGGTTGCTGACAGCATTGACGCGCGTGAGTGCCAGGTGCCGAACGGTCGGGGTAGCACCATTCCCCGTGTTGTTGGTTGCCCCCGTTGCACTGATTCCGCATCACCTTGTGACGAGTGCGCGCTGACCTACGTTGTTGAGTTGTTCGCTATCAACGGGGACGTGAGGCTTGCAAAGCTCCCCAACGTCCCCGAATTCGATTGCGTCTGAAAGGGATTTAAATGTTTCGCTGGATTTCCTACTCACAGTTGAACATTCCGGGAAATGTGTCTTTCAAGCTCGATCGACACAAGAGCATTGCGGACGCGCGGGAAGCGTTCGAGACGTTCTGTCGGAACAGCGGCTACCCCGATTCGAGCATGACTCTCTACGCGTACAGCGGAGACGCTTGGGACTCCGCAAAGTCCTTTGAGGACACCGGTTGTCCGTTCGACTACCCAACCAAGATGATCACGCGTGGTCCGCGCAACGGGATCAAGATCGAACAGTGCTAGCCCATAGCCCCCGCCACACGCGGGGGCTAGCTTTTTGATCATTGGATTTGCAAAAGCAAAACAAGCCCTGAGAGCGTCTGTAAAGCGTTGAGACGTGCTCTCAGGTGTAAGCACCCTACGAAGCTAGGAAATAAGCTCTACGGCTCGTCTGGGCACCTCTACGGGGCATGTCTGGGCTACCTCGCTCCCCTACGCGTGTGCAGGCGTGCCGACACAACAAACGTGTGCACAAGCAAATCAAACGAATTTCTAAGCCTCTGACCTGCGGAAACGACGTAGGCGGACTTTTGCGGGGTACCTGGTGTGGCTATACCCGAGAGAGGTCTCAAGCGCTTAGCGTGGCTCTCAGACCCCTTTACGGCGATGTGCCCTGATCAGCCATATTTGGTAACGGATGTGTAACGCATACTGTTGAGACTACTCCAGATGCAGTAACACCCAAACTTGATCAACGCTCTGACCAGCACAAACAAGATTTACAAAAGAAAATCCTTGACAGGGCTAGGCCCCTTAAGGCGTACTTGTGAGGCAACACCAACTCAACACGGCAAGCGAGACCCGCTAGAAACTGGGACTTGACAAGCCACGCGGCGCACGATACGGTTGCACCGCAACACCGGATAGGGAAAGGGTCCCCGCAAGGGGGCGCGGAACCTAGACCACCTGTTCTTTGATGAACTAAATAGCGAGCAAATCTAGCCAATACGGCAGAGCTGACAATGCGGATAGTGCCCGCATTCACCTTACGTCGGGAGACGGGGCAGCAAAGTTAACGGCTAGGTGGCAACCCGGCAGAGTTGAGCCTACGTTGCGAGCGCGTGATGCGGACCAATCAAAAGTCCCCCGCGTATCCGTAGAAGTTCCAATGAGGGTTGTCAGACAGAAACGAGATTTCACCTTTGGCTGGTAATCCGCCTAAAGATACACAGGTGAAGTCAGGAAGAATGGGAGTGCCTAGGTTTAGGGTATGCGAGTACCTAAGCGAAAGCATTTCGGGAGTTCGACTCTCCCCACTCTCACGACCCCCGGAAAGAAATCTGAAAGGAACTGACCAAATGCGTAACTTCCACATCGGTGGCAAGAACGACGTTCGGTCCGCTCACAAGATTCACTTTCACTTCAAAGCGGCACCCGCTGTGATGGTTGTCGCCTACGGTGTGGACGCTGCTTTACACACCGGTTTCATCATGATGATTGCCTACCTGGCAATCATGGTGTTGGAAGGTAAGGAAATGGCTATTGACGAGTGATTTCGGTGCATTTAAGTCGTTAGCGGGATTCGGGGATTCCGCTAACGGCCTTCGTTCACCGAAAGGAAGAAACGATAATGGGTTACTTGCTTACCGCTTTCGAGCTGGAATTGACCCAAGAAAAGATCGATGAGATCAACCGCAGGGCTGCTAGGCGTGGCCTTTCGGGGAAGCTCGAAGTTGTGGCCGAACAGAAGATGCTCTCAAAGGAAGTCGGGGGTATCACGGTCACTGAGGAACGCTGGGAGACCTCAATCACCGGCGAACCACCGCGTCACAACGGGTGGGTGTTCCTCGCGTCTCTGGAGTGGATTGAGACGGGCGTAATCACCCGGAACGCACCGGGCACCAACGCCAACGTAGAGCGTGCCACGCTGAGGCCTGGTTTCTGCGACCACTGCGGCTACAACCGCAAGCGCAAGCAAACCTATGTGGTGCTGAATGAGGAAACCGGACAGCAAATGCAGGTTGGTTCAACCTGCCTTAAGGATTTCCTCGGTTGGTCCGGTTCGGTTGCTTTCCTCACTGAGGAAGACGGCGAACGAGAGATCATGGGTTTCCGTGGTCGCGGTCCGTCGATCTACACGACGGAAACGATTCTGGCCGTTGCATGGGCCTGTGTCACGACGTTCGGTTACATCAGGAGTCGTGAAGCGGGGGCGACGGTTGGTGACGTTGCTCTGTTCCTCAGTGACTCGAACAGCAAAGAAGCGCGCAAGTTGCGCGACAGAATTTCTGAAGTCGCAAGGGACGCTGTTCCGATGGCTCAGAAACTCCGCGCGTTCATTCTCTCGGATGAGTTCGCGGGTGACAGTGACTACGTGATCAATCTCAAGACCTACTGTGCCGCTGACACGGTAAACGGTAGGGCAATGGGGTACCTTGCCAGCGTCCCGCAAGCCTACGCCAAGCATCTTGAGCGGACGCTGATCAGGGAGCGTGCCAACGCAGACCGTAAGAACGAATGGATTGGCACGCTCAAGACGCGCCAGACGTTCAACGTCAAGGTTCGGGCTATCAAGTGGTTGGAAGACCTTTACAACCCGTACGGTGGCTCTAAGCCGCTCTACACGCTGATTACGGACACCGGCCACACGCTCAAGTGGTTTGCTTCCAATGACAACGTGTTGGGTGAGGACGTCACGCCAGAGAATGAGGACTTCTTTCCCCTCATGGGAACCGTTGTGAAGCATGAGGAGTACAACGGTTACAAGAGCACGTGTATCAACCGCTGTAAGAAGCTCTAAAACAAAGTCCTGAGCATGACAGAAAAAGGCTCTAAGGGTGTGTAGCTCAAATGGAAGTAGCGTCAGGCCCCTTTATCCCCGCGAATTCTAGACAAGTTCGGGGAGACGTTTTCTAGAGACGTTGGGCGAACCTGAAAGATCCCGGTTCGATTCCGGGCACACCCACTCTGTCACCAATTCGATTGGAAAAATGATGACTGACAGACTGGACATGACTGCTGTCTACCTTCGTCCCATTTGGGACTCTTGCGATGAGTTGATCGCAAAGGCGAAAGAGGGTCTTGACAATGTCTTGTTCGACACTCTCATCGGAACGGGGGTGTCAGGTTCGATCTTTGTTCCCTTGCTCGCTAGGGAGCTGGGTTGTTACTGGGCCATTGCTCGCAAGAGCAACGATGGTTCCCACTCGTTCAACGCAATTGAAGGGGACATCGGCGAACGTTGGGTGTTCGTTGACGATTTGGTGGACAGTGGCGCGACGCTCAAGCGGGTGCAACGTCAGGTAGACAACTGGACCGATCGCCACAACTGGGAAACGGAATTCGCCGGTACGTACCTCTATTACGAGGGTATGCGCCGTACGGGCTACTTCCCCGCCAATCACATTTTTGGCTATGCCAGCGTGGATTGTGAATGCGAGCGTTGTATTGACTAGTTAGGTAGGGGCCAATGGTTACCCGAAAGGGTGGGGGTTCGATTCCTCCGGTACCCGCGCAATAAATCACCTAGAGAAAAGAGCTAGAAAAATGGCTACGGTCAAGACGCGTGAGTTTCTGATCAAGTACACCGTCAACGGTGCGCGTGGTGTGGACGCTCAGAAGACCGTTCAGGCTGTCAATTGGAAGACGGCAGTCAAGATGCTTCACGAGTCCACTCCGGCGCACATGGAACCTGAGGTGCGTTCCGTGTGGGAATGCAAGGCTACCGGTTCCACCGTTGTCGAGCGTAAGAACAGCATTAAGCCCGTCTGACAGGAGAAAAGAACATGAGTGCTTTCAAGACCTATTCCGCATTCCTCGCTGGTCTCTCTGCGGATGACCGGCGTAAGTACGCGGAAAAGCCTCACCCGCTTGACAAGCGCATCCCTTGCGGTGAGACCACGTGGGATGCGTCGATCGGCCGTCACGTGGTAG
>JACCDR010266710.1_pt1 | contig 22767 bp, 19 predicted proteins | sample 7446431 | NCBI WGS metagenome assembly JACCDR01 (sample SAMN15323443, study PRJNA562643) | freshwater metagenome | isolation source: river surface water | place: USA:Blue River Watershed | collected 2017-08-17 | reverse complement strand
CCCACACCCGCCGCGCCAACGGCAATCCCGCCCGGAGACAAGTCTTCGTCGCCGGTTCCATCCATTGAGCACAACTCGCCAGGAGAGATCGAGTCCCGCGTTCAGGAGGCTTTGAAAGCCCGTGAAGCGATGGCCGATTTCTTCGACACCGGGAAGCGCAAGAAGGCGGAACCGAAGCCAAAGGAGACACCCGCCGAAGATCCACCCAAAGATCCAGAGCCGGAGGACAAGCCCGCCAAGCCTGAGAAGAAGGCTGAAGAGGAACCCAAGGAGATTGAGAAGAAGCCCAAGCGCAAGCCCCGCGTCGAGCCCGAGGACGAGGAAGATGATGTCGCCGACCGCATCGAGAAGGGTTTCGAGAAGGTTGCTAAGAAGCTCGAAAAGCAAGCTCCCAAGGAAGAGAAGCCTTCGGATAGCAACAGCCTGTCAAAGCGCGACGCCGACAAGCTGCGCGTGTTCGAGGAGATGGCCAAGGAGAAGTCCGACGAGTACGGCAATCTTCCGGCCCAGTTCAAGGCGTTCGTCGCCAAGGAAGCCAAGTACAAGGCGGCATGGGAGAAAAAGAATCCCGGTGAAACGTTCGACCCAACCGCAGACGACCACTCTGAGTTCTACGAGCAGAACGAGCCCGTGTTCGATCAGGACGACTACGTTGACGCCCGCGCTGAACTGAAGGCTTCTGAGGCGTTTGAGCGCAAGCAGAAGGCTCTTGAAGAGAAGATGTCCGAGCGTGAGAAGAAAGCTCAGTTCGAGAAGACCGCCAAGGAAGCCATCTCCGACGTGGGTGATGCGCTCGCAACCGCGCTCAAGGGCGAGAAGACAGACCTAAAATCACTGGCGTCAGAAGACCCAGTGCAGGCCAAGTACGTCAGGGAGGCTCAAGGCGAACTCGAAAACCTCGTCGAAGAACTGTTCAAGGTGTTCACGATGGACCCGAACAGCAAGAAGTTCGACCAGAATGACAAGGTGCATGGCGTCCTATACAAACAGCTCCAGAGCTACGAGGACCAACTCCTCCAGATGGAACCACAGGAAACCATGATGGGGAACAAGCGTTTCACCACCATTGATCGGTTTGCCAAGATGACGCCGGATCAACAGGCTCGTCACTGGTCTGTGTTTGTCGAGCCGAAGCTGGTCAAGGACTACTTGGTTCAGGACTTTTCGGCTATGGTGAAGGCGAAAATCTCCGAGGACGAACAGCTCTGGGAGAAGCGCGTCTCGAAAAACAGCGGGCAATCAAACGGAAAGACGCCCGTAAAGGCTCAGGAATCAAAGCCTGCCACACAAGCGCCAGTCGCCAAGAAAACCCCGTCTCCGAGCGTTTCTGGAGGTGACAGGAGTGCCACCCCTATCGCTCCGGCGAAGGGTGCTGAGACGAATCCACTCGCAGCTATGGCCAATTTCTACGGCTGAGGTTCAATGTGTTAGGCCCATAGCGGGCTTTAACACATGCCTACGCAATCCATCATTGATAGCGGCCAGTGTACGGTCATCACGAACAACTCGTATGACACCACGGGCACGCTCACCCGGGCTGATCTCAAAGCAGCCACCCCAACCGAGGTTCTGAGTTGGTACTACACCAGTGCCGACTCTGCCTGGAATGTCACCACGCCTTGGCTTCGGCACCAGTTTGAAATGTCCATGTGCGGCGTGCAGCGCATGGGTTTCTGGGACTGGATCATGTCCGGCACCAAGGACTACTCCGCGCACTGGACCCCGAAGTCCATTGCTGGCGGACCGGGATACATCGAGCCGTTCGTCATGGGAATGCAGGATTCGGTTCTCAATGACGAGGATTGGACCATTTCCGCTGGCTACCGCGCTCAAGGTTCCGGCAATGCACCATACTCCGACACTGGCACCACGTACACCGCTTCCAGCACTGGCCCCCTTGCCAGCATGACTGGTGGCGACCGCGTGATTCGCGTTTCTCCGAAGTACACACTGACTGTTGATGCTCAGTATTTCCTTGCTGGGTCTAAGGTGGTCATCATGTCGTACTCGTCCACGTCCGTGGCCCAAATCTCCGTGTACCGGATCGTTGACGCCGCCCACGAAGCAGCGACCCCTCCGACCTACGTTGACCTGTTGCTTGACGGTGAAACCGACAACACGGCGAATGCGTGGTTCAACTCCGCCCCCACCAGTGGCGTGGTTCGACTGATCCCGCCGAACGTCAATGACGTTGAGCCGTACTGCAAGAACCGCATCAACGTCAACACGAAGAAGCAGGTTCCGTTCTGGCTTCAAACCGTCCGCCAGTCCCGAAAGACCGGCTCCGAGTATGAGAAACTTCGCAAGCTTCTGATCTCCGACAATGCTTGGTACGCCAAGTTTGTTGACCTCAGCGACGCCGAACGCGCTCGTCAGGATGAAGTGAAGTACCGGCGCGAGATGGTGAACATGCTCCTCTTCCAAGAGGCGATCAGCTCCAACCAAACCATCGCGCTGTGGAAGAACCTTGAGCAGATCAACTCGCTCAACTCCGTCACCATCAACCCCGGCACTGGTGGCCAGCTCATGGCGTACCGGGCGAACGTCATCGGCGTTCTCCCTCAACTTCGGGCTTGCGGCCAGGCGCTCGACTACTTGAACGCCTCGCTGAACATCAAGACATGGGTTGAGGATTACATCTACCCGCTTCAACGGGCTCGCGCTGATGCTAAGCGCCCCGCTCGCAGCATCGACACGTTCACTGATTCCGACACCGCCGCTCAGGCTGAGGTTGCGTTCATCAACTGGTACAAGGATCGATACGGCGCTTCCGCCACCATCAACCTTGAGGCGAACATCAAGCGCGGCGAGAAGTCTGAGTTCGGCTTCATGTGGCGCTCGTTCTTGGTTCCGACCAAGCCCGCTGGCGTGACGATCAACTTCATCGTTCACGAGGCGTTCGACGACCTCATCAACGCGCTTGGCACCACGTACTCCGGTGCTGGCCGATACCTCTGGACCGTTGACTTCAACGGTTCCGTGTACCCGGCGATGGTTCGATCCAACCAGAAGGTTCACACCGTTGGCGATCTGAACGATCTGTCCAAGGTTGAAACCAGCTTCGCCTGCGTGATGGAGAACCCCACCGAGCGAATCAACATGAGTTCTCAAACCCTGACGATGGTTGTGGAATGCCCGCTTCGGTCCCGGGTTGACTACAACTTCGCCAACATCACCTACACCCCTTAATCTGAACTGAATATGGGTCAAATTTTTACTCCAACCGCCGTGACGTTTACTCGTCCGGCTGACACTACGGCCTACGCGGCTCAGGACGTTGTTGGCATCAACCTCGCAGTCACCGGCGCAACCAACGCATCTCCAATCGTAATCACCACGGCGGCTCACGGGCTTGCTACTGGTGATGTTGTGACCGTCGCTTCAGTGGGTGGAAACACCGCTGCAAACGGCACGTTCCGCGTCACGGTCGTCAGCTCGACCACGTTCCAGTTGGACGGTTCTACTGGAAACGGCTCGTACACCTCTGGCGGAACAGTGGCGAAGTGGCTCCGCATGAAGAACGTCACGAACGAGGGCGGTAACGGCATCCTGCGCGGCTGGAAGTTGTCCACCAACTCCACCAACGTCACGAACGCAAGCTTCTCGCTTGCCCTGTTCAAAGGGGGGTCCACCAACTACCAAATCCCACCCGCCGCTACGCTCGACAACGCCACCCTCGCGCTCGACGCATACACGAACCACTCGTACTTGGTCCACAAGACCGCCAGCGCCAGCATCACCGCTGCCACGCTTGGAACATCGTCCAGCTGGTGTGAGGCTCACAACCTCGGCATCCCTTACGATCTGGTTGGAACCTCCAAAGACCTCTGGGTTCAAGTGATCGCAGAGGCGGCCTACACCCCGGCGTCCGCTCAAACGTTCGCTGTCAGTATCGACGTTGAGAAGTAATCTTCGGTGCTAATGGTGCGAGGGGATCGTCGATTGGCTCGGCGGTCCCCTTTTCTCTTCACGCGGTTGGTTGTTTCCGGTAACGATAAAGCCCGCATCTATGAAGCACTATTTCAAGAAAGCCATCCCGCAGATGAAGTTGCGCGATGAGCTTGGAGAGGTCATCCCGTTCGACGCCCTGAATCAGTCGTGGGGTTTTCTGGATTTGGACGACACGCACGAGGACCCGAAGTACAAACGCTGGATTGATCTCCTGAACGCCGCCATCAAAGCTGGAAGGCATGGTGTCGAGCGCCTTACCGAAGGTCAATGGAACGAGCTGTACGTTCAAAAAAAAACGACGAACTACAAGAGGAATCTGCCGGACTTCTTGGGGGGCTTGGGCGGGGACGGGCGGGCAGCGTTGCAGAGCGGGAATTCCATCGCCCCAGACTCCGCAGGAAAACGTGTGGATCTTGCGGAGGTGCAGGCTAGTAAGAGTCAGCCAACCACACCCGAAGAGGCTGAAGCACGCGCTGCGGCGAAAGCTCAACCTCAACCGGCACCAAAGCCAACAGTCGGAAAGCTTCCAAAAGCGGCGGTCACTGAGTAGCCATGTCATACACGTTCTCTGAACTCAAGACGGACTGTAACGCGATCCTCTGGCCTGAAGGTACGCCTGAGAACCTGACGACCGCCATCAACGCCTTTTACCAAGAGGCTATGGTGGACATCGCCCGTTACGTGCCGTGCCTTCAAGAGCGAAACGAGAGCGTGTATGAGCAGTGTGCAACCTATTACCGTTGCGGGACCACTTGGCTGGATGCGCCGAAAGGGTACATCACCAAGGTCTACGTGACCCAAGGCGACGATTGCCAGCCTGTCGTCTACCACCAAACCACCGTCTCCGAGATCAATTGCTGGTCCCGGAGGCTGGTTGAGATCGTCGATGACCCAGCGAACGAAGGGTTGTCAGAGCTGAAGCTTGGGTTCAAGTACCCAGAGCAATCCACCGATTCAGAGGTTGGCCGCGCATTGACCGGGCTCTGGGCTCTGGATGCACGCGGGAACGGTGGGCGCATCATTGTCGCCCCGTGGATTCAAAGCGACGAGTCCGTTGTCGTTGAGTGGTCTGGCGTCAAGCATTCATGGGGCGATGACGATCCGGTCCTGGAAGATGACGATTCGATGCTTCCGCTCGTCCGCAAGGCTGTCCGCATGTACGTTCGGCATGCCTACGAGGATACCTACGTGCGCGACAAGGTGCAAACCTTCGCGTGTAAGCAAGCTTACGACGATGCGTTTGGGGAGCTGAAGCACGAGTGCCGAGAGCGCACCCGTCAGCGACAAGCTGAACCGTGCTACAACGAGACGAAATCGCTCTACAAGACCTACGTCACGCCTGAAGCCGCCGCTCCGACCACGAACGAAACCACCACGGTTCTCGCCGCATTTGGTGATTACGGCGTCGATGATGCGAATGAGCTGGCAGTAGCCAACCTCGTCAAAGGATGGACTCCTGATGGCATTCTGGCTCTTGGCGACAACAACTACGAGACGGGCAGCGCGTCAACCATCGACGAGAACGTCGGCAAGTATTTCGCGGATTACATCTACCCGTACTTGGGAAGCTACGATTCGACCGCCACCGAGAACAAGTTCTGGCCCGTGCTTGGCAACCACGACTTGGACACGGATGATGGAGGCCCGTACACCGAATACTTCCCAGCGCCCATCAGCCAGCGGTTCTACGATGTGGTCATTGGGAACGTCCACATCTTCGCGATCAACTCGGGCATCAACACTGCCGGGGCTCTCGTTGAAGACGCCGGGAACTCCTCCACAAGCGTTCAGGCTGAGTACATCCGAGAGAAGATGATTCGTTCCACCGCCAAGTGGAAGCTGGTCATCCTGCATCACCCTCCGTACACCAACGGGTCTTCGTACACGCCCGGCATTGCCAACCTGCGCTGGCCGTTTGAGACGTGGGGAGCTGATGCTGTTCTGTCCGGTCACTCGCACGTCTACGAGCGCATCGAAAAGAGCGGCTTCCCGTACTACGTGGTTGGAACTGGCGGCAGGACTCTCGACTCATTCATCGCGTCTCCGGTTGACCAGAAGGTTGGTTACGTCGCGAAGCATGGCGCTCTGAAGATCACTGCCACATGCACGGATCTCAGCTTCGAGTTCATCAACACGGACGGAACTGTGATCGACGACGGGACAACCGACAGCGAGTACGTTCCACCCGCCGACACGTTCACCTTGTACTGGGGACGATCAACGAACACCACGCTCACGGGCGCTCAGATCCAAGCATTGTCGAACTCCGCCTCGGCCAGCATCATCGCGAGGACCAACAGCTACGCGGCTGGAACCGGGTATCTGTACTTCGCTTGCCCCGACTCAGAAGACCCAGCAACCATGGAGGTTGGCGCGTTTGCACTCGCACTCGCTGGGGCAACTGATGGGTACGCCTCCACGTCGAACGGACTCACGTACACCACCGTCACGGTTGGTTCCACGCTGTACCGACTCTACCGAACCAGCAACACCCTCGCGGGCGCAACCTCAATTGTAATCACGTAAACCATGCCAGCTATCCCAGACTCAGTTACGGTCACAGGATTCGTTGCCCCAACGGATTCTGCGGACACGTTCCCATCGCACACCGAAGAGTGGGGAAGGGGTGGTTACAGAACCGTCGCCGACATTACCGAACGCAACGGCATACCCGCTGGACGCCGCAAGGAAGGCATGAAGGTATTCGTTGTGTCCAACGGCACCGAGTACACTCTTGGGTCTGGGTTGCTTGATGCGGATTGGGTGGTTTCAAAGTCCGGCACTAGGGTTGTTCCACTTTGGAGTGACCTGTCCGCAATCGCCGCCGCTGGGATACCAAACGGAACTGCATTCAGGGTTCTTGGGCGAGCCGCTGTAGGTGATGGCGGAGAAGGGAATTACTGGTACGATTCGTCCAGCTCCATCACAGTGATACCCGGACTTGTAATCACGCCAGCGTCCGGTGGTGGCCGATTCTTGAGGGAGTACGGGCTTCACATTGACCCGGCGCGAGACATGGGGGCTGACAATAACGGGTCGGACGACGCGCAACCGATCATTCAGGCTGCCATCAATTTCGCGGCGGACCCAACGTATGGTTGGGCGAAAGACGCGGGGCAAGTTGGGCAAGCATCCATCACGGTGATGCTCTCCCCTGGCGCGTACAGGCTCGAAGACACGATCAACGTCAAGGCGGGTGTCGAGTTCATTGGCGCGAAGAAGGGGTCGGCATCTGGAGACTTCGGGAACAACACCGTCCTGTTCGGTCATCACGGCGGAACCATTGTGAAATGGGACTGGTACAACGACGGAACGAGCTACCGCCAAGGCTCCATTCGCCACTTGTTTATCGTTGGTCGCTCTGAAACGTACCAGCAGAACAAGAAAGCGATCAAGAGTGTCTCAAGTCGCACTGTGTTCGTCGTAGACGCCGCCGATGCGCCCCCAGCAATCGAAGATCGGCAGATTTACGATTCCAACAACACCTGCTTCTTTTTCTCACCGCTTGGGCAATACCTCGGCAGCGCCCGCGTGCTTTCTACGTCCACGGTTGGGTCAGACTGCACAGTGACGCTTCAGACGGGATCGGACTATTATAGCTCGATCAACTCCACTGCCGGGAACCTGCTCACGACGGATTGTAAGGTTGTCTGGGCTGCTCGGGTGACTGGCGACGAGGCAACCACGGTCGGCAACTTCAACGCCCCGTCAAGGTCTGGTGTTGTCGGGCTTCAATTGGTCAACACGAGCACTGTTGGGTTTGGCGGGCTGTGCAGGATTGAGGACATCTACATCACCCATTGCCACACTGGCATTGAGTTCGGGCCTCGGTTGGTGGGTGGCCACTTCAAAGACATCACGGTAAAATATTGCAGGTTTGCGGGGCTCGCATACCCCCGGTCAATTTTTACCACGGACCACGTCACGGACGGGCTCCTCCTGTTCAACGGCACATATTTTGCCGACTACGATTCAGACTACTCAGCGGAAACGGTTGACCAACCAGAGTTTCACTACTGCACCTATGGGGTGTGGAATCTGAGTCCGCTAGGGAAATACGCCCGACTTCAGTGTGAGCACAACGCCTATGCGGATTTGTTCGTGAGTCGCGCCATCATGCCAAGGGTTGAGCAACTGCTTTGCGACAACGCCAATGGAAACGGGTTGGTTATTGGTCCGGGATTTTACGCTTACTCAGGTCCGACGACTTCGGCGTCATCCAATTGGCTTTCGATTGGTAGTGGATATTTCCGAGGCCAGACCGACGCGCTTCCAGCGGACACCCTCCACGACCGTGTTGCAATCAAGTTTGAGACACCCGACGCATCGGACACGGCCAAGTGTGCGTTCGTTTCGATTGGTGAGCTTCAGATTGTTGAGAACGGATCAACTCGACTTTTCACATACGCGTTCGACTTGAAGGCTTCAGCCTACAACAACCGCGTGATGGTTGGTTCGATGCCTGAGAAAAACGGTTACACGTCGATGTACGCCCCAAGCTCGAAGCTGGTTGAGTGGGGGACTCACCTTGGGCTCGACACGGCGGCGGAAGTGCAGACCGGGTGGTACGGGGACGCAACAAAGCGGGTTTTCGCGTTCACTGGCAACGATGTCCTGAAAATGGAGGCCACCGGCACCACGCTTGGGTCCTCTTCGTTCACAGACATTCCATTGAAGTCGGTTGTCGGAAACGCCACCACCGTGGCCAAGTTCACGCGCTCCAGTGGGTCGGCTCAGAACTACGAAGTGCAACTTGCGGCGGGCGTCTTCAAGCTCAACGACACCGACCTGTCCCGCGTGTCGATGACGATTTTCAGCAACGCGAGCGTCAATCAGCTTTGGGTTGGATCGAACCTTGGAAACGCCACAGCTCGCACCGGAAACATCTACTTCGAGCAGACGACCGGAACAGATGCCGCTGCTGCTGACGCGAACATCGTAGCCCCCGGCGGAACTGGCAACAGCACTAGTGGTGGCACGATCAGCATTTGGACATACGACGCCGGGGCTTCAAGCTCCACAGCCCAAGGATTAACCCGCAAAGCGAAGTTCAAGAAGCAGGGTCAATTCTGGATGACCAGCATTTCAACCCCATCGGTTGATACGGCAGAGGGTGACATCTGGTTCAACTCTGCAAAGGGTTGGCGTCAAAGATTCGGGGGCGTTGAGCTTCCGAAATCCCCAACAAAGATGGGCACGGCTACGCTTGTTGGCGGAACGGTTACAGTGTCAACATCGCTTGCCACGGCAACGTGCATTGTCACGTATTCCGTAAAGACGCTCGGAGGGACTGTGGGTAATCTTTCCTACACAGTGAGCGCGGGCGTTTCGTTCACCATCAATTCAGACTCCGGTACTGACACAAGCACCATACACTGGCAGATTTGGGAGCCATAACATGAAGTTCAACGTCAGAACAGTTTCCTGCCTGCCAACAGGCGCGTGCGGCGACCAGAACCTTGAGGAGAACCCCGAGGAGTGCTCAAGCCCCTTGTTCGCAGCGGACAATCCCACGCTCTGTACTGACGCAGACGGAAACCCCGTCACCATCACGAGCCTCCGAATCAACCCGCCCGCTGGCACCACGGAGGTTGGCAAGACGTACCCGTTCAAGGCGATCCTGTCGTTCTCTGATGGCCGCGAGAAGGATGTCACCTCACTGTCCTCGTGGTCTTCCGCGAACTTGGGCGTAGCGACGGTTGCGACCACGGGATACGCCACTGGAATCGCAGAAGGTGCCGCTACCATCACCGCGACGTTCAGAACGTACATTGCCTACGCCCAGCTCACAGTTGAGGCCGCCTGCGTGGATGGCGAGGTGGATTGGGTGCTTGTTATCGACCGATCCGGCTCGATGCAAGAGGCTGGATCTGACGGAAAAACTCGAATGCAAGCCGCGAGAGAGGCAACTCTTGGGTTTGTTGCGAACGTTGAGTATTCAACCGACCGGGTCGCTGTTATCTCTTTTTCGGGCACGCTGGACGAGCTGGGAGGAACGCTGTCTTGGGAGCAGAACACCACCCTACATACAAGCCTCACTGGCGACCAGGCTTCGGTGGAAGCCGCCGTCAATTCAATCGACCCAGATTTCACCCAATGCACAATCACCAACCCAGATGGTACGAGGAAGCTCCAATGCCTCACGTTCATTGGGGGTGGGCTCCAAGCGGCCTACGATGAATTAAACTCCCCAAGAGCTAGGCCAACCGCAAAGAAGGGGGTTATCCTTTTGACCGATGGGGCGAACAATGGGTGTTCCATCGACCCTGAAGACGTGGCAGACCAGATGCGGAACGAAGGATTCATCCTGTGCGTCATCGCGCTGGCCGTTGACGATGCTGACGGCGTGGTCCCGTGCGACAGTGGCTCGGCGCTTTCCGTGAAGACGTGGCTTGCATCCCTGACGAATTGCGACCTATTCTTCGACGCCCCAACCACCGCTGACCTGCCGGATGTTTACTCCCGAATGCCGCGCATTGTGTGCGACAGCGATGGGGACCCGTGCTACTACCAGCCTCCCGCCACGATTGCGTTCGCCTGGACCGACACCGATCCAGCGGCAAGCACCGCCACGGTTGGAGTTGCCTACTCTGAGCAGTTCGACATCACCCCGAACAACTTCGGCACCTTCGAGGGCGACGGGCAGATCGTTTGGGATGTCACCGGAACCCTCCCTGACGGATTGGAATGGGATACCGGGACAAACTCCATCACAGGCACACCCACCACAGCCGGGGCGTACACGTTCCAGATCGTCGGAGACAACGGATTGGCGCCAACGCTCCCGCTTTCGGGAACGCTGGATTACACAATCACGGTGTCTTGATTACTGGCTGACGGTCACGGTCACAACCACGGCGTTGTTGGTAAGCTTCAGCGACGTGGGCGCTTTCGGTGGAATCGTGCTGAAGTTGATCTCGTTGGACGGAAGCGATTGGACTCCGATAGCGTTGTAGGACACGACATCCATGTAGATTTGAATGTTGTCAGGCACCGTCACGGAGACGAGGTTAGTGTTCCCAACGTTGACGGTCTGAAGCTTGTTCGAGCTTGCCGGGCCGTAGCGGACGATAAATCCAGTCACGGTTGAGTCGTCGGTTGGGTCCCAAGTCACCTTCACGCTGGCGGCGAAGGCTGTTGATGTGGCGAGTAGGAGTGCGAGTAAGTGTTTCATTCGGGTCGGTATTGATCGAGGATTTGTCGGCGCTGTTTACTGAGAATCCTGAAAGTCTTTTGGGCGAGGTCAAACTTCTGGGCGTTCGTTGCCGTTGCCCAGTTGTCGTCAATCGCTTCACAATCGTCGAAGAGGCGCTTAAGAGCGTCAAGTTTAGCAATGTTCGCTTTTGCCTCTACAGACAAATCTCGCACCACAAACGATATTTTAACAACCCCTTTATCTGGAAGGCTAACAACGCGTTCCAGCTCGCTTGTTGATGGGTCAAACTGGGGTTCTTCACCAATTTCAACCGGAAATGCGAAACCTGGCTTGAATGCCGTTCCTTCTGGGAAGTCTCGTATCTCTCGAATTGAAAGCTTGTCGTCTGAAAGGATTGCAAATAGTGCCATATATTACCTTACTGCTGGATGATCGCGGACTGGTATAGAACCGTTTATAGTCCCCTCAACCTTGTTGATTATCTCAATTTCCGGGCTTCCTTGGCCGTTTAACCTCCAATAAGCTACAATGCTGGCCGGTTGAACTTTGAGCGGACAAGCTCCTGAACCAAGTGATACAGCGTCGCCAGCCGTCAGGACTTTCTTCCAAACGGCAAATTCAGCCATGCCGCCATCAACTTGGTAAACCGTTCCAGCAGCAACACCTGTCGATGACGCGGATTGGCAACCGATCGTGTCCGCAAGCGTGGCTGTGGTATGTGTATAGTTTCCACCAGCAGTCGCAAACGACCCGGAAGACATCAAAGAACCGTCCTTGTATATTCGGAATTGGTATGGATTAGCGGACCAGTCAACGGTCACAACATACCTCTCCCAGACTCCTGTTGCGGTAAGCGGAGTGGTATTGAAAGACACGCCATAAGAGTTCGCTGGTACGCGGGCGAAATAGTGACGCCCGTTTGGGGAAGTGAACCCAATGTTGCTGTACCAGAGGATTATAGAACCACCACCGTTGTAGAAGTGGGCTGGCACATCCACTTCAGAAGAAGCGGCGGTGTCTTTCCAAACCACAAACGAGTAGGACATTCCACCAACAGAACCCAGAAGAGGTCCAATCTTGTTGACCCCCAATGTCATCCAGTTTGACAGGTTTTTTGAGAAGTCCCTACTCATTGAAGCCTCACCTCTACTTGATACAACTCGGCGTCCCCTGTGGCTGTGTCGTTTGTAACGTCTCGACGAATACGCATGCGGTACATGTCTCCCGCTCCGAGCGATGTCGGAAGCTGCGCCTGCGAGAAGTTGACCGATGTGACCAGTGTTATCCCGCTCGTTCCACTAACCGTTGTGGCTGTAATCGTCTGAGCCGTTCCAAAATTGTCTGAATCAAGATCCTGCCCCGAATCGACAAGGCGCTCAAAAGCAACATCCCACCCAATCGTCCCACTCGTTGCGCTCGTCGCGGCCCATTGCGCGTAGACGGTCAACCCGCTCGTCATGGTCGAACCCTCTGGAATCCTGCCTCTGAAAATGGCTGTTTCCTGAGTGGTTGTGTCAAACGCCAAAGCAGGGTGGTTGTTCCTGTATATCAACGTCGCGTAGTTTGATGACGGCGGCTCGTTGTCAGATGGGTTGAAAACTCGGATCGTCTTAGTTCCAGATCCGCCAGCGGGCGTTGCCCATGTCCCGTCACCTCTCCAAAACGTCGTCGAACTTGCGCTGGTTCCACTGTTGAGATTCGATACGCCAAGGTTTCCTGTGACGCCCGTGGAGAGTGGCAGTCCTGTGCAGTTGGTAAGCGTTCCAGAGGTTGGAGTGCCGAGAATTGGAGTAACCAGCGTTGGTGAGCTTCCGAAGCTTGTAAGACTTGAAGCTGTGACGCCTGAAGCCAGAGTTGACCCTGTAAGCGTTCCAGCGGCGGCTGTAACCGTTATATCCGCAGAGCCGTTGAACGACACCCCGTTGATGTTTCTGGCCGTTTGCAGGGTGGTCGCCGTGCCCGCGTTGCCCGTCACGGAGGTTTGGTCCCCGGTGTTGGTGCCAGAATGCGTCCCGTTGGTTATCGTTGCCGACCCGTTGACTGTAAGGGTTTGGCCATCCGCAATGGTCAGAGTGGACCCGGTTGCGGGCGCTGTGAACGCTACCTTGTTAATCGAGGTAGCTGTCGCGGCCCCCAGCGTTGGCGTGGTAAGCGTTGGGGATGTGGCGAGAACGGGATTGCCAGTGCCGGTGGGTGTACTGTTCTTCAGCAGCTTCCCAGTCGTTCCATCAAACAGTGCGGGAACGGCGTCGGTGGCACTTGCTGGACCCACAACGTCTCCAGAACCAGAGATCGTCGCCCACGTCCCGTCGCCCTTCAGGTACTTGGTTGCATCCCCTGAAGCTGGTGCTGGAACCAGGCCCTTAGTGCCGCCAGATCCAGAATCGCCAACCATCGTGTTCAGAATGGCCGTTGACTGGGTGGCCGACAGAACCTCTGGGACTCCAGTTGACGCCGTGGTGCGCCCAATGAAGCTTGCCGTGGCCATGTTGGCCATCTTCGCAAGAGTCACTGCTCCATTTGCGATTGTGGCGGCGAACGACCCAGCACCTGTTCCGGTCACGTCCCCGGTGAGTGTAATCGTCTGGTCCCCGGTGTTTGTCCCGCTGACAGAGGTTGTGCCAGTGACAGCGAGGGTTGGCGTGGACGACCCTGAGATTGCGACCGTGTTGTACTTGCCGCCAGTAATGTCTCCGGTGGTGTCGGCAATCGTGACCGCAGAGCTTTGGATCAGCTTTCCCGTGGTCAGATCGAACCTTGCGACCGCGTTGTCCACAGCCGACGCAGGCCCGACAACATCCCCGGTTCCGGTTGGAGTTGCCCAAGTGCCATCGCCGCGCCAAAAGGTGGATGCCGACGCGCTGGTTCCGCTGTTCAGGTTGGCTACCGGCAGGTTCCCGGTAACTCCGGTTGAAAGAGGGAGCCCCGTGCAGCTTGTCAGAGTGCCGCTCGAAGGTGTACCCAATACCGGCGTCGTGAGCGTCGGGCTGGTGAGCGTCTTGTTCGTCAGCGTCTCGGTGCCAGCCAGCGTTGCCAGCGTGCCGGTGGTTGGAAGTGTGACGGTGCCAGATCCCGCTGTCGCGTTGGCATTCAGGATCGTGGTGCCACTGGACGACCCCGCGAGAATGAGCTTCCCGCTGTTGAACGTCTTCGCCCCGGTGACGGTTTGGATGGACGCGAGAACCATGTCCCCAGCAGCGCCAGAGCCAGTCCAGTACGCAAGCGTTGCCCAATCTGAAGAACCGTCACCGATCTTCATTGAGCCCGTGTCAGTCTCGTACCCAATTTCACCCTCAAGGAGAGTGGGATTTGCCGAGGTCCAATCCGCTGCCGCATCACGCCGAATCTGAAGTTGAATTGCCATTAGGAAGATCCTCCGAGATCCAAAAGAACACCGCCGTAAACCGATGAAGCTGTGCCGAAATCGACAGGCACAAGCCCGCCGTACACAGACGAGGCTGAACCTCCGTCAATGGGGTAGCTGAACCCGCTCGCTCCATCCGCACCCGGAACGCCTTGTGGCCCTTGAGGTCCAGTTGCGCCACGCTCACCTTGCGGACCTTGAGCACCATCAGCACCCGTCCCGGTGGATGTGGTTGAAACGCTCAATAAAGCCGCAGCAATGGCCGTTTCCAGCGCCAACTGAAGCCTTTTGCGCCACTCCTCGTTCTGAGCGTCGAGAGATGCCCCAAGCGTCACCAGATCCTTGCGCTGAGCAGCAGATGCCACCGCCGAAACAGACGGCAGAATGGGCACCTGAACAGGCGCGTTCTTGCGGGCAATGCGATCAATGGCAGGACTAGGCATTGGGTTGCAGCATCCTTCCTTCGATGGTTGGTGCGATTTGGGAGAAGCATGCCAATCCCCCAGTGCCACTGATGGTGAACTTGAGGTAGATGTTCCTGCTCTGGAACATCATCTGCCACGCCTCTTGCGAAAACGGAGTTGTCCCAGCCGCTTCATGCTGCGCTGCGGTCTTCGATGAGGAGCACGCCAAGGAGCGCGAGGACAGCTCCCTCCACCGAATCGGGCACCCTGGATTGTTGGGATCAGTCGCAGTGCCGGACAAACCAACGCTCAACACGATGCTGCTTGGAACGGTTGTGGCCTCCGCCTGAAACTGAATCCCAACCGAAGACAGCTTCAACTCCTCGTCAGGGGTTTTTCCTCGAATCGGACCAGAGGTGAGCATCGACGTGTAGCCAACCTGAGTGTACGCGCCGCAAGCTGTGAACGCGGTGCAACGCTCACGGTATCCAACGTCGGCGTACTCCTTCAGGCAGTAGTCCTGCGCTGAAGCCATGACGAACGGCGGGCTCTCGTCGCATTCCTTGCACAGCTCAGGCAGGTTCAGGCCGGTCAACGTGTCGCAGAAGCTTCCAGCCTCGGGGAGTGGGGCGAAGTAGTTCTCAATGGTGCGACCATCCAGATCCATCGTGTCGCTCGACCAAAGCGGCATCGTTGGGTCCGGCGTGCATGTCGCGGACGCGGAAGCCGTGCAGTTTGTCCCCTCTTTCTTGGGCAACTGGAGGTCGCCAGCAGCGTCCAAAGTGTTCAACTCGGACTGCGAGCATATGCAATTTGTCAGAACCCACTTGTCGATGTCTGGGCGAAGATCCGCGTTGTGGGTGCAAAACGCCGTGAACCCGTGGTCAACGTAGTCGGCGCACTTCGCGTCATCCGACACGTTCAGGACCAGTGTGTAGTCGGGAAGCGTCGATCCAGTGCGGACAAAGCTGAACCACACCTCGTCCAGAATCGCGTCGTAATGGGCAACGTGGTTCTCGCAAACACTGGTGTTCAGGTTGGCGTACATGTACCCAGAGGCCGCGTGAATCCACTTGGGGCGCTCTGGATATGGTAGGTACTGGTTGAACTCGTAGATGCCATCCCGACCCATGTAGAGGTGGGAGTCACCAATGGAAACGAGCGTGTTGGGGTACGCTAGGCATTGGTCCCCGGCGTCGTTGTAGTACTTCCGGGTGAACTGGAACACCTGATCCCCACCAACGTAAGACACCTGCCAGATGCCCTTCGTGGTGTAGATCAGCATGAAGTCGCCCAGCTCCAACATGCGGAGGATGCGCTCGCCGTAGTCGAGATCCTGATAGCCCGCGATGGTGTCATCACCAGGAACCCAAGACAGCGGACGGTTCACCCCAGACCAAACAACGCGATGGCGCACTCGTTCAGCGTCCATCTCCACGTCACCGAGGAAGATGATGCCCTTCCATGCGTAGACCACCGCAGCAGTCGTGAGCCCGATGTCATCAAGGGTTGGCACTGGGGCTGTTGCCTGCATGTCGCAACCAAGGATGGGTTGGTCAAAGCTCCAGTAGATGGGCGCATCCGAACCATTCACGAACACCACGGCATCGTTGACCTGTGCCGCTTTCCACCGCTTCTCGAACGATGTTTGAGCTGTTCCACCGAGAGCATCGGAAATGACCTGCCAGTTACCCTTGGACGCTCGTTGCACGTAAAGTCGGTTTTGGGTGCCCGCGAGAAGCCGCCTTGCACCATTCGTTGCCACTGCTTCAAACAGCATGGTGATGGGTTGCCGCGCTTGCGTTCGCGTTCTGAGCGTGGTTCCGCATTGCGACGACGGGTAGGACTGAACCTCGTCAGAGTTCGCATCCTCTGGGGTTGCCTCGTCGTAGTACGTGAGCTTACTGAGAAGCTGGTCGTGGAGGTCGTGGTTCTGGTAGGGCGATTCGGTGTAGAGAAACTTCCGCCATCCATTGCGACGGCAGAGCTTGTTCATGGGAACTGCCGCCATGTTCTGACGCATGCGCCAAGATCCGTACCCAACGTCAGCTGGCAGTGAACGCGTGTCCAAGAGCCCAACCAATGGCTCAATTGGCGGTGAGGATTTGGATTTGCAGCTCATTACCAGTTGATGATGACCTTGCCGGGAAGCCCGGAAGCCCCGGAGATCGCGGTAGATCCAGAGACGTTGCCCCCAGCGCCACCAGTTCCTGTGCCAGACTCAACCAAACCAGCGGCACCACCAGCGCCGCCTGTAGATCCAGATCCAGCGGAACCGGGGTCGCCGGGGCTTCTGGATGTTGAAGAAACAGCGCCGTCAAATGTGCCACCCGTGCCACCATCACCGCCAGCGCCACCCGGGCTGACATAACCATCCGCGCCATCATCACCCGGTATGCAGCTTATGAGGACCGTGGAGCCGCGCTTAATAGCTGTTCCAGTGGGCTCAACAACAATGTCGAGGCTTTCCCCAAGAGTCGCAGCGAACGCTCCGGTTGCGTACTCGCCTCCACCACCACCACCGCCAGGGTAAAGAACACCAAAAACACCGAACGGAGACACGCCGCTTGCGCCACCGTCTCCACCAGCAGCCCACACTTCGCACGTAAGCGTCCCAGTGACCGGGGAGGTAAATTGGATGGAGGATGTGATGGTTCGGCTGTTTGCGCCGCTTGATTGAGCGTACCCCTGATCCGAAGTGGACTCCGAAGACGTGGCCGACGCGGAGGATGCCGTCACCCAGTACGTGTAAACGGTGTCTACGACAACGGTGGTGTCTGTGTAGCTCGCGGTGGTGGACGTGCCGACAACCGAAGCCCCGGAGAACACTGAGCCCGTGGAGCGGTAGATTGTGTAGTACGAAGCGCCCGCCGATGCGGTCCAAGACACGACCACGCTGGACGAGCTGGTGCCGTCGCTCGCTGTGACGTTGGTGGGGGCTGTGAGCGCGGTGCTGGTGCTTAATCCAACCCACGTCCGAAAATCGTCGGTAGCGGTCCCGTCGTCGTTCATTGCCCATTTAACGGTGCGATAGACGTAGGTGGCCAGCCTCCCGGGAAGGGCTAGCAGCTTCTCGCACAGAGAGCTGGAGGCGCTTGGGATCAGCGCCTTGAAATCGTTCGGAACGTATGGAGGCATAGCCATGGCTGCACGTTATCGTTAAACGAACGTGGTTCACAACTCTAAAGAGACAGGGCACAATCCCGCCCGTATCTCCCGGTAAAGCACCAAAGCCAAACCAAAGCGTGGTACTCACCCAAAACCGGGGTGTGGGTAACGGAGGATCTGAGACAGATCGTCGGCACCTCGGAACAAGTGACTGCAAGGCTGAACGGCGTGTCGGGATGGGCTGTGTGGAGTTTTTCCGAGGTCGGATAGGGATTGGATGCCCCGGACAATTCTGAACACTCCTTGGGCCATCCCGTTTCCAGCAAAGCCTTGTTTGGGGAAAAGAAAAACCCGAACCACAATCCCCACACGGGGCGCGGAACGGGCTTTTCAGTCTGCTGAAACGAGGACGGCGAAGGGTACAATTCCGACTGGTCGCGGCAAATAAAAAACCCGCCTTTTTAGGGGCGGGCAAACTTTGAATATCTCATAAGCGTTATATGATTTCACCCTGTTACGGGGACGGTTGGTGTTACATGACACCCTCCAAAACTTGCGCGAATTGCTTCATGCGTGGGGAATATGACAAGGCTTGCAACCCGGTCAAATCATTTCGCGTTTCTAGTTTCGTACCAGAAGAACGCCAGGAGCGCGGCGACACACCCGGAGGTAATCCAGAACGCGGGCCAAGCGCCAATGTAGCTCGCGGCCAAAGCGGCGAAGGCCAGGACCAAGCCCCACGCGGAGGCACAAGCGGCGGCAAAAAAGAGGAGGCCAAGGAATTGTTTCATGGGAGCCCCTATTTCCAGACGCAAGTAATGGTTTCAGATTCAACCTTAGCCCCGACCCCGCGAGCCATCCATTGCCCAATATCTCGCCCAATCTGGCGGGACTGTTCAGTGTCGGCGCATTGGACAATGACCTCGCGTTTCACGTCTCCATTTTGGAGAAACCTAACCCTCATTTTATGGTCAATAAGTTGCATTGTTTTCCTTTGTTTTGAACCGCCTCCAACCCCCTCTTGCGAAGGAGCTGGTAGCGAATCAATCCCTTCCACCGTTGCGGATTGTTGTCAGGATCACCCAAAACAGGGCGAGCCATGCGGGCCAGGGGCTAGGGTCCATGGTGTCCTTTCTGGAGGGTCACCTTGCCCGTTTCCGGTTGAGCCCCGAGTTCAAACCATCCGATATGGCGGGCGATGGCGGAACGTGCGGCGAGTTCGGAGCTGTAATAGCGAGTGCGGAGGTTTCTGGACGCATGGGTCCAAGTGTAGCGGAATTTCACGGGTTTCCTTTCGCCGCGTCAATCGCTTGGAACACGTCGCAAGCGATGCCCGCGCTCTCGGCGGTTCCCTTGCGCTTAAACCAATCCGCGCAGCGTTCAAGAGCGTCCAGCATGGTTGGGGATGCGGAAAACACCCTCGCCAGTTGCTCTTGGTTTTGGCAGTCGCGCATTTCGCAAATCAGGCTTCCTTCCTTCAATCGCCATTCGGTTTCGTTGGCGTTCCATTCAATCTCAGCGTCGCTTGTGACAATCCACCGGCTATCGTGAAATGGATGGCGGCCAGCGTTTACAGGACAAGCCATTACTTTAAGGGTTGGCAGATTCACTTCGCACCCCCTTCTTTTGCGCGGATTGCCACCTTGGTGACGTTTTGCGCGGGGACCCATTGGTACCGCCCGTCGATGATGATTTGAACGTGCTTCGGCTTTGGTTTCATTGTTGTTGAGCGTTAAACCGTCACGGGAGCCTTCCACGCGGGAAAGCTCTTTGACGGTTCAAGCTTCGTCCGGGGATGGCAAAGATTCGGTCATGCCAATCGACACAAGCGTCGCAGTGAGTTCGGGCTGCCAACCGTCGCAGTACGCTTTGGACTCGCCGCATTTCATGGACTTAAGACGGGCAATCACATACTCGACGGTTTCACAGTCGCCAATAGGGGCGGAGTAATACTCGTTTAGGTCGCCTCGGTTTTGGTGCCAGCCGCGAGCGTGGATTACAGCCTCAACCGTTCCACTTCTGTAGTGCCTGAGTTGGAGATAATGCTTCCACTCGGTGCCGCTGTAACCAATCCCGTCCCCGCCGTAGGCTCGAATCATTACAGGCTCCACGGCGAGCCAGTACGCGCCGTCACTTGTGATGCCCGAGGATTGCCCCTTTCGGCACTTTTTCGCTTCGATCAATTCTTTCAGTGTTTGCATATGTTGTTTTTGTTGTTGTGTTTACCGCCACCACGCTCCCCTCTCGCGAAGGAAGCGGGATTTCAGTAATCACTTACGGTTCAACGGCTCCAAGTACATGCTCAACATTGGAGGCTTGCAGTTAAGTTCAGCGCCGCAATGAATGGAATGCAGCTTGAACCCATCGGGAACGATTGGAGGGTCCACTTTGAAACCGGCGAAGCATTCCCCGTCGATGCAAACCACGCCACGGCTTGAAACTGCCACTTGAACAAGCCAGCCCTTGCACCACTTTTCAGCGCCGCGTGGTTTCTTTGGGGATATGACCGTACCGGGTAAGTGTTTGTATTTCATGAGTCAGTAATTCAATGGTCCAAAGTACAGCCAAAGCCAGAAGCTGAAAGCCGCAACGGCTTGGATGAGTTGGAGGGGGTTGGGTTTCACTTGGTTCCTCGGGCTTTGGCAATGGCTTGTTCCGCGTGTTCCATTGTACAAAGCGTCACTTCGCCTTCTCGCGCCTCGTAAAGCATGCGCTCTAGCATGTTGAGTAAGTCCGGGGCGGCCAAAATCAACCGCATATTGGCAAGAGCTTCGTCCTTTTCCAGCATATCCCCGCAACGAAGATCCGCCACTTGTGTGCCCTTATCGCCGTAAATCATGGGGCCGGGTTGCATTCCGACGCGCCAAGGCGTTCTGGTGTGTTTTGCGCTCATTTTTTCCTCCAATTGCTCGCAATGAGTAGAACCAGCATGACCACGAGGGTCACAAGGCCGAGTGTGGGGTGTGTTTCCATGGGTTTAGTTTTCAATGACGATGATTGCCGTGTTGACGTTGGTTCCCTGCTCTTTGAATGAGCCTTCTGGCAGATCAATCCATTCGCCAAGTTGGGCCAGTTCATCGCGTTGCCTTGGTCCCGCCGCGCAGATTGCTACAAGCCTGCCGCCCGGCTTAAGGAACCCCGCCGCGTGTTTGATGTGCTTAATGTCCGCGCCACGCTCAAAAGGAGGGTTCATGACAATCCGGTCAAACGTGCCCAAAAATTCACCAGTGCATTCTAGGAAGTCCTTACACACCAAAACGCTAACCAAGTGAGGGTAAGCTTCATCGAAAGCGTGAAGGCGAGTCGAAAGTTTGGGGTCAATTTCGATTGCAACACTCTCGCAATGGTCCGGCATTGCGCGGAGTAAGTTTCCAGTCCCGGCGGAAGGCTCCAAAACACGATTGCCGGGCTGTATGTCCGCTAGTTCAACGAGCCGTTTTGCAAGCTCCGGCGGGGTTGGAAAGAGCTGGTTTGCAGTCACCACTTGAACACCGGCCTTTGCGGCGTGTTTAAGGGCTTGAAACGCGGATTCTTGCGCTTTATCCGCAGCGTTTTCGCGGGGCATTTCGGGCAATTCAACGCTCCCGCCGCCGCAAAGCGAAAAACCGCGCCCATCGCCTGATTCGATCAACAAGCCAGCGTCGCGGCTCGCTTGAACATCCGCCGCCGTCATAACCTCGCGAAGCTTGTCGAATGGGATTACGCGGGTAAAGTTACCGCCGCCGTTCCCCCAATTGTCCAAGACCGTAACCGAAACCTTGTTGACTTTCTGGATGTAAGACCAGCCCCCAGAAGGCGAAGCCCAACAGCGACAAGCCCCACCTTTTTCGGGTCCGGTTTTATCCGCCACCGTTCCACCGTCCGCCGCCAGCATGGCCTTTTCGTATGCAAGCCGATTCGAGTAATGGGCAAGCCAGCGGTCACAACGCGCAATAATTCCCGATTGAAGGCGCAAAGCAGCGTCCCGCAACTCCTCAACGGTTTTGACGGGGCAATTCCTGTAACGCTCCCCATCCGGCCTAAGGATGTCATATGCGCTATAGTAGTTTGTACCATCAATGCCGAGCATTCGGACGCCGCAGCTTGGCATGTTCCCAAGTAGGTTGCAGAGCCATTCCCGGTTCTCGTTTTTGATTTCAATGGGACGCTTTTCGCCGGTTGTCGGATTCTTGGTGAATAATTTTCCCTCCCAGAATCGGACCAAGTGCTGTGCTTCGTCCTTGGCTCGCTCTCGTTTTCGCTTGTCGGCTTCAATGCCTTTGATGCGGCGAGCCCTTACGGCGGGTAACTCCTTGTATTTGGCGGCCCGGATGGAACCTTGCGCCCGTTGCTCCCAATACTTCGAGGTTTCCCACATCTTGACCGCTCTTCTCATTCCGTTCTCAATTCGCTCCGCGTCTCTTCTGGCGTGCTTTTCGGAATGGTGGCCAACCAAGATAGGTTGCCCTAATGGGATGTTGTCGGCAATCGAACCAACAGCGCGGCGGGCCGCTTCAGCATCTTCCATTCTCGCTTCGCTGTAGTCCTCGAAACGCTCCGCCCGTTGCTCGGCACGTTCAACGAGTGTCGTGTCTTCGTCTTCGATTTCCTCCGCGAATTCAAGGAGTAAATCCTCGCGTTCCGGGGACCATGCCGGAGCCACGAAAAGCTCTTGCTTGGGAGCCCATGAGAACCCGTGTGCCTTGACTCTTTCGTAATCCTCTTTTGAGAGCCGCATTGCAGGGTAAAGCCGTAGCTTGTTGTCCTCCGGTGAGTATGTTGCTTTGTGTTGTTGCATAATGTTT
>JACCDR011628009.1_pt1 | contig 22788 bp, 18 predicted proteins | sample 7446431 | NCBI WGS metagenome assembly JACCDR01 (sample SAMN15323443, study PRJNA562643) | freshwater metagenome | isolation source: river surface water | place: USA:Blue River Watershed | collected 2017-08-17 | reverse complement strand
GCCAAGGCCGAGGCCGCCGCACATAATGCGCCGGCCGCCGACCCCAAGCCGGTCAAAAAGGCAAAGCGCAAGCCCAGGGCCGCCAAGCCTGCCGCTGCGAAGAATGTTGAAGCGCCCGCGATCGATGCGCATGCGCCCGCACACAACAAGCCCGCGACCGAGGCAGCCGATGCGCATGGTGCTCACGACGGACACAGTGCACAGCATGCCCATGCTGCTCATGATGCGCCGGCTGCTTCGGCAGCGCCGGCACCATCTGCGCGCCGCACCCGCGTGAAGGACCGTGCAGCTGCCAGCGCCGCCGTTGCCGCGCAGGCGGATGCGCATGGCGGCGCCGCAGCCGACGCACATGCTGCGCCGGCCGACACCGGCCATGTTGCAGCCCGGGCCGATGCACACAGTGATACGCCCAGCGATAAACATGGCGACGCACACGGCGCTGCCCACGGCGACGCGCACCTTGCAGCGCCTGCAGCATCGTCGGCCGCACCGGCGAACGCTGATGCTGCACATGTCGATGCCATCCCGGCAGCACCGGCACCGCGTGCCAGCCGCGTATCGCCGAAGAAGCCGGTCGCTGCCAAGCCGGCTCCGGACGCCGCTGCGAACGCCGATGCTGGCCATGCATCGCCGGCCGCCGCCGATGCACATGGCGATGCTCACGCTCACACTGATGCTGCCGCCGCCGATGATCATGCGGCCAAGGCCGATCACAGTGCGCATGGCATGCAGGACATGCATGCGGCTGCACAGCCTGCGCTGGCAGCATTGACCGCTGGCACGACGGAAGCGGCATCAGCTGCACCGAAGTCTGCGGCGAGCAATGAATGTGACCCGCCGCTCAAGGGTGAAGTCGCGGCCTTGTTCGACCGCTGGAATGCCTCGCTGCGCACTGGCGATCCGCGCAAGGTGGTCGCCAACTACGCACCCAACTCGGTGCTACTGCCAACTGTGTCCAATCGCGCGCGCTACACCGTCGCCGAGAAGGAAGACTATTTCATGCATTTCCTGCAGCGCCGTCCCGAAGGTCGCATCGACGACCGCGTGATCGACGTCGATTGCAACAGCGCCACCGATGCGGGCCTGTATACCTTCCGCTTTGCGGATGGCACTTCGGTCAAGGCCCGTTACTCGTTTTCTTACAAGAAGATCGACGGCCAGTGGCTGATCACCAGCCATCATTCGTCGGCGATGCCTGAAAAGGCGGAGACAGCAGCGGCCGACGGCCATGCACAGCCGGCTCCCGCTGCCGCTGCGCAGGCCAAGTCGGCCAGCGACAGCGGGCCGGCCAAGGGGTGGGTCAGGTTCCCCTGACCGCCGGGCGCGCTTGACGCGCCGCCCCCGCGCACGACAGGACAAGGCCGCAGCCGCGGCCGACGCAAGCGCTGGTTCTGAACGAACCGGCGCTTTTGCGCGCTTGCGCGCCGCAGCTGTTCGTTCCGGGAGCGAAGATGAAGACCTTGCCTCGTGTCGTCGCCGTACTGCTGTTGTCCTTGCTGTGCCCGCTGGCCGCGTACCCCGCTGCGGTCGTCGAAGTCAGGCCTGAATCGCCTGTCATCCAACAGCCTGACAAGAACGCAGCATCCGTGCTGGTGGACTCGGAGCGCAAGCTCGAATTCATCGACATTCGCGGACTGGCTGACCGATTCGTGCCTGCTGCAAGTCTGGGGCCGCCCGATGCAATGAGCCGCTACTGGGTCATGCAGCGCATCGTCAGCAAATTGCCCACCGATCGCGAAATTCGACTGATGCCGGGGGGCGGCCGCGGCTGGCGCAATGTCGAGCTTACGGTCGTCGACAGTGACGGGCAGGTTATTGCACATGCCGGACCCTCGGGCACCCTGCAGGGTGCGCACAATTACATCGCCGACCTCAACCCCTACCTGCCGCTGGCGGATTCGCCCCGTTCGACCCTGCCCATTTTCACGCTAAGAAGCGGGCATGCAGTGACTGTCTACATGCGCGGCGAGATCGACGTGCGATTCCCGCCGCGCTCCTATGCGGCCAGTGTCGTTGATCAGTTGCGCTACCTCGAGATGCGCCGCCTCGGCCTGTATGCCGAAGGTGCGCTTGCCGGCGCAATGCTTGCGCTTGCCATCTTTGGCTGGTACTCCGCTTTCCGGAACAAGGACCGTACCAGCATCGCGTACGGCGTCTGGATCTTGTTCGCGCTGTTTTCTTCTTGTACGCAGATCGTGCACGACGGACAGCGGCTGTACGAGCTGTTCTTCAAAGTTGAAAACGTCCTGATGACGCATCTGTATGTGTCGGAAGCGCTGACCTACATCCTGTCCTTCGGACAATCGATGACCTATGTGTATTTCGCTCGTACCTTCCTCGAGGTCAGGAAGCGCTTCCCGGTGTTCTATCGGATCACCAACGCCTACTTGCTGTTCTACGCGTGCTATCTGTCCGTTCTGCTGTTTGTCGATATGAAGGACATCAATGCGACCCTGTTCTGGGTGCCGGTCGGGCTATCGACATTCATGATGTTGCTAGGCATTTACATCTGTGCATTCATACGTTTGCGCGAGGGTATGGAAATCGCACGCTTTTTCATGGTCGCGATGGTGCCGTATCTGGTGTTCCGCACCGTCTTCCTGCTCAACGTCGCCGGCCTGCCTTCGCCGTTCCAGCTATTGCCCGACACCGGCCTCGCCTACTTCATCAAGGATGCATCGACCGCGCAGGCGCTGGGCGTGACGCTGGAAGCGCTGATCATGGCGCTGGCCGTCGTCAGCCGCACACGCTGGCTGCAGGACAAGCTGGCGGCGCAGATGCTGGAACAGAAGGCGCTGGTCGAGAACCAGAACCGCGTGCTCGAAGCGACCGTCGCCGAGCGCACACGCGAACTCGAAGCACAGCATCGCGAACTGGAAGAGACGCACCAGATCGTCGTCGGCTCGGTGAACTATGCGAGCCGGCTGCAGCGCAGCCAGCTGCCGCGCCGGCATCGCATCGATGGCCGCTTCCATTCGCTGGGCGTGGTCTGGGAACCGCGCGACACCATCGGCGGCGACCTGTGGTGGATCTCGTCATCGCAGGTCGACGGCCCGTTCACGATAGCCGTCGCCGATTGCACCGGCCATGGCGTGCCGGGCGCGATGCTGTCGCTGCTGGTGTCCAATTCGCTGGAGCGCATCTATTCCGGCAATCCGCACGAAGACCCGGCGCGGGCACTGGCCTCGCTCGACTACCTGGTGCGTAGCGGCCTGAATCAGGATGCGGTCGACAGTGAAAGCGACGATGGCTGCGATGCGGCGTTGCTGTGCGTAGACGCCGCGCACAAGGAAATCCGTTTCGCCGGCGCCAAGATCGGTGTGTTCCAGCTCAAGGCCAATGGCGAGGTGCAGCGCCACCATGCATCGCGGGCCAGCCTCGGCTATCGAGACCCGATAGCCGAAGAGGATGAACCCGTCACGTGCCGCATCCATTGCGATGATGGCGATGCCTTCGTGATCGTCACCGACGGCTTCACCGACCAGCTGGGCGGCCCTGGCGAGACCGGGGTGTCGTTTGGCTATCGCCGGCTGGAAGCCTTGCTGGCCTCGATGTCGGCAGCCAGCGCCACCGAGATCGCCGCAGCGATGCGGGCCGCGCTCGCACAATGGCAGGGCAGCCGCAAGCGGCGCGACGACGTGACGGCGGTGGCATTCCGGCTCACGGCGCCGCTGGCCTCGGCCCCCCCGCAGCGACCGGCCCTGCCGGCCGAAAGCCTGCCAATGCCCGCTTAGCGATTTGCAAAGCATCCGTCGCGCCAATCCTGCCTAAAATTATCGGCTCCGGAACCGATACAACAAAGGAAGCTTCACGATGGACAGCCTGAAAATCAGCGATATCCGCGCCCGCGCGGTCCACGCTCCGCTGGCGCGCAAGATTCGCACGGCCTCGGGCGCCATCGAGGTGGCGCCGCTGCTGCTGGTCGATGTGCATACCCGGCAGGGCGTCAGCGGCCATGCCTACCTGTTCGGCTACACGCCGGTGACGCTCAAGCCGCTGCTGGCGCTGCTCGACGAGCTCAAGCCGCTGCTGGTCGGCCAGCCGCTGGTGCCGCAGGCCCGGATGGAGCAGATGCTGCAGCGTTTCCGGCTGCTTGGCGTGCAGGGTTTGCTGGGCATGCTGCTGTCGACGCTGGACATGGCTTACTGGGATGCGCTGGGCAAGGCCGCCGGCCTGCCGGTGGTGCAACTGCTGGGCGGGGAGGCGCGGCCGGTACTGGCGTATGACAGCTACGGGCTGGTCGACGCGGAGAACGATGCGGCGGCGCTGCGGCGTTCGCTGGAGCGTGGCTTCAAGGGCATCAAGATCAAGCTCGGCTATTCGGAAGCCAGCCGCGATGTCGAGGTCACGCGTGGTGTGCGCGAACTGATCGGCCCGGATGTGGCCCTGATGGTGGACTTCAACCAGAGCCTGCCGCCGCACGAAGCGATACGCCGTATACGGCTGCTGCAGGGCTTTGACCTGCACTGGATCGAGGAGCCAGTCGCGGCCGAAGATTTGCAAGGCCATGCGCAGGTGCGCAAGGCGGTCGCGCCGCTGGGCATGGCCATCCAGACCGGCGAGAACTGGTGGTTCCCGCGTGACGCCGAGCGCGCATTGAGCGTTGGCGCTTGCGACATGATGATGCCGGACCTGATGAAGATCGGCGGCATCACCGGCTGGCTGTCGGTGATGGGGCTGGCGGCGGCAGCGTCCATGCCGCTGTCGAGCCACCTGTTCATCGAGGCCAGCGCGCATGTGCTGGCGGTGACGCCAACCTGCCACTGGCTGGAGCATATGGATTTCGGTTCGTCGATACTGGCGAACCCGTGTGAAGTAATCGACGGTTGCGTGACCGCGCAAGGCCCGGGACTGGGCATGGCGTGGGACGAAGCGGCCGTTGCGAAGTACGCAATCGGCTGACGCCGCCCGCGCCTGAAGACAGGTTGCGGCCAGCGCAGCCATGTCAGGCATAGGGAGGCAGCATGAAAGCATACGGCCAGCATCGCAACCATCATCCGCAACAGGTGCCGGGGCAGGCCGTTGGCCGCCGCTTGCGCCGCGCCGCATTGGCGCTGGCGACGTCGGTCGTCGCTGCCGTGGCGCTGGGCTGGATGCCGCTGCCCGCGCAGGCGGAGACGGAGACGCTGGAGACCAACAACCCTGATATCGTGGTCAAGCGCGTCTACTGCGTCGACTACGGTCTGGGCGGCGTGATCGTCAACCGTAGCGGCAAGCCTTTCCGTGGCTCGCTGGCCGTCGCCGTTACGGACGATGAAGGCGATGTCGTCGGCCGCAGCACCCAGCGGCTGCGCGTCGGCGCTGCCAATGGCGCGCGCTTTGCCTACTACTACATCAACACCCTGGACTGCCGCCGGCACCACTTCGAGTTCACCGTCAACTGAGGACGGCCGGCCAGCCTTTGCCTGTACCCGCTCGCTGTGTTAACGTAGACCCATGCGCACTACCTTCCGTCTGCTGATTGCCGTGTTCCTGAGCTTGCTGCTGCCGCTGCAGTCCGGGTCGGCACTCGCGCGTTCGGCAGGCATGCTGGCCCGGCATCAGGCGTCGGCCACGGCCACCACGGCCGCTACCGGCAACAACGGTGCCGCACCGCTGCAGCTGGCGCATGCGATTGGCGTGCCCCACCAGCATAACGCGCACGCGCATCATGAACATCACCATGTAAAAAAGGCCGCCCCGTCCGGCAAGGGTGAGGCGACGCACAAGGCGCGCCACGCGAAGGGCAATTGCAGCGATTGCGGCAAGTGCTGTGTCACGGCTGCCGTCGCGCCTCCGCCATCACCAGCCGCAGCTTTCGAATCGCCCGCCATGCGTGCGGCGTATCTCCCCTTCCGGGCGCGCATCATCGCCCACATTCCCGACGGTCCCGAACGACCGCCACGCTCCCTGACCGCCTGATACAGCGTCGGCCTGCGCATTGCGCGCGGCCGTGTTCCCGTGCGGCGCTGCTGCACCCTGTAGATGGAGGCAGTCCATGTCACTCCCGAAATCCGCTCGCAAGGCCTTGCCTTGCCTGAACGTCCGGCCGACAGCCGATCCGGGCTTTGATTCGAACACCCTGAAGCTTGTCGATCCGGCAGGCAGGCGAACCGTCAAGCTGACCTTCAAGCCGGCGTTCAAGCCAACATTCCAGCCGGCATTCCGGACTTCGCTGGCGATGTTGGCGATGGCGTCTGCGCTGGCCGGCTGTGCCAGTTTCTCCGCCGATGGCGGCCGGACGGAGGTTGATGCGCTGACCAGTGCGCGCATTGGCCAACCACTGCCGACAGATGCGCGCAACGACACGCCCGCTGCCTTGCAGGCGCAGGACGAGGTGCGGCGCCTGCTGGCAGCGCCGCTGACCGCCGAAGGTGCGGTGCGCGTTGCGCTGCTCAACAACCCGCGCGTGAAGATCGCGCTGGCCGAGCTCGGCATTGCCGAAGCCGACCTGGTGCAGGCCGGTCGGCTACGCAATCCACGTTTCGGTTTTGGCCGCCTGTCGGGTGACGACAGTGTCGAGATCGACCGCAGCGTGATGTTCGACCTCGTCGGGCTGCTGACGCTGCCGATGCGCAGGGCGGTCGAGCAGAGCCGATTCCGACAGGCGCAATTGCAGACGGCGCTGCAGGCGGTGCGCCTGGCTTCCAATACGCGGCGCGCCTATTTCCAGGCACTGGCAGCCGAGCAATCGCTGGCATACCTGCGGCAGGCCGCGCTCGCTGCCGAAGCATCGGCAGAGCTGGCGCAAAGGATGGCGAAGGCCGGCAACTTCAACAAACTCGACGAAGCACGCGAACAGGCTTTTTATGCGGAAGTCAGCGCGCAACTCAAGCGTGCCGAACACGGCGCGCTGTCGGCGCGCGAGCAACTGCTGCGCCTGCTGGGTCTGAGTGACGGCGACACCGTACTGCGCCTGCCCGAGCGCTTGCCCGACCTGCCGGCATCACTGGCGAGCCGTACCGATATCGAGTCGAGCGCGCTGGCGCAACGCCTCGATCTTCAGGTGGCGAAGCTCGATGCCGAAGCGACGGCGAAAAACCTCGGGCTGACGCGCGCGACCCGCTTCGTCAATGTGTTCGAACTCGGCTACCAGAACAAGAGCGAAACCGGCGCATCACGCGCCGATGGCTACGAGATCGAACTGGCCTTGCCGGTATTCGACAGTGGCGATGCGCGCCTGCGCCGCGCCGAAGCCAGCTACCAGCGCACGCTGCTACGTACGGCCGACGTGGCCCTGCAGGCGCGCTCCGAGGTGCGCGAAGGCTATTCGCGCATGCGCAGCCAATACGATGTCGCACGCCAGTATCGCGACGAGATCGTACCGGCCCGCAAGCGCATCTCCGAAGAAGTGCTGCTGCGCTACAACGGCATGCTGGCCAGCGTGTTCGAGTTGCTGGCCGATGCACGCTCGCAGATCGCCAGCGTGACCGCGGCCATCGATGCGCAGCGCGACTACTGGATCGCCGAGTCCGAGCTGCAGTTCGCGATCCATGGCGGCAGTGCCGGCAACACCGCTGTGTTGCTACCTGCTTCCATCACCACCAGTGCCCCGGCCGCCGCCGGCGGCGGCCATTGAGGAGGGCCAGATCATGGTCTCACGCAGAGAATTTTTCATGGGCGCCGGCATTGCGGCGCTCGGCGCCGGGCTGGTGAGCCGCGTCGGCGCCGCATCGTTGCCGGAAGCGCCGGTGGCAGTCGGACCGAAAACCACGCCGCCACCGCTACCGCCGAATGGCCGGCCCTTCCATCCGGTGGTCACGCTCAATGGCTGGTCGATGCCCTGGCGCATGAACAACGGCGTCAAGGAATTCCATCTGGTTGCGGAGCCGGTGGTGCGTGAACTCGCGCCCGGCATGAAGGTGCAGCTGTGGGGTTACAACGGGCAGTCGCCCGGGCCGACCATCGAGGTAGTGGAGGGCGATCGCGTACGCATCTTCGTCACCAATCGCCTGCCCGAAGCAACGGCGGTGCACTGGCACGGCCAGCGCCTGCCAAACGGCATGGATGGCGTGGCCGGCCTGACGCAGCCGCGCATCGAGCCCGGCAAGACCTTCGTGTACGAATTCATCGCACAGCGCGCCGGTACCTTCATGTATCACCCGCATGCCGATGAAATGGTGCAGATAGCGATGGGCATGTACGGCTTCTGGGTCACGCACCCGAAGGATCCCAACTTCATGCGTGTCGACCGCGACTTCGTGTTCCTGCTCAACAGCTTCGATGTCGAGCCGGGCAGTGCCGTGCCGAAGGTGAATACGATGACCGAGTTCAATATGTGGGGCTTCAACAGCCGCGTCTTCCCCGGCATCGACAGCATGCATGTGCGGCAGGGTGACCGCGTGCGCATCCGCGTCGGCAATCTGACGATGACGAACCACCCCATTCACATGCATGGGCATGAGTTCGTCGTCACCGGCACCGACGGCGGCTGGACGCCGCCGGCTTCGCGCTGGCCGGAGGTCACGCTCGATATCGGCGTCGGCCAGATGCGCGCGCTGGAATTCGATGCCACTGATCCGGGCGACTGGTCGCTGCATTGCCACAAGTCGCACCACACGATGAATGCGATGGGTCACCAGGTCCCGACCATGATCGGCGTCGATCATCGCGGCGTGGCCGAGAAGATCAGCAAGCTGGTACCCGACTACATGGTGATGGGGGACAAGGGCATGGGCGACATGGCGACCATGGAGATGCCGCTGCCCGAGAACACCTTGCCGATGATGACTGGCGACGGCCCGTTCGGCAGCGTCGAGATGGGCGGCATGTTCACCGTGATCAAGGTGCGCAAGGACCAGAAGCCCGGCGATTACAGCGATCCAGGCTGGTATGCGCATCCGCCCGGTACCGTGGCCTACGAATGGACCGGCGCACTGGCCGAAGCGCCGCGCAGCGATGCTGCGGGCGGCCAGGCCATGCCGTCCAGCGGCCCGCCGGCAGCGACTGATCTGAAGGCGAAGAAGCCATCCGGGCACGAAGGCCACCGCTGAACCACCGTTCTTTACGCACATTGAACGATTGAAGGAGAAACACTATGAATGCCAAAGCGAAAGCCAACATGAAGCTTGTGCTGCTGGTCACGGCCGTCGTGTCGTCGTTGTTGCTGGCGCTGGTTGCGCCGGCTCATGCGAACCAGCACGAGCATGAACACGGCACGGGCGCGCACAGCGAAGCCGACGCTGCCGTCGACGAATTCGTGAATGCGGAAGTGAAGTCCATCGATCGCGACAACGGGAAACTGATGCTCAAGCATGAAGCGATACGCAAGTTCAACATGAACGGCATGACGATGAACTTCAGGGTTGCCGATCCCAGGCAGCTCGACACGCTGGCTGTCGGCGACAAGGTGCGCTTCATTCCGGATCGCGTGAATGGCCAGTTTGTGGTCACGAAGATCGAGAAGCTGCAGTAAGCTTCCCCGCCGCGAGGCCCTGCTGGCCGGAACAAGAATTTGCCCGGCCGGCAGAACTGTGCCGCTGCCTGTTGTCCAATGCTGAAGGCTGATGTCATCGCCTTGATGGCGCATGATGAGGCACTGCAATGGCCGAAGTGATCGGATATCCGTGCGAAGGGACCGGCGCCGCCGAGCAAGGTCGGCTGACGACCCTGCGCGCCTATTCCATTCTCGATACGCCGCCCGAGATCGCATTTGACCGGCTGGTGAAGCTGGCGGCGCAATTATGCCGCACGCCGATCGCAGCGCTGAGCATGGTCGATGAAAAGCGGCAGTGGTTCAAGGCCGTAGAAGGCTTGCCGATCCGGGAGACCAGTATCTCGGTGTCTTTCTGCAAGCATGCCATCCTGCAGCCCGACTATTTCGAAGTGCGGGATGCACAGCTGGATCCCCGGTTTTGTGACAACGTGCTGGTCACCGGGCCGCCTTACATACGCTTCTATGCCGCGTACCCGCTGGTGGCGCCCGACGGCAATGCGCTCGGTACGCTGATGGTGATCGACCGTGTGTCGCGCCACCTGACGACAAGGCAGCGCGAACAGCTGAAGACACTGGCGCAGCAGGCCATGATCTCGATCGAATTGCGGCGGCGCGAACTCTTCCTGCATCAGGTGCTCGACCAGGAGATGCAAAAGCACTTATCGCTGAACAAGGTGGCGAGCGAAGTGGTTCGTATCCTCGGACTGGACCCGAAGGACAAGGCATTCCGCGACGTCGAGCATGCGGTGCTCGCGGCAACCGAGCAGCTGCGCCAGCGCGCTGCGCTGCTGGACCAGGCCAAGGATGCGATCTTCGTGAAAGACCTTGAGCAGAGGATCACCCTCTGGAACGGTGGAGCCGAGCGACTGTTCGGCTATACCCGCGACGAGGCCCTTGGACGGCGCGCGGCGGAATTGCTGGAGATCAGCGCCGAGGACCAGCGGATGATGCTCAAGTCGCTGGAATCGACGGACGAGTACACCGGGGAACAGGTGCAGCGCTGCAAGGATGGTCACCACGTGCGGGTGCTTGGCCACCTGACCCGGGTGCGCGACGAGGTGACGCGCACCCCCAAGGCCATTCTCGCGATCTGGAGCGACATCACCGACCTGCGGCGCGACCAGGAAAAGGTACAGTACCTTGCTTTCCACGATCCGCTGACGCAGCTGCCGAATCGCGTGGCGCTGATGGACCGGCTCAATCATGCGTATGCCGTCAGTTGCCGGCATGGCCAGCACGGCGCGCTGATCTTCCTCGACCTCGACAATTTCAAGATTCTCAACGACACCTTCGGTCACGATACCGGTGATTTGCTGCTGCAGCAGGTCGCGGCCCGGTTGCGCGCGTCGGTGCGCAGCGTCGACACCATTGCGCGCCTGGGCGGCGATGAATTCGTGCTGCTGCTCGAGGAGCTGGGCACCGATGAGCGCAAGGCGGCGATCCAGGCAGAGACGGCCGCACGCAAGATCGTCGAAGCGCTGTCGGCTCCCTATGACTTGCGTGGCCGGCATTACGATTGCTCGGCAAGCCTGGGTATCACCGTGTTCGACGGCCACGCATCCGGCGTCGATGAATTGCTCAAGCAGGCGGACATGGCCATGTACGGCGCCAAGCAGGCGGGGCGCAATACCTTGCGCTTCTTCGATCCGCGCATGCAGCAGTTGCTGGTGGAACGCGCATCGCTGGAAGCCGACTTGCGGCGCGCATCGCTGCAACAGGAATTCGAGTTGCACTACCAGCCGCAGCTGGATCGCGACGGGAAATTGCGCGGGATGGAAGCGCTGGTGCGCTGGCGCCATCCCAAGCGCGGCCTGGTGATGCCGGACGAATTCATACCGACGGCCGAAGAGACGGGCTTCATCCTCTCGCTCGGGCGCTGGGTCTTGCAGCGGGCGTGCCAGCAGCTGGCTGCATGGATTGCAATGGGACTGCAGCCGATACGCGTATCGGTGAATGTCAGCCCGCGGCAGTTGCGCAGTCCGGACTTCGTCGATGACGTGCGGCGGGCTCTTGAGGAGAGCGGTGCCGACCCGTTCTGCCTGAAGCTGGAGCTGACCGAGAGCATGCTGGTGACCGAAGTGCCCGAGACAGCCGCCAAGATGCGCGCGCTCAATGGCTTGGGCGTGCGCTTCTCGCTGGATGATTTCGGCACAGGCTATTCTTCGCTGTCCATCCTGCAGCAGCTGCCGCTGGATCAATTGAAGATTGACCAGTCTTTTGTGCAACGCATCGATGGTGAGCAGCACGATAGCGATGCGGCAATCATCCAGTCCATCATCACGCTGGGCAAGAGCTTGCATATGCGGGTGATTGCCGAAGGCATCGAAACGACCTCGCAGCAGGAGACGCTGCGGGCACTGGGCTGCGATGAATTCCAGGGCTTTCTGCATGGCCCGTCGGTGCCTGCCGACGAAGCGCGCCTGCTGATGCAGCCGGCTTGAATTGTGCACACCATTCCTTCGGCAAGTTGCGGGCGAATCGCCAGCAGGTCGGTCAAATGTCGACCGCAAGTCGGTCGCAATGTGTTTGCATTGGCATTGTCATGTGCGTCCCTCGCTTGCGAATTCACTGCAGTTTTCATGCGCGCAAACTGGCAGCAAGTTGCCGGCAAATAGGATTAAAAATCACAAATAGTTTGTGACATGTCGGGGAGGATTGAGTTATCGTACGGAAATAATCACTTATAAACGAACCTGGCATCGCGGTTCAAGGCAGTATGCGATGCCGTGCGAATGCAGCCTATGCCGCTCATGCACAGACACTCCGTCAGGAACGCGCATGCCCTTTGACCACTGCGCCGAATGTCGTCGATGCTGCTACGTCGAGCAGGACTACCCGCCTCTCGAGATCTCGCTGACCCGCAACGAAAAGAAAAAATTCGGCGGCATCTGCATCGAAACCCAATGCACCAACCTCGGTCCCTCCGGCTGCACGCTGGGCGATGACAAGCCTTTCAGCTGCACCCTCTACCCGCTGGCCTACGACCCCGAGGCGCGCCACTTTTACTACGACATCGAATGCCCGCTGATGCCGGAGTACATCAGGCAGTTGAAAAAAGCAGACAGCGAGGCAGCACGGCACCTGGCAGCGTGCAAAAAAGAAATCGCCAGGCTTGAAAAGTCGGACAGCCGTTTCCTGATTAGTAACTTCGCGATCGATGCGGATTACTTCGATCTCAAGAAGCTGCCGACGTCACGTCTTGGGGAGAGCGCGAAACAATGAATGGAACCCTGCATCGCATCGGCGAGGCCAAGAAGGCCCGCGCCGCGCGCGAGGTGCACCAGGTCGGGCACCAGAGCTGGACAGTGGAAAACCTGTGCGTCGACAGCTATCACGACGAGATCCATTACTACACCTCGCGCTGGGATGCGCTGTGCCCTTACATCGAGGTCAATGAAGAGATGATCGCATTGGCGCCACGTCCCTTCGTGGTCTATGCGCTGCCGCCGGACAGCCGTTTCGGCGTGCCCATCAATGACAAGTACGGCATGGTCGACACCCAATCCGACCTGCTGTGGAACGAAGAGCGCCGTGCGCGCAAGTTCCGCGAATTCGACAAGCAGTACCGCGACTTCACCTGCACCGAGCACCTGATCCCGGGCAGCGACCTCGATTTCGATGACATGATCGAACTCGGCGGCGACCATTTCGAAAAGTACTACATCGACGACCGCGAAGTCGAAGGCTTCATCGACTATGTGCGCGACCTCGACGTGCTGATCCTGCAGGTCCATGCACCCAACGGTGAGCTGGTGCTCACCGATGTGTCCATCGTCCTGCCCAAATACGATCAGCTGTATGGCAGCTTCTGCCAGTGGAACCGCGACTACAAGAACAAGTCCCCCGGCAACTACGCCTGCCTGCTGGCTTCGCGCTGGGCGGCCAAGAACGGCCTGCGCTGGTACAACCTGGGCCCGGTCGACGATTACGGCTACAAGTCGCTGTTCGTCACCGACTATGAACCCATCTATGCGATGGCGCTGGTCGATCCCGAGCATCCGCTGGCGACTGATCCGACCTCGCCGCTGAAGATCGACTTCAAGCCCGAGGATCTGAACCGCATCTACCGCGAAGAAGGCAGCGCCGGGCTGGCCAACGCCGCAGCCTGAAGCATCGCTGCCGGGTAGATTCGGTCGCCTTTGCAGAGCAAGAAAAAGCCCCCGTGCCTGTCGCAGGCCGGGGGCTTTGTCATGGGGCGCGCAACCCGCGTCAGCGCTGGCGAAGGCAACGCTGAGGTCTGCGCTTATTCGTCGAAAATGTGCTCGTCGTCGAAGCTGATGTCGTAGTCAATCGTCACTTCATCGCCCTTGGCGATATCGACCATGGCCTCGAGCACGCCATCGTCGTTGTAGAACAGGTTCGGCGTCTTCGAGTGATTCAGGTAGATGGACAGGTTGACGGCATTCATGCCGATCTCGGGCGCGTACACGCGGCCTTTCTCGACCAGGCAGAACATGTTCAGGTGCTTGCGAACGGTGCTGGGTACTGACTTGAGCTCGATGCGCGAGAACTTGATCTCCTTGTTGCTGACCATGCTCTTGAGCGGATGCGTGCCCTTGGGGATATCGCGCAGCGCAAATACGCCGATGCCATGGATAGGAGATACGCCGAGCTTGCAATAGACGTGCTCTCTCAGGTGCTCGTACAGCTTTTCTTTCAGGCTCATGGTGCTGGGCAGAGATGGGGGCGGACGGTCGGACAAGCTCGTTTCAAATTTTGTAAACGATGCGCTGCAAAGTGTTGCATTGTGCCATCAATCTCATAGAGGGCATAGCGAGGGCATGGCCAGCGCATGCCGAATGCCGCCGAGGTCACGGCCAGGTCCGAGCAACGGTGAGGCAAGGGCACTGCAGCGAGCATCGGCGATGCCGGCACGGGCGAAGCGAGTCCTTGGCAATCCCAAAGCCGGCTCTTCGAATTTCGGCAGGGCGGCCGTGTATCATGCGGAAAAAACAATCCGCTCGCAGACAGCGAGCCTTTGCTCGTATCCGATGCCGCGCACCTCCTGCATTCGCCATTCCCTGCCTGTACTGACGCTGGCCGTCGGCGCTGCAATCGCCGAACTGGCGGCGCCGTGTGCGCATGCCGACGATATCCGCAGCCTGCCGGCAGTCGAAGTCGACAGCGCGCGCTACAGCCTGCTCGGCACGGCCGATGCTGCCAGCGAAGGCGCTGCCGGCCCGGCGCAGATCAGTGGCCGTGTCGTCGCGCGTACCGGCGAACTGCTCGAAGTGATGCCGGGCCTGATCGTCAGCCAGCACAGCGGCGAGGGCAAGGCCAACCAGTACTTCCTGCGGGGGATGAACCTCGATCACGGCACTGACCTGCGGCTGTCGATCGACGGCATGCCGCTCAACCAGCGCAGCCATGCGCATGGCCAGGGCTGGGCCGACCTCAATCCGCTGATTCCCGAGCTGATCTCGTCCATTCACTATCGCAAGGGGCCGTATTACGTGGCCGACGGCGACTTTGCGAATGCCGGCTCGGCGGCGCTGTTCTACAACGACAGCCTCGAGCGCGGCATCGCCAGCATCGGCCTGGGGCAGAACGGCTGGTATCGCACGCTGCTGACCAACTCGCCGGCTTTCCATGATGGCCGGCTGCTGTATGCGCTGGAGCTTTCGCATTACGACGGACCCTGGTCGCGCCCGGACAACTACCGCAAGTTCAACGGCCTGCTGCGCTACACGCAGGGCACGCAGGCCAATGGCCTGACCCTGATGGCGATGGCCTATGACGGCAACTGGAATTCGACCGACCAGATACCTTGGAATGAATACCGGCAGGGACGCATCTCGCGCTGGGGCTCGATGGATCCCAGCTCCGGCGCCACCGCCAGCCGCTACAGCCTGTCAGGCGAATGGCGCAAGGCTGACGCCGTGGGTACGCTGGTGGCGCAGGCTTATGTAATCCGCAATGCGCTCGACCTGTATTCGAATTTCGAATACGGCGCCGACAGCCAGTTCAACCAGCGCGATGCGCGCGTCACCACCGGCTTCAACCTGGTACGCACGGTCTATGTGGAAGGCGTGGGCAAGGAAGCCAGCAACATGGTCGGTCTTCAGCTGCAGCATGACGCGATCAGCAATGGCTTGCTGAGCACGCGGGCGCGCCAGCCGATTGCATGCAACACGGCCGTGATCGACCAGTGCCGCCGCGACCGCATCACGCAGGACAGCATCGGCCTGTATGGCGAGAACCATGTGCACTGGAATGACTGGTTCCGCACCGTGGCCGGACTGCGCGGCGACTGGTACCGCTTCCGCAATGTGGGCCTGTACAGCTCGACCGGCGACAACAACAGCGATACCGTCAGCGATTTCATCGCCAGCCCCAAGCTCAACTTCGTGTTCGGCCCGTGGAAGAAGTCCGAGCTTTACTACAGCATCGGCAACGGCTTTCATTCCAACGATGCGCGCGGCGTGACCATCGGCAGCGGCACCCGTTCCGACGGACTGGTGCGCACCTTCGGACAGGAGCTGGGCGTGCGCACCGAGCTGCTGGACGGCCTGCAGACCACGCTGGCGCTGTTCCAGCTCGATAGCGCCTCCGAAATCGTCTACGTCGGCGACAGCGGCCGCACCGAAGACTCGGGCCGCCGCAGCCGCCGGTTCGGCATCGAGTTCAACAACTACTACAAGGCCAATGCATGGCTGACGCTGGATGCCGATTTCGCGTACGCGCGCGCACGCTTCCGCGACCCGGGCGGTAACGGCCAGTACATCGAAGGCGCGGTCGAAGGCGTGGCCTCGGTCGCGGCGATCGTCGATGCGATCGGCCCGTGGCACGGGTCGCTGCAGCTCAGGTATTTCGGGCCGCGTCCGCTGACCGAAGACAATGCGGTGCGCTCCGCCGGTACGGCGACGCTGAATGGCAAGCTGGGTTACCGGATCAGCCGCGACACGCAGCTCGAACTGTCGGGATTCAACCTGCTCGATAGCAAGCAGTCGGCGATCGACTACTACAACAGCTCGTACACCTTCAATGGTGTGTCAGGCCTGTCCGGACGCGTCTTCCATCCGATCGAGGCACGCCACTTCCGGCTGCTGCTGGTCACGCGTTACTGAGGAAACGCGAGCGCACCAGCGCGATATGCTCGCGCAGCACATACAGCTGGTCTGCGAAGGCCAGCGGCAGCTGCAGGGTGTTGACCGATGATTCGATCTCTTCGAGTTGCTGCAGCAGTTCGGCGCGCGCCGCGTCATCGGTGCGCGCACGCAAGTCGCGCTCTATCGTCATCAGCGCACCATACCAGCGGTAGATGCGCGAGCGCATGCGCCACTGGTAGAGCGGCGCCACCAGCCGCGACGCCGGCACGATCACGATCAGCAGCGGCAACACGATGATCAGGATGCGGTCGACCAGGCTGGCTAGCCAGAACGGCAGCCGCTTGTACAGGAAGGGCGCGCCCGACGTGTAGTAACGGCGCGCTTCTTCGGACAGTGGAATGTCGTGTTCCTGGGCGGCCGGGAATTCGCCGGCCTTGCGGAACATACCCGACTTGCCGTGCACTTCGCGCGCGGCGGCGATCAGCAAGTCCGAGATGGCCGGGTGCAGGCCTTCGCGCGCGATCAGTTCGACCGGCGTGCCCACCAGTTGCGTGTCATGCGGCGGCAGGTTCAAGCCGAGGTCAAAGCCGCCCTCGGGTGCTGTCAGATGCGACAGGAAGCGTATGCGTCGCAGGTAGCCTTCGGCCTGGCGGAAGTTCATCAGCTTCACGTCGGGATCACGCATCAATTCGCGCACCTTCTTGCCGCGCACCTGTTCGCTGGTGACGAAAATCGCGTCGACCTTGCCTTCCCTGAGCGCGGCGATCGCGTCATCGCCATCCAGTTCAAGCAGGGTTGCATCCTTCTTGTCGAGGCCATTCTCGGCCAGCATCTTGGTCGCAATCACAGCGGTGCCGCTGCCATCGGGGCCGATCGCGATCTGCTTGCCCTCCAGCTGGGTCAGGCGATCGATCTCCTCCTTGCCGCGATAGAAGACCATGATGGGCTGGATGTACAGCGTGCCCAGCGACATCAGTCCCGGCGCCTTGTCGTCGTCGGCCAGTCCGGTCTGCACGAAGCCGACGTCGACGGCCTCGTGCTTGTCGAGCAGGCGCTTGAGGTTCTCGATGGAGCCGTCGGTCTCCCGCACCTCGACCCGGATGCCATGCGCCTCGATCAGCTTCTTGTAGCGCTGCGCTGCAGTGTCGAAGCTGCTGTCCTTGGGGCCGGACAGGATCACTACCTTGCTCGGCGGCGCGGGGCGGATCAGCTTCACCGCCAGCCAGCCGAGCGCGATGGTGATGGCCAGCGTGGGCAGCAGCACCACCAGCAGGTCACGCCAGGAGATGGCGCGCAAGCGCGCGAGCGGGCGTTCGAAGGCGGCAGTCAGCAGGGGCTTGTCAGGCATGGCATCTCATCCGTATGGGCGGGAATGGCTCCATGATAGTGGATCGGGCGGGCCTGCCAGACATCGGGCCAGACGGGCCGGGGCGGTATCATGGCGCTTTCGGCGCAGACGGGCAGCCGACGGCACAGACCGAGAGGAGTACGTGGAAGCTGCACAAGCACAGGGCAACTCGCCCTTCATCGACAAGGCCGTCGCCTTCCAGGCGGCGCGCCGGGCCGGGCTCAATCTCGAGCCGACCGTCGGTATGGGCTGCTTCCTGGATCCGCTGGACGTGCTGCGGGTACTGCAGGAAGCCGGCGAGACCGATCCCTTCCTGCTGGTGGCCGCCGTGCTGCACGACCTGATGGAGCGCACCGATGTGACCGAATCCGATATCGCCGGCCAGTTCGGCAGCGAAGTCGCGTTCATCAGCGCCGAGGTGGCCGACCATCCCAAGCTGTCATTGGCATCGCGCAGGGCGCAGTTGTCGCGCTTGCTGCCGCAGCTGTCGCGCAAGGCGAAGCTGGTACGTTTTGCGCAGCTGGTCGCCAGCGTGCGCAACCTTGCCGGCAGCTTTGCGCCGGCATCATGGTCGGCACGCATGCGCAGCGAACATCTCGATTGGGCGGAAAGGACCGCGACCCAGATCGGTCCGCTGAACTCCACCATGCAGGCGATACTGCTGGCGGAGCTGGAGAAGGGCCGGCTGTCGCTTGCACCTTAGTCAGCCATGGGCGTGCCCGGTGCTTGCCGGCTGCCTGCGACGCGTATTTGTCTTGGGAGGTAATTCAGTTGGATGCAAAAGGATTTGCAAAATTGTTTGGTGGTTTTTCCACGGAGCGGCGCGTCGTCATCGTGTCAGCCTTGATCGAAGCCGGTCCGCAGGGTATCGACTTCATCGAGCTGTCCCGTGTCACCGAACTGTCAGTGATCGACATGGGCAATACGCTGGAAGCATTGCTGCTGATGGATCTGGTCAAAATCGCCATCAAGGGTGAGAACAAGATCCTCACGATGAACTTCAAGCTGCTCGATACCTTGTTCAGCGATGCCTACAATGAGTTCGGGCCGGGCCGGCTGATCAAGCATGAGGAGCCTGCAGCATTGCTCCCGGAAGCAGGCAGCGGTGGCGCTGGCTGACGCATCGTCTTTGCCGTTGCATTGCCGGGCAATTCACTTTCCTTCGGCGGCACACCGTCTGCCGGTGTGCAGGATAGGTGCAGTGGAGGGAAAGAGAAGGGAGAAAAATCGGAGGCAGAAATGAACAAAGGCTTGGATGATCACTCATCCAAGCCTTTGATTTTTCTGGTAGGTCGTGCGGGACTCGAACCTGCGACCAACGGATTAAAAGTCCGCTGCTCTACCAACTGAGCTAACGACCCGAAAGACCAAGATTATATACGCGCAATTCGTTTTGTGTCAAACATCTTGCTTGCCTGATCTTTAATTTATCGATCGAAGCAAACAGCCGACCGCATCGCGCGCGCTTACTTGATATCGGCGAGCCTTTCCTTGCCCGTCGCAGCCGCCGCCGCCGACGGATACTTCTTCACCAGCGTGCCCAGCGTCTCGCGTGCAGCGGCCTTGTCCTTCAGGTCCAGCTGGCAGCTCGCGATGTTCAGCAGTGCATCGGGGGCCTTCTGGCTGGCAGGGAAGCGCGTGGCCACGGTCTGGTAAGCAGGGATCGCGTTGGTGCAGTCCTGCAGCGCGAAGTGGCTGCTGCCGAGCCAGAAGTAGGCTTGCGACAGATAGGCCGACTCGGGATAGCGTTGCAGGAAGGCCGACAGCGATTGCGCCGCGCCGTTGTAGTTGGCCGACTTGAATTGCGCGACCGCCGCATCATACGCCTTCTGTTCGGCCGGCGACACCTCGGCATCCTTGCCATCGACCGACACCATCTTCGGTTCGAGGCTACGCATGCGCTGGTCGAGGTCGTTGTAGAAGTCCTTCTGGCGGCGCTGTGCATTCGACAGCTCGTTGCCGAGCACTTCGATCTGTCCGCGCAGCGTGGCCATCTCGCTGCGCAGCTTTTCGATTTCGGTGGTCACGTCGAGCACGGCCTTGGTGTCGGCCTTGTCGTCGATGCGCCTGGCCAGAGGTGCGATTCGGCTGTCGATGCGGCCATTGAGTTCGTCTAGCTGCTTGCGCATCTTGAGGATCTCGCGACGCGCTTCATCATCTTCAAAAAGCGCCGCCCGTGCATGTAGCGGCGCCAAAAGAAAAAGCGCCGCCATGGCGGCAGCGCTTAGGGCTTTCAAGTAAGCGTTCATCGCGATGATCAATAGGCCAGATCAGCGCGGCGGTTTTCAGCCCATGCCGCTTCGGTGCTGCCGCTGGCCTTCGGCTTTTCCTTGCCGAACGAGACGGCTTCCATCTGGGCGTCCTTGGCGCCGGCTGCGGCCAGTGCGCGACGCACGGCTTCGGCACGCTTCTGGCCCAGCGCCAGGTTGTACTCGCTGCCGCCGCGTTCATCGGTATTGCCCTGGATGATGACCTTGCGGTTCGGGTGGCTGGCCAGATACTTGCCGTGGGCTTCGATCACAGGCTTGAACTCGTCCTTGACGATGTAACTGTCGAAGTCGAAGTAGACGCTGCGCTTGGCCAGCACGCTGGCCGGATCGTCCAGCGGATCGGTCGACTTGGCATTCTTGTTGGCGTCGCTGGTGTCGCCGGTGCCGGTACCCGTGCCGGTGCCCGTGCCGGTCTGCGACGACGAGCTGGTCGACGGCACGCTCTTGCCGCCGCGGTCTTCGACGGCTGCCGGCTCATCGAGCTTGACAGTCGAGCAGGCCGACAGCACAGCGGCCAGTGCGGCGATGGCCGCGTAAAGTTTGATTCCACGCATGGTATTGCTCCCCTGGTTGGTTAAATCGTGCATCACGCCATTCGCGTCGCGCGGCATTTTCTTTGAACGCTGCGTCCTTGTCGAAGGCATTTAGTGCGCTAAATCTTATTTCGTGAACGGTCCCCATGCCGGTTCACGGACGTTCGAAGCTTTCGCGGACAGGTTGTACCGTGCGCTGCCATCGGTGGCGACCACGGTAAGGCTTCCACGTCCGCCGGCTTCGCTGGCGTACATGATGTAGCGGCCGTTCGGCGCAAAGCTCGGCGACTCGTCGCGCGCAGTGTCGGACAGGCGGGTTTCCTGATTGCTTATCAAATCAAGAACGTATACCTGAAAGCGCCCCTCGCGCCGCGAGACATACGTCAACATTTTACCGTCTGGCGATATGGCAGGGCTAATATTGTAGGAGCCGCTGAAGGTGACGCGCTTGAGTTCGCCGCCGTCGGCGTTCATCCGGTACACCTGAGGGCCGCCGCTGCGGTCGCTGGTGAAGTAGATGCTCTGGCCGTCGGGCGAGAAGCAGGGCTCGGTATCGATGCTGTTCGATTGCGTCAGGCGCTTCAGGTCGCTGCCATCGGCGTTGATCACGTAAATCTGCGTCAGACCATCGCGCGACAGTGCGATTGCCAGCCGGCGGCCATCGGGCGACCAGGCCGGCGCCGAATTGCTGCCCTTGAAGTTGGCGACGGCGATGCGCTTGCGGGTCGCCAGTTCCTGCACGTAGACGACCGGCTTTTTCGATTCGAACGACACGTACGCCAGTTTCGAGCCATCCGGCGACCAGGTCGGCGAAATGATGGGCTCGCTCGAGCGCAGCGCGACGAAGGCATTCTCGCCATCGGAGTCGGCGATTTCGAGCCGGTACTCGTTGCCGCTCTTCGCGACATAGGCGATGCGTGTGGCAAACGCGCCACGCACGCCCGTCAGTTTTTCGAAGATGTCGTCGGCGATGCGGTGCGCTGCCAGCCGCGAGAACTGGTCGAGCACGGTCAGGCCCAGCGCCGACAGTTCGCCGCCGCGCACGGTGTCGGTCAGCTTGTAGCGTACGTCGATGCGGCCATTGGCCATCTTGGTGACGCTGCCGGCGGCCAGCGCGTCGGCGCCGCGCGCCTTCCAGGCAGCGGTGTCGATGGGGCTGCGCTCGGACAGCATGTCATTGGTGTCGACTATCCGGAACACGCCGCTGCGCTCGAGGTCGGCGCGCACGATCGCATTGACCGATTGCTCGCCGACCGGCTCGTTGGCGAAATGGGCGACAGCAATGGGGATCTGGTTGGCGCCTACGCCGGCGATTTCCACGCGCAGTTGCGCTTGGGTGGCGACGGGGGCAAGCAGGGGGAGGGCAGCGGCAGTGGCGACGGCGACAAGTTTCAGGAAAGTTCGTTTCATCGGGTATCGGTCGTCCTTGGTTCTGGTTCCGTCGATGATCCTCAGCGATCGCGGGGCCGGTGCGAGATGACCAGACTGGGTGGCACCTTGCCGCTCGCCGGGTCTGGCGGGAAAGGCGCTGCCCTGTCGATCGCCCGACGCACTGCATCGTCGAATGCGCGGATGCCGCTGGACGTCTTCAGGCGCACGTCGCGCACACTGCCGTCCGGCAGCAGGTCGATCGCATATTCGACCGCCGGATTGCCCGGGATCTCAGTCGTAGAAGGCAATATTGTAGCGTCTTTGATCTTTTTACCAATTATTTGCCCGTAATTGCTGCTCACTTTCGGGCCGGCCGAACGCTCGGCATCGCCGCTGGTGCCGTCGCCGGCCTGCGCCTGCAGACGCTTGAGGTCGTCCTCGCGCTGTTTCTTGCGTCGCTGTTCGGCTTGCTGTTCTTCCTGCTTGCGCTGCTGTTCCTCGGCCTGCTTTTTCTTTTCTTCGGCAGCGGCTTCGGCCTGCTTGCGCTTCTCTTCCTCAGCCTGCTTTTTCTTTTCCTGTTCGGCGAGCTTCTTGTTTTCCTGCTCTTCGGCCAGGCGCTTTTTCTCCAGCTCTTTCTTTTCGAGCTCCTTTTTCTCGAGCTCTTTCTGGCGCTCCTTCTCGAGCAGCGCCTTTTCCTCGGCCTGCTTTTTCGCGAGTTCCTTGCGTTTCTTTTCCTTTTCGAGCGCGATGTCGGGATCCGGCAGCTTCTGCTTGACGGGTTCCGGCGCGACCACCGGCTTGG
>JACCDR011870606.1_pt1 | contig 22802 bp, 22 predicted proteins | sample 7446431 | NCBI WGS metagenome assembly JACCDR01 (sample SAMN15323443, study PRJNA562643) | freshwater metagenome | isolation source: river surface water | place: USA:Blue River Watershed | collected 2017-08-17 | reverse complement strand
GGCAATTATTACACTTATCAAGACCTCCGACGACCAGATGGCGCAATCACTTTGTACTGGATCTATCATAAAGGAAAACGTGATTGTGACTGCAGGACATTGTGTCCCAAGGGTTGAGAAGAACATTGTTGGTGTTGCAATGATGATTGTTTTTTCTACTGACATTAACGGGGCAACTCGAGAGATGATTAGGACTGTTGAGCAAGTTTCGGTTCACCCCAGCTATGGCAAGGCGACCTTAGATGGTTTGGATATCTATGATATTGCGGTTCTTGGTTTTAAAGGAGGAATTCCTGCGGGCTTTAAAGCTGCAAAGTTTTTAGAGGATGAGTCTGTTTTACAACAAGGCGTCAGCACAACCCTTGCGGGATTTGGCTTAATTGAAACAGATGGTATTAATACCAAGTCTGACAGTAAGCTGCGAAAAACCAGTGTCAGTGTTCTTGGTGGAATTGGACAAACCGAGGTTCTTTTAGATCAAAGCAAGGGAACGGGCGCTTGTCACGGAGACTCGGGAGGCCCCGCTTTTTTACAGGTTAATGACGAGGAGTATCTATGGGGTATCACAAGTCGCGGCACTGGCAAAAACGGTGTGGACGATTGCTCTCTTTTCTCTGTTTACACCCGCGTAAAACCACATAAAGAATTTATAGAGAGCTCGATAGAATACATTGATGCAAAACAACAAGCTGAAAAAAAGACCCAGCAAAACACGCAAGGTGTGTTAGCCGCCAACTAGCTCACAACATGAAGCTAAAACTCAGAACAACAGTGCCTAGAAGCCAGAAAGAGGAGATGCGAATGCACTCCTCTTTTTTTAAGAGGCCTCAGACTTCTCTTCGTAAAGCTCAAGAAAGACCAGCTGCAAGTATTCTGCAACAATGATCCGTAAGTCTTCTACTTCAAGTTGCTCTAGTGGTTTTCCGTGTTTTTCAACCAGACTGGTGAACTCGCGTTGTATTGCTCCCTGAGGGAGCCCTGTAGACTCTAGAAAAGATTCAACTAAAGAACTTCCCAATTACGCCTCCATGCTCAATGGGTCTCTGCTCTATAAGAGTATAAAACTGCCTGCCGAGGTTAAGAAGATCTTCCTTAAGCAACTATAAATCGGCCCTTAGTCTGGGTCTTAGATGGGAGCAAAGTTTTTGGGGCGGCCACTGGGGGCCAGGGGTGGCGCCTGTGACGGAGCAACCGAGGAGCCCATTGGCTCAGTCTCAGCATCACGAAACTTGTTATATTGAGCATCGAAGCGCAGCTTAACAGGCCCCGTTGCGCCATTCCGCTGCTTGCCTACGATGACCTCGGCATGGCCCTGCTTATCGGGATTGTCTTTGTCGTAATAGTCCTCACGATACAGCATCATGATGACATCAGCATCTTGCTCAATTGAGCCCGACTCGCGCAGGTCTGAAAGCATAGGCTTCTTCTCTGTGCGCCCCTCAACCCCTCGATTTAACTGAGCCAGAGCCACTACGGGAATTTGCAACTCTTTGGCAATTGACTTGAGAGACTTTGAAATTTCAGCCACCTCTTGCTCTCGCGACGAGTATTTTTGCTTCATACTCATGAGCTGCAGGTAGTCGATCATAATCAGGTCGAGGCCATGCTCAGCCTTAAGTCTTCGTGCTCGCGAGCGAATCTCAAATGGAGAAACGCCAGGAGTGTCGTCAATAAAAATCGAAGCTTCGCTTAGGGCGCTGGCAGCATTAATAAGTTTTGGCCAAGCCGAGTCCTGGATGCGCCCATTTCTAATTTCACTCATGCTGACCTTAGACTCTGCAGACAGCATACGCATCATCATTGACTCTTTACCCATTTCTAAAGAGAAGTAGGCAACAGTCTTTTTTAAGCGAAGAGCAATGTGTTGAGCCATGTTAAGTGAAAATGCAGTTTTACCCATAGAGGGGCGCGCTGCAATGATGGTCATTTCTCCAGGATGAAGACCGGCGGTCATTTCATCGAGTTTTTTAAAACCTGTGCTGAGGCCAGTGATTTCGGCCTTATTCCTATACAGCTCCTCGATTTTTTGAATCGAAGCCTTTACAATTTCCATAGAGCCGACAAGGCCCGTGGTGTTTTTGTTTTCGCCGATCTTGAAGATCTCGCCCTCGGCCTGATCAATAAAGGTTTCTACGTCTGGAAACTCTTGGTTGTAGGCCCGCTCAATGAGCTGGCTGTTGATATAAATTAACCTTCGTAGAGTCGCTTTGTCTTTGACGATCTTGGCGTGACTCGAAATGTTGGCAGAAGAGATTGTTTTGTCCAAGAGGCTGATCAAATATTCAGGCCCTCCAGCCATCTCCATCGAGCCCTCAGCCTGTAGGGCATTGGTAACAGTGATAATATCAATGGGCTGTCCCTTTGAGTGAAGCTCTTTAATTGCCGTATAGATCCTTTGATGAGCAGGCTTGTAGAAATCCTCAGAGACCAACATGTCTCCAACCTGATCAAGAGCTTCGCGATCAAGCATAAGCCCGCCCAAGATAGATTGCTCTGCCTCAAGATTTTGAGGAGGAATTCTCGTACTCATTTGACCCCTCTAAGAGTGACGATTCATTTTAGAATAGTGCGAGCCTTCATCTTGATGCAAGTTTGGGACTGTGCTCGCTGCTGTTAATTCAAAAGCATTTTAGAGTGTGCAACAAAAAGGCGAACTGCCTAATTGGCTAGGTCGTCCCCTTGTAAGGCACACAGGGGGCGTGCGTTCCCCTAGTGGCTTCTGTCTTATCACACGCCCTTAGTTTAATTTCTTTACACGAATTTTGTAGTTGTCAATTTTCTTCTTAAGAGTATTGCGATTGATGCCAAGCATTTGAGCTGTCTTCACTTGATTGCCATTGTATGCGCGCAAGGCCAGCTCTAGAAGGGGCTTTTCAACCTGTTCAATAACGACATTGTAAAGACCGTTTAGCTCAACTTGAGCTTCCTTTTGTTGCGCAAATAGAACTTCAAGCTTGCTTTTGACAAGCTTTTCCAAACTAACGGACTGAAGATTTGCGACAAAAAGATTATCAGAACTGTTCAGGTTCGGTGTCATGGAACTCCCAAAAAATGTCTGTGCTTAATATAATGGAGGGACTGATTTTGGTTTCATCAAATGCAGCCTAAACTCCCCGTGTTTCGGAAGACCAAATATACTTATGCAGCTGTAATTGCAACCTTGCAGATGATTTTTGATGCAAAATTTTTTCTGCCAACCAGCGTTCAGATACTTGGCCATATGATGGGCTGTATAAAACCACAAACTTTTCGAATAAATTGTATTGACGACAGAATTCTTCAGACCACCGGAAGTCTCTTTCAGAGCAAATAACAAATTTGAATTCTGTACTCGCATTAGACAGAGAAATATTCTCGTATAAAAAAGAATCGGCAGCACCACTGTCTGGAGTTTTAACATCCAAAATAATTTTTACTCGTGGATCAACATCTTTTATGCTTTTGGAGCCACTGGTTTCAAGCGAGACAAAATATCCCTTGTCGCAAAGTTGGCTCATGAGCTGATGCACGTCCTTTTGCAAAAGCGGCTCGCCCCCAGTGATACAAACATAAGATGCTTTAAATTCATTGATTTGATTCAAAATATTCTCGAAGCTCTGGTTTTCGCCTTCGTAGTAGGAATACTTTGTGTCGCAATAGGTACAGCGCAGGTTGCAGGCCGTCAGTCGCACAAATACGGTGGGGTGACCCGCGTAAGTGGTTTCTCCTTGAATGCTATAAAAAATTTCATTTATTTTAAGCATGGCTCAATACCTTCAAGCCTTTTCTCCTGCAGCGCAGGCCCTAAGTCAAGTAAGCGCTTCCTTAGCTGACTAACCTCTGGAAATTTCGTAAATTTTTTAAATGAGCCAAATCGTAAAGAAGTTTCGTCACGACATAGTTACCATCTCATTTTTGGGCCTCGCCTTGTTTATTGGCCTTTCGTTACTAAGCTACAACCCTCGCGACCCATCTTTTAACTCTATTGGGCAAGGCTTAAAGGCAGCAAACTATTGTGGGTTGGTGGGTAGTTTTTTGGCAGACTTGCTCTATCAAGTGTTTGGCCTGTCGTCGTGGATTCTTGTGATTAGTCTTGTGCGCGTGGCGTATGTTGGGCTGCGTGGGTCAGCTGTTCACTTTCGCGATTTGCGCTGGGCGTGGGGCTTTTTGCTCATTCTCTTCTGCTCCGCCCTGCTATCCATTTATATGCCCACAGTGAGGCTTTATCAGGGACAAATTCACCTTGGGGGCCTGCTGGGCCTTAGTTTCTCTCAAGTATTGATGAGGGCCTTTAATAGCATTGGTGTGCAAGTGATATTGTGGTCTTGTATGGCCCTAGTTATAGTTTTCTACTTTGAGAAGTCTTTAAGGGAGCTCTTGGAGGCTCCACGCTCTGCCTTTGCATTCCTTATTAAAAGTATAGAGGGACTTTGGGTTGCCACCACCAAGAACCTGACTTTTAAAGGACCAAAGGTTAAGCAAAGCAAAAAAGCCACTGAAGAAGAGAGACCATTCTTATTCCCACTTGCCGACAAGCGCTTTTTAGAAAAGACTCCGCCTAGACAGCATGACGACGACTTGGAGCAACGCTCATCCGCAGCGGCAGAACTTCTTGCCTCTGATCAAGACGATGAAGACAACGTGCCTGCCGTTCGTATGGCACAAAAGCGTAAAGTAGTGATGAAGGCCAAGCCTCCTCGTCGCATCGAGAACTGGGAAATGCCGAAGCTTGCACTGCTTGAGGATCCGCCAGCCTCTCGCATTAAGATCGACCGAGCTGAAATTCAGCGTAAGGCAGACTCACTTGTCGAAAAGCTGAAAAACTTTTCAATTGAGGGGACCATTCAAGATGCGAAGCCTGGCCCGCTTGTCACGATGTACGAATTTAAGCCGAATGCTGATGTCAAAATTAGCAAAATTTCGGAGCTAGAGGATGATCTTTCTCTGGCGCTATCTTCGGAGTCTGTGCGTGTTGTTGGGCATATACCAGGAACGGATGTTGTTGGAATTGAAACTGCCAACATGAAGCGCGAAACAGTCTACTACAAAGATCTAATTGCAGAGGATAGCTTTTGGGGAGAGGACTTTGCGCTTCCAATGGCCGTCGGTCGAGCTGTTGATGGCGAACCAAAAGTCGTTGATCTGCGCAAAATGCCACACCTGTTGATTGCTGGAACAACGGGCTCGGGCAAATCAGTTTTTGTCGGTTCTATTATCACGGGCCTCCTATTTCGACACTCACCCAAAACACTGCGCCTTGTTTTAATTGATCCAAAAATGGTAGACTTGGCACCCTTTGCGAGCGTGCCTCACTTGGCGCTTCCGCACATTACTGAGCCTAAAAAAGCTTCGACAGCTCTTAAATGGGCAGTTCGTGAGATGGAGAAGCGCTATAAATCGCTTTCAAAGTTTGGAGTAGGTAAAATTGAGGCCTTCAACGAAAAGACCGCGAGCCTATCAAGAGCAGATATCGAAGGGCATGAAAAAATAAACCAGGAGTTGGAAGAGGGAAAAGCTAAGCTAGAACAATATTATTTTCAGCCGCTTCCTTTTATCGTAATTGTCGTGGATGAGTTGGCAGACCTAATGATTGTTGAAAAACAAAACATCGAGGAGCCGATACAAAGGCTGACTCAAAAGGCCAGGGCCTGCGGAATTCATTTGATTGTAGCTACCCAGTCTCCACGTAAAGATGTTGTTACGGGATTAATTAAAACAAATATTCCAGGCCGGGTTGCTCTGAAGGTGGCATCGAAGATGGACTCGCGAATTATTATAGATGACTCGGGTGCTGAGCGACTTCTTCCGAATGGAGATATGTTATTTCAAGCTCCAGGCGTTGGTAAGCCGACGCGCCACCATGGCCCATATTTGTCGGACAAGGAAATTAGCAATGTGGTCAGTCACTGGTCGACTCAGGCAGAGCCCGAATATGATGTGCTCGCAATGCGCGCTCTTGACGGATACTCTGGCGGAGATGGCTCAGATGATGGAGGGGCCAGCGGAGCCGACCCAGAGGGTGACGAATATGATGAGCGCTATGACGAAATTCTTTCTTGGGCGTCCGACCAAAGAGAAATTTCAGCCTCATTAATTCAAAGAAAATTTCGCTTGGGATATCCACGAGCGGCCCGTTTAATTGAAATATTTGAGCGGGAGGGGGTTGTTGGCCCCGCCAACGGCAGCAAGCCGCGTCAAGTCCTTGTTGGTAGTTTTAAAGAACAATAAAATGCCCCTTGTGTTCCTGTCGAGGGTCGTGTTGTGATTAAACTCATACAAAACCATTCAAGGAGGAATTTATGGTTAAAGCACTTATTGCTGCTCTCGGATTTTTGACTGCTACAAATGCAGGCGCGGCTTCCACAGCCATTGAGGCTCTTGTTCAAGTTCAAATGCCTGCAATTTTGGATCAGGCACACACAATGGGATTGGACTGGAAGGTAGGCGATCGTGCTGACTACTCTGTCGACATGGGATTTATCAAAGGAACGATGGTCATGTCAGTGAGATCTATTGGCGCAGATGGCATCTGGTTGATTCAAGACGCTGACCTTGGAGTGGCTGGAAAGCAAAAAGCTGAAATTTTAATTGATCAAAACACCGGTGAGATCAAAAAAATGATAGTCAACGGCAAAGAGCAACAGATTCCAGAAAATCATACGGAAGTTGTTGAAGTTAAAGAAGATAAAATTACTGTTCCAGCCGGAACATTCGAGTGCATTCACGCACGCCTTCGCGACACACAAAAAAATGAAGAAAGCAACGCTTGGATCAATCCACAGGTTGTTCCAATGTCCGGTATGCTGAAGCAAGTCTCACCAAGCCAGGTTGGCGAAGTGACTATTTTACTAAAGTCTTTTAAAAAGAACTAGTTGATGATTTTGGGTTACCAAAGAGCCGTTGTTATGACGGCTCTTGTTTTTTCTGCACCCTTTGTTTTTGCCAAACCCGTAGGCGCTGAGACCTACAAAGATATTATTGAAAAAGCTCATAACCTGAGCTTGCAAAATGACCGTCAGCAGGCGCTAAACATTCTGTCGGCAGCAGTGAAAAAAGAAACCCGTCTGCCTGCTATTAATGAGCTTAAAAGAGTCGCAAAAGAGCTTTCACAAACCTTTCTAAGCGATAAGTCGCAACAGCTTTACGAATCAGCTCTGTCGCTTCGGCGTACAGACGTAAACCAGGCTCTAGAGCGGGCCGCCGAGGCCAGGCGTCTTGAGCCCGAAAACAGCTTGATTGTTTTGGAGCAGGCGCGCTTGTTGGTCGGTAAGGGTGACTGTCGAGGTGCCCAAGAGTCCCTGCAAAAACAACTTAGTTTATTGGCTTTTGATGAGGATCTGCGCTTGGCCCAAGCTCAGGCAGCAGTTTGTTTAGAAAAATGGACTGATTATCAAAAAGCAAAAGAGATCGATGGTCATAAGAAGGCGACCTCTGAATTCTGGCTGATTCTGGAGGTCGAGCACCAGTTAAGCCAAAAGGACTTTGCTAAGGCTCAGGACCTTTTGGCGCAAATTCAAAGGGGTGCCGAAAAATACCCTGAACAGCTCTATTGGCAACAGATTGTTGAGCAAAAGACCAAGAAGCCACACTTTGTGACGGCTCAGAAATATGTGATGAGCTGTCGAAATATTTCAGTCACTTTATACCGCCAATATATGGTAGATCCTATGCTGTGTCGGCGAGTAAGCGAAGTTGAGGTCGAATTAAAGGGATATCATGGGGCTGCTGAATAGGTCTATTATTCTTATCTACATGTTTTGTTTAGGTTGTGGAGTTAAGGGGTCACCGATTCCTCCCTCGCCGCCGGCCTATCTAGGGCGAGGAGAGCCATCATATAAAGTAAAGGAACAAGATAAGAAAAAAGCTTCTGAAAAAAAGCCTACAGAGGAGAAGTCAATTTCAGATGAATCAAAATAGCCAAGATGTTTCTTTGTTTAAAATGTCTGGCGCAGGAAACACCTTTGCCCTGGTGGATGCTCGCAGCGAGTCAGCATGGCTGCGGTTTGAAAGGCAATTTGGCCTGCAGAGAGCAGCATGTGTTCAAAAGATTTGCGATGCCGTGGTTGGTATCAAAGTTGACGGCGTACTTTTCATAGAAGATGGAAATTCAAATTCTGATTTTACCTGGGACTTTTACAATTCTGATGGCTCAGGTGCTGAAATGTGTGGAAATGCAGCACGCTGTGCGGCTCAGTTTTGCTCAAACCTTGCGCCAGAGTCTTTAAATAGGGAAATTCGATTCCAGACCGAGGCTGGCATCGTGACTACCCGGCTTTTACCTGGACAGCTTGTACAGGTTAGGATGCCAGAGGCGCGGGTGATTGAACGTCATCTACAGTTGCGAAGTCACTCCAGTGCCCTTGAAACCTTTGAGTATGTTAATACTGGAGTGCCCCATCTGGTTCAAAAGATTCATACGATGGCAGATCTTTTAGCTCTAAAGGAAATGGCTCGTGAAATGCGCTCACATGCCATGCTTGGTCAGGCTGGGGCCAACGTCACTTTCTATGTCGAAAAAGAAAGAGGCCTAATCGAGGCAGCAACTTACGAGCGCGGAGTTGAGGACTATACCTTAGCCTGTGGTACAGGTGCTGTGGCGGCGGCTAAGGCACACAGCCTAGAGTCTGAACAATTGATTGTGAGGGTAGAAATGCCTGGTGGCAACCTGACCGTGGAGTTTCAGAGCTCGAGCGCGAGGCCGCTCATGACGGGACAAGCTCTTCTTATTGGAGAATTTAAATATAATTTAGAGGTACTGAAATGACTCGATTTCAAGGAACATATACAGCTCTTGTGACTCCGTTTATAGGCGAAGCAATTGATCTAAAGTCTTTAGACCGCCTTCTGAAGCAACAACTTGATGCCGGCATTGATGGATTTGTTGTCAATGGGACGACGGCCGAGAGTCCAACGTTAACAGCCGTAGAAGTAGAGGCTCTGTTTAAGCACATACGTAGTTTTGTGGGCGATAAGGTAAAGCTTATTGTGGGAACTGGCTCCAACAGCACTCACAAGACGGTTGAAGACTCAAAAAGAGCCGAGCAAATAGGCGCAGACGGACTATTGCTTGTTGTTCCCTACTATAACAAACCGCCTCAGCGAGGACTCTGTGCCCACTTTAAGTCAGCAGCTGAAGCAGTAAAAATTCCGACCTTACTTTACAATGTTCCAGGGCGCACAGTTGCGACCCTGAGTGTAGAGAGTATTGCTGAGCTATCTAAGGTGTCCAATATCGTGGGGATCAAAGAGGCCTCTGGTCAAATTGACTTTGCAAAACAGATTATTGCAGCCGTTGGATCGCAGTTTACAATGCTATCCGGAGATGATGGCACTTATGTTGAGTTTTTGAACGCCGGCGGTCATGGTGTTATCTCGGTTGCGACCCACATCATTCCAAAGCAGATGGTTCAGTGGAAAATGTGGGTCAAAGAAAATCAAATCGAAAAGGCACGGTCTGATATTAAAAAACATGAACCACTGATTAATCTTCTCTTTGCTGAGGCAAATCCTATTCCGGTAAAGAAGGCATTGCAGCTAATGGGAATCTTAGATAGCGCTAGCCTGCGCCTTCCATTAGTAGAGCTAACTCCTGATCTGACGGAGAAAATTAAAATTGAAATGAAGAACTTGGGCTTGCTATGAAGAAATTAAAAGTCGGTCTTTTAGGTTCAGCAGGGCGCATGGGCCAGGAAATTTTGCAGGTTGTTTCAGAAAATAGAAATATGCTTGTTTATTACTCTCCCCAGCGCGGAGAAAAGTGGATTGATAAAAAGGCAAAGGAGGTCGATGTGTGGATTGACTTCTCATCTCCAGAGGCTATGCGAGATCTTTTTACTAGAGTTGTGCCGACAGGTAAGCCCGTGGTCTCGGGAACAACGGGCTTAACCCACGCAGACAAGAGGTTTTTGCAGGCGCAGGCAAAAAAGATTCCAGTTCTTTGGTCTTCCAATATGAGCCTGGGTGTAGCGGTCTTAGCGGAGGCGATTCGGGCCCTTGATGCTGTTTCACACTTTGATTTTCAAATAGAAGAGCTTCACCACAATAAAAAAAAGGACAATCCCTCAGGTACGGCAATATCTTTGCAGGAGAGCTTGCAAAGAGCCGTGAAGAAGGAGCTACCCATGCCGATCGGAATTCGTGGCGGCGGCATATTTGGAGTGCACAAGGTCTACGCTATGGGTGATGAAGAGGTCCTTTTGTTTGAACACACGGCTCTGAATAGAAAGGTCTTTGCAAAAGGGGCTGTTGTTGCCGCCCAATGGTTGGTGTCTCGCAATCCAGGTCTCTACCAAATTCGTGATGTTTTGTTTGGCTCAAGAAAATGAATCGTCAAACCCATTTTTGTCTTATTAGCATTGCAGTCGATCTTATGGGTGGGCGCGAGCGCGCCCAAGAAATTCTTTCTCGACTAGAAGAGTTTGGTGAGATTAGCAGCCTATCATCAGTCTATAAGAGATATCTGACAAAGGAGCGTACCGATCTAAACTCACGCATGGAGTTTGTCGTGAAGTACAAGACTGTCATGAACGTTGATCAGGCGTTGCAGCTGGTTTCAAGCCAGAGAGAGACGGGATCTCCTGGATTGAAAAACAAGGGCCTTATTGATTTAAAGATTCTAGTTTTTGATGATCAAGTTCTACTGTCCCCTCGGCTAACGCTACCCTATCCTCTCATGCATCAGGATCCCCTCATTGCGCGGTGCTCTGCTGAAGCTTGGGGAGAATATGAACACCCCATTTACCAAAAAAATCTAAAGGAGATCGCAGCAGAGGCGCCACCGGCAAAGCAGGCTGAGTTCTATTGCCAAGGGTCGACTTTAAAAAGATGATGTGCTAGGCAGAATGTTGATTTTTGCATTTAGCCAACGTAAAACGCTTATCAGTTTTAGCAAACATAATCTTGGCCCTGGAGGGTTTCCATGAAGTTTTTTATTGATACCGCAGAAATTGAAGAAATTCGGCAGGCCAACCTTCGAGGCTGGGTGGACGGAGTCACGACAAACCCATCTCTGATTGCAAAATCAGGAAAAGACTTCTATGCCGTTATTAAGGAAATTTGCAAAGAGGTGTCGGGGCCCGTTTCTGCCGAGGTCATCAGTCTGCAGGCAGAGGAAATGTTTCGAGAGGGAAAAGAGTTGGCCAAGCTGGCAAGTAATGTCGTCGTTAAAGTTCCAATGTGCGAAGAAGGAATGATAGCCGTTAAGAGACTGAAGGCAGAGGGTATCAAGACCAACGTCACGTTGGTGTTTTCACCTATGCAGGCGCTTTTGGCTGCTAAAGCGGGAGCCACAATGGTTTCTCCCTTTGTAGGACGACTTGATGATATTGGTGTTGAGGGCATGCAAATGGTGGATCAAGTTATTCAAATGTATAGCAACTACAACTTCGAGACCGAAGTCCTGGTGGCCAGCGTGCGTAGTCCAATGCATATCCAAATTGCGGCTGAAATGGGTGCAGATATCGCGACCATTCCCTATAAGGTCATGCAGCAGATGACCCACCATCCATTGACCGATAAAGGCATTAAAATGTTTATGGATGACTGGAACAAGGCACAGAAGAAATAGTGCAAATATCAAATGTAGTTTTTCTTTCTTTTGCTTTTCTACTCCTAGGTGGCTGCCGCACCGGCGGCGTTGTCTTGCGCGAAACACCATCAAGCGCTAGCGAAATCAGACGTGCCGCTGTGATTGTTATTGGGCAGCCACGCCAAATGAGTAAAGATGGACGAGAGCTGTCCTCAGCTTTTTATGACCGCAAAAGCAATCCAGTTGAAAAAATGGAGTTGGCCCGAGAGCGAATTTATACTCGTGTCAGCATTATTGGAGACCGAAGGCCCTTTGATATCCGAGTTGAGGTCCTCGTCGAAGGTCGCAATCGAGCCGGGCAATTTGAGCAGATCGCTCGAGATGATGGTCGAGCGGCAGTCTTGGCCGAGAAGATTAAACAAACGCTTAACCAAAGTCTCGACAATCGCAACGTTATTGACGATTTCAGGTCATTCTAAATATCATTAAGACTGGTCAATGATGACCGGTTAGAATTTTCAAAAGGATTTGATTTGCAGAGATTGGATTCGCTGCGGTGGCTATCACTGCCCCTTCTAGTGGTGATTTTTTTCTGGTCAGAGGGCCGAAGCACTCGGCGCTTTATTTCCTTGCATCAACCACTTGTAATCAAAGCGCAAAAAAACTCTCCCCCACATATTGCGTTTGAAGCGCTGCTAAGCTCAGAGTCGACCGACTCGGAGTGGTCTTCAATAAAAGAAAAAAGCAGTGTGATGATGCTGGCGACTACACTGGTGGGAAGTCAGCCAAAAGGCTCTCCAGTTCGACTCCAAGAGATGGTTATTGCTAAAACAGTAGGGCCAATTGCTATTCCAACTCAAAGCAGAACCCAACAGCGAGAAGCGACTGTTTTGCCAGAGCAAATACATCAAGCCATTGAGGCAGCACAGACTGAAGCCGAGCCTGCAGATTGGGTGCAAAGCCTTTCTTCACTGCAAAGAAAGCGAATTGAGCTTGCTCAAGAAAGAAATGAGATCTTAGATCAAAACTGGCAAGCGGACTCTCTAGGAAGCGCAGCTCAAAAACTATTGGAACAAGCCAGCGCGCCGGCGGTGCGCGCTAGAGAAAAACCAAACAGCGGCGCGGTGATGACTCAAACTAAAAAAGAAAGTCTGCCGAGTCAGGACCAAAACAAAATACGGCAGGACTCATCCGTGGCAAAAGCCGACTTGGGCACCGGCGAGTCGGAGATGTCCTTCATGTCTCTTTCAGAACAGCCTGATCAGCTTGTCATTTCGGGTCCAATCGAAATTTCTGGAGGCCTGGCAATTACAAATGAACATCATATAGAAGTCCGTCGTAGCAATGAGGGCGTCGTAAAAGAGTCGGGCCGTGTGGACTTACAAAAAGGCATCTACAAAATAGATGTCGAGGATCCATCAGGACTTGTTATTGCTCAGCTCATTGATCAGGAGGGTCGTATCTTAGGAGAAGGCTCCGTGCGACTGAATCAAGTGGTTAAAGACGGCGCTGAGTATATTGGGCCGAAGCTTAAGCTGACGCCGCAGATTTCATTTGTAGCGCGTATTCAATCCATATATGGCGAAGAGGCGGCGCTGCCGGCAGACACCCGCGCTACCCTTATTAAGGGCGCCGGCGAGGATCTTGTTTCAAAGCAAAAAACTGTCACTATGAATAATGCTGCAAAGAACTCAAGCACAGTCTTGCGGGTCGCCGGAAAAGACTATTTGCAGACCAGTCAAATCATTTGTTCAGGAACAGAGACAAAGGCCCAACTTTTTTCAGAGAAGTTCATGACGGCTCTAAAGGACCATATCTACGAATATAAGCAGCTAACTGCTGCAAGTGGAGCACAAGTCATCTGGGGTCGCGCTTTGTTGGATGGAAAACCACAGGCCGGAGTGCAAGTCATACTTGAATCTGATCAAAGCCTTGAGGCCGTATATTTAGACGAATATCTGGTGCCACAATTTGACCTGAAAAGCACTGGACCAAGCGGGTACTATGTCTTTATGGATGTTAGGCCAGGCTTCCACACCCTGAGGGCCGCTGTTGGTGATAACTTTTTTGGCTATCAAAATGCTGAGGTAGAAGAGGGTACGGTTGCTCTGGCCCCCATAGAGGCAACGACAAAAAAAGAAATTGTACCGCTACGAGTGTATGATGCTTTTAGTGGTGATCCAAAGAAAGCACAGGTGACCCTACAGAGCTTAGCGGATGAGTTGACAGTTGACCAAAGTGGCCATTCAATTCAACTTCCTCGCGTATCCAGACTCGGGCTTATGCAGGTCCAGCCCGAAAGTGTAGACTATGTGCCAGCCCGATATATCTATAGCGACAACGATGCATACATTCATGCGCCCCTGATTCAGTGGAGCTGGATCTCAAACATTAGAGTGTACAAAAAATACGATGACCAGCCCTCAACAGGGGCCATTGTTGGCTTTGTCCCGGACGAAAACTTTGAGGTCTATTTAGCAGGATATGACAGTTTTGATCCCCGCAATATTGTTTATTTTGATATGCAAGGAAAGATTATTGAGTCTGCACAAAAAGGGGTGGCCGGCGGCGGATTTATACTTTTCAACGTTTCCGAGGACACACATGAGGTTGTTGTGATAGGCCAAAGAAGTCAGAAAATTATCTCTCGAGTATTGCCTGTCGATGTCGGCTCTCTCTCGGTTCTGAGTTTTCGCTAAAGAGCTGAAAAGCGGCTCACAAAAGACTTAAAGAAGTCTCCACGCTCCTCGAAAGATTTGAACTCATCTAGACTTGTCCCCCCTGGGCTTAGCAGGACGGTATCTCCGCTTTTGGCTTTTTGTTTGCAATACGCTAAGGCCTCACCAAGACGTGGGTAAACAGGCCCAGACAGTCCAGATTTCTGCTTGGCAACTTCACGACACTCTCCAAAGAAAATAAAAGATGTGTTTTTCCATGCAGAAAGAATGTTCAAGTCCTGCCAGGGTAAGTTTTTATCTCGCCCGCCAAGGAGAATGTATAAGTGGCCGTCACTTGCTTCTCGGGCCGCCTTTGTCGCAATCAAAACACTGTCAAGGGCTGTGGCTTTACTGTCATTTATAAATCGAATGCCATTGGTGACACCCAAGTTTTCGAGTCGATGAGAAAGGCCCGAAAAATTCTTTAGCGCAGCAATTGAACTTTTGGGCCAGCCAGCCCCTAGCGCCACGGATGTGGCAACAGCGATGTTTTCTAGGTTGTGCTGACCAATAAGGGCGGACTCTTCAAGTGCAAACGAATGCAGCTCCGAATCCCTAGGCGAAACAATCTTTATGGAAGAATGACTTCTGTGTGTTTGGGAGTAGGAGACAACATCACCACCAGCACCATTAAGAAAACAGGTGCCACGAGTTATTTTTTGAATTTGCCACTTGGTTTGATAATAATCGTCGAGGTCCTTGTAGCGCTCCAGGTGGTTTGGAGAAAGATAAGTAATAGCAGAGTGATCTAGATAGAGCCCGACACAGTTTTCTAGTTGGTAGCTAGAAAGCTCAAGCACCACCCAGTCGGCAGCGGGCTGTTTTTTTTCAAGCAAACTAATGGCGTATTCACAAAATGGAGTGCCGAGATTTCCTCCCACAAATGCAGACGGAGAAAAGGATTGGGCAGCGGCGCCCAATAAAGAGACTGTGGTGCTTTTTCCTAATGAGCCCGTAACACCAATAATTTTTTCGGTAGATAAGTAGGTGCATGCAAGGCTGGTTTCACTGGTAATTGAGACCCCCCTAGACCTTGCCTCCTGTATCCAGGCAGAAGCCAGTGGCACCCCAGGCGAAACGACAAGAGTCTGAGGTCGAGCCTGTTCCATGAGATCTTGAGGGTCTCTAAAGTCTGCATCAGATAACTTTGCATCGAAAGTTTTAATTTCAGCCGAGGGAACTCCAGACAAGAGCAAAAGCCTTTTTGCAGCCTCGCCACTGCGGCCCATACCAACAATTGCAATAGGTGTCCTCAGGTTCTTGATATATTCTTTCATCTGCATGATGATATTCGGGGGAGGTCAGTTTGCCCACATCTTTTTCTACAAACCTAGCTGATTTCAGTCAGGCTACTCACACAGCAATTATTAGTGACCTCCATCTGTGCGAGGCGGAGCCGGTCCACCCTCGCTATCCACTATGGAAAAAATTTAAGACAAGAGAGTTTTTCTTTGACGATATATTTGATTCATTTCTGAGGCATATTGAAAGTAAAGCAAAAGGTGCACCTATTGAATTGGTTTTAAATGGAGATATTTTTGATTTTGATAGCGTTCTAAAGTTGCCAGAAGAACCAACCTTTCGAGTTCATTGGTTAGAAAAAAAGCGAAGTCTCTTTCCTAGAGAAGAGCGATCTCGCTTTAAAATATCTGTTATATTGGACGATCATAAGGTTTTTGTGAAGGCACTTCGTGATTTTATCGTCCGTGGAAATAGAGCGATCTTTGTTACTGGAAATCACGATGTGGAGCTTCATTTTGAGGACGTACAGCGCGAAATCTTGCATTATTTAGATTTGCCTGAGGACAAGAAGTCTCAAGTCCGCTTTGTAGAGTGGTTCTACATAAGCAACAAAGACACATTGATTGAACACGGCAATCAATATGATCCGTATTGCATATGTGAAGACCCGATTAACCCATTTATTCGTGGCTATAATTATATTTCACTAAAGCTGCCGTTTGGAAACTTAGCTTGCCGCTATATTATGAATGGGATGGGGTTTTTTAACCCGCACGTGGACACAAACTACATCATGACTTTGCCTCAATACATAAGGTTCTTTCTAAAGTATGTGGCTAAGGCTCAGCCAGGACTTATCTTAACTTGGTTTTGGGGTTCTGTTATGACTCTGTTCCACTCCTTTTTTGACCGCCTAGCCGCACCTATTCGCAACCCACTTAAAATTGAAGATCGTGTTGATCAAATTGCAATAAAAGCCAACGCGAATCCAAGAATGGTTCGCGAGCTGAAAGAGCTTTTTGTTGCTCCGGCCGCAAGCAATCCCTTTTTATTAGCTCGCGAGCTGTGGCTTGATCGTGCCTTTTTGATTTTTCTTTCTTTCTTTCTTATTTTTGAGGGAATGGCCTTTATCCGGTCTGTCTATCACATCTCTTTTTTTTGGGCGTTTATCCCTTTGTTTTTGTTTTTGCCGTTCTTTTTATTCTATAGCAAATCAATTACTTCTCTTGTTTCAAGCTACAAAGAACCAGACGACAGGGTGTTGGCAATGGCCAGTGCAATTACCAAGGTGCAGAGAATTGTTTTTGGCCACACTCATCACACACGACATGAAATCATTGGATCAGTCGAACATCTTAACAGTGGCTGCTGGTCGCCAGCATTTTTGGACGTCGAGTGCACAAAGCCCCTTGATCAAAAGACTTATGTTTGGATTACCCCAGCGGAGCAAGGCGGGCGCCAGGCTGAACTGTTTAAGTTTGTTGAGGGACGATCAGAGGGGCTCAGCAATCCTGGCCGCGGGAGCGTTGTAAGTTAGCGCGGCGCAGGAAGCTTTCATATTGTCAATCGCAAAGCCCTATGCAAACCTTTTTAGGTCAGAAACACACGGATGGAGAGGTTTATCATGGCAGAAGTACTTGTTGTTACAAGCAAAGTAAAAAAACTCATTAAAGAAAAGGGTCAAATGAACACCTCTGCTGAGACTATTGACGTTCTTAGCAAAGCGATTGAACAGCTGTGTCTTAAGGGTGTTGAGAGCGCTAAGGCGGATGGTCGCAAGACAGTCATGGCTCGCGATATTGTTATCGACCACCTCTAGGACTTTAAGTTTAAACTTGAAAAGCTGAAGACCTGTCTGTTGTTTAGATGGGTTTTCTGCATTAAAGCATCTTAAGTAAATCATCCCAACTTAGAATTTGCACACCAAGTCCCTGGGCTTTTTCAACCTTTGACCCAGGATCATCCCCGACCACAAGATAATTCAGCTTTGCTGAAACTGAGCTTAGTATTTTTCCGCCACTTCTTTCAATCAGATCTTTAGCATCATCGCGCTTGACGGGTAATGTTCCAGTAATCAAAAAGCTAGAGCCAGACAGCGGGCCACTGTGGGATCGTATGGGCCCCTTAATTTGTACTCCCAACGCGATCATGTCTCGAATATCAGAAAGGGCTTCTTTGTTGTGAGACCAAGCCAAGATGGCCCTTGCTACTTTGGGCCCGATTTCTGGAATACTTAAAAGCTCTGCCTCATTGGTTTCAAGGAATTTTTCAATGGTCAAATAGTGATCAGCCAAATTCTTTGCTGTTTGCTCGCCAACAAACCGAATACCCAAAGCAAAAATAAATCGACCCAAGGTCGTATCCTTGCTTTTTTCAATACTTTTCAGAATGTTTTCAACTGATTTCTCTCCTTGGCGATCCAGCTCCAGCAAAGACTCCTTCTGGAGACGATAAAAGTCAGCGAAGCAATTAAGCAGACCCGCATCAACGAGTGTTTCAATTAACCGAGCACCAACTTTATCCAGGTTCATCGCGCGTCTTGCAACAAAGTGCTTGAGAGATTCTTTTACAATAGCTATGCAATGGGTATTTTCACAGCGAGTGACGACCTCCTCTTCAAGCCTTACTGCTTTGGAGCCGCACACAGGACATGTTTCTGAAATTTCGAATGGCATCGAGTTTTTTTTGCGTTTTTCTTGCACAACGCTGACAACTTCTGGAATGACATCGCCGGCTCTTTGAACAATAACAGTATCGCCTATTCGAATATCTTTGCGAGCTATTTCGTCCTGATTGTGAAGTGTTGCGTTTGAGACCATCACACCCCCCACTTTCACTGGACGCATGATCGCAACAGGAGTCAGGGCCCCTGTTCGCCCAACTTGAACCACAATATGCTCAATAACAGTTTCAGCTTGTTCGGGTTTAAACTTGGCCGCCGTTGCCCAGCGTGGGCTACGCGCAACGAGGCCCAACTCATCCTGTAACCGCAAAGAATTTATTTTGACAACAACTCCGTCTATTTCAAATGGCAACTGCTGGCGAAGCCCTTGGACATCGTGATAGTAGTTCACGACCGCCGCAGGGCCTTGACAAATTCGAACCAAAGAAGATTGCTCAGCCGGCCGAAGACATGGCAGGCCCACCCTTGCAAAATAAGATTCTATTTCTGCCTGACCTTCAAACAAGACACCCTCATAAGCACCAAGTGCATAAGCAAAAAAGCGTAAAGGGCGGGAGGCTGTAATCTTAGGGTCTAGTTGTCGAATAGAGCCTGCAGAGGCATTGCGTGGATTTGCAAAGGGCGCTTGGCCATTTTCTTGTTGCAGCTGATTCAGGCGCAAAAAATCATCCTTTAGCATTAAAACTTCTCCCCGTACCTCAAGAAGAGCTGGTGGATTTTTTGTCTTGAGCCGCAATGGGATGCTGCGAATCGTTCGGATATTTTGAGTGACATCTTCCCCAACGGACCCATCTCCTCGCGTGAGAGCCCGCACCAGAAGGCCCCCCTCATAAATGAGCTCCATAGAAAGCCCATCAAATTTGGGTTCACATAAATATTCGAGTTCTTCATCAGACCGTAGAAATTTTTTTATGCGAGCATCAAACTCGACCAAATCATCTGGCGAATAGCTATTGCTCAAAGAAAGCATTGGTATGCGATGCGGAACTTTTTCGAATGTCGTTAAGGCTTTGCCGCCAACCCTTTGTGATGGCGAGTCAATGAGATCCCAGTCAGGGTGTTCTGATTCAATTTTTAATAGTTCGGAAAAAAGCTGATCGTAGTCGTAATCGCTTATCTCCGGTTTGTCGAGATTGTAATAGAGGTGGTCATGGTGCTGAATAAGGGCCTTGAGCTCTTCGTATCTCTTCTTTGACATCAGTTGACTCTATCACTCTCTAACTAAAGGTCTAGTCACGGCTGGATGCATTGCCCGAGTGATGACGAAAGCCAGGGGGCATGCTCTACTGTTCGGATCAGGGAGAGAGCCGTGTTGGACAAAAAGATTATTCAAAACCTAGCCCGCTTGGCGCGACTGAACATAGGCGAGCCAGAGGCGCAGGAGCTAAGTGTTCAGTTAGGCAAAGCCCTTTCATACTTTGAACAGATCTCAAAAATTGAAACCAATGGCATTGAGCCTCTGATCACCCCCACGCAATTGAGGTCTTACTGGCGCGAAGACAAAGCCCATCAAGAGGTTTCAACAGACGAGGTGCTTTGTGCGGCGCCAGATAAGTCAGGTCGATTGTTTCGCGTTCCCCCTGTTGTGTGAGGTTTTATGGACTTAATAAAGAGTTCTGTCCAAGAAATTGCAAGTGCTGTTCAGGCAAAGACCATATCAGCTCGAGAAGTCTGCTCGTTTTTTTTAGAGCGGGCACAACGTCTTCAGGTCGACTACAATGCCTTCATATCATTCAACGAAAACCTTTTGCTAGAAGCCGAGATGATTGATCAGCGGATACTTAGGGGTGAAAATGTTGGGTTACTTGCCGGAGTACCACTAGGAATCAAAGACATGTTTTGCACAAAGGGCTTAAAAACAACGGCAGCCTCAAAAATGCTAGAGAACTTTATTCCGCCCTACGATGCAACCGTGGTGGCTCGACTCAAACGGCAGGGCGCTCTGATTCTTGGAAAGCTGAATCAAGATGAGTTTGCTATGGGCTCCTCTAACGAAACCTCGTATTTTGGGATCTGTCGCAATCCTTGGAACAAGGACCTTGTTCCCGGAGGATCCTCTGGGGGTTCGGCTGTTTCGCAGGCAGCGAGGCTCACCCCTCTTAATTTGGGAACTGATACAGGCGGATCGATTCGACAACCCGCAAGTTTTTGCGGCGTAGTTGGGGTTAAGCCGACATATGGTCGTGTGAGTCGGCACGGAATAATTGCCTATGCATCCTCTTTAGATCAAGCCGGAGTCTTTGCAGATTCTGTTTCTGATGCCGCCCTGGCTTTAGAGATCATTTCAGGCTTTGATGATCACGATGGAACAACAGCTCAAATAGATGTGCCAAATTGGTCTGGACTGTTAAGTGAAAATATCAAAGGACTTAGGATTGGACTGTTGCAGCTCAAAGACTCGAGCGCTCTCGAGAATGAGGTTCAGCAAACAATGGACGCGGTGACGGAGGCGCTCAAAGAAATGGGGGCCGAGGTCGTGCCTATACAAATGACCCACCTAGAGGCAGCTGTTCCTGTGTATTATTTAATAGCGGCAAGTGAGGCCTCATCCAATTTAGCTCGCTATGATGGGGTTCGCTATGGGTATCGAGCGCCCTTTGAAAACCTCTCATCACTAGATCTTGAGGAGTTTTATGGTAGAACTCGCCAAGAGGGGTTTGGTGCTGAGGTTCGGCGTCGGATCATGCTAGGTACCTACTTTTTGTCGAGTGGATACTATGATGCCTACTACAACAAAGCCAGTCAGGTTCGGCGCATTTTGTCGCAAGACTATCAAAGAGTTTTTGCCAGCTGTGATTTGATCTTAAGTCCCGTAGCTGCTTCCCCAGCATTCAGAATTGGCGAGCGAATTTCTGATCCCCTAGCAATGTATCTAAATGATATCTATACGACGTCTATAAATTTGGCGGGATTGCCTGCTATGAGTCTTCCTTTTGGCATAGCAACTAAAAATAGACCCGTTGGAGTTCAGTTGATAGCAGACCACTTTCAAGAACAAAAAATGCTCAACGTTGCATTTGCGCTAGAACAACGCTCGCCAGTCCGGGGAGTTCGCTGTCATGTCTAGATCGGGATATCAGGCTGTCATTGGAATTGAAATTCATGTTCAACTCAATACTGAAAGTAAAGTCTTTTGCTCGGACCCCACAAACTTTTCGGCTGGAGATAACGAAAACACATCTCCTTACAGTGTCGGAATGCCGGGAACCCTACCTACACTCAATAAGAAGGCAGTTGAGTATTCTATAAAAACGGGTCTTGCGTTGGGCTGTCAAATTCGGGAGGAGTCTATTTTTTCTCGAAAGAACTACTTCTATCCCGACCTCCCAAAGGGGTATCAGATATCACAATATGATAAACCACTTTGCGAAAACGGACAGGTGTCTTTTAGGGTAAATGGAGTCGAAAAAGTTGTTTCTATCACCCGGGCTCATATAGAAGAAGACGCGGGCAAGTCAACGCATCTTGGTGACCAGACGCTCTTAAACTACAATCGTGCCGGCATCCCACTGCTAGAGGTAGTTTCAGGACCCGATATGCATTCGCCAGCCGAGGCAGCTGAATACGCACGAACTGTCAGACAAATTGTGCGATATTTGGGAGTGTGTGATGGCAATCTAGAAGAGGGTTCTTTGCGCTGCGACTGTAACGTTTCCGTTCGCAAACAAGGAGATTCTCAGCTAGGCACCAAAGTAGAGCTAAAGAATATCAACTCGTTTCGATTTGTCGAAAAGTCTATCGAATATGAAATTGAACGCCAAATAGATTGCCTTGAGCGGGGCGAAAAGATTCTGCAGGAAACCCGGATGTGGGATCCTGATAAAAATAAAACCTATACAATGCGAGCCAAAGAGGATGCTCAGGACTATCGCTATTTTCCAGACCCGGATCTTTTGCCACTTGTCGTAACACAGCAGATGGTCGACGACTTTCGAAAGGACCTGCCAGAGCTTCCCAGGCCGCGAGCCTTGCGCTTTCAAGCAGAACTTGGCTTACCAGAGTCCGACGCACAAACGCTAACAGCAGAAAAATCTTTTGCAGATTATTTTGAGCAATGTCTTGTGGTCTCAAAGAATCCAAAGGCGACCGCGAATTGGATCATGACTGAGCTTGTTCGGGAGCTAAATGATTTGCGCATCGACATTCGTCAGTCTCCCATCAGTCCGCAAAGCTTGGGCCGGCTGATTGAGCTTATTGATAGAGGTCAGATTTCTGGAAAGATTGCAAAGTCAATATTTCAGGAGATGTGGAAGACGAAAAACGAGCCAGAAACCATCATCAAGGAAAAAGGTCTCGCTCAAATTTCAGACCCTCTAGTTAGAGGAGAGATTATTGATGGGGTTTTGTCACAAAACTCAAAAGCGGTGGTTGATTATAAATCAGGAAAGAGCACTCTGTTTGGATTTTTTGTCGGAGCGGTCATGAAGGCCTCTAGGGGGCAAGCCAACCCAGAGGCGGTCAATAGAATTCTTTTGGAGAAATTAAAGCTATGAAGGTTGCAGCACTTGATTTGGGTACAAATACATTTCTTTGCTTGATTTGCGATGTGTCTCCTCAGAATGGAATTGAAAAAGTTTATCGAGATTTGCACACCGTTGTTCGTCTGGGCCAAGGGGTTGGGGAGTCCCGAACCTTTCATCCCGATGCCTTGGTC
>JACCDR012413581.1_pt1 | contig 22805 bp, 15 predicted proteins | sample 7446431 | NCBI WGS metagenome assembly JACCDR01 (sample SAMN15323443, study PRJNA562643) | freshwater metagenome | isolation source: river surface water | place: USA:Blue River Watershed | collected 2017-08-17 | reverse complement strand
GGGTGTCCGGCAAGGCGCGCAGGCTCACCCAGCGCAGCGGCGGGTCAGCCGGGTCGGTCAGGCGGTGACTCAGGTGGACCAGGCCACGCAGCCGGACGCCGCGCGGGTGCAGCGGTCGGCCACGGCGGCCGATCAGCGGCCGATCAGCGCCCGATCACCCCCGCCGCGGCCGGCGCAGCGCCGCCGCCGCGGCCAGCCCCAGGGCCGCCAGCGCCAGCGAGCCCGGGCTGGGCACGCGCAGCGCCGTCACGACGAAGTCCTGCCGGCCGCTGCGCGCGAGCGCGAAGACATCGAGCCGGTTGGCCGTGAACGAGGCGTTGGCCAGCATGATGTTGGCCAGCACCGCGTGGCTGCTGCCATCGCTGTAGCGGCCGGCCGGGTTGAACAGGCTCCAGTCGTCGTCGTAGACGATGTTCCACACCGCCAGCTGCAGGGCCGTCGACTCGGCAGCGCTGTCCACGCGCGTGGCGTCGGCCTGCACCCAGGTGAACAGGCGGCCCAGGCGGTCCACCACCTGCCCGGCATCGGGCCGCAGCGGGTTGGCCTGGCGGCGGGCCGCGAAGTAGTCGACACCGTCGACCACCGTGTAGCCGTTCATCGCGGTCTTCGAGAAGGAGAAAGCCTCCTCGAGCTCGATGCAGTAGGTGATGAAGCGGGTGGTGTCGAAGGCACTGGCGCCGCTGAGCGTGCCTGCGAAGCCGCCCGCAGCGCCGCGGTAGCTGCCGACGGCCGACGCGCCGCTGGTGGTGCTGGCCACCGTGCCGCCAGCGCCATGGGCCCAGCCGGTGAGCGTGACGGCCGCCGCCTGGGCCGCCGAGGGCGCGGCCGCGATGGCGGCCGCCAGGGCGGCTGCCCGCGCAGCGCCCGTGAGAGAGGTCTTCATGAGGTCCGTTCCCGGCCCCGGTCGCCCCAACGCGCCGGTGCCTGTCGTGTGTGGACCGCACTGTGCCGATGCCGGGGCCACCGGTCATCACCGGGGCCTGGGGAGTTCCCCCGGAACGCGTGGCCCGAGGGGTGTGCAGCCCGTCACGCGGGCCGCGACCGATCGGTATCGCGGCCCGGCGCGGCGCGGGGCTTCAGCCCGCCAGCACGCGCATCGGCCGCTTGAAGCCCTCGAGCCTGTGGCCCTTGCGCGCGCGCTTGCCGGCGTGGCCGGCGAGCCCGGCGCCGCGCAGCAGCTCGTCCTTGGGCTTGTCGCCGCGGCCCAGCCCCTGCACCCGCAGCGCGTCGGCGCAGCTGGCCACGCTGACCAGCGGCGCCTGGTCGTCCACGTCCATCAGCGTGAGGCCCTTGCCGCCGTTGGCCTGCAGCTTGAGCTCGTCGAGCGGGAACACCAGCAGCCGCCCGTCCAGCGCCAGGCAGGCCACCTGGGTGTGCGCGGCGGCCACGGCCACCGGCGGCAGCAGCTTCTGCGCCGGCTCCAGCGCCAGGAAGGCCTTGCCGCCGCGGTTGCGGCCCTGCATGTCGCCGGCCCGGGCCAGCAGCCCGAAGCCGCCGGTGTTGGCCAGCAGCAGCGTGGTCTCGGCGGCGCCGCAGAAGTAGTGCGCCACCTGCGTGCCGGCCTCCAGCTCGATCAGCGTGGTGATCGGCACGCCGTCGCCACGCCCGCCGGGCAGCGTGCTGGCGGGCACGCTGTACACGCGGCCGCTGCTTCCAAAGACCAGCAGCGTGTCGACGCTGCGGCAGGGGAAGCAGCCGTACAGGCCGTCGCCCGGCTTGAAGGCCAGCGCCGCCGGGTCGACCTCGTGGCCCTTCAGCGCGCGCACCCAGCCCTTCAGGCTGGCGACCACCGTCACCGGCTCGTCGACCACCTTGATCTCGGCCACCGCCTTCTTCTCGGCCTGCACGAGGGTGCGGCGTTCGTCGCCGAACTGCTTCGCGTCGGCCTCGATCTCGCGCACCACGGTGCGCCTCAGCGCCGCCGGGCTGGCCAGGATGTCCTCGAGCCGGCCCTGCTGCTCGCGCAATCCTTGAAGCTCCTGCTCGATCTTGATCGCCTCCAGACGCGCCAGCTGCCGCAGCCGGATCTCGAGGATGTCTTCCGCCTGGCGGTCGCTCAGCTTGAAGCGCTCGATCAGCGCCGGCTTGGGCTCGTCGGCGTTGCGGATGATGCGGATCACCTCGTCGATGTTCAGCAGCACCAGCTGCCGGCCCTCGAGCACGTGGATGCGGTCCAGCACCTTCTGCAGGCGGTGGCGCGTGCGCCGCTCCACCGTGGCCAGCCGGAACTGGATCCACTCCACCAGCATCTGGCGCAGGCTCTTCTGCACCGGTCGGCCGTCGCGGCCGATGACGGTGAGGTTCAGCGGCGCGCTGGTCTCCAGGCTGGTGTGCGCCAGCAACGTGGTGATGAGCTCCTGCTGCTCCACCGTGCGGCTCTTGGGCTCGAACCCCAGGCGCACCGGGGCGTCCTTGCTGCTCTCGTCGCGCACCGCGTCCAGCACCGCCAGCACCGAGGCCTGGAGCTGCACCTGCTCCTGCAGCAGCGCCTCCTTGCCGGCCTTCACCTTGGGGTTGGTGAGCTCCTCGATCTCTTCGAGCACGCGCTGCGCGCTGGTGCCGGGCGGCAGCTCGGTCACCACCAGCTGCCACTGGCCGCGCGCGAGGTCTTCGATCACCCAGCGGGCGCGCACCTTCAGGCTGCCGCGGCCGGTGGCGTAGGCGTCGCGGATGTCGGCTTCCGAACTGATGATCTGGCCGCCGCCGGGGTAGTCGGGCGCGGGCAGCAGCGCGAACAGCGCGTCGTCGGAGAGCTTCTCGTCCTTCAGCAGCGACACCGTGGCCGCGGCCACCTCGCGCAGGTTGTGGCTGGGCACCTCGGTGGCCAGGCCCACGGCAATGCCACTGGCGCCGTTGAGCAGCACGAAGGGCAGCCGCGCGGGCAGCTGCCTCGGCTCCTGCTCGCTGCCGTCGTAGTTGGGCTGGAAGTCGACGGTGCCCTCGTCGATCTCGTCCAGCATCAGCCGCGCGATCGGCGCCAGGCGTGCCTCGGTGTAGCGCATCGCCGCGGCGCCGTCGCCGTCGCGGCTGCCGAAGTTGCCCTGGCCGTCGACCAGCGGGTAGCGCTGGCTGAAGCCCTGCGCCATGCGCACCATCGCGTCGTAGGCCGCGGTGTCGCCGTGCGGGTGGTACTTGCCGAGCACGTCGCCCACCACGCGCGCGCTCTTCACGGGCCGGGCGCCGCCCGTGCCCGTGAAGGCCAGGCCCATGCGCAGCATCGAGTACAGGATGCGGCGCTGCACCGGCTTGTTGCCGTCGCACACGTCGGGCAGCGCGCGGCCCTTCACCACGCTCAGCGCGTACTCCAGGTAGGCCCGCTGCGCGTAGTCGGCCAGCGGCAGGTGGTCGCCCGGGGGGCTGGGCTCGGGGGCGGGGTCGGCGGGCGGGAGGTCGAAGAGATCGGGCATGGGCTCGGCAGTGGCGCCCTGCGCACGCCGGGGCGGCGCCGGGATCGGTGCTCAGGGCGAAACCGGCGATTGTCCCAAACCCGGCTGCAGCAGCTGCTTCAGCAGCGGGTGCGGGAAGCGCCGCGCCACCGTGACGGCGTAGAAGCGCTCCTGCAGCTGCGGGATCGAGCAGCGCTGCACCAGCGTGCGCGCGGCGAGTTCGTCCTGCACCACCACCGGCGGCACCAGGGCCAGGGCGCCGGTCTCGCGCGCCAGCAGGCGCAGCATGGCCATGTCGTCCACCTCGGCCAGCACGCGCGGCTGCACGCCGGCGTCGGCCAGCAGGGCGTCGAAGGGCCCGCGCACGGCGTTGTCGCCACCCGGCAGCAGCAGCGGCTGCCCATGCAGGCCCTGCGGAAAGGCCAGCGGCGGCGCCGCGCGGCCCTTGCGCGCGGCCGAGACGATGGCCAGCGGCTGCTGCGCGATCAGCGTGCTGCGCCAGCCCTGCGCGGCGTCGCGCGGCACGGCCTCGCTGGCGAGCACCACGTCGAGCTGGTGCGCGCCCAGGTGCAGCAGCAGCTCGCGCAGGCGGCCGCTCTCCAGGCGGATCTGCACGTCGTCTCGCGCCAGCAGCGGGCGCAGCAGCAGCAGCTGGAAGTTGCGCGACAGCGTGGCCACCGAACCCACGCGCAGCACGCTCACGCGGCCGCGGGGCCGGCCCTTCAGGGTGGCCAGCAGTTCGCCGGCCGCGGCATCGATGGTGTCGGCGTGCTCCAGTGCCACGCGGCCGGCCTCGGTGAGCAGCATGCGGCGACCGCGGCGCTCGAACAGCGCGTGGCCCAGCCGCTCTTCCAGCTGCCGCAGCTGCACCGACAGCGCCGAGGGCGACACGTGCAGCCGCTCGGCCGCGCGCGCCAGGCCCTGCTCGTGCGCGATGGCGCGGAAGTAGCGCAGGTGGTGCAGGTTCAGCTCGGCCATGGCTGCGCAAAACGTTCGCTTTTGTGCAACGGATGATGCCATTCATTGAACTGGACGCACAGGCAGCGGCTTCCAAGAATCGCGCCCCATGCCCAGTGCCGACCTGCTGCTCGCCAACCTGCTCCAGCCCATCGTGCTGGCTTTCCTGCTCGGCGCCTTCGCCGGCTTCGTGAAGAGCGAGCTCGAGCTGCCCGAGGCGGTGATCAAGCTGCTGTCCATCGTGCTGCTGTTCTCGCTGGGCCTGACCGGCGGGCGCGAACTGGCGAAGGCCGAGCTGGCCGAGGTGCTGCCGCTGCTGGGCCTGACGCTGCTGATGACCTTCGCGATCCCCACGCTGGCCTACCAGGTGGCGCGCCGCGCCGGCGGCCTGGACATCAGCAACGCGGCGGCCCTGGCGGCGCACTACGGTTCGGTGTCGACGGCCACGTTCTTCGCGTCGATGAGCTTCGCCGCGGCGATGGGCACGCCGGCCGAGGGCACGATGGCCGCGATGGTGGCGCTGATGGAGTTCGGCGTCGTGTACTCGCTGGTGCTGGCGCGGCTGGCGCTGGGCCGCCAGGGCGGCGGCGGCGTCCGCCTGGGCGAGCTGGTGCTGAGCGTGATCCGCGGCCGCGGCATCCTGCTGCTGGGCGGCGGCATGCTCATCGGCGCGCTGGCCACCGAGCCGCAGTGGCAGCAGATCAGCCCGCTGTACGAGGGCCTGTTCCGCGGCCTGCTGATGCTGTTCCTGCTGGAGATGGGCATCACCGCGGCGCGGCAGATCGGCGCGTTCCGCCGGGTGGGCCGGTTCATGGTGGCCTTCGGCGTGCTGATGCCCGTGCTGCACGGCCTGGTGGGCGTGGCGCTGGCGCACGCCGTGGGCCTGGGCACCGGCGGCGCCTTCGTGTTCGGTGCCCTCTGCGCCAGCGCCAGCTTCATCGATGCGCCCGCCGCCTGCCGTGCCAGCCTGCCCGAGGCCAACCCCGGCATCTACCTCACCGCGTCGCTGGGCGTGACGCTGCCGTTCAACCTGGTGCTCGGCATCCCGCTGTACTACGGCTGGGCGCGCTGGCTGGGTGGCGCCTGAGCCGCGCCGGCGTTCGGCGCGCCGTCGTGGCCACGCGACGCGCGGTTTGACCCGTCGGCGTTGCCGCCTGTAACGTCGTCCGGATGCCCAACCCGCCCGCGGCACCCGCCCCGCCGCGCCCCGCCTCCTCGCTGACGTCCGTGCTGCCGCCGCTCGTCGCGGCGCTGCTGCTGGCGCTGCTGACGCAGGCCGCGCAGGACAGCGCCTGGCTCGGCCGCTGGCCGGTGACCCGCGAGATGCTCGTGCGGCTGCTGCTCAGCGCCGCCGCGCTGGCCGGTGCCGTGGCGCTGCTTCGCCTGACCAACTGGCTGGTCTGGGACCGCCTCGTGCCGCGCTACACCGGCCTGCGCATCCCGCGCCTGCTGCGCCAGTTCGTGGCCGTGCTGGTGCTGGCGGCCATGCTGCTGACGGTGTTGACGCAGGTGTGGGGCGTGGCATTGGCCGCGGTGCTGGCCACCACCGGCGTGCTCGGCCTGGTGCTGGGCCTGGCGCTGCGCCGCATCCTCACCGACTTCTTCTCGGGCATCGCGCTCAACGTGGAGCAGCCGTTCCGGCTCGACGACTTCATCCTGCTGCACACGCGCCAGCGCCGCGAGCCCATCGCCGGCCTGGTGCGCGAGATCAACTGGCGCAGCACGCGCATCCTCACGCCCGAAGACAACCTCGTCAGCGTGCCCAACAGCGTGGTGGCCACGGCGGTGGTGGAGAACCTGTCGTTCCCCTCGCCGGTGAGCGAGCAGGAGGTCGACATCGTGCTCGAGTGGACGCTGCCGCAGGGCGTGGTCGAGGCGCTGCTGGGCGCCGCCGTCACCGAGGCCTGGATGCGCGGCGCGGCGGCCGGCGACAAGCCGCCCAAGGTGCGCATCTGCCGGCTCGACGGGCGTGGTGTCGGCTGGCGCATCACCTACCTGCTCGACCCGCGCCGCAAGGCCAAGGGCCCGGCACGGCACGAGCTGCTCTCCTGCGTGCAGCGCCACCTGGTGCTGGCGGGCGTGCGCCCCGTGGCCGAGCCGGGCGAGCGCCCCGTTGGCGTGGCAGCCGCCCTGGCCGAGCCGATGCCGGCGTCGCCGGCCACGCGCAAGGTGCCCGAGTTCGACACGCCCGAGGCACGGCGCCGCGTGCTGGACACCGCACCGCTGTTCGAGAGCCTCTCGGCCGCCGAGCGCGACGCGCTGGCCGCCGCGATGGCGCTGCTGCAGGTGCCGCGCGCGCAGCGCGTGGTGGAGCGCGGGCAGCCGGGCCGCTCGATGTTCGTGCTGGCCGCCGGCGTGGCCGAGGTGCAGGTGGCCGATGCGCACGGCGAGGTGCGCCGCGCCACCGTGCTGGGCCCGGGCGACAGCTTCGGCGAGATGTCGCTGCTCACCGGCGCCGAGCGCAGCGCCGACGTGCTGGCGGTGTCGCCGCTGGTGCTGTTCGAGATCGACGGCGGCTTGTTGTCGCCGCTGCTGCAGGCGCGCCCCAAGCTGGCCGAGGCGATGTCGCGCGCGATGGCCGCGCACCTGCAGGCCGATGCCCGGCTGCGCCACCTGCCCGAGGCCGAGGCCGATGCGCCGTTGTCGCGCCCGGCGCAGATCGCGGCGCGCATCAAGGCCTTGTTCAGGCTCTGAGCGGGGCGGCGGGCGGTGCCCCCGCCTCGCCGCCGGGGCGCCACCCAGGCGCCACCCAGGCGTCGCTCAGGCGCCCTCCAGCCCCAGCGCCACGCGCGCCGCGTACTCGCGGTCGAGCAGGCCCATCACGACCAGCGAGTCCCAGCCGTCGGCGCTGTCGTCGGCGCTGGCGCGCACGCTCTCGCGCAGCCGTCCTTCCTCGACGAAGCCCTCGCTGGCGTAGAGCGCCAGCGCACGCGCGTTGAGGCTCTTCACGTCGAGCCAGAAGCGGTGCGCCTTCAGGTCGCGGAAGGCCATCTGCTTGAGCAGGCGCACGCAGCGCCGGCCGAGGCCGCGGCCCTTGCTCTGCAGCACCAGGCGCTTGAGCTCGACGCTGCGGTGCGGGTTGCGGCAGCCCTGCAGGATGACGAAGCCGTCGCGGCCGCCGTCGGCATCGGCCGCGTGGCCGGCCTCGACGATGAAGTGGCGGAAGTCCGGGATGCGGATCGCGCCCTCGTGCTGCGTGCGCTCCCAGGGCGTGATGAAGGGCCGGTTGCGCGGGTCGCGCTCGACGCCGGCGACGAAGTCGAGGTCGCTCAGCAGCGTGGGCCGCAGGCGCAGCAGCGGCGGGGCTTCAGACATCGACCTCGACCGCGTCGCCGTGCAGCTCCATCAGCTCGCGGCGCGATGCCGCCTCGCCCTTGCCCATCAGCTTGCCGAGCATGGCCGTGGTGGCGTCGAAGCCACCGCCGAGCCAGCTCACCGGCAGCAGGCGCCGCGTATCGGGGTTCAGCGTCGTCTCCCACAGCTGCTCGGCGTTCATCTCGCCCAGGCCCTTGAAGCGGCTGATGCTCCACGAGCCCTCGCGCGCGCCTTCCTTGCGCAGCTTGTCGAGCAGGGCCTCGAGCTCGCCGTCGTCCAGCGCGTAGAGCTTGGCCGCCGGCCGCTTGCCGCGGGCCGGCGCATCCACGCGGTACAGCGGCGGCCGCGCGATGTGGATGTGGCCGCGCTCCACCAGCTTCGGGAAGTGGCGGAAGAACAGGGTCAGCAGCAGCACCTGGATGTGCGAGCCGTCGACGTCGGCGTCGGAGAGGATGCAGATCTTGCCGTAGCGCAGGCCCGAGAGATCGGGCTCGCTCCCTTGGTAGGGAGGGGGGCCGTGCGGGTCCACGCCGATGGCCACGGCGATGTCGTGGATCTCGGTGTTGGCGAAGAGGCGGTCGCGCTCCACCTCCCAGGTGTTGAGCACCTTGCCGCGCAGCGGCAGCACGGCCTGGGTCTCCTTGTCGCGGCCCATCTTGGCGCTGCCGCCGGCGCTGTCGCCCTCGACCAGGAAGACCTCGTTGAACTGCAGGTCGCGGCTCTCGCAGTCGGTCAGCTTGCCGGGCAGCACGGCCACGCCGGAGCCGCGCCGCTTCTCGACCTTCTGCGCCGCGCGCTGGCGCGTCTGTGCCTGGCGGATCACCAGCTCGGCCAGCTTCCTGCCCCACTCCACGTGCTGGTTCAGCCACAGCTCGAGCGCCGGCCGCACGTAGGCGCTGACGAGCTTGAGCGCGTCGCGCGAGTTCAGCCGCTCCTTGATCTGGCCCTGGAACTGAGGGTCCAGCACCTTGGCGCTGAGCACGAAGCTGGCACGCGTGAACACGTCGTCGGGCATGAGCTTCACGCCCTTGGGGCACAGCGCGTGCAGCTCGATGAAGCCCTTGATGGCGGCGAACAGCCCGTCCTTCAGGCCGCTCTCGTGCGTGCCGCCGGCCACCGTGGGAATGAGGTTCACGTAGCTCTCGCGCAGCAGCGTGCCCTCGTCGGTGAAGGCCACGCACCAGGCGGCGCCCTCGCCTTCGGCGAAGTTCTCGGTCTCGCTGGCGCCGGCGTACTGCTCGCCCTCGAACAGCGGGATCAGCGGGTCGGCCGCCAGGCCCTGCATGAGGTAGTCGCGCAGGCCCTTGTCGTACTTCCAGGTGGTCGTCTCGCCGGTCTTTTCCACCGTGAGCGTGACCACCACGCCCGGCATCAGTACGGCCTTGCTGCGCAGCAGGTGCACGAGCTCGTGGCGCGGCAGCTCGACGCTCTCGAAGTACTTGGCGTCGGGCCACACGCGCACGCGGGTGCCGTGCTTCTTGTCGCCCGCCGCGGCCTTGCGCAGCACCAGCGCCTCGGCCACGTCGCCGCCGGCGAAGGCCAGCTGCGCCACCTGGCCCTCGCGCCACACGGTCACCTCCAGCCGCCTGGCCAGCGCGTTGGTGACGCTGACGCCCACGCCATGCAGGCCACCGCTGAAGCTGTAGGCGCCACCGGCGCCCTTGTCGAACTTGCCGCCGGCGTGCAGCCGCGTGTAGACGATCTCGACCACCGGCACGCCTTCCTCCGGGTGCAGGCCGAAGGGGATGCCGCGGCCGTCGTCGTCGACCGTGACGCTGCCGTCGGCGTGCAGCACCACGCCGATGCGCGTGCCGAAGCCGGCCAGCGCCTCGTCGGCGGCGTTGTCGATGACCTCCTGCACGATGTGCAGCGGGTTGTCGGTGCGGGTGTACATGCCGGGCCGCTGCTTCACGGGCTCCAGGCCCTTGAGCACGCGGATGGAGGCTTCGCCGTAGCTCGACGACGACGGGGCGGTGTTCTTCACGGAAGGCATGGCGGGCATTCTAGGAAGCCCCGTTCAAAGGCCCGGCAACGGGGCCGGCCCCAGGGCTTGCACGCCCCGGCCCGAGGCCTTGCGCTGGGTAGCATCGGCGCCATGCGAGAGAACACCCTGAAGAAGATCCTCATCGTCGGTGGCGGCACGGCCGGCTGGATGTCGGCGGCGGTGCTGCTGCACTCGCTGGGGCGCGGCTACCGGATCCAGCTGATCGAGTCGGACGAGATCGGCACCGTCGGCGTGGGCGAGGCCACGATCCCGTCGATCCTGAAGTTCAACGCGCTGATCGGCATCGACGAAGACGAGTTCATGCGGCGCACGCAGGCCACCTTCAAGCTCGGCATCCAGTTCCGCAACTGGGGCGCGGTCGGCGATTCGTACATCCACGGCTTCGGCAGCATGGGGCGCAAGACCGGCCTCGTGGACTTCCACCACTACTGGCTGAAGGCGCAGCAGGCCGGCCGCGTGGAGCGCATGGACGACTACTCCATCAACCTGCTGGCCTGCGAGAAGAACCGCTTCATGCGCGCCCGCGGCGACAACCCGAACTCGCCGCTGGCCGACATCCGCCACGCCTTCCACTTCGACGCCGGCCTGTACGCGCAGTACCTGCGCGCCTACAGCGAGAAGCTGGGCGTCACGCGCACCGAGGGCCGGATCGCCAGCGTGCAGACCGACCCCGGCAACGGCTTCGTGCGCTCGGTCACGATGGCCGACGGCAGCGTCCACGAGGCCGACCTGTTCATCGACTGCTCGGGCTTCCGCGGCCTGCTGATCGAGCAGACGCTGCGCACCGGCTACGACGACTGGAGCCACTGGCTGCCCTGCGACAGCGCGCTGGCCGTGCCCTGCGAGTCGGTGACGCCGCTGCTGCCCTACACGCGCGCCACGGCGCACGGCGCGGGCTGGCAGTGGCGCATCCCGCTGCAGAGCCGCATCGGCAACGGCCATGTGTTCAGCAGCCGGTTCATGAGCCAGGACGAGGCCACGGCCGTGCTGATGCGGAACCTGGACGGGCCGGCGCTGGCCGAGCCGCGGCTGATCCGCTTCGTCACCGGCAAGCGCAAGAAGTTCTGGAACAGGAACGTCGTGGCCATCGGCCTGGCGGCCGGCTTCATCGAGCCGCTGGAGAGCACCTCGATCCACCTCATCCAGCAGGGCATCGTGCGGCTGGTCGAACTGTTCCCGAGCCGCGGCTTCCACGCCGCCGACATCGACGAATACAACCAGCAGTCGGCCACCGAGTTCGAGCAGGTGCGCGACTTCATCATCCTGCACTACCACGCCACGCAGCGCGCGGACACCGCGTTCTGGAACCACTGCCGCACGATGGAGGTGCCCGACACGCTGCGCCGCAAGACCGCGCTGTTCCGCGCCAACGGCCGCTTCTTCCACCAGAACGACGAGCTGTTCGGCGAGACGAGCTGGGTGCAGGTGATGTGGGGCCAGGGCATGCGGCCGCAGGGCTACCACCCGCTGGCGGACAACACCGAGGACGAGCCCACCTACCAGATGCTGGCCAACGTGAAGGCGGTGATGCACGCGGTGGTCGACCGGATGCCGACGCACGCGCAGTACATCGCCGAGCACTGCAAGGCGCCGCCCGGCTGAGGCCGTGGGGCGGGCCTGCGGTTCAGGCGCCCGGGTTCAGGGCCCGGGCTCGAGCCGGATGTCGTCGACGTAGTAGGTCTCGCCCGGGTCGGTGGAGGCCCGCGTGCCCAGGTTGGGGAGCACGACGACCCACACGTACTCGGGGCCGACCTTGCCGGCCGGCACGGTCCAGCTCAGCGTCTGCCAGCCCACGACCACGGTTTCGGTGGCGTCGAGGTCGCCGCTGTTGACGTTCTGCGGGTCGGCGTCGTTCTCCAGCTTCAGCACCATGCGCACGCCGGCCGTGGGCGAGTACACCCGGGCCGTGATGCGGCGCTTGTCGGCCGCCAGGGCAATGGGGCCGACGTTGGCCTTGGCACCCGCCCAGACCTCGCCGCCCAGGCGGACGATCTTGCCGGCGTTGCCCGTGCCCCCGGCCGGGCCGGCGGCGATGGACGAGGTCTCGGCGCCGTTGAAGCCCACGAACTCGGGCGGCGTCGCCTCGTCGAAGCTGGCGAGCGAGGTGCCGGCGGGGGGCGCGGCGACGAGCAGCTTGATGTCGTCGAAGTAGTAGGTCTCGCCCGGGTCGGCCGAGGCCCGCGTGCCCAGGTTGGGCAGCATCACGACCCAGCTGTACGAGGGGCCCACCTTGTCGGCAGGCACCGTCCAGGTGAGGGTCTGCCAGCCCACCACCACCGCCTGGTTGGATTCCAGGTCGCCGGTGTTGACGTTCTGCGGGTCGGCGTCGTTCTCGAGCTTCAGCACCATGCGGATGCCCGCCGTGGGCGAGTACACGCGTGCGGAGATCGTGCGGTTGGAGGCCGTCAGCGCGATCGGCGCGTTGGGGCCGGCGTTGACCTTCGCGCCGGCCCACACCTCGCCCCCGAGGCGCACGATCTTGCCCGCGTTGCCCGTGCCCCCGGCCGGGCCGGCGGCGATGGACGAGGTCTCGGCGCCGTTGAAGCCCTCGAAGGCCAGCGGCGTGGCCTCGTCGAACGAGGCCAGCACGATGTCGCCACCCGTCGAGGGCGGCGCGGGCGGCACGGTGTTGTAGGCCTGTGCGTGCGTGCTCTCCACCGTGCCGGCCTTGCCGCCGGCATCGGCGAAGGCGCCCGCCGGCACGCGCACGCTCACGGTGCCCACGCTGTTGGCCGGCGCCGTCACCTCCAGCAGGTACTTGCTGTCGTTGACCTTGATCAGCGTGCCGGGCACGCCGCCGCTGACGACGACGTCGCTGGTCACGAAGCTGCTGCCGACGGACTCGCTGAACGAGAAGACGAAGGTGATGCTGCGGCTGGTGCTGACGTCGCGGGTGACGTTGTCGTCGATCACCAGCGTCGGCGCGACGCCGTCGGAGCCCGGCACGCGGTCGACATCGTTGCCGCCGCCGCAGGCAGCCACCAGCAGGGAGGCGGCCACCGCCGTGGTGGACTTGGCAAACTTGTTCGAGCGCGGGTTCATGGCGAGTTTCCTGACGAGAGTCGAGCCCAAGCGGACGTTCAGGGGCCCGACTCGCGCCCCTGCACCCGGCCCCGGCACGGGGGCCTAGGGTGCCGCACTTCACGCTCGCTGCCGAGTTATGAAAGCGGTTTCAAGGAGCATAGGCAAGGCCCCGGCGGCTGACAAGGGGGCGCGCCTACCGGATTTCCCGGGGTCGGCCGCCGTGCCGCGGCGGGCCGCGGGTGCGGCTCAGGGCGGGGCTGCCGCGGCGTAGCGGGCCACGTAGGCCTGGTGCGGCGGCATCGCCTGCACCGTGCGCGCCACGCGGGCGCGCAGCTCGTCGAGGAAGCGCGCGAGCTCCGCGTCGCCCATCAGCGCCACCACCGGGTGGTGCTGCGCCGGCAGCAGGCCCTGCCCGATCAGCACCTGCGCCCAGGAGTGTTCGCCGAACAGCTCGCCGCCGCCGCGGAACAGGCGGCCGGTCTCGGCGAACAGGGCCAGGCGGTGGCGCAGCGTGGGCGGCAGCTCGAGCGCGCGGCAGGCCTGCCAGTACGGCGAGTCCTGCCGCGTGGTGACGTGGAAGTGCGCGACGATGAAGTCGCGGATGTGCTCGAAGTCGGCGCGCATCTGCTGGTTGAACTCGGCCACGTCGGCCGCGCTCACCCCCGCCGCCGGGAACATCTGCACCAGGCGGATCACCGCGCGCTGGATCAGGAAGATGCTGGTGCTTTCCAGCGGCTCGAGGAAGCCGCCGGCCAGCCCGACGGCGACGCAGTTGCCGCGCCAGGCCTCGCGCCGCTGCCCGGGGCGGAAGCGCAGCACGCGCGGCGCCGTCAGCGGCGCGCCGTCGAGCTGCGCCACCAGGGCCTGCTGCGCCTGCGCGTCGTCGACGTGGCGGCTGCTGTAGACGAGGCCGTTGCCGACGCGGTGCTGCAGGGGAATGCGCCACTGCCAGCCGAACGGGTGCGCGATCGCGCGCGTGAACGGCAGCGCCTCGCCCACCGAGGCCGTCTGCACGGCCACCGCGCTGTCGTTGAACAGCCAGTGCGACCAGTCCTCGAAGCCCACGCCCAGCGTGTCGCCGATCAGCAGGCTGCGGAAGCCGGTGCAGTCGATGAACAGGTCGGCCTCGAGCAGCGCGCCGCCGTCCAGCCGCAGCGCGCGGATCCGCGGCGCCGGGGCACCGCCGGGCGCGGCAGCGTCGGCGAGCACCTCGACGATCCGGCCCTCGATGCGCTGCACGCCCAGCGCCTCGCTGAAGCGGCGCAGGAAGCGGGCGTAGCGCGTCGCGTCCAGGTGGTAGGCGTAGTGCAGGCCGTCGTGCGGGCCGTCTTCCGGCAGGTGCGCGAAGCGCCCGTGCACCGCCGCCTGCACCTCGAGGTTGTAGGCGCCGTAGTCGGCCGCGAGCTGCCGCTGCAGGCCCTGGTGCCAGAAGTGCTGGAAGCCCGCGCTCCAGTGGTCGCGGCCGGTGAGGCCGAAGCCGTGGACGTAGCGCGCGCCGGGCCGGTGCCAGCCCTCGAAGCGGATGCCCAGCTTGAAGGTGGCCTGCGTGGCGGCCATGAACTCGCGTTCGTCGATGCCCAGCAGCTGGTGGAAGGTCTGCAGCGACGGGATCGTGGCCTCGCCGACGCCCACGGTGCCGATCTCGTCGGACTCCACGAGCCGGATGTCCAGCACGCCGCCCAGCGCCTTGGCCAGGCCGGCGGCCGCCATCCAGCCGGCCGTGCCGCCGCCGGCGATGACGACGCGCTTCACCGCGGCCGCCGGCCCGGGGGGGTAGGTGCTCATCGGTTCAGGCTCTTCAGCAGCCGCGCACGCAGCACGCGCGCGGCGTCGGGGTCCAGCGGGCGCAGGCTGCCCTGCGCATGCGGCGGGATGTGCGCCGCGGTCTCGTCGCCGGCCTCGAACACGTAGTGCTCGAACAGGCGCCGCCAGTGCCGGCGCTGCGCGGCGGGCAGGTCACGCACGCACAGCAGGGCCATCAGCAGCGCGTTCATCGGCGTGTCCATGTGCGGCGGCGACGCGCGCCACCAGTAGTTGACGAGCACGTTGAAGGCGTCCAGCGCCTCCACGTGGTGCCACCACAGGCTGGGGATGAAGAGCGCGTCGCCGGCCGCCAGCTCCACCACCTGCGCGCGCGCCAGCGCCTGCGCGTAGCGGGGAAAGCGCTGCAGGTCGGGCCTGGTGATGTCGACCAGGCTCACCGCCTGCCCGGCGGGCGTGAAGTCCAGCGGGCCGACGTACAGGTTGGCCACTTCATCGGGCGGGAACAGCGTGAAGCGGCGGCGGCCGGCCACCACGCAGGCCAGGTTGTCGGGCACGTCGTGGTGCGCGGCGATGCGCGTGGGGTTGCCGATCCAGATGCTGGCCAGCGCGTCGTGCCCCGCGTCGTGCAGCTGCGGCACGTCGTTGTGCGCGCGAAAGCCCGGCAGGCTGGTGTCGAGCGTGGTGGAGCCCACGTACACCGCCGGCGGGCGCGGCTGGCCCTCGAGCCGCTGCAGCTCGTCGAGCACGGCGGCCAGCTTCAGCCGCCGCGGCTCGAAGTTGAAGCCGGTGAAGTCGGCGTCGTAGAAGAAGTGGCCGTCGATGCCGGGCGGGCCGAACCAGGCACCGACGGTGGCACCCACGTCGAAGCGGCGCAGGTAGCCGATGCCCTCGGCCACCGAGCTGCGTGCGGCACGCACCGCCGGCCAGTCGGCCACCAGGCCGCGCAGCAGCACCGGCTCGTCGGCGCACAGCACCTCGTCGGCGAGCCGGTGCCGCCCGGCGGGCGCCTCGGCGAGGTCGATCGTGCGCACGGCGGCCGGCCTCAGGCGCCCGCGTGCGCGGCCTGGCGGTCGAACAGCGCCCGCAGCTGCGAAAGCGACGCCACCGCCATGTAGGCCGCCTGAAGGTGGCCGGCGCGGCTCAAGGCTTCGAGCGCGGCGCCGGGCAGCGCGGCCAGGCGCTCCTCGTGCACGGTGTAGAACGAGCCCAGGCGCTGGCGCGCGCCATCGGGGCGCTCGAACTCCAGCACGAAGGGCTCGATCAGCTCGTGCGCCAGCAGCGCGTCGACGAAGGCCGGCGTGCCCTGCAGGCCCTGGTGGATGGCCGCCAGCACGCTGCTGATGCGCTCGAGGTAGGGCGTGTGGCCGCCGTGCGGCAGGAACACCGGCTCGGTGCCGGGGTCGGTGGCGGCACCGGGGCCGGCGATGCGCGGGCTGTCGAGGTCCACGTGCACCACGAGCTCGTCGCCGTCGCTGCCGATGTAGAACGGCAGCCGCTCGATGGCCAGCGGCTTGTAGGCCGCGTCCCAGGTGCCGCCGCGCAGGAACAGGTTCTGCCCCGGCTGCAGGCCCAGCAGCACCACCGGCTCGAAGCTGCTGCCCTCGGGCGTCTTGCGGAACACGATGGGGTAGTGCGCCTGCAGGGCGCGGAACTCGGCCGGGAAGGTGACGGCCAGCATCACGTCGTCGCCGAATTCGGCGCCCGGCCGCGTGGCCACGCGCAGGTGCTGGTGCTCGACGTTGTTCAGCAGGACGGTGCGCGGCATGGCAGGTGCGGGTCGGGGCGTGGCAGCGGGCTCAGAGCCGCAGCATGCCATGGCGCTGCACGTGCTCGATCAGCGTGCGGTTGTCGGGCAGCGCCGGCAGCATCTGGCGCGTGAGCGACGCGGCCTCGCGGAAGAACCCGTCGGCCTGCCGCAGCCGGTCGGTGCGCCGCTCGTAGGCGCCGGCCGCGGGCCGGAAACCCATGCCGAACAGCACGAACTGGTAGCTGGCCGAGGGGAACAGTTCCTCGGCGCGCGCGAAGTCGCGGTGCGAGGGCGGGCGGTGCCGCCACAGCGTCAGCAGCTCGTGCAGGCGCGGCGGCAGCGTCGCGCGGTCGGCGTGGTCGCGCCAGTAGGCGGTGTCGCGCCGCTGCGTGAGCGCGTAGTGCAGCTTCAGGAAGTCGATCACCCGCTCCCAGCGGTAGCCGAAGCTGTCGTTGAAGCGCCGCGCGACGATGTCCATGGCCTCGCGGTCGGCCGGGAGCTCGTCGCTGAGCATCGCCGCCGACAGCTCCACCAACGCCAGGGCCGAGGCCTCCAGCGGCTCGACGAAGCCGGCCGACAGGCCGATGGCCACGCAGTTGCGGTGCCAGAACTTCGCGCGGTAGCCGGGCCTGAACGACAGCCTGCGCGGCGTGGCGATGTCCGCCGGCCCGCCCGTGCGCCGGATGTGCGCGCGCAGCGCCTGCTCGACGGCCTCGTCGCTGGTGTGCGCCGACGAGTACACGTGGCCCACGCCGCGCCGCGTGGGCAGCCCGATGTCCCACACCCAGCCGTGGCCCTGCGCGGTGGCGATGGTCTGCGACGCGATCGGGGCCTTCGCCTGCTCGTAGGGCACCTGCACCGCGAGCGCACGGTCGTTGAACAGCACGTGCTGCTGCGACACCCAGCCGACGCCGTAGTGCTGCGCCAGCAGCAGCGAGGCCATGCCGGTGCAGTCCACGAACAGGTCGCCGGCGAGCGCGCCGTGCTCGCGCGTCAGCACGGCGGCGATGTCGCCGTTGTCGTGGCTCTGCAGGCCCGTGACGTGGCCCAGCCGGTGGCGCACGCCCAGCCGCGTGGTGGCGTGCTCGCGCAGCAGCTCGCCGAACCGGCCGGCGTCGAAGTGGTAGCCGTAGTTGGCCACCGCCGCGTACTCCGGCGTGCCGGCCTGCTTGGGCGCCAGGCCGCGCGCGCACAGGTGGGGCTGGAAGCCGGTCAGGTCGGCGAACGGCACCTCGGCATGCTGCTGCAGCCAGGCCGCGGCGAGGTGCGCCTCGGTGTAGCCGCGCGGCAGCTCGAAGGGGTGGAAGTAGTGGTCGCCGGGGCTGCCGTCGCGCCAGCCGTCGAAGCGCGAGCCCTGCTTGAACGAGGCGTCGCAGCGGCGCAGCAGCTCGGTCTCGGAGATGCCGATCGTGCGCAGCGTGTCGCGCATCGTGGGCCAGGTGCCCTCGCCCACGCCGATGGGCCCGACGTCGGGCGACTCGAGCAGCGTCACCCCGAGCCCGCGGCCGCCGTGTTCGGCGGCCAGCAGGCCCGCCGTCAGCCAGCCGGCCGTGCCGCCACCGACGATGACGACCTCGCGGATCGCGCCGTTCATCGCCCCTGCCCCGCGCGAGGCGGCCGGCCGCGGCCGCCGGTCAGAACTTGTAGTTCGCGCCGAACATGTAGCGCGGTCCGGTCTGCGTGACGTACAGCACCTGCTCGCTGGAGCGGCCGTGCAGGCGCTGGATCTCGTCGGTGGCGTTGATCACCTCGGCGTGCACCGAGAGGCGGTCGGTCACCTTGAACGAGGCGTTCAGGTCGAGCTGGCCATAGGCCTCGGTGTACACCGGGTTGGGGCCCTTGCCGTCGAAGCGGCCCGACAGGAACTTGTCGCGCCAGTTGTAGGCCACGCGCACTTCCCAGCGTGCGTTCTCGAAGAACACCACCAGGTTGGCCGAGTCGCTCAGGCCCTCGAGCGCGAACTGCTCGCCCAGCGAGAGGTTGTCGTACTCGAGCCCGGAGTTGACGACGGTGTAGTTCGCCGACACGCCGAAGCCGCTCTTGCCGAACAGGTGCTGGACGTTGAACTCCAGGCCGTCGAGCGTGGCCGAGCGCTGGTTGGCCGGCGCGGTGATGCGGAAGTTGGCGATCGGGTCGCCCGGCTGGGCCGGGATGGTGTTGGTGGTGGAGTCGACGCCGAAGCGGCCGTCGTAGGTCTCGAAGATGTACTCGCGGATGCACACCGGATCTTCATCGGCGCAGCGGGCGGCCACGGCCTCGTTCCAGAACGCGCCGCGCACCGGCGTGCGCAGGTTGAACGGGGTGGCGTCGATCTGCGTCACGCCGATGAAGTTGTCGATCTTCTTGCGGAAGTAGCCCACCGCCGCGTAGCTGCCCTTGGCGTAGTACCACTCGAGCGCGAGGTCGACGTTCTTCGACTTGAGCGGCTTCAGCGCCGGGTTGCCCTGCTGGCCGGTGCCGCCGTCCACGCGCGCCAGCGCGTTCAGCGTCTGGCCGCCCTGGATGTCGCCCCAGCCCGGGCGGCCGATGGTCTCGCCGTAGCTGGCGCGGGCCTTCAGGTCGCTGCGCAGGTCGATGTCGAGGTCGACGCTGGGCAGCAGGTGCTTGTAGCTGCCGGTGAGCGTGGTGAAGCCGGGCGAGTCGGCGAACTGGATCGGGTACTCGTTGGGCGCGGTCCAGTTGATGCGCGTGGCCACCGGCACCAGGGCCGTGGACGTGACGTCGGTCTGCTCCACCCGCAGGCCGAACGCCGAGCGGGCCGGCATGGCCAGGTCCCAGTCCTTCACGACCTGCAGGTAGGCGCTCTGCGACTTCTCGGTCACGTAGCGGTCGGTGGTGAAGGTGGCGCTCGGCAGGAACAGGGCCTGGTTGCCGCGGGCCCGGGCGGCGAGGTCGCGCACGCGGGCGAAGTCCCAGGTGAAGAACTGGTTGAACAGCGCCGGGTTGCCGCTGCCGTCGATGCGCGAGAAGTACGGGCGGATCTGGTCCGCGCGCCAGAGGCTGTCGGGGAAGTCGTCGCCGCTGGTGAGCGCGCCGCTCCAGTCGTCCTGCTGCACGTTGGAGAACGCGCTGCGGTTCTTGACCTTGTTCAGGCTCAGGCCGAAGTCGAGCTTGGTGTCCTCGAGCAGCTTGAACTGGCCCTTGAGCTGCACCTGGTCGACGCCCGACTTCATGTAGCTGTTGCGGAACGACGAGCCCGTCACGCGCATCAGCGGCGCGCTGATGGCGGTGTCGTGGATGCTCAGCACGGGGAAGTCGCGCGTGAAGTCGGCCGAGGTCGTGCCGCGGTTGATGCTGGCCGTGCCCAGCGCGTTGTTCGAGCCGAAGGGGCTGTCGGCGCCCGACTCGGCGGTGGACGAGTGCGCGTCGAACTCCAGCCGCAGCCGGTCGGAAACCTTCCAGGCCAGGTTCAGGCCGGTGGACTTGTTCTCGTTCTTGGTGGCGTAGTCGGCACCGGCCATGGCCAGGTCGGCCAGCGGGCGGCGCAGCGGCGAGGCGCCCGGGCCCAGGGTCTCGGAATAGAACTTCGGGCTCGCGATGGGCCCGTCGGTCCACGAGCTCGACGAAGGCCCGAAGTTGAACCAGGCCGAGAGCTCGTTGCGCCGCGTCTGCAGCTTGAGTTCGGAGTAGGTGAAGTCCAGCGTCGCGACGAGATCCTTCACCGGCGCGGCCTGCAGCACGAGCTGCCCGTTGGTGCGCTGGCGCCGCACGCCGTTGACGCTGTAGATCACGTTCTGCGGCAGCGAGTACAGGTCGGTGGCGTCGGGCTTGTTGATGATGTCCACCGGGTTGGCGGTGGCCGGGTTGGCCAGCGCGCCGGCGTTGCCGCGGCTGACGATCCAGCCGCCACCCACGGCCGCCTGGTTGTAGCCGAGGTCGCGCTCCTGGTAGCTGGCGCTGAGGGCGACGCCGAACTTGCCGCCGCCGAAGGTGTTGCTGTAGATGCCCGAGACCTCGGGCGTCAGTTCCTGGCCCGCCATCGGGCTGGGCAGGCGGCCGTTGGAGCTGTCGACCACGCCCTTGACGCCGAAGCTGCCGTGCAGGCCGGGGTTTTCCAGCGGGCGCGCCGTCTTGATGTTGACGGTGGCACCGAGGCCGCCGGTGGGGGTGCTGGCGCGGCTGGTCTTGTAGACCTCGATGCCGGCCACGGCCTCGGACGCCAGATTGGCGAAGTCGAAGGCGCGGGAGTTCGAGGCGCCGGTGTCGGCGATGCTCGACGACGGCATCTGGCGGCCGTTGAGCAGCACCAGGTTGAACTCAGGGCCGACGCCGCGCACGGTGATCTTGGAGCCCTCGCCGATCGAGCGGTCGATGGACACGCCGCTGATGCGCTGCAGCGACTCGGCCAGGTTGGTGTCGGGGAACTTGCCGATGTCGGTGGCCGAGATGCCGTCGACCCAGCCCTGCGCGTCGCGCTTCATCTCCAGCGACGACTCCAGGCTGGAGCGGATGCCCTTGACCACCACCGTCTGCGAGCTCGCCGCTGGTGCCGCGGCGGCCGGGGCCTGCTGCGCCCAGGCGCTGCCGGCACCGGCGCCGGCCAGCACCACGGCGCAGGCGGCCGCCAGCTCGGTGGCGCGGAAGAGCGGGCGCGCGGCCCCGTGGCTGCGGTGCGGGCGGGAAGCGTGGCTCACGGCGTCTCCAATGATCTCGGTCGGTTGCGGCGCAATCCGCTGCCATCGGCAGCGGGCACCCACCCCGCCCCGGCGCTGGACGCAGGCCGGGTCGCGGTGAAAGCGCTTTCACCAATTTACCGGCGCCGGCCCGGCTTGTGTCCTAGTGGATGTACGGGGGGTCGGCCGACCCCTGCGCCGCGGCGCCCGTCAGCCGTAGCGCGCCATCGCCAGGCCGCTGACGTCGATCTCGGGTTGCCTGCCGCTCACGAGGTCGGCGATGACGCGGCCGGTGCCGCAGGCCATGGTCCAGCCCAGGGTGCCGTGGCCGGTGGCCAGCAGCAGGTTCTGCACCGGCGTGGGGCCGACGATGGGGGTGCCGTCGGGCGTCATCGGGCGCAGGCCGCACCAGAAGCTGGCCTTGCCGACATCGCCGCCGTTCGGGAAGAGATCCGTGACGACGTGCTCCAGCGTCGCGCGGCGGGGCTCGCGCAGGGCCAGGCTGTAGCCGCCCAGCTCGGCCGTCCCACCCACGCGGATGCGGTCGCCCAGCCGGGTGACGGCCACCTTGTGCGTCTCGTCCATGATGGTGCTCTCGGGCGCGGCGGCGGCGTCGGTGATGGGCACCGTGATCGAGTAGCCCTTCACCGGGTACACGGGGATGCGCAGCCCCACGGGCTCCAGCAGCTTCGGGCTGTACGAGCCCAGCGCCAGCACCACGCGGTCGGCCTTCAGCAGGCCGGCGTCGGTGGGGCCGCTGGTGAAGACACCGGTGATGGCGCCGCCGCCCACCTGCAGGCCGTCGATGCGCGTGTTCCAGCGGAACTTCACGCCCAGCTCGGCCGCCATCACGGCCAGGCGGTTGGTGAAGAGGAAGCAGTCGCCGGTCTCGTCGCCCGGCAGGCGCAGCGCGCCGACGAACTTGTGCTGCGTGTGCTTGAGCGCCGGCTCGACGCGGCAGAAGCCCTCGCGGTCGAGCACCTCGAAGGGCACGCCGTACTGCCGGAGCACGTCGACATCGCCGCCGATGCCGTCGAGCTGCTTCTGGGTGCGGAACAGCTGCAGCGTGCCCTGCGCGCGGTCGTCGTAGGCGATGCCCGTCTCGGCGCGCAGCGCCTTCAGCACGTCGCGGCTGTACTCGGCGATGGGCACCATGCGGCTCTTGTTCAGCGCGTAGGCCCGGGCCGTGCAGTTGGCCAGCATCGCCGCGCCCCAGCGCCACATGGCCGGGTCGAGCAGCGGCCAGATGACCAGCGGGCTGTGCTGCATCAGCATCCACTTGATGGCCTTGACGGGCACGCCCGGCCCGGCCCAGGGCGCGCTGTAGCCGGGGCTCCCCTCGCCGGCGTTGGCGAAGCTGGTCTCCAGCGCCGGGCCGCTCTGGCGGTCGACGAGTTCCACCTCGTGGCCGGCTTTCGCCAGGTAGTAGGCCGTCGAGACCCCGATCACACCGCCGCCCAGCACCAGCACCTTCATCACAACCTCCAGAAGTGGCGTCACTCTAGCCAGCCCGGCGCCGACGACTTGCAGCGTTTTCCGAGACAATGGCCGAATGAATGCAGCTTCCGCGCCAGACCGGGCGACACATATGCCGTCGCCCACGCTGTCGATGACGCAAGTGCTCATCTGCGGCGCCTTGATCGTCACGCTGAGCATGGGCATCCGCCACGGCTTCGGCCTCTGGCTGCAGCCCATCACCATGGAGCGCGGCTGGTCGCGCGAGACCTTTGCCTTCGCGCTGGCCATCCAGAACCTGGCCTGGGGCCTGGCCGGGCCGATTGCCGGCGGGCTGGCCGATCGTTTCGGCGCCTTCCGCGTGCTGGTGGTGGGCGCCGTGCTCTATGCGCTGGGCCTGGTGTTCATGGGCCTGGCCACCAGCGGCCTGGCCTTCATGGGCGGCGCCGGCATCGTGCTGGGCCTGGCGCAGAGCGGCACCACCTACGCGGTGGTCTACGGCGTGATCGCGCGCCAGGTCGCGCCCGAGAAGCGTTCGT
>JACCDR011085280.1_pt1 | contig 22815 bp, 27 predicted proteins | sample 7446431 | NCBI WGS metagenome assembly JACCDR01 (sample SAMN15323443, study PRJNA562643) | freshwater metagenome | isolation source: river surface water | place: USA:Blue River Watershed | collected 2017-08-17 | reverse complement strand
TCAGCCACAGCTCGAGCGCCGTGCGCGAATAGCCGGCCACCAGCCGCACCGCATCGCGCGAGTTCAGCTTTTCCTTGATCTGGCCCTGGAACTGCGGGTCCAGCACTTTCGCCGACAGCACGAACGAGGTACGTGCGAACACGTCTTCCGGCAGCAGCTTCACGCCCTTGGGCAGCAGCGAGTGCAGTTCGACGAAACTCTTCACCGCGCCGAACAGGCCTTCGCGCAGGCCGGATTCGTGGGTGCCGCCGGCCGGCGTCGGGATCAGGTTCACGTAGGACTCGCGCACTACCGCGCCGTCCTCGGTCCACGCGACCACCCAGGCTGCGCCTTCGCCCTCGGCAAAGCCGTCGGCTTCCGCGGTTGCATACTGTTCGCCCTCGAACAAGGGGATCAGGGTCGCGCCGCCACTGGTCTGCGCCAGCGCCTCGTTCAGGTAGCCGCGCAGGCCCTGTTCGTACAGCCACGACTGCGTGTCGCCGCTCTTGGCTTGCGTGAATGACACACGCACGCCGGGCAGCAGCACGGCCTTCGAGCGCAGCAGCCGCTGCAGTTCGGCGACCGGGATCTGCGGCGAATCGAAGTATTTCGGGTTCGGCCACACGGTCACGCGCGTGCCGGACTTCTTGTCGTCCTTGCCGGCCGCGCGCGAGGCCAGCTTGCGCACCACGTCGCCGTCGGCGAACTCGAGGCTGTGCACGCCATTGCCCTTGTCGTCCTTGCGCCAGACGGTGATCTCGAGCTTCGAGGCGAGCGCATTGGTGACTGACACGCCGACGCCATGCAGGCCGCCGGAGAACGCATAGGCGCCGCCGGAGCCCTTGTCGAACTTGCCGCCCGCGTGCAGCCGGGTGAACACGATCTCGACGGTCGGCACTTTTTCTTCGGGATGCAGGCCGACCGGAATGCCGCGCCCGTCGTCTTCGACGCTGACGCTGCCGTCCGCATTCAGCGTGACGTGGATGTTCTTGCAGTAGCCGCCGAGCGCCTCGTCGGAGGCGTTGTCGATGACTTCCTGGATGATGTGCAGCGGGTTCTCGGTACGGGTGTACATGCCGGGCCGCTGCTTGACCGGCTCGAGTCCTTTCAGGACGCGGATCGACGATTCGCTGTATTCGGGTTTTTTGCTGGCCATTCGTGAGGAGGGGTGAGGGGGTTCGATCGGCCCGCCCGATGGCGCGCCAATCCTGCCATTCTAAATAAATTCGGGTGCCGCAAGCGTGTTGCCGGCCGTGGTCATTTCGACAGCAGCTGCATCGCCCGGTCGAGACCTTCCATCGTGATCGGGTACATGCGGTTGCCCATGATCTGGCGGATGATCGCAATCGACTGCCGATACTGCCACAGCCCTTCGGGTTCCGGGTTTAGCCACACGTGCTTGGGAAACTGGTGCGCAAAGCGCTGCAGCCAGACTGCGCCGGCCTCTTCGTTGTTGTATTCGACCGAGCCGCCCGGCTGCACGATCTCGTACGGGCTCATCGTCGCATCGCCGACGAAGATCAGCTTGGTGTCGGGCGGGGACTTGCGCAGCACGTCCCAGGTGGCAAAGCGCTCGGCGTGCCGGCGGCGGTTGTTCTTCCACAGCGTCTCGTACACGCAGTTATGGAAGTAGAAGAACTCCATGTTCTTGAACTCGGTCTTCGCTGCCGAGAACAGCTCTTCGACTTGCGCGATGTGGTCGTCCATCGTGCCGCCGACGTCCATCAGCATCAGCACCTTGACCTTGTTCTTGCGCTCGGGCTGCATCTTCAGGTCGAGCCAGCCGGCGTTGTTGGCCGTTGCGCGTATCGTGTCGTCGAGCGCCAGTTCTTCTTCCAGTCCTTCGCGCGCGAACTTGCGCAGCCGGCGCAGCGCGACCTTGATGTTGCGCGTGCCGAGTTCGCGCTCGCTGTCGTAGTCCTTGTAAGCGCGGGCTTCCCAGACTTTTACCGCCGTGCGGTTGCGGCCTTCGCCGCCGATGCGTATGCCTTCCGGATTCTCACCGCCGTTGCCGAACGGCGAAGTGCCGCCGGTGCCTATCCATTTGTTGCCGCCTTCGTGCCGGCCTTTCTGCTCGTCGAGCAGTTCCTTCAGCCGTTCCATCAGCTTGTCGTAGCCGAGCTTTTCCAGCTGCGCCTTCTGCTCGGGCGTCAGTTCGCGCTGCAGCCGCTTCATCAGCCAGTCCAGCGGAATCTCGGGCGCCTTGTCGAACAGCGCCTGCGCGCCGTGGAAGTAGTGGCCGAAGGCCTTGTCGAACTTGTCGAAATTCGCTTCGTCCTTCACCAGCGTCGTGCGCGCGAGATAGTAAAACTCATCGAGCGACGGTTCGATCACCTGCCGGTCGAGCGCTTCGAGCAGGATCAGGAACTCCTTGATCGACACCGGGATCTTTGCGTCCTTCAGCGTGAAAAAGAAATCGATCAGCATGACGATGAGCCTGCGGACGGGTTAGGAATAGTGGAAGGACGCGGGCTGCGGCGCTGGCGCATCAGCGGTTCTGCCGCGACATGAACACCAGCCGCTCGAACAGGTGCACATCCTGCTCGTTCTTCAGCAGCGCGCCGTGCAGTGGCGGCACCACGGTCTTGTGGTCCTTCGACTGCAACGCCTCGGCCGGGATGTCTTCGGCCAGCAGCAGCTTGAGCCAGTCGAGCAGTTCGGAGGTCGACGGCTTTTTCTTCAGGCCAGGGATCTCGCGCAATTCGAAAAAGCTCTGCAGCGCCTGCGCGAGCAGATCTTTCTTGATGTTCGGGAAGTGCACGTCGACGATCTGCTGCATCGTCTCCTTGTCCGGGAATTTGATGTAGTGGAAGAAGCAGCGGCGCAGGAAGGCGTCCGGCAGTTCTTTCTCGTTGTTCGACGTGATGATCACCAGCGGCCGGTGCTTTGCGCGCACCATGTCACGGGTCTCGTACACATAGAACTCCATCCGGTCGAGTTCGCGCAGCAGGTCGTTCGGGAATTCGATGTCGGCCTTGTCGATCTCGTCAATCAGCAGCACCACCGGCTCGTCGGACGTAAATGCCTGCCACAGCACGCCTTTGACGATGTAGTTGTGGATGTCCTTCACGCGTTCGTCGCCGAGCTGCGAGTCGCGCAGCCGCGAGACGGCGTCATATTCATACAGACCCTGCTGGGCCTTGGTTGTTGATTTGATATGCCATTGCAACAGCGGCATGCCCAGCGCTGCAGCCACTTCTTCGGCCAGCATGGTTTTGCCGGTGCCCGGCTCGCCCTTGATCAGCAGCGGGCGCTGCAGCGTCAGCGCGGCATTCACCGCAAGTTTCAGGTCCTGGGTGGCAACGTACTGGTCGGAGCCGTCGAAGCGTTTTGAGGTGGTCATGTCGTTTCGGTAGTTTGCAGTTTGTGCAGTGCCGATGGCATGCCGGCCCCAAAACGGGGCCGGCGTTTTGTTTTTCACCTCAATGATAGCTTCAAGAGTTGCCGGTCGCAGTCTTGATTGCAGAGCCGACCGCGAGACCCCCTGACGCCAGCGCCATCACATACGCGATGCCGGCCAATGCCTTGTCCACCCGAATTTCCTCGGGATCCGCAGCCCTGCCTGTGCCGATGTCCCCGGTGACCATCAATGTAAATACCGTGCCGGCCGCAATAAAAATGATCGAGGTAAGCGCGCAGAAGCCGGCAAAGCCATAACGATCGGACTTGGGCTGGCTGGCAGCGGCGTTGGCCGGCGCAGCGGTCGGAACGGCCGCCGTCATCTTGCCGGTGGCCGAGGCGGCTGCGGATGCCGTGGTTGACGCCGTAGCCGAGGTCGCGCTGCCGGTCGAGCATGCGCCGGAGCTGCTGCTCGAGCTGGCGCTCTCGATATCGGCGTCGGTCAGGGCCACGTCGTCCGTCGTCGCTTGCCTTGCCTCCTCTTCGGCCATGTCCCAGGAATCGGCTTCCAGCACGTCGAGGTCGCCGTTGCCGGTCGGGGTCTGTAAATAAATGATCGTGTCGCCGGCCGGCGCGGACGGGCGCTGGTCTGTCATTGCGTTCAGGCTCATGCTGTTTTCATCCTTGGTTGGGGTGTTTGCTGGTTATCTTGCTTAGTGCAGGGCTTCGGGTTTTTGCGCGCCCGCCTGCAATTCGCGGCAATTGAATTGGCTGCAGGACTGATGAAGGTTTTTGTACAGGGGGAGCTGCTGCATGGCATTCGCCGCGAGTGTCGGGGCCGGGGTGGCCACTGACTGGTCGGCGCTGTCGAAGCGTTTTAGCCTTGGCCTGTTGGTTCGGTGATTGATTGTGCCGACGGCATGCCAGCCCCAAAACGAGGCCGGCGTTTGGTTTTTCAACGCAATGACCGCTTCAGGTGGAGCGGGTCGCGGCGTTGAATGCGGACCGGATCGCGATGCCACCTGTCACTGCCGAGCACAGGTACGCGAGGGCTGCGAGTGTCTTGTCCGCCGTGATTTCGTCCGGATATTGAGGTCGATTGGTTGCCAGCGTGCCGGTAGCGAGCAAGGTGAATGAAACACCGGTCAGGATGAATGTGACCGTGATAAATGCACACATGCCGGCAAGGGCATACGGATGGGACTTGCGCTGGTTGGCAGACGCGGTCGCCGGCGCAGCGGCCGGAACGGCCGCCGTCATCTTGCTGGTGGCCGAGGCGGCAGCGGATGCCGTGGTCAATGCCGTAGCCGAGGTCGCGCTGCCGGTCGAACCTGCGCCGGAGCTGCTGCTTGTGCTGCTGGACGAACTTGCGCCGGCGCTGCTGCTCGTGCTGCCGGTCGAACTTGTGCCGGAGTCACTGCCTGTGCTGGCGCTCTCGACATCGGCGTCGTCCACGGGCGCATCGGCTGCCGTCGCTTGCTTGGCTTCCTCTTCGGCCATGTCCCAGGAATCGACTTCCTCCACGTCGAGTTCGCCGTTGCCCTTCGGGGTCTGCAAGTAAATGATCGTGTCGCCGGCCGGCACGGTCGGGCGCTGGTTTGTCATTGCGTTCAGGCTCATGATGTTTTCATCCTTGGTTGGAGTGTTTGCCGCTTGTCCTGCTCAGTGCAGGGCTTCGAGCTTGTTGCGTGCGCGTGTCTGCAATTCGCGGCAATGGAATTTGCCGTAGGACAGGTCGACGGCCTTGTGCAGGAACTGCCGTGCCTCGTCCGGGCGACTGGCCGCGATCAGGCATTCACCGAGGCGATAGGCCGATGCAGCGTCGTCGGGATTCGCGTCGCAGGCCAGCGCGTACATCAGTGCCGCCCGCTCCGGCTGGCCAAGACGCTGCAGGCAGGCGCCGGCGATGAACGGATAGCGGTAGTTCGCCGGGTTGTGCAGGGTGAGCTGCAGCGCGACGGGCAACGCGTGGTGAAAATCGCCGCGATCGCAGAAATCGCGCGCGATCCGGTAGAGCGCCGCGTATTCGGCTTCGGTGACGCCGCGCAGTTCGCCCAGCGTGTAGCCCTGCTCGAGCTGTTCGCGACACTGCTCGAGTGTCTGCTGCAGGTCCGTCAGGCCGTCGGCCAGCTGGCCGACAATGGCGGCAATATCGGTATCGGCGGGGGGATGCAGGTAGGTGGATGACATGGCTTCCTCGGTGATCGGTGCGTGGGATGCAGCCCGGTATGCAGGCAGGCAAGGCGGGGGGGCGCCCTGCGTCTGCCCGCGCTACAGGACAGCCCTCCGTTGATGATCGGCTCGGATGGTTCCACAGCGCCCCGGATGCCAGCGGCACGGATTCACCCGCAGGCAGGGGAATCCGGCTCGGGAAAACATGTGTTTTTGGCCGTAAAAAGTGCCGCGCCAGCCACTATCGTGCGTTTTCCCCTGCTATTGACAAGGTTATCGCCACAGTGAATAGCTGATAGAAATAGCCATGGACGCTGATGAGGGTTTTGGTTAGAATCTGGCAGATTTTTTTGCGCGGACAGGCACTGACAAGCGGTTTTCCATTCAAAAGCCTGTTTTCCAGCCTCCGTTTTCACGTAACTACCGGGCTATCATGAAAAAAGTATTTGCTCTTCTCGCACTCGCGGGTATTGCCCAGACGTCGGCAGCGGCCGATCTCAAGGGTGACGCCGTCGCGGCCAAAAACAAGGTGGCGATGTGTATCGGCTGCCACGGCATCGCCGGCTACAAGGCGACCTTCCCCGAGCTGTATCGCGTCCCGATGCTGGGCGGTCAGTCGGAGAAGTACATCGTCTCCGCGCTGAATGCGTACAAGAAGGGCGAGCGCAACCATCCGTCGATGGTCGGTATCGCGAAGGGCCTGTCCGATCAGGACATCGCCGACGTCGCGGCCTACTACGCGCAACAGAAATAAGATCCGGAGGCCCACATGAAGAAGATTTTCGCACTGCTGGCGATCGCCCTGTCCGCCAACGCGTTCGCGGGCAACGTCGAGGCCGGCAAGGCCGCCGCCCAGAAGTACAACTGCGCTTCCTGCCACGGCGCCGACTACAACAGCCCGGTCGATCCGAGCTATCCGAAGCTGGCCGGCCAGCACGCCGACTACCTCGAGCATGCACTGAAGGCCTACCAGCGTGGCGGCAATGCCAACAATGGTCGCGGCAATGCGATCATGGGCGGCATGGCCAAGCCGCTGTCCTCGACCGAAATCAAGGACATCGCTGCCTATCTGGCCAGCCTGAAGGGCTCGCTGGTGCTGCGCAAGTAAACTGCGCCACCCGCCTGCAAAAAAACCGCGGCTTGCCGCGGTTTTTTGTTGCCTGCTCGTCCGGTGTCATTGCTGTGCGCGCCGCCTGACGTTCTCGACATAGGCCACGCCGTCCGGCGGCATGCCGTTGCGCTGCGCGGTCCACAGCATCTCGCCCAGGCACTCCATGATCTCGTGGTGCGCGTCATGCGCTGAGCCCAGTCGCGCCGCCAGCTGGCGAAATGCGTCGCGGATGCCGGGCGGCTGGTCGATTGACACCTGCTCGTCGATCGACAGGTGCATGGACAAATGCAGGAAGGGATTCGACTGGCCCTTCGCAATGTCGTAGTCGGCCGCCTGCGCGGCGTCCGGGTCGGACAGGTCGGTCTCGTATTCGGGATGTTGCAGCATCCAGTCGCGCGCAATGGCCTCCAGCGGCGTGAGCACTTCGCCGGCCTGCGTCTTGCGCCACGCATCGCAGAAGAATCGGCGGACTTCGTCCTTGGTGGGATTGAACATCGTTTTACTTTACTCCAGCCCGAACACCAGCAACCACGTGCCGAGCGAAGCGAACAGCGTGGCGGCAGCGATCCGCACCCATTTCATCGGTATCCATTGCGCGGTGGTTTTGCCCAGCAGCACGGCCGGCGCAATCGCCAGCATCTCGCCCAGCGTCGCGCCGGCCAGCACGCTGGTGACGTCGCCGTAGCGGGCGGCCATCACCAGCGTGGCGATCTGTGACTTGTCGCCAAGCTCGGCGAGGATGAACGTGATGAAGGCAGTCAGCACCAGACCATGCGTCGACTTGTCCGGCACGTCGTCATCGTCGTCGTCACCCTCGGGCACCAGCGTCCACGCGGCGATCGCGAAGAACATCACGACCAGCATCCAGCGCAGCATCGCCGGCGGAACGAAGGCGGCGATGGTGGTGCCGATGGCCGCGGTGACGGCCATCGTCAGCAGCGTCGCAAGGAAGATGCCGCCAAGGATGGGCAGGCTGCGCTGGTAGCGCACCGCCAGCAGCAGCGCGAGCAGCTGGGTCTTGTCGCCCATTTCGCCGACGCCGACCAGCAGCGCGGTATTGATGAAAGCTTCCATGTGTTCAGATACCCTTTGCCGGCACCGGCGTCTTTTCCTTGTATTCGCAGAGGTCGGCGATCAGGCAGTTCCAGCACTGCGGGCTGCGTGCGGTACAGGTGTAGCGGCCGTGCAGGATCAGCCAGTGGTGCGCGTCCATCAGGAACTCGGCCGGCACAAATTTCATCAGCTTCTCTTCGACCGCATCGACGTTCTTGCCAGGCGCAATGCCGGTACGATTGGAGACGCGGAAGATGTGCGTGTCGACCGCCATCGCGGCTACGCCGAACGCGGTGTTCAGCACTACGTTGGCGGTCTTGCGGCCGACGCCGGGCAGCGCTTGCAGCGACTCGCGGTCGCGCGGTACCTGGCCGCCGTGCCGCTCGATCAGCAGCCGGCAGGTCTCGATCACGTTCTTTGCCTTGGTTTTGTACAGGCCGATGGTCTGGATGTACGGCACCAGTCCGTCGACGCCGAGCGCATGGAGCGCCTGCGGCGTGTTCGCGACCGGATACAGCCGGCGCGTGGCCTTGTTCACCGAGACGTCGGTTGCCTGTGCCGACAGGATCACGGCGATCAGCAGCTCGAACGGCGTGGTGTACTCGAGCTCGGTGGTCGGATGCGGATTGGCCTGTCTCAGGCGCTCGAAGATCTGCCGGCGTTTTTCTGCGTTCATGGTTTTTTCTTTGCCGCTTCCTGCAATGCCTGCTCCTTCTGCAGCCGGGCGCGCTCCATCGCTGCCTGGATGATCGCGCGCTTGCGTTCCTTCTCGGCGCGCTCCGCGTCGGAGGCCGGCACCGACGCGTCGACTTCCTTCAGCTTTGCGACCGCCTTCGCAGCGAGTCGCGCGTCATTCTCCTCCTTGTCGCGCTTCAGCCGGCGGGCGCGTTCGTCGTGGCGTGCACGCGCCGCGTCCGCGTCCGCCTGCGACCATGCGTCCCATCCGGTACGGCCGGGCGTGACCGGCCGCATCTCGATGCAGTCGACCGGGCAGGGCGGCACGCACAGGTCGCAGCCGGTGCATAGCGATGCCAGCACGGTGTGCATCTGCTTGGCGGCGCCGACGATCGCATCGACCGGGCAGGCCTGGATGCACAGCGTGCAGCCGATGCAGGCCGACTCGTCGATGAAGGCCGCCGGCCGTTCGCGTTCGACGCCGTTCGCGGGGTTCAGCGGGATGACGGGCTTGCCGAGCAAGGCGGCGAGGCGCGCGACGCCTTCGGCGCCACCGGGCGGACACTGGTTGTAGCCGGCGCTGCCGTCGGCAATTGCTTCCGCATACGGGCGACAGGCGGGGTAGCCGCACTTCGTGCACTGCGTCTGCGGCAGCAGGTCCTCGATGCGGTCGGCCAGCGTTGTTTGTGGATCAGACATAGCCGGCAATTATCCGACATTTGTCCGGCACGGGCCCATCAAAGCAAAAGGCCGCCATCGCTGGCGGCCTTTGCTGTCATGTGATGCACTCGCTGGTCAGGCGTGCCTGCGGATGAATTCCGTAATGCGCGGCGCGATCATCTCGCGCCAGCGGCGGCCGGAGAAAATGCCGTAGTGGCCGCACTTCGGCGCGGTGTAATGCTCCTTCATGTCCTTCGGCAGACCCGAGCACAGACCGTGCGCGGCCTCGGTCTGGCCGGAGCCGGAGATGTCGTCCAGCTCGCCCTCAACGGTCAGCAGTGCGACATTTTTGATGTCCTGCGGACGCACGCGCTTACCCTCGACGTCCCAGGTGCCGAGCGGCAGCGCATGGTCCTGGAATACCGTCTTGATGGTCTCGAGGTAGTACTCGGCCGGCATGTCGAGCACGGCGTTGTATTCGTCGTAGAACTTGCGGTGCTCTTCGGCCGACTCGTTGTCGCCTTCGCGCAGGTGCAGGTAGAACTCCCAGTGGCTCTGCGCATGGCGGCGCGGATTCATCGCGACGAAGCCGGCGTGCTGCAGGAAGCCCGGATAGACGCGGCGACCGTAGCCGGGGTAGTTCGGCGGCACGTTATAGATCACATTGTTCTCGAACCACGAGAACGGCTTGTTGGTGGCCAGGTCGTTGACCGCGGTCGGCGACTTGCCCGGGTCGATCGGGCCGCCCATCATCGTCATCGTCTTCGGCATCACCGGCTCTTTTGCGCTCGCCATCAGCGAGATCGCCGCCAGCACCGGCACGGTCGGCTGGCAAACGGAGATCACGTTCACGCCTTCGCCGAGGAAGCGAATGAATTCCTGCACGTAGTACACGTAATCGTGCAGATGGAAGGCGCCGTGCTCGAGCGGCACCATGCGGGCATCGGTCCAGTCGGTGATGTAGACGTCATGTTCGGGCAGCAGCGCGCGCACGGTGTCGCGCAAGAGCGTCGCGTGATGGCCCGACAGCGGTGCCACCAGCAGCACGGTCGGCTGCCTGAGGTCGCGCAATTGCGGCGCGTGGCGATCCTTGCGGAAATGCAGCAGCTTGCAGAACGGCTTGTCGACGACAACATCCTCGATGACCGCGGCTTTGACGCCGTTCACTTCGGTTGATGTGATGCCAAAGGCCGGCTTCTCATACTCTTTGCCAAGCCTGAACATCAGTTCATAGCCGGCGGCAATGCGCTGCGCAAACGGCGTGTGGGCGAATGGCGAGACCGGGTTGGTGAACAGCTTGGACGATGCTTCGGCCCACTGCACCAGCGGGCTGAGCAACGTTCGGTTCATTTCGTGCAGTTGATAGAGCATGGTGACCCTCGTTCAAGACGCTCGAATTGTGTCGCTTAATCGGTGTTTCCGCAATGCAGCAAATGCAATTGTCGGACATTTGGCGATACAAAGACGGTGTTTGTCCGCATTTATTCGAAATTTGCCAACAAAAGCGCAAGCCAGAAGAGTCACCGGCTTGTCATCTTTGCCTCAATGTAACACAGTCATTTCGTCGCTTACACCGCAGAAAATTCGTCGCGCAGCCAGTTTTTTCAACTGCAATACCAGCGCACCGGCAACCTTCGATGAGATCGCGCCAGCGCCATCCAGGGGTTAGACCGCGTTTTTTGCGGATTTCGCCATGAAAATTCAACCGGGCTGGCGTTTTCCGCAATTTCTTCGAAAGGGCATGCGACATCCCGGCGGTCGCGCAAGGTGCGCATGTTGCCTCGTGATACACTCCGGCCGCCATGTCCACCCCTGCCCGCCACCGACGGCTGCTAGCCGGCATCCTGCTGTTCGCATTGCTGCTGCAGTCGCTGCTGCCGGCGATGGCCGGCGCGCTGACGGACGTTCCGGGGCGGTGGATTGAAGTCTGCGCCGGATCCGGCGTCAAATGGGTCGAGATCGACCAGCATGCAGACGATGACAGCCATGCGTCCGGCGCACACTGCCTGTTGTGCAGCGCGACCGGCGCCGTGCCCGAGTTCGACGCGCGCCGCCACCTGCAGGCGCATGCGAATGATGCACGGCCAACTGTCATCGCTGCCTCACCTCGCCGGGTATTTCCCGGACATGCGCTGCGCTCGCGCGCGCCTCCTGTTTTTTCCTGAAGTCCACCTGCAGTTTCATCCCCGGGGTCGCCGACGCCGGGGGCTGGTCTTTTTTCAGGAGCATTCCATGCGCATTACCCTTACGCGCGCGCTGGCCGCTGCCGCACTGGCTGCGGCCGACGCCGTTGCCGCAGACGCGGTTGCCGATAACGGCGACACCGTTGGCGCCGAGCGCCTTTTGTCCCCGGTGACCGTCACCGGCACCCGTGAACAGACGCCGCTGGCCGAGACGCCGTCAGCGGTCGGCATCATCGAGCGCGAGGCGATCGACGTCGCGCGCCCGTCCCATCCGCAACAGCTGCTCGGCCAGATCCCCGGCGTGGCGATCGGTGTGACCAATGGCGAAGGCCATACCACCGCGATCCGGCAGGGCTTCACCACCAGCCCGCTCTACCTGTTTCTTGAGGATGGCATTCCGGTCCGGGCGACCGGCAACTTCAACCACAATGCGCTGTACGAGCTGAACATTCCGTCAGCCGGCGGCGTCGAGGTGGTGCGCGGCATCGGCTCTGCGCTGTACGGTTCGGATGCGATCGGCGGCATTGTCAACGTGCTGACCCGCACGCCGAAGGAGACGCGCGGCGCCGACCTGTCGCTCGAGGCCGGCAGCTTCGGCTGGGCCCGTCTGCTCGGCGGCGTCGACAGCGGCCGCATTGGCAGCAGCGCGGTGCGCGCCGACCTGAACCTTACTCACACCGACGGCTGGCGCGACGCCACCGCGTACGACCGCCAGAGCCTGAACCTGCGCTGGGATTACGAGCAGGATGCTTGGACGATCGTCAAGACCATCGTCGGCGTCACGCACATCGACCAGCAGACCGGCGCCAACTCGCCGCTGCCGCGCGATCTGTATCTCGACGATCCGAAGGTCAACCTGCGCTCGCCCGCTTACCGCGTGGTCGACGCAGTGCGCGTATCGTCGTCGATCGACAAGGAGCTCGGCGACGGCCAGCTGCTGAGCATCACGCCTTACTTCCGTGATAACCGCATGGACCTGAACGGCTCCTACAATTTTTCGCCGACCAGCAGCAATGCGCGCATCGAACGCACCGCGGTGCAGTCGTTCGGCCTGATGCTGAAATACCGGAAGAACCTCGACGACGCGATGCGCACGCGCGTGATCGCCGGCCTTGACCTCGACTACAGCCCGAGCCGGCGCGCCGAAGACAAGCTGGCGCTGCAGACCCGCAACGGCAACCAGGGCGCTTACACCGAATACACCGGTTACACGGTCGGGCCGCGCATCTATGACTATCAGGTGGATTACCAGAGTGTCGCGCCTTACGTTCATCTCGAAACCTCGCCGGTCGAGCGGCTGCGCGTGACGGCCGGCCTGCGCTACGACTACGCGCGCTATGCGCTGGACAACCGGCTCGCGGCAGGTACCGGCGCCGGCGGCCTCTACCAGCCGGCCGACACGGCCGTTGATTTCTCGCGCTTCAGCCCGAAGCTGGGCGTGACCTGGGCGCTGACGCCGACGTCGCATTTCTTTGCGTCTTATAACCAGGGTTTCCGCACGCCGTCGGAGAACCAGCTGTTCCGTGCCGGCGCCAGTTCGGCAGCACAGGCGAACGCGGCGCTTGGCCTGAAGCCCATCCTCGCCGAGCAGTACGAGGCCGGCGTGCGCGGCAATCTGTCCGGCTGGCAGTACGAGGCGGTGGCCTACCTGCTGAACAAGCAGGATGACCTGCTCGGCCAGCGCGACGCCAATGGCGTGACCGTGCAGACCAACAATGGTTCGACGCGCCACAAGGGCGTCGAACTGGGCCTGGGCCGGCAGCTGGCGGCGGCATGGCGGCTGGATGCGGCCGCGTCGTATGCGGTGCACCGCTACGTGGCGTGGGTCGGCAGCGGCGTCGATTATTCGGGCAAGGAGGTCGAGGCGTCGCCGCGGCTGATGTCAAACGTGCGCCTGAGCTGGACGCCGCGCAAGGGCAGCTTCGCGCAGCTCGAGTGGGTGCGCCTCGGGTCGTATTATCTCGAGGCGTCGAACCAGCTGGGCAAGTATGATGGCCACGACCTGTTCAACCTGCGCGCCACGCAGGCGCTCGACGAGCGCTGGGCAATGTTTGCGCGCGTCATGAACCTGACCGACCGGCGCTTTGCCGACAGCGCCTCGGTGTCCAGCGGCACGGCGGTCTATTCGCCGGGCTTGCCGCGCGCGCTGTATGTCGGCCTGGAGGGCAAATGGTGACATCGACGCTGCGCCGCATCGCGGCTGTTGTGCCGGCCTGTCTGCTGGCTGGCGTACTGGCCTGTACTGCGCTGGCCGCGCAGGCCCAGCATGCCGGCCATGGCAAGCCGCAGCTGGCAACCGGCGCGGCCTTCGCGCCGGACGGTGCATTGTGGATCGCCGGCGTCGAGCATGGCCGGCTGTTCGTGCAGCGCCGACCGGCTGACGGTGACTGGGAAGCACGCCGCCAGCCTGACAACGGCGGCGAGACGGTCGCCACCAACGGCGACAACCGTCCCAAGCTCGCCTTCGGGCCGCGCGGACAGCTGGTGCTCAGCTATACGCGGCCGCTGGCCAAACCGTATACAGGCGAAATCCGCATGCTGCGCTCCGACGACGGCGGCCGCAGCTTTTCGGCGCCATTCACGGTCCACCAGGACCGGCAGGTGATCACCCATCGCTTCGAGACCATTGTGTTTGATGCGCGCGGTGACCTGTACACCTTCTGGATCGACAAGCGCGACGCCGAACGCGCGTGGGCCGCGCATGGCGGCGATACGTCCGCCTATGACGGCGCGGCGATCTATTACAACGTGTCTGCCGACGGCGGCAAGACCTTCGGCGCGGACACCAGACTGGCCGACTACAGCTGCGAATGCTGCCGCATTGCAGCCGTCGCCGAGCCCGGGCAGGGCGTGGCTGCGCTGTGGCGGCATGTGTTTCCCGGCAGCGTGCGCGACCATGCGTTTGCGAAGGTTGGCACGAGTGCGCCGCCGGCGCTGCAGCGCGCCAGTTTTGATGGCTGGGTGGTGAAAGCCTGTCCGCACCACGGGCCGGGTCTCGCGCCTGATCCGGCCGGCGGCTATCACGCGGTCTGGTTCGGCGAGCGCGACGAAAGGCAACGGGCGCGCTATGCGCGGCTGGCGGCCGACGGCAGCCCGCAAGGCCCGGTCGTCGAGCTGCCCGACGAGCGCGCCGATCACGCCGATGTGGCCGTGGCCGGCAAGCGCGTGGCCATCGTCTGGCGCAGCTTCGACGGCGAGCGCATGCGGCTGTGCGCGTGGCTGTCGGACGATGGCGGACGCCATTTCACCCTGCGTGAGCTGGCCGCGACCGAACTGGAAAACGATTACCCGCGCCTCGCGCAACTGGGCGAGCGCATTGCCGTCATCTGGAGAACCGAGAATGAAGTTCAGGTCCACGATCTGCGCTAGCCTGCTGGCGCTGGCGGCGTCCGCGAGCATCGCCGCACCGGCGGCAGTCGAGCCGTTCGACAAGGCGAGCTGGCCGGCGCTGTTGCGCGGCGGCGCACCGGCCATCGTGGTGTTTACCTCGGTCAGCTGCACGCACTGTCCGGGCGCCATCGCGCGGCTGGCGGCGAAGCGCAAGGCGGCTGCGTCGCGTACGCGACTGCTGGTCGTGTCGGTCGATGCAGAAGACGCCGCCACCTTGATGTCCGATGCGCATTACGCGCCGGCTGACCGGCTGTTCATGTTCCGCGGCAGCACGCCGGCGCTGCAGTATGCGGTGAATCCGGAATGGCGCGGCATGACGCCGTATATCGCCTATACCGCCGGGCAGGGCGACGCGAAGTTCGTGCTCGGCGAGCCGAAGGACGCCCTGCTGGCCGAATGGCTGAAGGCGCCGAAGTAGGCCGGCCCGCAGCGACGCACAAAACAAAACAGGCACCCGCGGGTGCCTGTTTTGCTTGAGCGTGACGGATGCTCAGTCGAACACCGGCGTCTCGACGCCGAGCACCTTGTGCAGCTTCGGCGACGTCGTCGTGTACTGCATGTGGATCTTCTTCTCCGGGAAGATGTACGGCGCAGCGCCGAACGCAGCCAGCGCGGCTTCGTGGAAGCCCGACAGGATCAGCTTCTTCTTGCCCGGGTAGGTGTTGATGTCACCGACCGCGAAGATGCCCGGCACGTTGGTCTCGAACTTCTCGGTGTCGACCACCAGCTGCTTGCGCTCGATCTCAAGGCCCCACTCGGCGATCGGGCCGAGCTTCGGCGACAGGCCGAAGAACACCAGCAGGTCGTCCAGCGGCAGGCGGCGCGTGACGCCGTCGGCGCCGGTGACCTTGATCTCGGTGAGCTTGTCGTCCGCTTCTTCGAAGCCGGTGACCTGGCCGACCAGCAGCTGCATTTCGTACTGCTCGCACAGTTCCTTCATCTTCGCGACCGAGGCCGGCGCCGCGCGGAATTCCTCGCGACGGTGCACCAGGATCACCGATTCGGCCTTGCCCTGCAGGTTCAGCGCCCAGTCGAGCGCGGAATCGCCGCCGCCGCAGATGACGATGTTGCGGCCTTCGAAGCGTGCCGGATCCTTCACACGGTAGAACAGCTGCTTGCCGTCGAACTTCTCGATGCCGTCGACCTTGATCGTGCGCGGCTGGAACGAGCCGACGCCGGCGGCGATGAAGATCGTCTTGGTGATGAATTGCGTACCGGTCGAGGTCTCGAGGTCGAAGCGGCCGTCTTCGCGCTTCTGCACGAGCGTCACTTCCTGGCCGAGGTGGAAGGTCGGGCCGAACGGCTCGATCTGCTTCAGCAGGTTGTCGGTCAGTTCCTGGCCGGTGCAGCTGGGCACGGCCGGGATGTCGTAGATCGGCTTGTCCGGGTACAGTTCCACACACTGGCCGCCGACGGCGTTCAGCGAGTCGATCACATGGGCCTTGATCTCGAGCAGGCCGAGTTCGAAGACCTGGAACAGGCCAACGGGACCGGCGCCGACGATGACGGCATCGGTTTCAATCGGGGTTTTGACAGAGGTATTCATTCGGTTCAGCGGTTCAGCGGGTAAGTGGGTGTCGCCGGTCGGGCGCAATGCGCCGGTTTGCGCGGCCGCGGCGGGGTTTCAGTCGATGCTTTTTACGATACTGCGGCAGCGCCCCGGCCGTCCGTCCAGCCGCCTTTCAAGCGGCGACCCCGGCAGGCGCCGGGGTCAGGTGTCCTGCGATGGCGGCGCGCCGCGCCCGTCGGTCAGTGCTGCAGGTATTGCAGCTTGTCCTTGACGTCCTTCCATTCCTCGGCTTCGGTCAGCGCTTCCTTCGACTTGGTGATCGAAGGCCATTTGCGCGCCAGCTCGACGTTCAGCTTGATGAATTTCTGCTGATCCGCCGGTACGTCTTCCTCGGCATAGATCGCATTCACCGGGCACTCGGCCACGCACACCGCGCAGTCGATGCACTCGTCCGGGTCGATCGCGAGGAAGTTCGGGCCTTCGCGGAAGCAGTCCACCGGGCAGACATCGACGCAATCCGTATAACGGCAGCGGATGCAGGATTCGGTAACAACGTGAGTCATGAGGCCAGTCCTATCTGTTCTTGAAACGAGGGTGTTCGCAAAGCCTTGTATTTTAAGGCAAAGAATGCCTGCCAACAAACCCGCCTTAGATGATTTTTGAATATGCTAATACGCCGCCCGCCCCGGAAGGCAGGCGTTTGCCCCGTGCCGGTCTTGAATTATTTGCACTGCCGGCCTGAAATCAAATCACCAGGCCACCATGGCATAAAGGGCAACCGGCCCTGCCAGCTGCGCTAGAATCTGCGCACCGAATTCCGAGGAGACCATGGATACTTCCGCCGCCCGCGCCGCGATTTTCAGCCGCATTCGTCAAGCCCAGAACCGTCCGGAACAGCCGACTCAGGCCGAGCTCGACCAGGTCAGGCAATACCTCGACCAGCACGCCCCCGGCCCGCGCCCGGACCTTGGCGCCGACCTGGTTGCCCGTTTCCGCCAGCAGGCCGAGCGTACGTCGCAGACGCTGGACCGGGTCGAGTCGCTGGATGAGGTGCCCGCCGCTGTCGCGCGCTACCTGTCCGGCCTGAACCTGACGAAGCAGGCGATCGCATGGCGTACGCTGGACGGACTGCCGTGGCAGGAGGCCGGCATCGCGGTCGAATTCCGCAAGCCCGTCAACGAAGATCTGGTCGGCGTCACCGGCTGCTTCTGCGCGGTGGCCGAGACCGGCACGCTGATGCTGCTGTCGGGTCCGGATACGTTTTCGTCGGCCGCGCTGCTGCCGGAGACCCATGTGGCCATCGTTCCGGAGTCGCGCATCGTCGGCTCGATCGAGGATGCGTTCGCACTGGCGAAAAAGGAGCGCGGCGAACTGCCGCGCGCGACCAACTTCATTTCCGGCCCGTCCCGTACCGGCGATATCGAGCAGACCATCGTGCTCGGCGCGCACGGCCCTTACCGCGTGCATGTGATCCTGGTCGCCGGAGCCTGAGCCAATGAAGCCGAAGATCCTCGTCTCCCGCGCCACCTTCCCGGAGGCCGTCGAACTGCTGCAGCAGCACTTTGACGTCGAATACAACCAGCAGGACGAGGTCTGGGGCCCTGACGAGCTCAGGCGCCGCCTGCAGGGCAAGGCCGGCGTGCTGTCCAATCCGGCCGATCGCTTCTCGGCCGATGTCTTCGCCGCGGTGCCGGGCCTGAAGGCGGTCTGCAACATCGCCGTCGGCTACAACAACATCGACGTGCCGGCCGCGACTGCCGCCGGCGTGATGGTCACCAACACGCCCGATGTGCTCAACGAGACCACCGCCGACTTCGGCTGGGCGCTGATGATGGCCGCTGCGCGCCGCATTACCGAAGGCGAGCGCTACATCCGTGCCGGCCAGTGGGACAAATGGCGCTTCGACAGCTTCCTCGGCGCCGACGTGCACAGCGCGACGCTGGGCGTGATCGGCATGGGCCGCATCGGCCAGGCGATCGCGCGCCGCTCGATGGGCTTCAACATGAAGGTTATTTACAACAACCGCTCGAGGTTGTCGCCCGAACTGGAAAAGAACGCCAACAACGCGCAGTATGTGGAGCGTGACGAACTGCTGCGCACCGCCGACCATGTCGTGCTGGTGCTGCCGTATTCGGCTGAAACGCACCACACGATCGGCGCGCGCGAACTGTCGCTGATGAAGCCGACCGCGACGCTGACCAACATTGCGCGCGGCGGCATCGTTGACGACGCCGCGCTGATCGATGCGCTGAAGCAGGGCACGATCGCTGCCGCCGGCCTCGACGTGTTCGAGAACGAACCGGCGCTCAATCCTGGTTTTCTCGCGCTCGACAACGTCGCGCTGACGCCGCACATCGGCAGCGGCTCGCGGCCGACGCGGGTGGCGATGGCCCTGTGCGCCGCTGACAACCTGATCGCCGCGCTGTCCGGTCGCCGTCCGCCGCACCTGCTGAATCCCGCGGTCATTGCCGCCTGAGGAGAGTCGCATGTCCGACATCACGCTGGTGGAAAAGCACACGCTGACGATGGCTCAGGCGCGCGAAGTGGCGCAGCAGGTTGCCGAGCAAATGAAAAAAGACTATGAGATCGGTTATGCGTGGGAAGGGGATGTGCTGAACTTCAAGCGCAGCGGCGTGTCCGGCACGCTGGCGCTGGCCGACGGCCAGGCGACGCTCGACATCACGCTCGGCTTCATGCTCAAGGGCTTCCGCAAGAAGATCGAGGAGCAGGTCGGCCGCAACATGCACAAGCTGTTCTCGGCCGACGCTACGCGGGAAGCCTGACGGGGCGCGTTGCCCCCGCGGCGGCCCGCGATGGACGGGCCGCCAGTCTGTACCGTCAGGATCAGACGCCGAGCAGCTCGACGTCGAAGATCAGGGTGGCGTTCGGCGGAATCACGCCGCCGGCGCCGCGCGCGCCGTAGCCGAGCGCCGACGGGATCACCAGCCGGCGTTTGCCGCCAACCTTCATGCCCTGCACGCCCTGGTCCCAGCCCTGGATCACATGGCCTGCGCCGAGCGGAAATTCAAAAGCCTCGTTGCGGTCGACGCTGGAGTCGAACTTCGCGCCCTGGCTGCCGTCCGGGTTCTGCAGCCAGCCGGTGTAATGCACGCTGACATAATTGCCGGCGCGCGCTTCTTCGCCGCTGCCGACGGTCAGGTCTTCGTATTGCAGGCCGGTCGCGGTCATGGTCATGGACATGGTGGTTCCTTGCTGATTGATGAGCCGGACATTCTAGCAGCCGGGCGTCGGCAAGCGCCTGAGCCGATGCGCCGATGCCGGCGGCGCGGACCTTCCCTATAATCCGGCAAACACTTCGATTCCCATGACATCACTGGCTACCTCCCTCTATCGCGCACTGATGGCGCAATTGCACCCGCGCATGTTGTTGCTCACCGTGCTGCCTTTCGTCATTGCCGTCGTGCTGTGGGGGACGGCGCTCTGGTTCGGGCTGCAGCCCCTGATCGACCACCTGCATGGTTGGTTCGCAGAGTACGACCTGTTCCGTTCGGCCGGCACCATGCTCGATTCGATTGGCCTGTCGGCGGTGCGCGCGTTGCTGGTGCCGCTGCTGGCGATGTGGCTGCTGCTGCCGTTCATGATCGTCACCGCGCTGGTGCTGGTCGGATCGATCGTGATGCCCGTGATCGCGCGCCATGTCGGGCAGCGCCACTATCCGCAGCTGCATCGGCGGCAGGGCGGTTCGCTGGCCGGCAGCCTGTGGGTGTCGCTGAGCTCGTTTGCCGGCTTCATCGTGTTCTGGCTGCTGACGCTGCCGCTGAACCTCGTGCCCTTGTTCGCGCTGTTTGTGCAACCGCTGCTGTGGGGCTGGCTTGCGCATCGCGTGATGAGCTATGACGCGCTGGCCGATTATGCGGACCGCGACGAACGGCGCGCCATCGTCCACCGCGAGCGCTGGCCGCTGCTGGCGATCGGCATTGTCACCGGCAGCCTGGGTGCGGCGCCGGGACTGCTGTGGCTGGGCGGCGTCGCGTCGGTGATTTTTTTCCCGCTGCTGGCGGCCGTGGCCATCTGGCTGTACCTGCTGGTCTTCGTTTTCAGCGGCCTGTGGTTCCAGTATTACTGCCTTGATGCGCTGGCGCGGCTGCGCAGCGTGCCGCTGTCGGCGCCCGGCGCTGCGCATACCGTTGACCTTCCCCCGAACAATCACTGAGAGAATCCATGGCATTCGGCATCATCATCATCGGCGACGAGATCCTGTCCGGCCGCCGCAGCGACAAGCACCTTGTGAAGATCATCGAACTGCTTGGCGAACGCGGGCTGTCGCTCGGCTGGGCTGAATACATTGGCGATGATCCGCAGCGGATCACGGCGACGCTGAAGCGTTCGCTCGACAGCGGCGACATCGTGTTTTCCTGCGGCGGCATCGGCGCGACGCCGGACGACCATACGCGGCAGTGCGCGGCGGCCGCGCTCGGCGTGCCGCTGGCGCTGCATCCGGAGGCGAAGGTGCTGATACAGCAGCGCATCGTCGAGATGGCCGACGGCGATCCGCTGAAGGCAGACCTCGAGTCGGCAGAAAACCAGCACCGGCTGAAAATGGGCGAATTCCCGGTCGGCGCCGAGATCGTGCCGAATTCCTACAACCGTATTCCGGGCTTCGCCGTACGCAGCGCGCAGGGCGGGGCGGTTTACTTCGTTCCGGGCTTTCCGGTGATGGCCGCGCCGATGATGGCATGGGCTCTGGACACGCATCACTCGCATCTGTTCCACTCGGTGCCGCACCTGGAAAAGGCCGTGATCGTCTACGACGGCATCGAGTCGACGCTGACGCCGCTGATGGAGGCGCTCGAGGCGGAGTTCGACGGTGTGAAGGTGTTCAGCCTGCCCAGCGTCGCTGCTGAAGGAAAGCGTCGCCAGATCGAGCTGGGCGTGAAGGGCGCGCCCGAACTGGTCGAGCGCGCTTACGTGAGGATGCTGGAAGGGCTGGATGCGCTGCGGCAGGAGTATGTGCCGGACTGAGCAGGCAAAGCGTACGCTTCTTGCGGCGCTGCCATCCGGCGCCATTGGCCTCGAATTATTTACTTCGCCGCCGTGCCTTCATCCAGCAGCCCCTGCCGGCGAATGAACGCAATCACCTCGTCCACGCCTTCGCCCTTGCGCAGGTTGGTGAACACGAAAGGCCGCTGGCCGCGCTGCTTCTTCGCATCGGCGGCCATGATGTCGAGGTTCGCGCCGACATGTGGCGCAAGGTCGGTCTTGTTGATGATCAGCAGATCCGAGCGGGTGATGCCCGGCCCGCCTTTGCGCGGAATCTTTTCGCCGCCGGCGACATCGATCACGTAAATCGTCAGGTCCGACAATTCAGGGCTGAAGGTGGCTGCGAGGTTGTCGCCGCCGGACTCGACCAGGATCAGGTCGAGGTCCGGGAAGTCGGCGCTCATGCGTGCGATCGCTTCGAGGTTGATCGACGCATCTTCGCGGATGGCCGTGTGCGGGCAGCCGCCGGTCTCGACGCCCATCAGGCGTTCGGCCGGCAGCGCATCGGCACGCAGCAGGATCTCCATGTCTTCCTTGGTGTAGATGTCGTTGGTGATCACCGCCATGTCGTAGTGATCGCGCATCTTCTTGCACAGCATTTCGCACAGCGCGGTCTTGCCGGAGCCGACGGGGCCGCCGATGCCGACGCGCAGGGGATTCGAGATAGTCATCGTTGTCTCTCAGGTATTCAATGGTTCGGATTCAGGAACGGTACAGGCGCGAGTACTGCACTTCATGCTGCATCGACAGCAGCGACAGCCCGGGCGACCAGTTGGACAATTCGTCGTCAGCCAGCGTGCGTGCGAGACCGGCGGCGCGCTCGATCTGCGGGCGCAGCGACAGCAGCAGTCGCTGGCCGGCGACCTGCCCGAGCGGCACCGACTTCACGCAGGCCAGCACCTGGTTCTCGGCCCACGAGAACAGCATGCCGAGCAGCGCCTCTTCGGCCGGCACATCGAGCGCGACCGCCGCGGCGGCCAGCGCGGTGGGGAATGGGATGTCAGGCTGGGCCGCCAGCAGCGCCAGCACTTCGTCTGCCTGCGGCGCCAGCTCGGGCAGCAGCTTGCCGAGCGAGTAGCCCATCTGCACGGTCTCTGCGCGGAACTCCGCGCTGTCGCGCGAGGCGAGGAAGTACGCTGTCCAGTGCGCCACGGCGTCGGCATCGCGGGCAGCGAAGGCCTGCAGCAGCCGCCAGCTGACCGGCGCCTCGAAGCGCGCGACGACTTCATCAAGCATGTCGGCGATCCATGCGCGCGCACTCGCCTCGTCGCGCACATGGCCGCGCTCCATTGCCGCTTCCAGCCCTTGCGAATAGCTGTACGCGCCGACCGGCAGCGACGGGCTGCACAACTGCAGCAGGTGCAGCAGCGTCGTGGTCGATGCCGTATTCACTGCGCGTCGCCGGGGCGATGGATCTTCTGCCGCAGCGGGATCGGCGCCAGCGGATGGTGCGCGTCGCCATGATGGTGATGGCCGCCGCCGTAGGCGCCGGATTCGGGCTCGAACGGCGCCTGTTCTTCGACGACGATGGCACCGAGGCCGCCCAGCATGTCCCTCAGCACCGGATCGTGGCGAATGCGCAGCCAGCCGTCGCCGACCTGTGCCTGCGTGTGGCGGTTGCCGAGGTGGAAGGCGCAGCGCAGCAGTGCTTGCGGCGACGTGCATTCGACACGGTATGTCGCTTCGGGCGCGGCCGATATTTTCACGACGCGGCCGTCGTCACCCTTCAGCAGGTCGCCGTC
>JACCDR010900156.1_pt1 | contig 22821 bp, 26 predicted proteins | sample 7446431 | NCBI WGS metagenome assembly JACCDR01 (sample SAMN15323443, study PRJNA562643) | freshwater metagenome | isolation source: river surface water | place: USA:Blue River Watershed | collected 2017-08-17 | reverse complement strand
GGCATGGCCTTGCATGCAGACGACATGGTGGTCATGCAAGCAGGGCGTGCGGTGCACCAAGGCGCGTGTGCGGATGCCGATACGCACCGCGCGGTCGAGGCCGTGTTTGATAAACGCATTGCCATTCATTCGCTGGATGGCCAATGGGTGGCTGTTCCCAAGCTCTGAGCCTCACACGAACATGGACATCGAACAACCTCCCGTCAGCTACGCGCGTGTCACGCCTCAAGCCGAGCGACGCGGCTTGCTCATCGTCAACACCGGCGACGGCAAAGGTAAAAGCACGGCGGCATTTGGCTTAGCTCTGCGCGCGCATGGCCGTGGCAAAGCGGTGAAGATTTACCAGTTCATGAAAGTGCCTACGGCTCGTTTTGGCGAACACCGCATGTTTGAACAACTCGGCATTTCGGTAGAAGGCTTGGGCGACGGTTTTAGCTGGAAAAGCAAAGACCTTGAACACTCGGCTCAGCTCGCGCGCGACGGCTGGCAAAAAGCCAAGGCCGCTATTTTGAGTGGCGAGTTTTTCTTGGTGGTGTTGGATGAAATTACCTACCCACTCATCTACGGTTGGTTGCCGTTAGACGATGTGTTGGCCACCTTGCGTGCGCGACCCACAGATGTGCATGTGTGCATGACAGGTCGACGTTGCCCGCCCGAGCTCATTGAGCTGGCCGATACCGTGACCGAGATGACCAAAATCAAACACGCCTTCAATGCAGGCATTCCCGCGCAACGCGGCATCGAAGATTAAAGGATTGCCATGACGGCCAAGTGTGTGATGGTGTTGGGCACCTCTAGCGGCGCTGGCAAAAGCTGGCTGACCACAGCGCTGTGCCGTTGGTATGCGCGTCAAGGTTTGAAGGTCGCGCCCTTCAAAGCACAAAACATGAGCAACAACGCGCGTGTGGTGGCCTCTCACAACGGCCTTGGCGAAGTAGGCTCTGCCCAATACTTTCAGGCACTCGCTGCCAAGGCCGAGCCCGATGTGCGCATGAACCCGTTGCTGCTCAAACCCGAAGCCGACACCCACAGCCAAGTGGTGTTGCTAGGAGAAGTGAACAACGAACTGACGAACACACCGTGGCGTGGCCGCAGCGAAAAAGTGTGGCCGCAAATTGCAGCATCCCTTGATGCGCTGCGCGCTGAAAACGATGTGGTGGTGATCGAGGGCGCGGGCTCGCCCGCCGAGATCAACCTCATGGCCAATGACATCGTCAACCTTCGCGTAGCCCGTCATGCCGATGCGCGTTGCCTGTTGGTCACCGACATTGACAAAGGTGGTGCGTTTGCCCACCTCTACGGCACATGGGCTTTGTTACCTGCCGAAGACCAAGCGCGCATCAGTGGTTTTGTGCTCAACAAGTTTCGAGGCGATGCATCGCTGCTCGCACCTGCGCCCGAGATGCTGCAAGAACGCACGGGCGTGCCCACAGTGGCGGTGTTGCCCATGTGGTGGCAGCATGGTTTGCCAGAAGAAGACGGTGTGTTTGATGACCGAAGCCGCGCCACTGGTGTGGTCAGCAAAACAGTGGCTGTCATCGCCTACCCACGCATCAGCAATCTCGACGAATTCCAACCGTTGAAGAATGTGCCCGGCGTGCGTCTGTTGTGGGCGCGTAGTCCCGCTGACTTGGTTGGTTTGCAAGCGCACGATTGGGTCATCTTGCCCGGCTCTAAACACACGAGCAGTGACTTGGCTTGGTTGCGCACGCAGGGTTTGGATGCTGCCATCGCCAAACACGCAGAGCAGGGTGGGGCAGTACTGGGTATTTGCGGTGGCTTGCAAATGTTGGGTGAGGCCTTGATTGACACCCATGGCATTGATGGCAACGCCGCGGGTTTAGGGCTACTGCCAGTCGTGACGCAATTTGCCGCTGACAAAACTGTGCTGCGCACAAGTGCCAAGTTCGGTGAACTGCGAGGCGCATGGTCAGCCTTATCGGGCGTGCAGGTGAGCGGTTATGAAATTCACCATGGCCAAACGCAGGCTCACGCTGCGATGGCTGCAGCAGGACAAGTGGCGCATGAGGTGATGCCAAGCTTGGCTTGGCAAAACGAGGCAGGTAACGTGATGGGCTCATACCTGCACGGCTTGTTTGAAGACCCCGCGGTGTTGCAAGCCTTGTTTGGTGCGCAAACACCCACGCTAGAAACGGTGTTTGAAGGCTTGGCTGATTATCTAGACCAACACATGAGCATCGATGTGCTGCGTGCATTGATTGCTTAGCTTTTTGCCTGTGTGGCGTAGTGTTGGCGTAAATGGTCAATCAGCGAGTGCGCATAGCTGGGCAATCCTGCTTGGTCACGTGTGAGGATGTAGCGCTCACGCACACTCCAAGGGTCTGTCAGTTCAACCAAGGCCAAATTCATAGTAGCTTGGTTACGCATGGCCGCTGATTCTGGAACGATGCCCACGCCTACACCTGCACCCACCATACGGCACATGGCGTCGAAGCTTGAAAGTTGGATGCGCAGTTTTTGTGGCTTTCCCAAACGCTCCGTCACTTGCCCTAAGAAAGTTTGCAATGTGCTGCTTGGGTGCATACCCACTGCATCCTCATCCAAAATTTCGGCAAACGCAATGCGTTTGCGTTTCGCAAATCGGTGTTGCCGTGATGTGGCAAGCACCAGTCTGTCGGTACTAAAGTGCAGGCTTTGCAAACCCAAGGTATCTACTTGGCCTGAAACAATGCCAATGTCGACGCGACCGTCTTGAACTGCTTTGGCAATTTCAGCATTCGGTTTTTCTTGAAGGTCAATGTTGATCTTTGGGTTGTCGGCTAGAAATTTCGGCAAGATTTCTGGCAAAAAATCAGTCACGGCCGTGGTGTTGGCGTATACCCTGAGGTGCCCACGTAAACCACCACCATATTCATGTAAATCTCCCCGCATTTGTTCCACTTGATGGAGCATCAAACGCGCGTGGTGTAGAAAGGCTTGTCCCGGTGGCGACAGACGTACGCCGCGAGCTTCTCGGTACAAAAGTGGTAGATCTGTTTGTGCTTCTAACGCTTTGATGCGCGCGCTGGCTGCTGCTAAAGATAAGTGGTGTTTGGCTGCTGCTTTGGTAAGGCTTCCCTCATCCGCTGTGAGCACAAAAAGACGCAGGTCATTGAGGTCGAAATGCATTCATCCATCTTAGTCTGAAAATCAAAGCCTTCGGAAAAACAGAAGGCTTGGTCCTGAAAATACCGATTGTCGATCGGTGTAAATGCCTCGAACATCGCGGTCATCAGAAATCAAAGGATGGACGAATGACAAAGCTATTCACCTCGACGACAAGACGTTTCATGCTCGCCGGTTTGGCTGCAAGTGCGCTGTGTGCCACATCGGTTTTGGCTCAGTCGGCTTATCCCAATCGTTCAATCTTGATGGTGGTGCCGCAAGCAGCGGGTGGCACCAATGACATCGTGGGTCGCATCGTCAGCCAAAAGTTGGGTGAGGTGCTTAACACCTCAGTGGCTGTGGAGAACCGCCCAGGCGCAGGTGGCAACATTGGCACACAGTACGCAGCCAAGTCAGCGAAAGATGGCTACACCTTGCTGATGACCATCAGCAGCAGTCAAGCCATTAACCCTGCGCTCTACAAGAACCCGGGTTTTGACCCTGTGAAAGATTTCAAGCCTGTCAGCTTGATTGGCTCAGTGCCCAACGTGTTGTTGGCACATCCAGACTTTCCTGCCAACAGCATCAAAGACTTGATTCAGATGGCCAAGGCCAAGCCCAACCATTACCAATACGCATCGGCTGGCAATGGCACCTTGAACCATTTGTTGGGTGAAATGCTCAACAGCATGGCGGGTATTGATTTGCAGCATGTGCCCTACAAAGGTGTGGCGCCTGCTTTGAATGATGTCTTGGGTGGTCAGTTGCCACTTGTGTTTGCCAGCTTGCCTGCGTCACTGTCGCACATCAAGGCGGGAAAGCTCAAGCCTCTGGCGGTGAGCAGCGCTAAGCGTTCGCCGGCATTGCCTGATGTGCCTGCCTTGGCAGAGTCAGTGCCAGGATATCGTGGCACTTTGTGGATCGGTTTATTTGCCCCCGCAGGTGTTCCGAATGACGTGCTGAGTAAATTGCAAAGCGGTATGACACAAGCCTTGGCAAGTAAGGACGTGCGTGACAAGCTGGAACTGCAAGGCGTTGAGTTGGCCGCACCCACAACGCCTGAGCAATTTTCTGCGCTACTGCAAGACGATATGGTTATGTGGGCACGCATTGTGAAATCTTCAGGGGCATCGATTGACTGATATGACACACACGATGGATGCCCAGACACTTGCACACTTGCAAACGTGGCAAGGTAAGAGCGAAGTGTTGGACGACTTGATCACACCCGCACCCTTGCGTGCGCTCAGTGCCACTTTGGATCGTGATGACCCTTTGCCCCAAGCGGGCACCGAGTTGCCGCCGCTGTGGCATTGGTTGTTCTTTTTGCCGCATCACCGTCAAAGCGAAATTGGCGCGGATGGCCATGCCAAGCGCGGTGGCTTCTTACCGCCCGTGCCATTGCCACGTCGCATGTGGGCGGGCGGACGTTTGCATTGGCATGCACCGCTGCATGTGGGCGATGTGGTTAAGCGTGTGTCTACCATTGAATCGGTCACACACAAAGCTGGCCGCAGCGGAGACTTGTTGTTTGTGTTGGTCAAGCACGAGGTGCACAACGCGCAAGGTCTGTGCTTGACCGAAGAGCACGACATTGTGTATCGCCCAGCCGCGCAGCCGAGTGACCCAGTGCCCCCGCCCGTGGCAGCACAACAACAAGCCTCTTGGCAACGAACTATCACACCTGACGATGTGCTGCTGTTTCGCTACTCAGCACTCACCTTCAATGGCCATCGCATTCACTACGACCGAAAGTACGTCACGGATGTTGAGGGCTATCCAGGCCTCATCGTGCATGGACCTTTGATTGCGACCTTGTTGGTGGACTTGGTGCGCCGCCATACCGACAGACCCATTCGCAGCTTTGAGTTCAAAGCCCTACGCCCTACTTTTGAGTGCTCCGATCAGCGCATGCTGCGTGTATCTGGTGAGCCAGACGCCAACGGCTCAAGCATTCAGCTTTGGGCGCAAGACCATGAGGGCTGGCTCACCATGCAAGCGACCGCTGAACTGGGCTGATGTATCTGACAAATTGAATAGAAATTTCCATGCTGAATCACCACGATCAATACCAAGACATTCGCGACGCAGTGCGCGACCTGTGCGCCCAGTTTCCAGACGAATACCACCGTAAAGTGGATGAACAACGCGGCTACCCCGAAGCCTTCGTTGACGCACTGACCAAGGCAGGTTGGATGGCCGCGCTCATTCCACAAGAGTTTGGTGGCTCAGGCCTGACCATGGCCGAGGCCTCGGTCATCATGGAAGAAATCAACCGTTCAGGTGGCAACTCTGGTGCCTGCCACGGCCAAATGTATGTGATGAACTCGATCGTGCGTGGCGGATCCCAGGCGCAGAAAGAAAAATTCTTACCCAAGATCGCTACGGGCGAATTGCGCATTCAGTCCATGGGCGTGACTGAGCCCACCACGGGCAGCGACACCACCAAGCTCAAAACCACTGCGGTGAAGAAAGATGGCCGTTGGGTCATCAACGGGCAGAAGGTCTGGATCTCGCGCATACAGCACAGCGATTTGATGATTTTGTTAGCACGCACCACGCCAGCTGATCAAGTGACCAAACGCTCCGAAGGCTTGTCTTGTTTTCTGATTGATCTGAAAACAGCGATTGGCAACGGTTTGACCGTGCGCCCAATTTTGAACATGGTGAACCACGAAACCAACGAGCTGTTTTTTGACAACCTCGAAATCCCTGAAGATGCGCTGCTGGGCGAAGAAGGTAAGGGCTTCAAGACGCTGCTTGATGGCCTGAACGCCGAGCGCACTTTGATTGCGGCCGAGTGCATTGGCGATGGTTACTGGTTCATCGACCGCGCGCGCAAATACGCCAACGAACGCGTGGTGTTTGGTCGACCGATTGGTCAGAACCAAGGCGTACAGTTTCCGATTGCAGATGCCTTCATTGAACTCGAAGCGGCTAACCTGATGCGTTGGAAAGCCTGCGAAAAAATCGATGCGCATCAAAACGCGGGTGCCGAAGCAAATATGGCCAAGTACCTCGCGGCCAAGGCTAGTTGGGAAGCCGCCAACGTTTGCCTGCAAACGCACGGCGGATTTGGTTTTGCTTGTGAGTACGACATTGAGCGCAAGTTTCGCGAAACGCGCTTGTATCAGGTGGCGCCGATTTCTACCAACATGATCTTCAGCTACGTGGCCGAGCACATTCTCGGTTTGCCACGTTCATTCTGAGAGCGTTGCTATGACCACAACAAAAGTTCGACCTCTCGACCACATCACCGTGGTGTCTTTAGAGCATGCCATTGCGGCCCCGTTTTGCACACGCCAGTTGGCAGACTTGGGGGCGCGCGTGATCAAAGTAGAACGTCCCGGTTCAGGAGACTTTGCGCGTGCTTATGACCAACGTGCAAGAGGGGAGTCGTCTCACTTCGTGTGGGTCAATCGCTCCAAAGAAAGTTTGGCCCTTGATTTGAAAGACCCGCAAGATTTGGCTGTGCTCAAACAGCTGCTTGCCAAGGCGGATGTGCTGGTGCAAAACCTCGCACCCGGTGCGACCGCTCGCATAGGGTTGGATGCAGCCACCTTGCGCGCTGAGCACCCACGCCTCATCGTGTGTGACATTTCGGGCTACGGCAACGACGGCCCCTACCGCGACAAAAAAGCCTACGACTTGTTGATTCAAAGCGAAGCTGGTTTTTTAAGCATCACCGGCACGTCCGATCACCCTAGCAAAAGCGGTAACTCAATTGCTGACATTGCTGCAGGCATGTACGCCTATACCAACATCTTGTCGGCCTTGATTCAACGCGAAAAAACAGGCGAGGGCTCGCACATTGATGTGTCCATGCTCGAAGCCTTGGGCGAGTGGATGGGTTTTCCTATGTACTACGCGATGGACGGTGCATCGCCCCCGCCACGCAATGCGGCGGCACACGCCACCATTTATCCCTATGGTCCCTTTGCCGCAGGTGATGGTGGCACGGTGATGTTGGGGCTACAAAACGAACGCGAATGGGTGAAGTTTTGCGAAGGTGTGCTCCTCACGCCCACGTTGGCGCAAGACGCACGCTTTGCTAGCAATGCCAAACGCAACGAAAACCGCCAAGCCTTGCAAGCACTGATCTTGGAAGCGTTTGCCAAGCTCACCACACCTGAGGTGATCGAGCGTTTGGAAGATGCTTCTATTGCCAATGCACGCATGAACACCATGGCCGATGTGTGGGCACACCCGCAGCTCAAAGCACGCCAGCGTTGGGTGACGGTGGGTTCACCTGCGGGTGAGTTGCCCGCGCTATTGCCACCGGGCCAACAAAGTGCGTTTGATTACCGCATGGATGCCATTCCGAGCGTGGGGCAACACACCGAAGCTATCTTCAAAGAATTGGGAGTTGCACGATGAGTACCGCATTGACTGGCAGCGCCGCACTGGCTGCATTTGCTGCGAATTTGCAAGCCAAAGATATTCCGGCCGGTGTGCTGCGCAAAACCGAAGATCTCTTGGTTGATTGGTTTGGCTCAGCTGTGGCAGGCAAGGGCGCTCGTGCCGTAGAAACGTTGACACAGTTTGTGATGGACATGGGGCCATCGCAGGGGCCTTCTGAGATTTTGTTCAACCGTCGTAGCTCGTCGCCCTATATGGCGGCGATGGCGAATGCTGCTGCATCGCATGTGGTGGAACAAGACGATGTGCACAATGGCTCGGTGTTTCACCCCGCTACTGTGGTGTTCTCACCGGCCTTGGCCGTGGCGCAATCCATCGGCGCGAGTGGCGAAGAGTTCTTGGTGGCTTGCGTGGCAGGCTACGAAGTGGGCATTCGTGTGGGTGAGTTTTTGGGCCGCTCACACTACCGAATTTTTCACACCACCGGAACGGCTGGCAGCGTGGCTGCAGCAGCCACCGTGGGGCGTTTGCTCAAACTCACGCCTGAACAAATGAACCACGCCTTTGGTTCTGCAGGGACGCAAGCTGCAGGTCTGTGGGAATTTCTGCGTGATGCCGCAGACTCTAAACAGCTGCACACCGCACACGCTGCGGGCACAGGTTTGATGTCGGCCTACTTGGCCCAACAAGGTTTCACAGGGGCTAAGTGCATTTTGGAAGGTGCACAGGGTATGGCGTCTGGCATGTCTAGCGATGCGGATGTGCGCAAGCTCACTGCGGGTTTGGGTCAACGTTGGGCCACGGTGGAAACTTCATTCAAGTACCACGCTTCGTGTCGTCACACCCACCCCGCAGCAGATGCCTTGTTGCAAGTGGTCAAAGCACACCAACTGAAGCTTAGCGACATCGCGAAGGTCGTCACCCATGTACACCAAGGCGCGATTGATGTGTTGGGCCCCGTGGTGGACCCAAGCACCGTGCATCAAAGCAAGTTCAGCATGGGCACCGTGTTGGCCTTGGTGGCGCAATACGAACATGCAGGCTTGGCTGAGTTCGATGCCCACTTCAGAGATGCCGCCATCATGACCCTGCGCGACAAGGTGGAGATGGTGCTCGACGAAGAGGTCGATACCGCATATCCCCAACGCTGGATTGGCAAAGTCACCGTCACCACCACCGATGGCCGTGTGTTGCATGGCCGAGTGGATGAGCCCAAAGGTGACCCCGGCAACACCTTGTCGCGTGAAGAGATTGAAAGCAAAGCGATTCGCTTGGCCACCTACAGCCAATCGGCTACCGAAGCCGAGATGCGTGCGGTGATGGCTCAACTGTGGAAGATCGAAAAAGCTGCACGTGTGGAGGCTTGGTTGGCATGACGCACCCCTTGTCTTTTGCACAAGCATTTTTGTTTGTGCCGGCCAACCGGCCCGACCGCTTCGCAAAGTCGCTGGCCACCCGCGCTCATGCAGTGATTGTCGATTTAGAGGATGCCGTTCCTTTGTCTGAAAAAGATGTGGCGCGTGATGCCATTCGCCGTGATTTGACACCATGGTTGCTGCAATACCCCGAGCGCATTGTGGTGCGTGTGAATGCTTGCGGCACTCCTTTTTTAGAAGATGACTTGCACTTGATGGATGAGCTGGGTATTCGGCACATCATGCTGCCCAAAGCGGAGTCTCCAGCGCAGCTGTCGTCTGTGGCTGATGCGCTGTCGTTCACCCCTTTGTTGATTCCGATGATTGAAAGCGCGCGGGGCGTGGACCAAGTCAAGGCGATTGCTGCCCACCGAAACACCATGCGCTTGTCTTTGGGAAACATTGATTTGCAGTTTAGTTTTGGCATGCAGTGCGGTCCCGATGAGTTAGAGCTGCTGCCGATACGACATCAAGTTTTGCTGGCTAGCCGCTTGGCTGAAATTGCCGCCCCGATAGATGGTGTGACTGTGCAAATTGACTCGCAAGACCAGTTGCAAGCCGACATCTTGCGTAGCAAACGGTTGGGTTTTCAAGCCAAGCTGTGTATTCATCCCACGCAGTTGGATGCCGTGATTCATGGCTTTCAGCCATCAGCGCAAGAGATCGCGCATGCCCAAGCTGTGGTGGCTGCTGAGCAAGCAGCTAATGGCGGCGTAGTGCAGCTCAATGGAAAAATGGTCGATCGCCCTGTGGTGATGTTGGCAAAGTCAGTTCTTCAACAAGTGGGTTTGAATCAACGCGTGCCATGAAGTCATGTGCTTGACTTAGGTGGCACGCGCGCGACAGTTGGTTTGCCGTTGTTCGGTGATATTTGATGGTGTTTGATTGATAAAAACAGGAGACAAAGATGAAACGATTAGCTCAAATTTTGGTGTTGACCACCGCAGTGGCTGCTGGCTGGGCGCAAGCCCAGCCAAGTAAATACCCAGAAAAATCTATTAGCTTGGTGGTGCCGTTTGCTGCAGGCGGCCCCACAGACGTGGTGGCTCGCATGATGGCCATTCCAATGGGGGCGTCTTTGGGGCAACCCGTGGTGGTTGAGAACGTCAACGGTGCAGGCGGCACCATTGGTGCGACCAAGGTGGCGCGCGCAGCTCCCAATGGCTACACCATCTTCTTGCACCACATGGGTATGTCCACAGCACCTGCTTTGTATAACAAGCTCAACTTTGATCCTTTGACCGATTTTGAATACATCGGTCAAGTGCTGGATGTGCCCATGACGTTGATTGCGCGCAAAGACATTCCTGCCAATAACTTGCAAGAACTCATTGCGTATATCAAAGCGAATGAAAGCAAAGTGTCGATGGCCGATGCTGGCTTGGGTGCTGTCTCTAACTTGTGTGGCTTGATGTTCAAAAGCGCCATCGGCGTGAATATCAACACCATTCCGTATAAGGGAACAGGCCCGGCCATGAATGATTTGTTAGGCGGCCAAATTGATATTTTGTGCGACCAAACCACACAGACAGTTCCCATGATCAAAGATGGCCGTGTCAAAGTGTTTGGTGTGACCACCCTGAAGCGCTTGGCTGCATTACCCAACGTTCCAACATTGGATGAGCAAGGCTTGAAAGGTTTTGAAGTCAAGGTCTGGCATGGTATGTACGCTCCCAAAGGTACGCCTGCACCTGTGTTGAAAAAGATCAATACAGCCATGCGTTTTGCAATGGCAGATCCCACGATCAAACAACGCTTGGCTGATTTGAGTTCTGACATCCCAACATCAGACAAGATGACCGCAGATGGTTTGAAAGAACATCTGAAGTTAGAAATCAACAAGTGGGGGCCTGTGATCCGCAAAGCAGGCGTGTCCGCAGACTGACGCATTCCGTCAATACGAAGGCCACCTGAGGGGGGCCTTTTTATTTGGTCCGTATCAAGGCTTCAACGTTTTTGGCTTGAAGCTACAAAACTCAGACACCCCACACTGCCAGCACAGCGGTTTGCGCGCTTGGCACACATAGCGGCCATGCAGAATCAGCCAATGGTGTGCGTCCACCAAGTACTGTGCGGGGATGCGCTTCATCAGCTGCTTCTCCACCGCCAGTGGTGTTTTGCCCGGAGCCAAGCCCGTGCGGTTGCCCACGCGAAAGATGTGCGTATCCACCGCCATGGTGGGCTCGCCAAAGGCCACGTTCAGCACCACGTTGGCTGTTTTTCGGCCTACACCTGGCAGGGCTTCTAATGCCTCGCGTGTACGCGGCACTAAGCCTTGATGTTGCTCCACCAAGATGCGGCATGTTTGCATCAGGTGTTTGGCCTTGCTGTGATACAGGCCAATCGTCTTGATGTAACCCTCAAGGCCTTCAAGGCCAAGGTCTAAAATTTGTTGCGGCGTGTTGGCCACTGGGAACAACTGGCGCGTTGCCTTGTTCACACCCACATCCGTGGCTTGGGCACTCAGCAGCACAGCAGCTAACAACTCGAACACGCTGGTATATTCCAACTCGGTATTGGGCTGCGGATTGGCTGCTTTCAGCGTCGCGAAAAAAGGCTCAATGTGCTGTGTTTTCATATGACCATTATTCCCCACGCTATGCCCTCAACTATGAAGTTTGCTGACCGCCTCAACAACGTTGAAACCTCCGCCATTCGTGAACTGTTCAAACTACTGGGCAAGCCCGGCATCATCAGCTTTGCTGGAGGCTTTCCAGACAGTGCCATGTTTGACGTGCAAGGCATTCGCGAAGCTAGCGAAGCCGCATTGACCCAAGAACCAGGTGCTGCGCTGCAATACGGTGCAACAGAGGGCTATCAACCCTTGCGCGAACAACTCGCTGCGTTCATGGCCAGCAAAGGCGTGAAGGGCTTAGATGCCAACGGTCTCATCGTCACCACTGGTAGCCAACAAGCGTTGGACTTGATTGCTAAGACTTTGCTTAACCCAGGCGATGTGGCCTTGGTCGAAGGCCCCACATTTTTGGCCACCATCCAATGCTTCCGTTTGTACGGCCCGCAAGTGGTGGGCGTGCCCATCGACGCGCACGGCGTGCAAGTGGACAAGCTCGAAGAGATGATGGTGCAACACAAGCCCAAGCTCGTGTACCTCATTCCTACGTTTGGTAACCCAAGTGGCGCAACATTGAGCCTTGAACGCCGCTTGCGCGTGCTCGAACTCGCTGTGAAATACAAAACCGTGGTGGTCGAAGATGACCCCTATGGTGACCTGTACTTTGGCGACGCGCCACCACCATCCTTGCTCGCTTTGAGCGATCAAGTGCCGGGCAGCCGTGAGTGGTTGATTCACTGCGGCTCACTCAGCAAAGTGTTGTCGCCTGGCCTGCGCGTGGGCTGGATGATTGCCCCACCCGAGTTGTTGGCCCGCGCCACCATGTGCAAGCAGTTCAGCGATGCACACACCTCCACGTTTGCGCAAGCCACTGCCGCGCACTACCTCAAAGCAGGCCGCATGCCCGCTACCTTGGCGCATGTGCGCAGTGTGTACGCCGAGCGTGCTCAAGCCATGGGCGAGGCATTGAAGCGTGAATTGGGCGATGCCTTGACCTTTACGCAACCACAAGGCGGCTTGTTCTTCTGGGTCAACCTGACAGGTGCAGGCGGCAAGTTGAAAGACGGTGCTGAGTTGGCCAAGCGCGCCATTGAAAAAGGCGTGGCCTTTGTACCGGGCGCGCCGTTCTTTGCGAGCCACCCAGACACGACTGCGATTCGTTTGAGCTTTGCTACGGCGGACGTGGAGAAGATCAAAGAAGGCATTGCCCGTTTGGCGCAGGCGCTGTGATGCGACTCAATTGATAAGAGGTCACGCCATGAAAATTGCGGTTGATACTCTAAGCATCTGGAAGTCCGCGTATGAACGATGAACGCATTTTTCATACGCAGAGAACGTTGCCGTTCTCACCGCGGCTTGTTTATCAAGCCTTTGCATCGCCAGATTTATTGGCTGCTTGGTGGGGACCTGAAGGCTTTGCCAATGAGTTTGAAATTTTTGAATTTCAGGTGGGTGGTCGCTGGAACTTTGTCATGGTGGGGCCAGACGGTACGCGCTATCAAAATCAAAATATTTTTACAGAGCTTGAGTCTGCATCGCGCGTGGTAATTCGACATGACTGTGAGCCATTTTTTACGCTCACGGTGGTGTTGAAGCAAGTTGCAGAAGGCACCCATCTCGTGTGGAGTCAAGTTTTAGATAACGTAGAAATGGCACGTGCGGTCAGGGAGCGTGTGGGGCCTGCGAACGAGCAAAACTTGGATCGACTCACCCGAGTGCTTGAGAGTTATTTCAAAAATTAATCGATTGGTCTCAGACTCAATCAATGAAAAAGGCTGCTCACAGAGCAGCCTTTTTCATTTGGGATGTGGTTGATTAACCTGTGATAGCCTGATAAGCCGAAGCATCCATCAACCCATCTAGCTCGGCAGGGTTACTGAGTTTGACCTTGTAAAACCAACCCGCACCCTCGGGGTCGCTATTGGCCAGCGAAGGATCAGCGCGCAAGGCTTCGTTGTGTTCGAGGATTTCCACACTCGCTGGCATGTGCACGTCGGCGGCGGCTTTGACCGACTCGACCACACCGGCTACGGTGCCTTGTGCAAAGCTTTTGCCAACTTCTGCGAAGTCAACAAACACGATGTCACCCAACGTGTCTTGCGCGTGTTGGGTGATGCCCACCAAAGCGGTGTCGCCTTCGATGCGTACCCAAGTGTGTTCTGCGTGATATTTGTTCATAGTGTTTACATGCCGCTGTAGTTGGGGCCGCCACCGCCTTCAGGCGTGACCCACACGATGTTTTGTGTGGGGTCTTTGATGTCGCAAGTTTTGCAGTGCACGCAGTTTTGCGCGTTGATTTGCAAGCGGTCGGTGTTGTCGTCGTTCTTCACGTACTCATACACACCGGCAGGGCAATAGCGGCTCTCTGGGCCTGCGTAGGTGGCGAGGTTGATGTTGACGGGCACTGACGCGTCTTTGAGTGTCAAGTGCGCGGGTTGGTTTTCTTCGTGGTTGGTGTTGCTGATGAACACGCTGCTCAAGCGGTCAAACGTGAGTTTGCCGTCTGGCTTGGGGTAGTTGATTTGAGCGTGCTGTGCAGCAGGCTCCAAGTTCACATGATCTGGCTTGTTGCCATGCAGCGTCCAAGGCGGCGTGTCGATGCCGAGCTTGGGTAGCAGCCATTGCTCGATGCCGGTCATCACCGTGCCGACCAACATGCCTTTTTTGAACCACAGTTTGAAGTTGCGGTACTGGTTGAGTTCTTTGCTCAGCCAGCTCTTTTCAAACGCAGCAGGGTAGGCGCTCAGCTCGTCGTTGGCGCGGCCGGCAGATACGGCCTCGAAAGCTGCATCAGCAGCCAACATGCCGCTCTTGATGGCGGCATGGCTGCCTTTGATACGGGCGGCGTTCAAGTAGCCTGCGTCGCAACCAATCAGTGCGCCGCCTGGGAACACAGTCTTGGGCAAAGCTTGAGGCGTGCCGTTGTTGATGGCACGTGCGCCGTAGCCGATGCGCTTGGCACCTTCGAGATGGGCTGCAATGGCTGGGTGTGTTTTCCAGCGTTGCATTTCTTCAAAGGGGCTGAGCCAAGGGTTTTTGTAGTCGAGGCCGAGCACAAAACCGAGGGTGACTTTGTTGTCTTCGAGGTGGTACAAAAAGCCGCCGCCAAAGGCGTCGTCTTGCATGGGCCAGCCAGAGGTGTGCACCACCAAGCCTGGCTTGGCTTTGGAGGGATCAACTTCCCACAACTCTTTGATGCCGATGGCATAGCTTTGTGGGTCGCGACCTTCGGCCAAGTTGTATTTGGCAATGACTTGCTTTCCCAAATGGCCACGTGCGCCTTCGGCGAAGATGGTGTACTTGGCGTGCAGCTCCATGCCGAGTTGGAAGTTCTCTGTTGGCTCGCCGTCTTTGCCCACGCCGAGGTTGCCAGTGGCCACGCCTTTGACAGCACCATGCTCGTCATACAAAACTTCTGCAGCTGTGAAGCCAGGGAAGATTTCTACGCCAATAGATTCCGCATGTGCCGCCATCCACTTCACCACGTTGCTGAGTGACACCACGTAGCAGCCGTCGTTGTGGAAGTTGCGGGGCAGTAGCCAATCGGGTGTGCGGTTAGCACCTGATTCGCTGAGGAACAACACATCGTCGCTCGTGACTTCTTGATTGATGGGGCAGCCGAGTTCTTTCCAGTTGGGGATGAGCTCGGTCATGGCCTTGGGGTCCATCACCGCGCCCGACAAAATGTGCGCGCCAGGCTCTGAGCCTTTTTCCAGCACCACCACAGACACATCATTGCCTTTTTCTGCGGCGAGCTGTTTGATACGGATGGCGGTAGCCAAACCACCGGGGCCGCCACCAATCACGACCACGTCGTATTCCATGGCTTCGCGTGGGCCGAACTGGGCGAGGATTTCTTCTTGTGTCATTTGTTTTGTCTCAGTCTGTTGTCAGAGGTGAGACAGATTTTAGGGCCTGTCATAGACGCACTTGTCATAATGAAATAACTCAACAATCTGGAGGTCTACATGGCGTACAGCATGGATTTGTCGGGCCGCGTGGCTTTGGTCACCGGTGCATCAAGCGGTTTAGGGGCGCAATTTGCCAAGACCCTGTCCCGTGCAGGGGCCGCCGTGGTGCTGGCCAGCCGCCGCATGGAAAAGCTCAAGGAGTTACGTGCTGAGATTCAAGCGGAAGGCGGCGACGCCCATGTGGTGAGCTTGGATGTGACCACCTTAGGCAGCATCAAGTCAGCCGTGGCCCATGCAGAGACCGAAGTGGGCAGCATCGACATCTTGGTCAACAACTCGGGCGTGAGCACTACCCAGCGCGTGCAAGACGTGACCGAAGAAGACTTTGACTTCACCTTCAATACCAACGTGAAGGGCTCGTTCTTCGTGGCGCAAGAAGTGGGCAAGCGCATGCTGGCCCGCGCCAAGGACGCTGCACCCGGCACCTACACGGGCGGACGCATCATCAACATTGCTTCAGTGGCAGGCCTGCGCGTGCTGCCGCAAATTGGGCCGTATTGCATGAGCAAAGCCGCCGTCATTCAAATGACCAAGGTGCTCGCCATGGAGTGGGGGCGCTTTGGCATCAACGTCAACGCCATTTGCCCTGGCTACATCGACACTGAAATCAACCACCACCACTGGCAGACTGAACAAGGTCAAAAGCTGGTGAACATGTTGCCGCGCAAGCGTGTGGGCCAGCCGCAAGATTTAGATGCTTTGCTGGTGCTGCTGGCGAGTGCCGAGAGTTCGTTCATCAACGGAGCCATCATTTCGGCTGATGACGGGTTTGCCGTATGAGATACGAAATTCCAGAAAACAAAAAGCTGGTGTACGAATGCACCATCCCCATGCGCTGGGGTGACATGGACGCGATGGGCCACATCAACAACACGATTTACTTTCGGTATCTCGAAATTGCGCGTGTCGATTGGCTGCACCAGTTCGACGCCGCGCCCGGCCCCGAGGGCGAAGGCCCTGTGATCGTGAATGCGTTTTGCAACTTTTACAAACAGCTCGAATATCCGGGCGATGTGTTGGTGAAGATGTATGCGAGCGACCCTGGCCGCACCACATTCGAGACATGGGCCACGATGGAGCAAGCCGCCAACCCAGGCGTGATTTACGCCGCTGGCGGGGCCACCACCATTTGGGTGGACTTTCCTAAGAAAAAGGCGGTGGACTTGCCCGCTTGGCTGCGTGAAATCGTCACGCCTTAAAGGCGTTGAGGGGCCGTGGCTGTATCAAGCTGGGTGAGCCACAGCAGTGCCGCATGTCGGTCTGTGCCACACATCTCAGCTGCCGGTTGCAGCCCGCCACAAAACGAAGGCCGCTCAGGTTGGCCAAACACCGCGCAGCGCATGTCGGGCAGCAATTGCACGCAGGGCACCCCCGCAGGTTTGCCATGTGGCATACCGGGCAGAGGGCTGGTGATGGAGGGCGCGATGCAACACGCGCCACATTCGCTGCGACATTTCATGCCAGCGATTATCCTTGGCGCAAATTCAAATTGACGGAGTTCACATGACAGACAAACACGCACACCCCACCGATGCCGCTTTTCAAAACGGTTTGGCCAAACGCACCCAAGTGATGGGCCAGCCTTTTGTAGACAAAGCCTTTGATGGTGCAACCGACTTCACCTTGCCCATGCAACACCATATCACTCGTGCAGCGTGGGGTGACACGTGGCAGCGCGATGGCTTGGATTTGAAAACTCGAAGTCTGATCACCGTGGCCATGCTCACTGCGTTGGGCAAAACACATGAGCTCAAAGGCCATGTGCGCGGCGCGCTGAACAACGGGGCGACCAAAGAAGAGTTGCAAGAGGTGTTGTTGCATGCCGCCATCTATTGCGGTGTGCCCACGGCGGTGGAAGGCTTTAGGGCTGCAGCTGAAGTGGTGGATGCGCCTAAAGCTTAAAGGCACATCACGGTGGGTAGGCTAAGTGTTTGCTTAGCCCACGACCAATTTATGCACCAAGTCTGCGGTGGTGGATGCTTTGTATTTGCGCATCAGCTTGGAACGGTAAATTTCCACCGTGCGGTGGCTGATGCCCAGCGCTCGGCCAATTTCTTTGGAGGTCATGCCCTCCATCAAAAAAGCCGCTACCTCACGCTCACGCGCGGTCAGCTCTGCGCGCACAGGGCGTGTGGCACTGAGGTCTTCAAAGCTCCAAATGCCTGCTTCGTGGGGGGAGTCTAGGTTTAAGGCGCGGCCTGTCACATGGCACCAAAACGGCTCGCCTTTGAGGCGGCCATCAATGCGCTTCATCACACGGTCGTCGGCGTAGAGGCCTTTGGCATTCAGGCTGAGTTTGATGCGTGCGCCCGTGCGCTCGTATTCGTCCGCGCTGGGGTAGAGCACTTGAAACGACTGGCCTATCAGCTGCTCGCGCGTGGTGCCAAACATCTCACACACGTGTTGGTTGCAGTCCACCATGGTGCGGTTGCGTGACAGCACCAGGCCGACGGGGGCGAGGTCAAAGGCTTGGCGGTAATCAATCATTGAGGGGAAGGCTTTAAGGGGTCAGTGCTTACGAAGAACTACGTAATTGGTTACGTAGTATCGTAATGCCATTCTGTTGTACTTTGACTGGAGCATCCCTTGAACAAAGTTTTTCCTTCTGCTGCTGAAGCGCTCAAAGACATCGTGGCCGACGGCCAACTGATGGCTGTGGGTGGTTTTGGCTTGTGTGGCATTCCTGAAGCCCTGATCGACGCCTTGCGCGACAGCGGTGTGAAGGACTTGACCGTCATCTCTAACAACGCTGGCGTGGACGGCTTTGGTTTGGGCAAGTTGCTCGAAACCCGTCAAATCAAAAAAATGATTTCCAGCTACGTGGGCGAGAACAAAGAGTTCGAACGCCAATACCTCTCTGGTGAGTTAGAGCTTGAGTTCACCCCCCAAGGCACGCTGGCTGAAAAGCTGCGCGCAGGCGGCGCTGGTATTCCGGCCTTCTTCACCAAAACAGGTGTGGGCACCTTGGTGGCCGAAGGCAAAGAGCTGCGCGACTTTGATGGCGAAACCTATGTGATGGAACGCTCACTCGTGCCAGAAATCTCGCTCATCAAAGCTGATGTGGCCGACCGTTCAGGCAACCTGCGCTTCAACATGACCGCACGCAACTTCAACCCCGCTGCGGCCACCGCTGGTCGTATTTGTGTGGTGGAAGTCGAGCGCATTGTGGCCACGGGCGAACTGGCCCCTGACGACATTCACTTGCCCGGCATTTACGTGCACCGCATCGTGCACAACCCCACGCCCGAGAAGCGCATTGAAAAGCGCACCACTCGCGATCGCAAAGTCTAATCAGGAGAATCACAAATGGCTTGGACTCAAGACGAAATGGCCGCACGCGCGGCAAGCGAACTGCAAGACGGTTTTTATGTGAACCTCGGCATCGGTATTCCTACGCTTGTAGCTAACCACGTGCCAGACCACGTGGAAGTGTGGCTGCAAAGTGAGAACGGCATGTTGGGCATTGGCCCGTTCCCTTACGAAGATGAAGTCGACGCTGACCTCATCAACGCTGGCAAGCAAACCGTCACCACCATCAAAGGCTCAGCGATTTTTGGCAGCGATCAATCATTTGCCATGATTCGTGGCGGCAAGATCAACCTCTCTATCCTTGGTGCGATGCAAGTGAGCGAGAAGGGCGACTTGGCCAACTGGATGATTCCCGGCAAGATGATCAAAGGCATGGGCGGTGCGATGGACTTGGTGGCGGGCGTCAAGCGCGTGATCATTTTGATGGAACACGTGGCCAAGAAGAAAGATGGCACGGAAGATTTGAAAATCTTGCCACACTGCACCTTGCCTTTGACGGGCGTGGGCGTGGTCGACCGCATCATCACCGACCTCGCTGTGATGGACGTGGTGCCTGAAGGCCTCAAAGTGGTTGAACTGGCACCTGGCGTGACCCGAGAGTTCCTGCAAAGCAAAACCGGCGTGACTTTGCTGTAAGCCTCGCGTTAAACTTGAGCCATTCACAACAAGAGGAAACACTATGAAAATTTTGGTTGCTGTCGACGGTTCTAAATCTTCATTGAACGCGGTCAAGTACGCCGTCAAGTTGGCTTCCAACTTTCGTACGCAAGATCGCATCACCTTGATCAATGTGCATGACGACCAAGGTTTGCGTCACGCGCAGCAGTTCGTGGGCAAAGAAGGCGTTGCAGATTACCTGCGCGAGCTTAGCGACAAAGAACTCAAAGCAGCGTTGGCTGTGTTGGTGAAAGCTGGCGTTAAACACGACAGCATCATTCAAACAGGCCATGTGGCGGCAGTTATTTCAGCCGCTGCAGACAAGAAGTTTGACTTGGTGGTGATGGGCTCCAAAGGCCGCAGCGGCTTGGTAGACATGCTGGTGGGCTCTGTGGCGCAACGCGTCTTGGCCACTTGCAAAAAGCCAGTGCTGTTGGTGAAGTAATCGCCTTTTAGATGCCTCAGGCATCTAACGAAAAAGCCCGCGAGCGAGAGCTAGCGGGCTTTTTTTATTTGGAGCGGGTGATGGGAATCGAACCCACGTTATTTGCTTGGGAAGCAAGAGTCCTACCATTGAACGACACCCGCGAATAGGCTTGTATTGTAGGTAGTCCAGAAATGAAAACAGCATCCATGCAGGATGCTGTTTTCTTTGAGCGCAGCAAAGTTTTAAGCTTGAGCCAACGCCTGTTGCATGACTTTGCCAACTTGGTTGAAATACTCGTGTGCCATTTGTGTGGGCACCAAATATTTGGTGCGGCGGTTTTTGCCTTCAAACACAGTGTCGATCATGCCGAGTTCGCGTAGCTGGTCGAGCTTGCGGTGAATCGTGGCAGGTGAGGCGATGCTGCTCAAAGCCATGGCATCGGTCACTGTCAAAGGTTTTTCGCTGGCGTGATGCACTGCAATCACTTCGAGCAGCTTTTTGGCATCTAAGTCCATAGCAGGCGTGTTTGCGCCGCCATCCAGCGCGTGGATGAGATTGAGAAAGCGCAAATAGATGTTTTTAGATTCCATGGTAGATATGCCTTTTCTTACATAGGTAAGTCAGTTCTATATTGTATGCAATAGTTTTGATGATTTACCAGTAAAACCACGTAGACCCACATATTTAAAGGCTTTGTCGTTATTTGAGGATGTCGCCCAAGCAGAGATATTTCATCTCTAAGTACTCATCCATGCCGTGGCTGGAGCCTTCGCGGCCAAGGCCCGATTGCTTCACGCCCCCGAAGGGCACGTGTTCTGTGGCGATGACGCCCACGTTGATGCCCACCATGCCGTATTCCAAAGCTTCGCTGACGCGGTAGATACGGCCAATGTCGCGGCTGTAAAAGTAGCTCGCCAAGCCAAACTCGGTGTTGTTGGCCGCGTCCACGGCTTCTTGTTCTTTGTGAAAACGGAAGACGGGGGCGAAAGGGCCAAAGGTTTCTTCGCGGGCGCACAGCATGTCGGCGCGGGCATCGGCAATCACCGTAGGCTCGAAGAACTGACCATCTAGCTTGTGGCCACCCACCATGACCTTGCCGCCTTTGTGGATGGCGTCTTGCACATGGCGTTGTACTTTTTCAATGGCTGCGTCTTCAATCAGTGGGCCTTGCGCAACGCCGTCTTCAAAGCCGTTGCCCACCTTCAGGGTTTTGACCTTGGCAGAGAACTTTTGTACAAACTCGTCGTACACCGCGTCTTGCACGTAAATGCGGTTGGCGCACACGCAGGTTTGGCCGGCGTTGCGGTATTTGCTGGCCATCGCTCCTTCCACGGCGCTGTCGATGTCGGCATCGTCAAACACGATGAAGGGGGCGTTGCCACCCAGCTCCAGGGCCAGCTTTTTGATGCTGGGCGCAGACTGCGCCATCAAAATGCGGCCCACTTCGGTGGAGCCGGTAAAGCTGATGTGGCGCACGATGTCGCTGCTGCAAAACACCTTGCCAATGGCAATGCTGTTGTCGCTGTCGGCCGTGATGATGCTCACCACACCTGCAGGAATGCCCGCGCGAATGGCCAGTTCAGCCGCGGCCAAGGCGGTCAGCGGCGTGAGTTCGGCGGGTTTGATGACCACTGGGCAGCCAGCAGCCAATGCGGGTGCCACTTTGCGAGTGATCATGGCCAGCGGGAAGTTCCACGGGGTGATGGCGGCACACACGCCGATGGGTTGTTTGAGCACCATCAAGCGGCGGTTGTTGTCAAACTGGGGCAGGGTTTCGCCGTTGACGCGCTTGGCTTCTTCGGCAAACCACTCCACAAAGCTAGCGCCATAGGCCACTTCGCCTTTGGCCTCAGGGAAAGGCTTGCCTTGCTCGGCCGTCATGATGCGGCCGAGGTCTTCTTGGTTGGCCATCAACAAATCAAACCATTTGCGCAAGATGATGCTGCGCTCTTTGCCTGTTTTGTTGCGCCAGGCGGGCCATGCGGCGTTGGCGGCGTCTATGGCTGCCTCGGCGTCTTTGGCGGTGAGGTTGGCCACATCGGCCAGCTTTTGGCCGGTGGCGGGGTCATGCACATCAAAACGGCTGGCACCTTTGACCCAATGGCCGTTGATCAAGGCATCGGTCTTGAGCAGTGTGGGGTCGTTGAGCAAAGAAAGAGGCGCTGTCTTAGCGAAACCTTCGGTTTTCATGTCCATTAGGGAGTCTCCAAATCTAATTACGCAGAGCATACCGCTGGCCAAGTGCCCGCGATGACTCTGGGGTGACACCGAAACCTATAATTTGAGGATGACTACACCCAAATTTACCGTCGCTGATATTCGCAAAACTTTTCTGGACTTCTTCGAGTCCAAAGGCCACACCGTGGTGGCCTCTAGCCCACTGGTGCCGGGCAACGACCCCACCTTGATGTTCACCAACTCGGGCATGGTCCAGTTCAAAGACGTGTTCTTGGGCGAAGACAAGCGCTCTTACGTGCGCGCTGCTTCGGTGCAAGCCTGCTTGCGCGCCGGTGGCAAACACAACGACTTGGAAAACGTGGGCTACACCGCCCGCCACCACACCTTCTTCGAAATGCTGGGCAACTGGTCGTTTGGTGACTATTTCAAGCGCGAATCGCTCAAGTGGGCGTGGGAGTTGTTGACCGAGGTTTACAAGCTGCCAGCTGACCGTTTGCTAGCCACCGTCTACCAAGAAGACGACGAGGCCTATGACATTTGGACCAAAGAAATTGGCCTGCCACCCGAGCGCGTGATTCGCATTGGCGACAACAAAGGCGGCCGCTACAAGAGCGACAACTTCTGGATGATGGCCGACACCGGCCCCTGCGGCCCATGCTCTGAAATCTTCTACGACCACGGCGACCACATCCCAGGCGGCCCGCCCGGCAGCCCCGACGAAGACGGCGACCGCTTCATCGAAATTTGGAACAACGTGTTCATGCAGTTCAACATGGCTGAAGACGGCAGCGTCACCCGCTTGCCCGCGCCTTGCGTCGACACAGGCAT
>JACCDR011348394.1_pt1 | contig 22837 bp, 31 predicted proteins | sample 7446431 | NCBI WGS metagenome assembly JACCDR01 (sample SAMN15323443, study PRJNA562643) | freshwater metagenome | isolation source: river surface water | place: USA:Blue River Watershed | collected 2017-08-17 | reverse complement strand
ATTGATCCAGACGTTGCTGCTAAAATTAAAGATAACACAACTTGTGACGCTGACGATTTTCGAGGAATTCGTACAGATGTTTATACTCATTTTGGAGTACGTCACACTATTGAGAAAGGTAAGGTAACAGAACAATATTACCCTTGTACTCAAGATGGTCAATTGGTTGGTTACAAAATCAGATACATTCCAAAGGACTTTGCATCAAAAGGTCGAACTGGAGCAGATTGCGAATTGTTTATGCAATTCCGATTCAACCGAGGTGGTAAATACATTGTAATCACTGAAGGTGAAATTGATGCCTTGAGTGCTTATCAGATGCTGAGTGACTACAACAAAACTCGTAATTCTGAATTTGAGATTGCTGTAGTATCACCAACGACAGGTGCAAAATCAATTGCTCAGATTCGTTCTCAATATCGTTTCTTTGACGGGTTCGATAACATCGTGATCAGCTACGACAATGACAAAGCTGGTCAGGAAGCCATTGAGGAAATTGTTAAGGTTTTACCAAAGGGTAAAGTCAAGGTTATGCCTATGAAGTACAAGGATGCTAACGAGTACCTTGAGAATGACGATGCTCGTTCTTTCGTTATGGACTTCTATAATGCCAAGACTTACGTTCCTGTTGGAGTTCTTGGTTCAGGTCAATTATATGATCGAATCTTGGAGCAATCTTATATTCCGAAAGTACCATTCCCTCCATTCATGGATAAGCTAAACCAAATGCTAGTCGGTGGTTTACCGTTAGGGCACATTGTTAACATTGCAGCAGGTACAGGTTTAGGTAAGACTTCTTATATTAATGAAATTGTTTATTACTGGATTTTCAATTCACCTCATAAGATCGGTATTGTCTCTATGGAATTAGATGCTGGTCAATATGGTGAAACATTGTTAGGTCGTCACTTGTCGCGTAAATTATCACTGATTGCTGATCCAGAATCCAAACAAAAATATTTAACATCAAGTGAAGTTAAAGAAAAAGCTCATCAGCTATTTTATGATCAGGATGACAATGACCGATTTTACCTACTTGACAATCGAGATGGTAGCGTAGAAGAAATTCAAGATACTATCGAAGAACTGGTTGTGTCATGCGGATGCAAGATTATTGTTCTTGACCCATTACAGGATATCATTGATGGACTGTCTATTGATGAACAAGCTGTATTTATGAAGTGGTGCAAGGGGATTATCAAAAGTCACAACGTAACTTTGATTCTTATCAACCATGTTCGTAAATCTGCTTCTGGTGGAGCTAATTCTTCAAAAGGTGATTCTTATTCTGAAGAAGAAATTCAAGGTAGTTCAACCATCATTAAATCAGCTTCAGCTAACATTCTTCTGAGTCGAAACAAATATCACGAAGATGAGATTGAGCGAAACACAACGAAGGTTGTTCTTAGCAAGAATCGAATCTGTGGTATCACTGGACCGGCTGGTGAAGTATTTTATGAAAATGCTACGCATACACTGTGGGATAAAGAGTACTACTTTACTCACTTGACAAACAGTTGACACATGACCCGAGTTGTAGTATACTCGGGTCTTATTCATTTCTGGAGGACAAATGAGAGATTGGATTTACGACATTGAAACATATCCGAATGTGTTTACGGTCAGCATTGTACGTGCCGATGGCTTTAACGCTGTTACTCTTGAGATTTCAAGTCGGATGAACCAGCTTGATCGCGTCATTGCTTGTCTGGAGTACCTGCAAAAGAACGAACAACGAATGGTTGGTTACAACAACCTTGGGTTCGACTATCCTGTACTTCACCAAGTAATGCAGTCCCGTCGCAAACTCCTTAAGATGGAAGGTGAACAGGTTGCTGCTGAGATTTATAAGTACGCGCAGGATCAGATCAATTCATCCAAAGATGGTTTCGCTAAACAGATTCCCGATGATGAAATGTATGTACCTCAATTAGATTTGTTCAAGATTCATCACTTTGACAACAAAGCTCGTGCAACTTCATTAAAGATGCTGGAGTTCAATATGCGTTCTGAAAACATCGAGGACTTGCCATATCCTGTAGGAACAATTCTTAAGGATCATGAAATTGATGTACTGAAAGAGTACAACGCTCATGACGTTGCAATGACTAAAGATTTCTATTGGCATTCTGAAGGTGCTATTAAGTTTCGTGAAGAACTGTCAGCTAAGTACAGTCGTAACTTCATGAACCACAATGATACCAAGATTGGTAAGGACTATTTCATTATGCGTCTGGAAGAAGAACTTCCGGGTTCATGCTATAAGATTGACAGCAATGGTCGTCGTAAGATTAACCAAACCCGCAGAGCATTCATTGACATTCGTGACTGCTTGTTTTCTTATTACGACTTTCAACGTCCAGAATTCATTGCAGTACTGGATTGGTTCAGTAAGCAACGGATTCGTGAAACCAAAGGTGTTTTCTCTGACATTGAAGAGCACCGACTTGGTGATGTAGCTAAGTATGCACAACTGACAATCAAGCGCAAGAAATTCAAAGGTAGTCCTACTGAATTCGAAATTAAAGAATTCATGAAAGAACATCCTATGGGTTACGTTGAGGTTGAAGAACTGAAAGCTACAGAATATGCGTTCGATCAAAATGGTGAACACATTATGGAATACCACACCAACGAAGATGGTTCACCCAATCTAACAAAGAAACCAAAGAAGAAACGAGTACCTAAGAAATCATATTGGGGTTGCTATCGCGTAGCAGAAAACCTTAATGTTGTGATCAACGGATTTCGATTTGATTTCGGCACAGGTGGTATTCACGGTAGTATTGAATCAAAGGTTGCTCGTCAGACTCATTTGTATGACATTGTAGACGCTGACGTTTCGAGTATGTATCCTAACATTGGTATTTCGAATCGTGTATATCCTGAGCATCTTTCTGAAAATTTCTGCGATATTTATCAGGACGTATACAATCAGCGTAAATCTTATCCGAAAGGTAGTGCTGAGAATGCGATGCTTAAATTGGCGCTGAACGGTGTTTACGGTGACAGCAATAACGAGTTTAGTCCTTTCTATGATCCAAAGTACACAATGACTATTACGATCAATGGTCAGCTTTCTCTGTGTTTATTGGCTGAAAAGCTTATGAGTATTGATGGTCTGAAGTTGATTCAGGTTAACACTGATGGTGTTACTGTTGCTTTACCTAAAGATTCACGAGAAGAGTACAATCGGATTTGTGAAGCTTGGCAGAAACAAGTTAAACTTGAATTGGAATTTGCTGACTACAGTAAAATGATTATTCGTGACGTAAACAACTATATTGCTATTTACACTAACGGTAAACTAAAGCGCAAAGGTGCATATCAGTACGAAGGTTTAGGTTGGCATCAGAACCAAGGTGGTTTGATTATTCCAATGGCAGCTTCTGCTGCTATGCTTGAAGACAGAGACATTCGTGAATACATTTCAGAACAGTTAGAAAAACCGGAAATGAAATGGAATTTCGTATTGAGAACAAAAGTACCACGTAGTTCTAGGTTAGTTTTGGTTTCAGATGAAGGTGAAGAAACACCTCAACAGAATATTTGCAGATATTACATCAGCAAATCAGGTGGTAAATTGACTAAGATCATGCCACCGCTGGAAGGTGAAACTGAAGAAAGAAGAATAGGTATTGATTTAGAATGGAAGGTCAGAACTTGTAATAAAATGGTTGACAAACTTACAGACATTGACCTTGATTATTATGTTAGGGAAGCTGAGAAGCTTTTAATTCAATGAAAGGTAAGTTATGCTGAAGGATGCAAAGAACGTGATAGACACCCACTTGAAAGCTAGTCTAGGTTCTGACGAGCTTGTGAACAAGTGGTGGGATTCTTACAACCTGAGTTTTGGTGAAAGACCTTCAGTTTTGTGGGTTACTCCTGAAGGTAAAGAAAAGGTGATAAACTATGTTCTACGACACACATATGACTACGGAGGTTCCTAATGACAAGATTTGAATACGATCCAGATTTCCATGCACTTGTAAAAATCAAGGATGGTATAGAGACAGGACGACTAAGCGTAGAAGAATCCGAGTTTGACAGTCTTAGTTTTCTTCTATGGTCTTATCTTCAGGATAAGAAATTTTCAATCGAAGTAGAAGACAAAGTAGCTGTATAATTCGTTCATCAGATTTATTTTAGAAAGGTAAACATGAAACTTCACAATGATGCTGCTCCGGTTCAAGTCGTAGGTGGTGGTGTTGCTGGTAACTTCAGCATTGCTGCTAACGGTAAGGCTTTCCGAGTTCTATCCGATACTCTTTATGCTGACAAAATCGGCAGCATTGTTCGTGAGTTGTCTTGTAACGCATACGACGCTCATGTTGTTTGCGGTAAACAATCTCAACCTTTTGAGATTCACTTTCCTGATGAATTTGAACCTTGGTTTTCCGTAAAAGATTACGGTATTGGTTTGTCACCTGATGATATTACCAACGTATTTACTGTTTACTTTCAAAGCACAAAAGACAACAGTAACGACTCTATTGGTGCATTTGGTCTTGGTGCAAAGACACCTTTCAGCTACACTGATCAGTTTACAGTGACCTCCATCAAAGACGGCGTAATGAGCATTTACTCTGCATTCATTGCACAAAATGGTATGCCTTGTATTACAAAAATGCACGATGAACCTCACGTTGGTTGCAACGGTGTTGAAATTAAAATGTCCGTTAAGCGCGAAGACTATCGTAAGTTCAGCGAAGCTATTTCCAATCAACTGCGATTCTTTAAAGTGAAACCAGAGTTGTTCAATCAACCTAATGGTTTTGAGTTCCAATCAGGTATCAGCAATGCATCATACGAGTCCGAAAAGATTCGTGTAGGTAAGAATAATTCTTACAGTGCTAAACAGTACCTGATCCAAGGTCAAGTTGGTTATCCTATTAATTTTGACAAGTTGACAATTGCACTTGGTTATAATACCAAAGTAGTTAAGTTCTTGGAAAATATTCGATACACTGATGTTGAGTTGTATTTCGATATTGGTCAAATTGGTGTGACAGCTTCTCGTGAAGGTATTGAGTATGACAATACTACTGTAAGTAATATTTGCAAACTAGTCGAGTCTGTTATCCCTGAGATTGAATCTCACCTCAGTGATGTTTTGTCAAATTTGACCAACTATCAGAAAGCTGAATACCTTAACTCAAACAGTTCCCTGATGCTGAATATCGCAAAGGTCACTAACTATCAGATTGATGGATTCAGGATGCAAGGTAATAGTTATAGTTTTTCGTTGCGTGATTCTTTTTATGATAGCGCAAACAAACGAGCTATTGCTGGTATCTATGTTCGTAATACCGGTAAAATAAAGTTCACAACTCATCAAGTTCATACTATTGCACCTACAGAATCTGTTAAGATCATGTACGTTGTAAAAGATGAAAGTAAGAGTTATTCTAAGCGCATCGAGGCTAAGGCAACTGAAATTAAAGCTAACATGGTGGTCATGGTTGATCCTTGGTTGGCTTATACTAATGCAGATGAATGCTATAAGATTCTTCAGAAAACATTGAGTGGTTGTAATACTGTTTTTAAAGTATCTCAACTTGAAAAGGTTAAGTCTCAACCTCGTTCTGTAGTTCGTAATCCTGTTGCTCAGTATCACGTAGTAACTGGTACAGATTGGATGAAGGATAAAATTAAAATTGAAGGTAAAGAAAACAACGTAGCATCTATTAAAGAAAAGTCAGTGTATATTGTGATGGACAGTAAATCTGCAATGGAAGGAGTGTTTCGTGAATACTTCAACATGAAGAATAACTATTCTGCGTTTGTTGATTTTCCTCAAATGGTTGTGATTTATGCTCGTCAGGAAAGTCAAGCTAAGAACAACCCTAACATGACATATGCTTATGACTATCTCAATAAAGTACGTAGCCTATTGCGAGACAATGATTCATTGAAAATCAATGAAAAGCGCACAAAACTACGTCAGCTTATTCAGAACCATATGTTCTATCTGGTCAATGAAGGTCAACTTGCTAAGTCCATCAAAGACAAAGCGACTGACACTAAGATCGCTAAGTTGTTGAAAATTTACAACAAGATCAAAAATATTAAGTCATACCCGAGTGTATGCGGCACTAAAGGATGCTACAATCTAGACATTGCAAAATTTGTAGATCAGCATAAGCTGTTGATTGAACTAAGTCGTTCAATTATTATGTCTAAAGATGCTTGCGATGAAATTGCTGAGTTCCTTTCTTGGAAAGCAGCTAAGGTAGCTTAAACATTTATTTGAAAGGAAACCAAATGATCCCTCACATTCTAGGTAACGATAGTCTGACAGTATTTGTCAAAGGTAAGCCATTTACTATCAATAAAGATTCTCACATCTATCCTATTGTAATTGAAGCACTTTCTGAAGGTGATGAAGCTGCCGTTGAGGATGCTCTGAACATTCGCAAGAAGATTATTTCTAAGTTTGAAAGCACTGGTAAAGTAAAAATCGAAGGTAATAGTATCTTCTGTGGCGATCGTGAAATTACAGGTCTTATCAAGAGTCGTGTGTTTGAAATGCTACGCTTGAATCTGGATATTACACCAATGGTTCTATTCATTGAAAACTTAATGTCTAATCCATCTAAACGTGCAGTTGATGAACTGTTTGGTTTCCTAGAAGCCTGTCGTCTACCTATTACAAGTGATGGTCACTTCTTGGCTTACAAGCGTGTACGTGCAGATTACAAAGACTGCCATTCTGGTACAATGGATAACTCAGTTGGTAAAGTTCTTGAAATGCCACGTAATATGGTTGATGAAGATAAGAACAATACTTGCAGCTATGGTTTGCACTTCTGCTCTTACGACTACCTGAGTCACTTCGGTGGTGATCGAATTGTTGTACTGAAGATTAACCCTGCTGATGTTGTTGCAATTCCTGCTGACTACAACAACAGCAAAGGTCGTACCTGCCGTTATGAAGTCGTTGATGAACTTAGCCTAAACGATTACAAACTACCTACTGCTCAAATTACTAATGATTTCACAGATGAGTACGAAAGTTTAGACAACGAAGAGTCAGAAGCAGATGAGTTTGTTTTTTTAGATGAAGACGATGAAGTACCTTCAAATTTTGTAACCGGAGCAAAACTTACTGAAGAAGATGTGGTACAATTCCGTAAACTGCAACAACGAGGATGGAATGTGCAAGAGTTGGCAGCTATGTACGATATTAGTCTTCGTCAAGCAAAACGAATTTTTAACAACGAATCTTGGAAATGGGTAAAAGTTGTGGTATAATTCGGTTTAAGTTAGTAAATCTCCTTTGACAAGAAATTACTAAACTTGGTTAGTCTCTACAAGTCAATTGAGACTATTTAAAATAAAATTTATAGTTAGAATTTATTTTAAAGTAAAAGTTTAAGGGCCGTGTTCCTGTACTAGTCTTCTAAACTAGTGACGTTAAACAACAGGGGTAAGTCGAGAGGAGAGTCCCCTCCACGGTCCTCCAATATTAAAATGGAGATATTATGATTGCTGAAAAAGAAGTTTGGAAAGATGTAGTAGGGTATGAACATATATTTCAAGTTTCAAATTTTGGAAATGTGTTTAGCAAACGATCTAATAAAAAGTTAAAGCAACAACTTCATGAAAATGGATATTTAATTTTTGCTACAAAAATTGAAGGTAAAAATAAATGTTTCAAAGTACACAGATTAGTAGCTGAAGCATTTTTAGACAAACCTGAAGAAGTTTTACTGAAACTTGCACATAAAACTAAATACGGCCTAGTTATTGTAAATCACAAAGATGGTAACAAACAAAATAACCACGTATCAAATCTTGAATGGTCAAGTCATAGTTTAAACACAAAACACGCACTTGAACAAAACTTAATTAAACCACTAAAAGGTTCATCAAACGGTAACTCAAAATTTAATTCTGAAGAAGAAAGATATTCTGTTTATTTAAAGTTTATTGAATCTGGACTTTCTTATCGTAAATTTGCACTTGAAATAAATGTTAGTCATTCATTAGTTTCGAGACTAGTCAGAGATTTTAAAAATGTAGTACAATGAAGTTCGTCCCGCCAAGCCTGTTGCTCAATTCCCTAGAGTTAGCGGCTCAAACCGGTGAACCCGAGTAATACGGGTTGGTTAAAATAGAGTAACGAGTTGCGCCGTTACCTACGGATTTCTAGCATGAGGAAAGTCTTCCGAGAGATACGGAACAATGCGACCCAAAAAGCCGTACCGAAAATCAAAGACTATGGAACCCAACTTTAGGGAGTTGGGAACCATATTGAAATACATTGTCATTGTCACAGGGATGTGTTAACTTTGGGGTGATATGCCCCGAAGGATTCCAGTGTGTTTCAATATGGTAATTGGCTGATCATCAATTGCTATAATCGGGAGTAATTAACCCGATGACCCGTGAATAGTTTAAGTGGAAAAACGCAAGAGACATGGGTTCGAATCCCATCCGTCCATCAAGGGCGGTAGCTTAGTGGTTAGAGCGCGAGAGATTCTAGGTTCGATTCCTAGACCACAATGGGTCGCTATATTGAAATGAACTTATGTCCTACACAATGAGGCGAGGTTGTAATGTAAGGACTAAAGACACTCGATAGTTCATTTCAATATGGCGAATACGTAGGTTGATACGTGCATTGCGACGCTGCGACCCAGTGGGTCCGCTGAAATAGAACGATAGAGTCGAAGTATGAGTTCAGCGCCTACCACCGTTTAATCATAGGAGTAATAATGAAATCGCTTTTGATTGGTTCTAGAGCATTGGGTTATTGGAACCCTAATGTAAAGTTTAATGATAATACCGACTGGGATATTATTAGTGACAGACCAATCGAAGGTGCCGAATGGCATGATCCTAATATGTTAGACAATTACGAATTTGAGTATTTCACTCGTAATAATGAAACTGTTAACTTCAATGGTCACAAACTTCATGTTGTAACACCAATTGGTTTATCCATCATCAAGAGAAGTCATCTGTGGCGTAATTTAAGTTTCCAAAAGCACATCACGCATTATCATAAAAACATGATGGGTGTTATTCGTCAAACATATAGTAATACAGCAGAACAACTTCTTCAGTATCGTATTAAGCTTACAATGCAAGCTTTTCCTCAAGGTCATCCTAGTCTTGCAAAAACGGTAGATGAATTCTTTGACGATTACGTAACAAAGAAATACGATCATGACTATTTGCATGAGTTGGTAGCTTTTTATGAAAAACCTCTGTATACTAGATTGCAAAAAGATTCAACTAAAGCGTGGTGCGACAAAGATTTGTGGTATACTCTGTCTCTAGATGATCAAACCAAGTGTGTAGCAGAAGAAGCGTATGTAATTGCAATTGAAAGGTTTATGGTTCCTAAAGATTGGGAGTATCCTTCTAAACATGCTTTTATTAAAGCACTTGATAAAGTATGCACTACACTCTGTAGTGGTTGGTTTAGGGATCACGCAATTGATTACTACCCTCAAGTAGTTAATCTATATTCCAGTGAAAAGTTTGATACTGTTAAAAAGGAGTTAACAAATGGCTAAATCTGAAGTTAAAACTAAAAAAGAAATTGCAAATCTAAAAAAACATTTGATCGCTGCGTTCGGGGATGATAAAGACAATAAAGTTACAAAATCATTTTTCTGGGATGATTTTAGTATGGATGAATCCTCATATGACAGTGAAAATCAAGCAAATTTCAAAAAGCACCTAAATAATCTAGGTATTAGTGTAAAAAGTGAGGATCACTACGGCGGTGAAGGTCAAGGTGAAGATTACTGGACAGTGTACAGCTTCACAGACGGTAAAGAAACTGTGTATATTAAGTTTGATGGTTGGTATCAATCTTACAACGGTTCAGAATACAATGAGTGGTTCTTTGTTGAACCTAGAGAAGTAAAAGTAGTACAATACTTTAAAGTGTAATATAATTGCGATGATAGCTCAACGGTTAGAGCAGCGAACTCATAATTCGTTGGTTACAGGTTCGAAACCTGTTCGTCGCACCAAATATTTTTATACAACAGTTTGACTTTTTGTTGTATAACAAGTATAATTTGATTTAGCTTGATCAGTTGGCACTTCTGTCTCGACGGTTGTGAAAGTCTGCGTAGCGGACGGCACCAACCCTGTATTATTGTAAGCAGGATTTCAGTCCAATATAATTCAGTCTATTATGAAAGGAATTCAGTCATGAATAAATTAACCGGTATGCTTCTCTACGTTCAAGTACAAAAGCCTGTAAAAGCTTATGTAAAAGCTGGTGAAGACCCAAAGCCAGATGAGTGGAAAGCTTCTGTGGCGATCACTGACGAAGATGTAGTCGATGCGTATGAAGAGTATGCCAAGTCGATTGACGCGAAACCTTCTATCAAGAAAGTTAAAACCGCAGAATTCGAAGAAGCTTACAAAGTTGCACCTCCTGAAGATGCAGGTAAAAACATCTGGATTATTACTCTACGTAAGTCCACCAAGCTTGGTAAAACAGGTAAGGATGTACCAGAGCAGTATCGTCCTCGTGTGTTTGAGAAAGTAGGCAATAACCACATTGATGTGACAGGATCAAAGCTACCAGCAAACGGTTCTTACGGTACGATCAGCATTGATGTGTTTACCCGAGACAATGGTAACAGTTCTTTGTATCTGAAAAACATACTAGTCACTAAGATGGTCGAGTATGTTGCTCCAGAGAGAACTGAAGTCTACAATCCCGGTGATGAGTTTGATGAAGCAGATGATGGTGACGGAGGTAAAGTCCAAGTACCAGAATCAGCCAAAGCAAAAGCTAAACCAAAAGCATCTAGCGACGGTAGCCCATTCTAAATAAAAGAGGGAGCAATCCCTCTCTTAAGGAGTTTATGATGAATCTTAAAAAACGAGCAAGTGACGTAACCGTAGAGAAAATTCAGAATGGTTTTCTAGTATCTTTCTCCGGTAGAAACGTAAATGAAGATTGGGTAAATGACAAAGTTTACTTCAAGCTATTCGAAGAAGCTCATAAAGAAATTTCAAAGTATTTTGAATTACCATTGGATTAAAATAGGAGTCATATGTACAATAAACAACTAGAGTCAGATCGTGAAGCTAAACGTCAGCACGATGAAAATCTAAAAAAAGCAGCAGCAGAACGACTAGCTCGTAACGCTAAGTGGAACAAGTCTCACAAAACTTCTGAAAAGGAAAATGAAAATGAATAAAAAAGAAGCTGTAGCAAAGTTGGTTAAGTTGTACATGGAGCAACAAAGCCTAGACGAACAAATTAAAGAAATCAAATCCGATGCTAAAGAATCAGGTTTGAATCCTGCAATCCTTTGTGCTGTTGCAAAGAGTATCGTAGGTGGTAAAGCTTCTGAACTCAAAGAGAAATCAGAAGAAATTATTGACACAATCGAGGATGTACTATGAAGAACAAAATGAAAGAATGGCGGCGTCGAGCAAAAGCGATCAATGCTGAACATGGTTCAAAGCACAATGGTCGTCGTTTTAAACTTCACGAACATCAAGATAAACCTGAAGCATATCCCTTGCTTGAAAGCCTACTCAAACGTTTGACAAAGGAAACAACAAATGCGTAATCGAACTTTAGACATTGTACTAGCTGCACTACTAATTATTGTAGTAGTTGCATTCTTACCCTTCTTATTCATCTGGTCAGTCAATACACTGTTCCAACTAGGAATTGCTTACGGATTCGCAGAGTGGGTAGCCGCTTGGGTATTTGGACTGTTCGTAGGAGCAGTACAGGTAAAGTATAAGAATTAAATTAGACCCCGTTGGTAGTATCCAATGGGGTTTTTTCGTATGGAGTAATATGAGTAAAAGAATAGCAATATTCGATGCTGATGTGTTAGCCTTCAGAGCTAGTGCAGCGGCTGAACAAAGAAAGGTTGAAGTAACTCACTCACCTAGTAATAAAACCAAAGTCTTTAAAACAAGAACAGAATTCAAGGATTACTTAAAGTTAAATGACTTTGAATTCAATCCTGATGATTATGTGTTTAGAGATATACAGATTGCTGAAGAAGTTCATATCCCGATGAAAGTACTTAAGCATCAAATCTTAAATATTCAAGATGAACTTTGGGCAGATGAGATTAAGCTTTTCATAAGTGGTCAAGATAACTTTAGAGATTCTTTACCTTTACCAAGTAAGTACAAAGGTCAGAGAACAGATTCAATTAAACCTCTTTTGTTAAAATCTTGCAGATCATATCTAAAGAATTATCACGGTGCTAGAACAGTCAATGGTCATGAAACTGATGATGCTTTAATCTACACAGGTTATGAATACCTGAAAAAAGGTTACGAAGTAATTATTGTAACTAACGATAAGGATGCTAATGCTTATTCAGGATTGATGATTTATAACTACACAGAAGAAAATCCTAAAGTTCTTGAGATACCGCAATTAGGTTTTTTGAGAATTGATGAAAAGACAAAGAAGTTAAAAGGTCAAGGATTCTTATGGTACTGCGCTCAGATGCTCATTGGTGACGTTGTAGATAACTACAAACCTACTGAACTGACCGATGCTAAGTTTGGTGACGCATCTGCTTTTAAAATCCTTAAGGATTGCACAAGCGAACAGGAAGCCCTTTCTGTTGTAATATCTAAGTACAAGGAATGGTATCCTAAATCTTTCGTGTACACAGATTGGTCTGGAAAACAAATCGAAAGTAGTTGGGAGCATATGCTCAACTTGTACCACAGTTGTGCTAGAATGATGGAAACCAGAACAGACTCTTTGATTGCTTATGATTTCTTCAAAAGATACGGGGTTGAACTAAAGTGAACGACCATCCTGAATCACTGTACAACACTAAAGATGTGCAAAGAATCAGAGAGTTGTTATTGCGACAGCAAAAAGGTATTGATCCAATCTTAAAGCAAAATCTTTTATTAGAAGATGCCGTTTTAGATCATGATCATGTCACTCAACATTGCAGAGCAGCATTGCATAGACAATCTAACGCTTTCGAAGGATTGGTATTCAATGCTTATCGAAGATGCTTAGGGTGGTTGACAGAAGAATCTTTACCTGATATACTACGAAACCTTGCGGATTATCTTGAGATGGATTTTCAAAACAACCCATATCACGTAGGTTGGATTAAGAAAGTTCAAACTGAGTTTAACCAATTAAATGCTGATCAACAAAGACTAGTACTTAAAGAAATCAAAGCAGATAGTGGTACAAATGCAACAGCTAGAAAAAATTCATTTCGAAAGAAAATCTTAAAAGATAAGTTAGAGTATAATGACATCAAAGATATATTGAGAAAGGTTAAATCATGAGTGAACAAATTAAAATTGTAAAATGCAAAAACTCACTGTTGTGGTATCATAGCTACATTGGTAAAGTGTTTACTGTAGTGCGATCAGAAAAAAACGCATATTGGGTTAGGGAACTTGAGTTTCCTTTCTGTATCAACTGGATTTATAAAGACGATGTAGAGGTGGTATGAGTAACATTTTCCTTATTTCTGATACTCATTTCAGTCACGAAGGTGTTACCAAGTTCCTGAATAAAGATGGAACTAAACTTAGACCTTTCGATACCGTAGAACAGATGGACGAATACATGGTTGAAAAGTGGAATGAAGTTGTCACTAGTAAGGATAAAGTTTATCATCTTGGTGATGTGACAATGAAACACCAACATCTGAATATTCTGAGCAGACTAAACGGTAAGAAAGTTCTGATTAAAGGTAATCATGATATTTTCAAACTTAGTCAATACAGTAAGTATTTCTATGACGTTAGAGGTTATCATGTGCTTGATGGAATTATCATGAGTCACATTCCAATTCATTCGGACAGTATTGAAAGATTCAGAGCAAACATTCATGGGCATCTGCACAGCAATCGCGTAATGAAAGATGGTTTAATCGACAATAGATACTTTAATGTAAGTGTAGAGCAAATAAGCTATCAACCTATCCCGTTTGAGGTTGTGAATGGATTTCTAAAACGGGTACTTTCTTGAAAGGAAAACATGAACATTCGTGACATTATTAATTTAAAAAATATGGGTTACAGTAGTAGGCAGATTGCATCAATGACCGGTGTATCCAAAACTACAGTAAACGATACATACAATCGCTGGAAAAACTCCGAAACTAAAGACGGACCAACTATCTTGTTCTTTGACCTTGAAAGTGCCCCAAGCATTACAGCAACATTTGGTCGATGGAATGTAAACATTTCACAAGATAACGTTATTCGTGAAGGCGGTTTTATTCTATCAGCAGCGTGGAAAACGAACAGAGAACCTGTAGTTAACTATTCTGTAATGACAGAAAAAGAAGCTAAGGTGGGTGATGATTCTCGCATCCTAGCTAACCTTTACGAAGCTTTTGAGAGTGCAGATATTGTATGTGCTCACAATCTTGACAAATTTGATTTACCTTTGTTCAAGACTCGTTTAGTTGTAAACGGTATGCCACCGCCTCGTAAAGTTAAAACTATTGACACTCTCAAGATTGCTAAACAGCTAAAGTTTAATTCTAATAAACTTGATTCCCTAGCTAAGATTTTACTGCAAGATGAGAAGCAATCAACTAGCGGTATTGAACTTTGGATTCGTTGTATGAATGGAGATGAAAATGCACTTAAAGAAATGTCAGAATACAATTGCAAAGATGTATCATTGCTCGAAAGACTCTATTACAACCTTCGCGCATTCGATGGTAGGGCACCCAATGCTGGTTTATTCTATGACGATGGAGAACACCATTGTCCCGTTTGTGGGTCTGATGATGTTGCAGCAACAGGTAATGTGGTAACAACCCAAGTATCTGAGTTCGCTGAAATGTCTTGTGGGTCATGTGGTCATCGCAGCAGGGTTCGTAAGTCTTTTACTGAAAAAGCAAAACGATCTTTGATCCTAGTTTAAAATCTGGTATAATTTACCCCGTAGCAAGTCTACGGGGATTTATTTTTGAAAGGAACACTTATGACACAATTTACAGAATTCGATATTACAGAGATGCAAATTTCATGCGATGTATTTAACACTATCGCTGGTAAAGATAAAGAGAATCGTTTTTCTGATATGCAAGCTCAATGCGAACTAATTAAAGAAGAGTTAAATGAAACATTCCAAGCTATTGATGATCAAGATATGGAAAAGATTCTCGATGGTTACGTTGATCTACTAGTTACTGTGTTTGGTCTAGGTCAAAAGCTGCAATCACTAGGTTGTAACACATCTGAGGCTATGCGTAAAACAGCAGTAAATAATATTAGCAAGTTTCCTAGTATTGCAGAATTCTCTGTAGAAAATGCCTTAAGAACTGTAGAAATGTATGCAGATAAAGGAATCCATGTAACAGCTTCACTGAATGCTAACTACGGTAGATGGGTATTTAAAGATGCTAATGGTAAAGTTCGTAAACCTCACAATTTTGTATCAAACGATTTGAAAGATTGTCTACCATTTTGAAAGGAGCTATAAAATGATTCCAATACGTATTAAAACTATAGACGGTTGTGTATATGAAGCTGCACCTGAAAAAGAGGGGTGTGGTTGTGAGGGTTGTGCCTTTGCTTATGAAAACGTTATAAGCAGTCTATTGAGCGAAGAAGATAAGAAAGCAGAAGCTTTGAAATGCCCTGAAAGTCAACGTTATCATGATTGCTGTGAAAATCGAGTTATTTGGATCAAGTTGGATTCTAGTACAACTAAGAAAGAACCTGCATTAGATGACAAGAAGCAAAACCCCGATATTGGTCGTAAGTACGACAATGGTAAACCAATGTACAATCTACTACCAGCAGATGCACTTGAAGAAGTTGTTAAAGTTTTAACCTACGGAGCCATCAAGTACAATGAACCTATTGATCAAGAAAATTGGCGACTAGTAAAGAATCCTCAACCTCGTTACTTCTCTGCTTCACAACGTCATCTATGGGCTGACCATCGTGGTGAAGAGATTGATTCAGAATCAGGTCTGTATCACCTTGCTCATGCAATTAGTGGTCTTTTGTTTAAACTTCAGTTAAAGATCGAAGAAAAGAAATCAGTTAACCTTGATTCTAACCAAGCTAAATGATATAATGGTAAGTTCCATTTGCCTCTAAAGGAGTCAACATGCAAAATAAAAACACAAGACCAAGTTCTATTGTAGCGTTATGTATTATTTCCGAGTCAGAAATCCATAAAGTTATGCCTGAATATTCAGCAACAATGGAAGATGAAAATCCTACTCAGTTTAAATTAATGCTATATCGCTTAGGTATGGATATTAGTAAGCCATTTCAACGACAAGACGGTTTACAGCACAGGAATAGATTTAATGAAAAAGTTACATGCAGTCGTTGGGTGGGTGATGAGAGAGTTGATAGCGAGTGGATCAATAGTGGTTACGCTAGTAAATCAGCAATCGACAAGGCAAGTGGTAGTAAGTTAACTGAAGACTTGTATAGGGCTAGGTACGAAACCGAAGATGCTCAAGCAATGTTGGAAGCTAGAGATAAATATGCAAAAATTACAGAGGATTAAACATGCTAGACAAACACTTAGTTCCGATTTACGACGACAAAAATGTTATCGAATTCGCGGACAACCAACTGAAGGTATTCTGGTTGCCTGAAGAAATTAAAGTAGAAAAGGACATTCAGGATGTTCTAACTAATTTCTCAGAAGCAGAAAAACATGCAGTTATTACTACACTGAAACTATTCAGTCTTTATGAAACTCACGCTGGTGATGAATATTGGGGTCAACGATTCAAACAAATGTTCCAAACAGCAGATTATCATAGAATGGCTTCTGTGTTTAGTATGTTTGAATTAGCAGTTCATGCTCCTTTTTACAATAAGATCAATGAATTACTTTACATCAATACTCCAGAGTTTTATCTATCATATGATAAAACAGAAGTCCTTAAGAATCGTATAGACCACATCGGTCAAATCATTAACGACAAAGATGATATGGTTTCATTGGGTTCTTTCTCAATGGTTGAGGGTGTAATTCTTTATTCAAACTTCGCTTTCCTTAAGCACTATCAGTCTCAAGGTAAGAACAAGTTAATGAATGTAGTAAGAGGTTTAAACTTCTCCGTAAGAGATGAGAACTTCCATGCTGAAGGTAGCGCTTATGCTTTCAGAAAGAAAGCTTTAACAATTTCTAAAGATGATCTAAAAGCTATTGAAGCAAAGATTAGAGATGTAGCTCGTAAAATTTATGAGCATGAAGTAGAAATCATTGCTATGCTTTTTGAAAAAGGTAAGATTGAAGGAATTACAGCGCACCAATTAGAGAACTTTGTTCAATCTAGAATCAACCACTGCCTAGCTAATCTAGGTTTCGAGAAAGAATACGAAGTCAAATACAACCCTATTGCTGAATGGTTTTACAAAGGTATTAATGACTACCAGTTTAACGACTTTTTTAGCGGGCAAGGTAATCAGTACCATCGCAATTGGGATGAGTCAGCTTTTACATGGAGTAACGAATGACAGATAACTTATATGACAAACTAAGTCAGGAACGTAAAGAATTGCAATCTCAGGGGTTAGTCCCTGAGTGGTATACTACCGCTGGTTGGCAAATGTTTAAATCAAAATATATGTACGGTACTGATCGTGCTGTACGTGGTCAATTTGAACGGATTGCTAAAACAGCAGCTAGTCATCTAAAGGGTACAGTATACGAATCAGAAGCTGAAGATAAATTCTTTAATCTTTTATGGAATGGTTGGTTAAGTCCATCTACTCCTGTACTCGCAAACATGGGTACAGATAGAGGAATGCCTGTATCCTGCTCTGGTACAGTTGTAGATGACAGTGTAAATGGTTTCTATAAAAATCTTCATGAAGTAGCAATGCTAACTAAATACGGATTCGGTACAGCATCTGATCTATCTCACATTCGTCCTCGTGGTGCTAAAATCTCTGTAGGTGGCAAAGCTTCAGGTGTACTGCCTGTAATCAAAGAGCATGTTAATGCTATGCGTAATATCGCACAAGGTACAGCACGTAGAGGTGCTTGGGCAGCTTATCTAGATATTGAACATGGTGATTTTCATGAAGTCGTAAATTATCTGATGGCTGAACCTGATGATTTTAATATCGGATGGACAATCAAAGATTCTTTTGTTGAACGACTTAACAAAGGTGATACTGACGCTCTAACTAGATTCCAGAAAGCTATGAAAGCTAAAATGATTCTAGGTAAAGGTTATTTCTTCTTTGTAGATAAAGCCAATCGTAAACGTCCACAGATGTATGTAGATCGTGGTTTGTTTATTAACAACAGTCAGTTGTGTTCTGAAATTATGCTTTTCAATGACGAAGATCATACTTATACTTGTGTACTATCCTCAATGAATGCTTCTAAATACGACGAGTGGAAAAATACCGATGCTGTATTTTGGTCTACAGTATTCCTTGATTGCGTAGCAGAAGAATTCATTCAGAAAGCAAATGGTATTCCCGGTCTTGAAAAAGCTGTACGATTTACACAAAAGAGTAGAGCATTAGGTTTAGGATTGTGCGGACTGCATACTTTGTTCATGCAGAAAATGCTACCCTTCGAATCATTTGAAGCTCACATACTGAGTCAAGAAATTCAGGAAACAATTTGGGAGGAGGCGTCTAATGCTTCTAAAGAAATGGCAAAACAACTTGGTGAACCCGAGTGGTGCAAAGGTTATGGTGTACGTAACACTCATTTGATTGCGATTGCTCCAACGAAATCGACCGCCCTCATAATGGGAGGTATCTCTGAGGGTATTAATCCTGATCCTGCAATGTCTTATGTTCAAGCTACATCTGCTGGTGAAGTTGATCGGTTAAATCCTATTCTACTTGACTTGATGAAGTCTAAGGGTGTATACTCTAAAAAGCACGTTAAAGAAATTACAGATAAACAAGGTTCTGTTCAGCATGTAGATTGGTTAACCGAAGAAGAAAAAGCAGTATTTAAAACTGCATTTGAAATCAATCAGAAAGCTGTAATCCGAATGGCGTCTGCTCGTGGTCGTTTCATTGATCAATGGCAATCTTTAAATACATTCTTTGCTGCGGATGAAGACCCATCATGGATCGCCGAAGTGCATAAAGAAGCATTTGAAGACGATAATATTTTAGCTCTGTATTACATCTATACTCAAGCTGGTGTACAAGCAAGTAAAGGTGAGTCTTGTGAAGCGTGTCAATGAAATCAACAAGTATTCTTAAAATTGATGAATACTTTATTTATAAAGAATTTATTCAGCAATGCAAAGTGAAAGAATATGACCCTTCTTTAGTTTTACACAGACATCATATCATACCGAAATCATTCGGAGGAAATGATGACGAGACAAACATTGTAAGGGTTAGTGTAGAAGATCATGTAATTTGTCATTCTCTATTTGCAAAATGTTTTGATGAAAATAGTTTTGAACAAATTGTAAATAAACGTGCAGTGAATGTATTAAAAAGAAATGCAATACGAACTACAGAAGAAATGATTGAACATTCTAAAATATACATGGGTGAATTAAATCCATTTTACGGTAAACATCATACCGATGAAACCAAAAAGAAATTGGCAGAGTCAACAACTCGTCACAAGAAAGATAAATCGTACAATGAGTTGTATAATGATCCTAATTCTGAAAAAGAAAAAAGATCATTAGGTATGAAACAATATTGGGAAAGTTTAAACGAAAATCAAAGGTTAGAACGATGTGAGAAAATTAGACAATCTTTAAAAAATAAAGAATTGAAAGCTCATAATAGAAAAGCTGTCGAAATTAACGGTGTGAAATACAATTCAATAATCGAAGCAGCTAACGCTTTAAACACTTCGGTTTATTATATAAGGAAAATGATATATGAAAAAAGTTCTTCTATTTAGCGCAACATGGTGTACTAAGTGTACACCTGTTAAAAAAATCATAGCTACTACTACTCTACCGATTGATGTAGACATTATTGATATTGACGATCATCCTAACTTAACAAAAGAATTTGGCATTCGAGGTGTACCTACTTTAGTTGTAGTAGAAGAAGGTAAAGCTAGTCGATCTAAATCAGGATCAATGTCCAAAGAACAGATCATTGAATTTATCGGTGATTAACTTAAATGAAGCAGTTATTTATATTTACTGCTCAATGGTGCAGTAAGTGCCAATCTTTGAAAAAGATTATTCAGGACAACGAAATACCAGTTGATCAGTTAAGAATGTTCGATACAGAAGCTTCACCTAAATTGGCTAGAGAGTTTGGAATAGAAGAACTACCAACTTTGATTCTAATTGAAAATGGATCGGAGTTAGGTAGACAGAGTGGTGCTGTTACTAAAACTCAACTTTTTAACTTTATTAATCAATAAGGAATAAATATGACGGATGAAACTCAAATCCCTGAACAAGAACCATATCTACCTACAGAATTAGTTATTGTAATTTCAGATAATGAAGAATCTGTAGAACAAGTAAAAATTGTAAACGAAGGTAATCTGCCTTTCGAAGTTACTTTTGTTGATTCAGGAAAAGAACCAGAAAAAGCTTTAGAGTTAGGAGCAGGAGGTACACCTCTAACTGTTCTAATGAAAGGTGACAAAGCGATTGGGTCAGTCGTAGGTGTAGTAGATGCTTACCGACTAAATCTTCTAAAAACTTACTCATAAAAAAATTCCCCGGAGCGTAAGCTACCGGGGAATTTTTATTTGTGTTAAGCCATTAGAATATAGACAGCTTCTATACTCCTGCGTTTAGTCAAACCTCTCATTACTTTACCGTTGGCTTTATTCCACTTCTTGCATTGCTCTGCTGCTTCCATCCAATCCTGATCGTTAATCTTCTTTCTGAAGGTACTGATCCTGTAGTTACCCATACCGCAATTATAGACCCAAGATAGTACCGCAGCAATACGTCTAGGAGGCTCTAAAACGAGTTTTGGGGAGCTTTTGAGCAAATCTAATAGGAAGGTATTCACCGTGATTTGCTTGACTCTAACGGCCTTCTGATGCGTCCAAACGTCACCTTCTTTTACCCTTATTCCATTCTCATCGAATGTACTACCGTATCCAATAGTCCAAGGTTCACCTTTCTTTACTGGATCGTTTGCTGTAGCAGGGTCAGGATAAGCAATACAATCACCGTTTGGTAATTTTTTTGCATATGACTCAAACGGAATCAGCAACTCTTCTACGCAGATTCTTTTGACTTCGTTTAGTTTATCCATGTTTCCAACCTTTTTCATCAAATAAAAGAGATTCTTCAGGTAATTCATTTCTTTTTGAACAATTTTCAGAAGCTGTTATGATCTGAAGATTCCAAGGCACATGAAGACCACAGACAGTTTTCCCCCTTAGTGGTACAATATGATCAACATGATGTTGTGAATTGGTTAGCTCTGAAATTTTTATAGCCTGATCATACATCTCTTCAATATACAATAGCATAAATTCATCTAACCATTTTGGAGAAGCTTTCAACTTGGTTACGTATCTTTTCATACAATTACTGTTGTGTTTTGCTTTGTTTTTTCTTTTCCACTCTAGCGATTTAGCTATTACATGAGAACGAGAGTCTTTGTATTTCTTTTTATTTTTTTCAGATATGGATTCTTTGTTAGCTTCGTAATATTCTTTTTTAAGCTGTCTTATCTTAGCTTTATTTTTTTCTCTGTATTTTCTGTCATTAATTGTTTTACAAGATTTACATATGTAACTCAAACCATCTTTCGATGAGGACTGTATAGGGAAACTAGATAAGCATTTTTCTATTTTGCAGCAACTACATTTTTTCATTTTTTATGATTATATTTTTCAATACCTCTACCTAAGAAGTAAAAGGTTAAGATCATATTGAGCATTGCAAAATCTTCCACCGTCCAAATATCTTTAATGACGGTTGACCAAACCACACCTGTATCTAAACCGTGATATATCATGGTAACTTTTACCATTACATACAACCCAAATAATATGTAGGTAATAGTTGGTCTAACCAACGCGCTTAGTGCAGCAACCCATTTATATGAACTAGCAGCAGCAGCCGATTGTTCCTTGAATGCTTCAGCAATAGCATCTACTTGTGCTACACTGAAGTCAACATATTTCTCTTCTACTTTAAAGTTACTGCGTTGTAACTCTAGGCTTGTCTGAAGTTTGAACATTTCTAGTTCATGACTTCTCTCGTTCTTTCTATCAAAGAACTTTAAAACTTCAGGTGCCAATCTAAATAAACCACCAGCTAATGCACCTAGTACGCCGCTTCCTAATAGTTCAACCATAACCCACTCCAGATAATAGTCATTAAAATAATAAATGAACCTAGCATTTAAACCTCCTGAAATTCGGGTGGTAGTTGCTTACGTTTGATTTCTGACATATAAGCAAAATAGCAATGATTCTTTTCGAAGAAAAATAAGAAATCAATCATTCTTCTAAACACCTTACCAAATAATCTACCCTTAATGTCTGCTCTGTATGATCTTGAGCTAAGAGTTTCATCTGCGTGACCACCTGATAAAGTATTAGCTAGTTGATCAATCGCTAGGAGGTTGTGGAATAGATAGTTTTTGAGTTTCTTTAGCAAGATCATCACCCCTTTTAATTTCAGCGATAACCCCTTGAAGTCTCGCAATTTCTGTAGTTAATGAAACAACTTCATTGTGCAATCTTTGATTCTCTAAAGTAAGATCGTGAAGTTGCTTATTTAGTCTTAGGACTTCAATCTGAAACTTAGCAAGTTCTTCTGCTAAAGTTTTATTATGAACAGAAAGTCTAGATAGTTCTTCGTGCATTAAAGAAATAATATTAGACTCTGTACTTGTTTCTTTCCAGCCTTTTAATAATCTTTGGATACCAAATACCAAAGCAATTAAACCAGCAGCAACTAACCCTGCT
>JACCDR011911880.1_pt1 | contig 22843 bp, 15 predicted proteins | sample 7446431 | NCBI WGS metagenome assembly JACCDR01 (sample SAMN15323443, study PRJNA562643) | freshwater metagenome | isolation source: river surface water | place: USA:Blue River Watershed | collected 2017-08-17 | reverse complement strand
CTGCTCAATGTGGCATCGATCGCCAGCTGGATCAGCAGCCCGCTGCTGGCGAACTATGCCGTGTCGAAGTCCGCGCTCTGGAGCTTGAGCAATGGTTTGCGCAATGACCTGCGCGCACAGGGTACCCAGGTGTTGACGCTGCACATGGGCTTTGTCGACACCGACCTCACGCAAGGCATCGATATGCCCAAGGCGACACCCCAAGCAATCGTCGAGCAGGCCTTGCAAGCGCTCGAGGCAGGTGCCGACGAAGTGCTGGCCGATGACCTGACAAGGCAGGTCAAGGGTGGCTTGTCGGCCGAGCAGGCAGTCTATCTGGCGGTGCGCTGACATGACCGCCGCCCAATCCTCCCCAACGTTGGTAAGCTCAGCGACAACAGCTCGCATCGAATCCCCATGGCCGGCCTTCTGGATCGCCAGCAGCGCCGCATTTTTGGTGTCGCTCGATACCACGATGCTGTTTGCCGCCTTCGATGCGCTGCGTCACAGCTTCGAAGGCTCGACTGCAGCGGAACTCTCGTGGGTGCTCAATGCGTATACGGTTGTGTATGCGGCGATGCTGATTCCCGCTGGTGGGCTGGCCGATGCGCATGGGCGCCGGCGCATCTTCCGTCTGGGCTTGGCTGTGTTCATCGGTGCATCCGTGGCCTGCGGTGCGGCGCCGTCCGTGGGCTGGCTGATTGCCTCACGCGTGCTGCAGGCCGTGGGTGCGGCCTTGCTGACTCCTGCATCGATGTCCATCGTGCTGGCTGCATTCCCGAGTGAGAAGCGTGCTGTTGTCGTGAGCTTGTGGGGCGCGGTCGGCGCTCTTGCCGCAGCGGTGGGGCCCTGTTTGGGCAGTTGGGTCACGGCTCACGCCGGCTGGCCATGGGCCTTTTACATCAACCTGCCGGTCGGCCTTTGGGCCTGGTGGCGTAGCGCATCTCGCGTGGAAGAGGCAGTGAAGCCAGCTCAGCGCAGGCGTGTTGACATCGTCGGCCTGCTGTTGCTGATGCTGGCCGTCGGCGCATTGGCACTGGCGATCGTCGAGAGCGGAGAGTCCCGCTGGAGCAAAGAACAGGTTGCAGCGGTGGCTGTTGGCGGTCTTTTGCTAGGGCTGGTCTTTGTGCTGTGGGCCAGATCGCGTAATGATGCGCTGATCGATCTGTCGCTGTTCCGTCATCGCACCTACCGATACGTGAATGCAGCGACGCTCGTGTTCGGCGCAGCCTTTTCGATCATGTTCCTCGGCTTCTTTTTCTTCATGATCGGCGTCTGGCATTACACCTTGCCGCAGGCGGGCTTGGCAGTGACGCCGGGTCCGCTGCTGGTGATGCCAACGGCTATCGTTACCGGTCGTTTGGCAAGCCGTATAGGGCATCGGCCGTTCCTGGTGGGAGGCTCCATCCTGTACGCTTGCAGTAGCCTGTGGTTTCTCTGGGTGCCTGGCACACAGCCTGATTATCTTCACCACTGGCTGCCTGGTTTGCTGATGAGCGGAGTTTCGGTAGGACTGGTGCTGCCTTCGCTTGCCGCTGCGGCTGTCAACAAGCTGCCAGCGGAACACTATGCTGTCGGCGCAGCAGTCAATCAGGCGACGCGCCAGGTAGGCGGCGTGTTAGGCGTCGCCATGACAGTGGGTTTGCTCGGCCATGCGGCGCTGACGCGGGGTGATTTCAACGGGCTATATGCGATCCACGCGGCGCTTGCTCTGGGCACCGGGCTGCTGTGCCTGCCGGTAAACACGCGACCGCAGTGAGCCGTTCCTGCTACGATTCGGCACCGGCGTACGCTCGCTTTCAAGAGCGTACGTCAGCTTGTGCACCCCTTTTAATAGAATTCCATGGAAATCAAGGTCAACTTCCTCGACAAACTACGTCTTGAAGCCAAGTTCGATGACTTCACGGTCATCGCTGACCAGCCGATTCGCTACAAGGGCGATGGCTCGGCGCCGGGTCCTTTCGATTATTTCCTGGCCTCGTCGGCCTTGTGTGCCGCGTACTTCGTGAAGTTGTACTGCAACACGCGCAATATCTCGACTGAAAACATTCGCCTGTCGCAGAACAACATCGTTGATCCGGAAAACCGCTACAAGCAGATTTTCAAGATCCAGGTCGAATTGCCGTCGGATATACCGGAAGTGGATCGCCGCGGCATCCTGCGATCGATCGAGCGTTGCACGGTGAAAAAGGTGGTGCAGGAAGGCCCCGACTTTGTCATCGAGGAAGTGGAGAGCCTGGACGCCGATGCGCAGTCCTTGCTGTCGCTGAAGCCGAGTTCCGATGCCAGCACCTATATCCTCGGCAAGGACCTGCCGCTGGAGCAGACCATCGCCAACATGTCCGGCGTATTGGCAGCCCTGGGCATCAAGATTGAAATTGCGTCGTGGCGCAATATCGTCCCGAATGTCTGGTCCCTGCATATCCGTGACGCGCATTCGCCGATGTGTTTTACCAATGGCAAAGGGGCGACCAAGGAAAGTGCACTGGCGTCCGCACTGGGTGAGTACATCGAGCGCATCAGCAACAACCATTTTTACGCCGGTGCTTACTGGGGCGAGGAGATCGCCAACGCGCCGTTCGTGCATTACCCGAACGAGCGCTGGTTCAAGGTTGGCCCCGATGATGCACTGCCGGCCGAGATCCTCGATGAATACTGCCTGCAAATCTACAACCCGGATGACGAGCTGCTGGGTTCGCACCTGATCGACACCAACTCCGGCAATGCAGAGCGCGGCATCTGTTCCTTGCCTTATGTGCGTCGCTCGGATGGTGAAGTGGTGTACTTCCCGTCCAACCTGATTGAAAACCTGTTCGTCAGCAATGGCATGAGCGCCGGCAATACGCTGGCCGAAGCGCAAGTGCAATGCCTGTCCGAGATTTTCGAGCGCGCGGTCAAGCGCGAAATCATCGAAGGTGAAATCGCCTTGCCTGACGTACCGCCCGAAGTCCTGGCGAAATACCCAGGCATCCTGGCCGGCATCCGGGGACTGGAAGAGCAGGGATTCCCGGTACTGGTCAAGGATGCGTCGCTGGGCGGGAGGTACCCGGTGATGTGCGTCACCCTGATGAACCCGCGTACCGGCGGTGTCTTTGCTTCATTCGGTGCGCATCCGAGCTTCGAAGTGGCGCTGGAACGCAGTCTTACCGAATTGCTGCAGGGGCGCAGCTTTGAAGGTTTGAACGATCTGCCGCAGCCCACGTTTGAAAGCAACGCGGTGACCGAGCCGAACAACTTCGTCGAACACTTCATCGATTCCAGCGGCATCGTGTCCTGGCGCTTCTTCAGCGCCAAATCGGATTACGGATTCGTCGAGTGGGACTTCTCCGGCCAGGGCGAGAATTCCAACGCCGACGAAGCCGCGACCTTGTTCGGCATACTCGACGAAATGGGCAAGGAAGTGTACACGGCGGTGTATGACCAGTTGGGCGCCATCGCCTGCCGCATCCTGGTGCCCGGATATTCGGAGATCTACCCGGTCGAGGACCTGATCTGGGATAACACCAACAAGGCCTTGCTGTTCCGCGAAGATATCCTGAACTTGCATCGCCTGGATGACGGCAGCCTGTTGATGTTGCTCGAACGTCTGGAAGGCAATGAGCTGGATGAGCACTCGGATATCGGTACCCTGATTGGCATCCAGTTTGAAGAAAGTACAGGCTGGGATAAGCTGACAGTGCTTGAGCTGAAGCTCATGATTCATCTGGCCTTGCAACAGTTCGACGAGGCGCACGAACTCGTGGGTGCCTTCCTGCAGTACAACGACAACACCGTTGAACGCGGGCTGTTCTATCAGGCCCTGAATGCAGTGCTGGAGGTAATGCTCGACAGCGAACTGGAACTCGATGACTACGTCATCAACTTCCGACGGATGTTTGGCGATGTCCGGATGGACGCAGTCCTGGGCTCGGTCGACGGCAGCGTGCGTTTCTTCGGACTGACGCCGACGAACATGCAACTCGAAGGTCTCGACCGGCACCGCCGACTGCTGGACAGCTACAAAAAATTGCACAGGGCGCGCGCAAGCTCTGCGGCCACATCGGATCGCGCATGACAATGCGCGACCCGTTCAACGGCTAGACAGCAATGGCAGCCTCCGGTACAGCCCCAAACACTTCCACACGATTGCGGCCGCCTTCCTTGGCTGCATACAGTGCCTTGTCAGCAGATGCCAGCAGCATTTCCGCCGTGCTGTCCGGGGCATTGCCGCCGGAGCTGATGCCGATCGACACCGTGAAGCGCAGTACGTCGCCGTCATTCCGGACACGCAGACCTTCCACTGCAGACCGTAGCCGTTCGGCCATGGCGCTTGCGCTGGCCTGCGACGTGTTCGGCATCAACATGGCGAATTCCTCGCCGCCAAAGCGCGACACCACATCGCCCGCCCGCGCCTGACGCTTGAGTTCTGCTGCCAGCACTTCGAGCGCGCGGTCGCCAACCATGTGACCGTGATTGTCGTTGATTCGCTTGAAGCGATCGATGTCCAGCATCAGCAGAGACAAGGCTAGTCCGGACCGGCGACTGCGCTCGATTTCCATCTTCAGCTGATCGTCGAAGTAGCGGCGGTTGTTCAGACCGGTCAGGAAGTCATGCGTCGCTTCATGTTGCAGCTTGTCTTGCACGCGCTTTACATCGGACAGGTCAGTGATGAAGCCGACATAAACGGTCAGCGCATCGATCACCAGGCGCGTGTAAGCGACGCTGACCGGGAAAGCCTCGTGGTCCTGCCGACTTCCATTCGATTCATGAGGCGTGTGCGGCTGGTCCTTCCGCAACAAGGCTGGCCATTGCGGCAGGAAGCTCGACAAGTATTTGCCCGTGGCCTGCGAGGCTTCGCAACCGAAGATTCTCTGGAAAGCCTTGTTGGTTTCCTTGATCACCCCTTGCGCATCTGAGATGACGATGGCTTCGGTCGAATTCTGGATGATGGCCTCCAGTTCCTGCCGCTGAACCTTGATTTCTGCCAGGCTGTCGCGCAGGCGGGTGAGGAGTACGCCTGCGCCTGCAAAGCCGAGCATGGATGCAACCCCCATGCAGACGAAAACCGCCAGTGCGAGCCAGTCGGACGGCGGGATGGGCAGGTCAGTTTCGGGCTGGCCGATGAAGCGGGCGGCACGCATGCCCATGTAGTGCATGGTCGTGATCGCCAGGCCCATGATCAGCACGGACAGCAGGTTCACGTGGAAAGGACGCAGCAGGGTCCTTGCCAGCAGTCCGTTGCGGGCGCCCAGCGCGATGCTTGCCAGTGCCACCGCTGCAATGAGTGAGATCGCGAAATCCATCACGTCGAATCGCAGCACCGCCGTCATGCGCATTGCCATCATGCCCGTGTAATGCATCACGCCGATGCCGGCACCGGTGATGCCGCCACCCAGCAAGACCTGCCACGGGCCAAGATCCTTGCGCATCATCCAATGCAGCATGGCCCACGCAGCCGCGATCGCCGGCAATGCGGAAAGGCAGGTCATGACCAGGTCGTAGCTCACTGATGTACACAGTGACAGCGCCAGCATGCCGATGAAATGCATGCTCCAGACGGCCAGGCCGAATGCAATGGCGCCGGTGGCTATCAGGATTTCCCGGGAACGGTGATTCGTGGTCGCAGCAGCGCTGCTGGCCACGTAGAAGGCAAGCGCTGCGCCGCCGGTGGCTACCAGGAAGGAAAGGGCGACCAGCCAAAGGCTATAGGAATGGCTGAGCCATATCGCGTTCGAAAACTGCGCGATGAATAAATCCAATCGTTACCCCTTGTTCAGGTGGTTGTTGCCCATGCGTATGCCCCCAGGCACGAAACAGCAGGGATTCGCCACCTCAATTGTTATAGGCGTTGGTACTATTGATGTTTTCCGGAGGCATTATTACATCTGACTAATCGATCGGCAAAAAATATCGCAGGCGATGGAGAGGGGGGGCAGGGGGGCTCTGCCAAGGCAGATCAATTCAGCATTCGGGGCGCCGGTGAAATCGTCCCCTCACGCATAGAAATAGAGAACCGGGAGCAGGGAGTCAGAGCTTGTAGCTCTTGGTCGACGCTGCGCCGCCGCCTTTCTTGCGTGATCCGCCCTTGGCGACGGCGCGCATGCGAACCAGTGACTCGACTGCCCCGTCGAGCAGGAAGCGATCGACCTGAAACAGGCCGCTTTGCAGCGGGAATGCGAAGCCTATGTATTTGGTCGAGTTGCGGATGGATTTGTCGACCGCCTCGAAATTGGAAAAGATGTAGCGTGGTTTCTTGCCCAGCTTGCGGCAAACCAGCTCCAGCTGCGCCGAGCCCGCATCGGCATTCACCAGTACTGGATAGCGTCCGCCTTCTTCGCAATCGGTTTGGGTGGCCAGCAGCCACAGGCAATCGCCGGATTCGAGATAGCAGTACTGGCCCAGTACCGCATTGCTGTCATTGACCGTCGCCGCGAAATAGCCTTCACCGCCTTCAATGGTGCCGACCATCCAGTTGCCGAAGGATTCGGTATCGGCCGCCTTGGCTGGTGGCAGGACGCCGAGCGCAAGGGACAGCAGCACAGAAAAAGTGCCGGCAGTGAAGCTGAGGAAGTGGTCGCGGTACATGGCAGCAGTTTGGGAATGAACCAGGCCCGAAAACTATACCATTGCCTGAGAGTAATAATAAGAATGTTCCATCCGGGAAACTGTAATAGAATTTAGCATTTATTTCTTCCGCGAAATAGTGGCCATGACCTTCCTGTCCCGGTTCTTCTTCGGTCGCGTTGAATTCCCCGAAGGTGAGGAATTCCGCGAATTCCAGTTCAAGTTCCTGGCGGTGTTGATGGTGTTCGCCGGTGTCACCACTGGACTTTTCCTGTGGCTGATCGAAGCCAAGCTGTCGCCATCGCTGCCTGATACGCACATGCGCTCGATGCGCTTGTACACAGCCGCAAGTTTCATCCTCTGGCTGGCACTGCGTGGGCGCAAGCAGTGGTTTTTGCCCCTGGCCTGGATCTTCGAAGTCGTAAGTCTGCTCGAATTGTTTTCTTCGGCGATCTTCGTACCGAACGATGAGCTGCGCATCATCTGGCTATTTACCAATATTCCGGGCATCTACCTGTTGCTGGGTCGGGTTGCCGGTGGCTTGATCACGGCGCTGATCATCGTGGCTTTTGTGGCCATCAACCCGTTTGTCGCGCAACCGTATTCGCCCAATGCAATCGCCACCGGCGTGATCGCGATGCTCTACTTCGTCGCTTTTTTTCATGCGTATGCGCGGCAGTCCATCTGGTTCTTCACGCGTATGCGCGACTCCAACCATCAGTTGCGCGAGCTGGCCACGCGCGACATGTTGACCGGTGTCCTGAATGCGCGCGCGTACTATGAAATTTGCGACAGCATGATCCGCGGCGCGCAGCGCAGCCGAGCCCCCTATGCGGTGCTGTTCGTCGACCTCGACCACTTCAAGTCGATCAATGACACCTACGGCCATGCGGCCGGCGACATCGTGCTGAAGTCCGTGGCTGATTGCCTGACTCGCAACCTGAGGTCCAGCGATGCGCTGGGCCGCATTGGCGGCGAGGAGTTCTCCATCTTCCTGCCCAATACCGACATTGAGGGCGCCGTGCACCTCGCCGAGGTCATCCGCAGCGCGATCGAATCACTGATGCCGTCCATCGGCGAACGCCGCCTGAAGGTCACGGCCAGCATAGGCGTGGCGCGCAACCAGCACAGTGAACAGACGATGAAGGACATACAACAGCAGGCCGACCAGGCGATGTATCGTGCGAAGGCGGGTGGCCGGAATCGTGTGTCGGCCTTCGATCAACTGGATGCAGCCACGGTCTGAATGGCAGGCTTCAGGTTTGGATTTGGCTTCAGGCCAGCAGCTTGAGCCACAGCAGATAGCCGCCTACGGTGAGCGCTGCCAACACCATCAGGCCGACGATGGCATGGGCCCAGTCCTTGGGACTGGGCCAGCCGGCCACCAGGCACTGCACCGCGACCAGCTTCCAGCCTGCGCTCTCGGCTGACAGCAAGGGCCACGCGGTCGATTGCATGAAGACCCAGCCACCCGCCGGCATCAACGCCAACGGCGCCAGTCCGACCGGCACTGCGTTCCACCAGCGCAGGCGCGCAAATGCGACCGACCCCAGCACCCATCCGCCTTCCAGTTTGCGGCGCGGCAGCAGGTTCAGCGCCACCGGCTGCGCGCCGGCCAGCAAGCCGGCGACGTAGTGCAGCAGCTCATGCGCGACCGTACCCGGCCAGATCGACAGCATGAAAGCCCAGGGCCAGCGACGCAGTGCGAGCAAGGCGGCGATGGCCAGCAACAGCAGCAGTGCATGCGTGGCGAGGGTGATGTGATCGATTTGCGCAAACATCGTGGGCATGAGGAGAGGGGCTTCCTGCATTCTCGCAGGCAGGCCGTGATTGTAAGCGCAGCTGTCGTGGATGTTGCGGCGCGGCGTGTGAAAGGCAGGGGCGTCATCCGTGCCTGATGTATGCCCGACGGGGACTCGCCGGGTACTCGATGAGTGCTCGATGACTGCTCGATGACTGCGACAGGCACGGCATCATCGCCCGTTCTCATTCAGGCAAGTGTTCCCCATGTGCACGGCTGCAGCCTATACTCGCCGTAAAACATTTAACAAAAATAATCAGGAGACAAGCCATGACGGGCGCCACGCTCAGTACGCGGCATCTCGGCGGCGACCTGTGGGGCGGCCTGGCGGCGATGATGGTGGCGCTGCCTTCGGCGATCGCGTTCGGCGTCACCATACTCGCGCCGCTCGGCCCGCAGTTCGGAGCGCAAGGCGCGCTTGCCGGCATCCTCGGCGTGACCCTGCTGGGCTTGATCGCCGCGCTCTTTGGCGGCACGCAGCGCCTCATTTCCGCACCGTGCGCACCGGCCGCCGCGGTGCTGTCCGCATTGACCATTCAAATGAGCGCCCAGGGCACCGAGCCGGCGCTGGTGCTGCTGACGCTTTTCCTGGTCGCGGCCAGCAGCAGCTTGGTGCAGATCCTGTTCGGCGTGATGCGCCTTGGCCAGCTGATCCGCTACATGCCTTTCCCGGTCGTCAGCGGCTATCTGTCCGGCGTCGGCCTGATCATCGTCAGCAGCCAGTTGCCCAAGCTGCTGGGCGCGCCGGGCGACATGAACTGGTTGCAGGCCCTGTCCGCTCCCGGCACCTGGCAGCCGGCCAGCCTGCTGGTCGGCGCGGCCACTGCGCTGACAATGGTCATCGCCAACCGCCGTCCGTCCAGAGTGCCGGCCGTGATCCAGGGACTGGCCGCCGGCATCATTGTTTACTGGCTGCTGGCGCTCTCGTCGCAGCCGTCACTGGCGCAACTGGACAACAATCCCTTCGTGATCGGCCGCTTTGCGTCCGGACCCGAGGGCTTGCTCGATGGCGTGGCGTCGACCTGGAACGGCCTCACGCATGTGCGCCTGCCGCGTTGGGAGCAGGTCATCGTGCCAGCGGCGACACTGGCGGTGCTGCTGTCGATCGACACCCTGAAGACCTGCCTCGTGCTGGATGCGATGTCCGGCTCGCGCCACGACTCGAACCGCGAACTGATAGGGCAGGGGCTGGGCAACCTGACAGCGTCCATCTTCGGCGGCACGCCCGGTGCGGGCACCATGGGGCCGTCGCTGGTCAACAAGGCCAGCGGGGGCATGACCCGGCTGTCCGGCGTATTCCAGGGCGGCTGGGCGCTGCTCGCTTTCCTGATGCTGACGCCGCTGATCAGCTGGATACCCATCGCCGCGCTGGCTGGCCTGCTGCTGGTGATCGGCGTGCGCATGATCGACTGGCACCTGGTCGAGCTGGCGCGCTCGAAGACCACGGTGCTGGACTTCATCGTCATCGTTGCCGTGATCGTCGTTGCCAAGACCATCAGCCTGATCGCCGCTTCCGGGCTCGGCATTGCGCTGGCGATCCTGATGTTCATCCGGGAGCAAAGCCACAGTTCCACGCTGCGGCACAAGACGCGCGGCGACGTCACTTTCTCCAAGCGCGTACGCATGCCCGAGGAGCGCGAGGCCTTGAAGAAACTTGGCGGCGCCAATGCGATCTATGAATTGCAGGGCAGCCTGTTCTTCGGCAATACCGATGCGCTATATTCGGCGCTGGAGCCCGACATTGAAAGCGCGCGCCATCTGGTGCTGGACCTGCAGCGTGTGCAATCGCTCGACATGACCGCGGCTCACATGCTGGAGCGCGTGCGCAACCAGCTGGCCGAGCGCGGCGCGACGCTGGTGCTGTCGCGCGTGCCCAAAACCCTGCCCAGCGGACGCGACCTGCGCGGCTACCTCGATGAATTGCGCGTTACGCGCGGATCGGCCGCGATCCGGCTGTTCGACGATTTCAGCGATGCGCTGGAGTGGGTCGAGGACGATACCCTGCGCGAAGCCGGCATCCACGGCGACGACACGCATCCGCTGGCGCTGGCCGACTTCGAATTGTTTGCCGGACTGCAGTCGCCCACGCTGGAGGCCCTGCAGGGCTGCGTGCAGCGCCGCTACTATGCCGCGGGCGAAACCATCTTCATCGCCGGCACGCCCGGCGATTCGCTGATGCTGATCGCGCGCGGCGTGGTGCGCATCGACCTCGCGCTCGAACACGGGCATCGCATCCACATGGCGACCTTCGCGCGCGGGCAATTCTTTGGCGAGATGTCCTTCCTTGAACACCACGCGCACTCCGCCGAGGTGGTGGCGGCCGCCGACTGCGAGCTGCTGATCTTGCCGCGGCCGGACTTCGATGCGCTGGCAGCACGCGACCCCGCGATGGCGACGCACGTGTTCGCGTCGCTGTCGATCGCGCTGGCCGACAGGCTGCGCCATACCAACGACGAGCTGCGCGCAATGCAGGCAGGGTAAGCGATCGGATGGACAACGAGAATTTTTACGCGCAGCTGCCGGCTTTCAGTGCGCTGGAAGGATTGACAGACGAGCAGCATTACCGGGATGCGCCTGCGGATTGGATTATCTTCGTCACCGACGTGCGCGGCTCAACTGCGGCCGTGGCCGCCGGCCGCTACAAGGAAGTCAATACCGTCGGCGCTGCGACCATTGTCGTGGCCGCCAATGCCTGTGACGGCATCGAGTTTCCGTTCGTGTTCGGCGGCGATGGCGCGACGCTGCTGGTGCCGCCGTCGGTGCGCGAGCAGGTCGGCAATGCCTTGCTGTACCTCGCGCAGAAATCCGCGCGCGACTTCGGCCTTACGCTGCGGGTTGGCTGTGTGCCGGTGGACGAGGTGCTCGCGCGTGGCAAGCCCGTGCGCGTGTCAAAGCGCGAGCTCAGCCCGGGTAATTGCATCGCGATGTTCGCCGGCGGTGGCCTGAACGAGGCGACTGCGATGATCAAGTCCGCGGATGGACGCTGGCTGCTCGACGGGCACGCGCATGATGAAGGCAGCGTCGAGGGTCTCGAATGTCGCTGGTGCGCGGTGCCGGCCCGCAACGGCGGCATCCTGAGCCTGATCCTGTGGGCGCCGGGCGATCACCTGCAGCTGTACCGCGAACTGCTGCGTGCCATCCTCGAGATTGCGCCGCAACCGATGCCGATCACGCCGCTGAACCTGCCCACGCGCTGGCCGCCGGAATTCCTGATGCATGAGTCGAAGCTGAAGCGCCGCAGCAGGCTCGCGCAACTGCTGCATTACTCCGGCGTGCTGCTGCTGACCGGCTTGCTGACATGGATTGTCAAACGCACGCAGCGCGACCCGACCTCGGTGGCCGCGCGCTATATCGCCAGCCTGTGCCGCAACAATGATTATCTGAAGGTCGACGACTATCTGAGGATGGTGATCGATATCAGTGATGCGCAACGGGCGAGCATCGAGGCGCTGCTGCAGCGTTACCGCACCAGCCACGGGCTGCAGTGGGGCGCTCATCTGTCGTCATCGTCGCTGTTTACCTGCATGGTCCGGTCGCAGGAGATCCATCTGCATTTTGTCGATGGCAATGACGGTGGCTATACTGCCGCTGCACGCGATATGGCTGCACGCGAAGGAAAAATAAAATGACGGGAGACAAAATGCCTCAATGGCATGAGATGGATGCGGTCACGCTCGCGCGCAAGTTGTCGCAGCGCGAGCTGAGCGCCGAGACCTTGCTGGCTTCCTGCCTGGAGCGCATCGATGCGCGCGAGCCGCAGGTGCAGGCTTGGTCCCATCTAGCGCGCGATTCGGCATTGGAACGCGCGCGTGAACTCGATCGCGGTCCGGTGCGCGGCCTGCTGCACGGCTTGCCGATCGGGGTCAAGGACCTGTTTGACACGGCCGACATGCCAACCACGTATGGCTCGCCGATCTATGCAGCCCATCGTCCGGCGGCCGATGCGGCGCCGGTCGCTCTGTGCCGCGAACAAGGCGGCGTCATGGTCGGCAAGACCGTCACGACCGAGTTTGCGACCTTCAATCCCGGCAAGACGCGCAATCCGCACCGGCTCACGCATACGCCGGGCGGCTCGTCCAGCGGCTCTGCTGCCGCAGTGGCGGACTACATGGTGCCACTGGCCTTTGCATCGCAGACCGCTGCGTCGGTGATCCGGCCGGCGGCGTATTGCGGCATCATCGGCTACAAGCCCAGCTACGGGCTGGTCAATCGCTCGGGCGTGAAGCCGCTGTCCGACTCGCTCGATACCATCGGCTTCCTCGCACGCAGCGTCGACGATGTCGCACTGTTTGCCGCCGCCACCAGCGGCGACCGCTCGCTGCTGCAGCTGGACGTGGGCGGCACGCCCCGCATTTCGATGTGCGCCACGCATGAATGGCCGCATGCCGATGTGGACACACGCATGGCCATGCAGCACGCAGCGACGCAGCTCGCGCAGGCTGGCGTCCCTGTGCGCGACGTGCAGACGCCGATGCTGTTCTCGCAGCTGCTGCAGGTGCAGAAAGAGATCATGAGCTATGAGCTGGCGAAATCGCTGTCGTACGAGCGTCTGCAGCACGCGGACCAGCTGAGCCCAAAGCTGCAGGCACTATTCGAAGAAGGGCTCAGCATACCGGCAGAGCGTCACTGGGCCAATATCCAGCTGGCCTATTCGGCACGAGCGAAGGTATCGGCAGCCTTCGGCGACAGTGAAGTCTGGCTCGCGCCCAGCACCACCGGCGAAGCGCCGGCCACGCTCGAGCAAACCGGCGACCCGGTGTTCGGCAGGGTATGGACGCTGCTGGGACTGCCTTGCGTGCATCTGCCGTTCACCACCGGGCAGACCGGCATGCCGGTCGGTCTGCAGGTGGTCGGCCGCTATGGCGATGACCGCGTGGTGTTGCGCATTGCGCGCTGGCTGATGCAGCGCCTTGTCGCGAAATCATGAGTTTGTCATCCTCGCAAGGTATAGTGGTGGCGCCGTCGGCAAGCGCGGGCCTGCGGCACAGAACAACAAAATCCGAGACCGCGTACTGCTGATGGAGAAGCCATGAAATCGATGTTCACCGCGTTCGTGCTGCTGGGCGCTATTGCTACCAGCCCCGCCTTCGCTGCCACCGAGCAGCAAAACAAGATGGTCACCTGCAACAAGGATGCGGCCGGCAAGAAGGGTGACGAGCGCAAGGCCTTCATGAAGGAATGCCTGAGCAAGAAACCGGAAGCCGAAGCGCCTGCGGCGAACGCGCAGCAGAACAAGATGGTCACCTGCAACAAGGAAGCGACCGGCAAGAAAGGCGACGAGCGCAAGAAGTTCATGAGCGAGTGCCTGAAGGCGAAGTGATTCGCCAGCCGCCCGACCAGGCCCCGGCCATGCCGGGGTTTTTTACGCCGATTTTTTTATGCGGATTCTTGCGTCGGTGGTGGACTGCACGAGTTTCACGAAGTAAATTAACGGGTCGGCTTCAAGCCGCCGGATTGCCATTACGGCATCCGGCGCGTTGCCGCGACCCATGCTTCAACGGCTGCACCTGATAAATCAAAACAACACGGAGTCACTCGCATGTCGCAACAAGTCAAGTTCCTGCTTCCCGAAGACCGCATGCCCAAGACCTGGTACAACATCCAGGCCGACCTGCCGAAGGCCTTGCCGCCTGTCCTGCACCCGGGCACGCTGCAGCCCATCGGTCCGGATGATCTGGCACCGCTGTTCCCGATGGAATTGATCCTGCAGGAAGTGTCGACCGAACGCGAGATCGACATCCCCGAGCCGGTGCGCGACGTGTACAAGCTGTGGCGCCCGGCGCCGCTGTACCGCGCCTATGGCCTCGAGAAGGCACTGCAGACGCCGGCCAAGATCTACTACAAGTACGAAGGTGTGAGCCCGGCCGGCAGCCACAAGCCCAATACCGCGATTCCGCAGGCCTTCTACAACAAGCAGGCCGGCGTCAAGCGCCTGACCACCGAGACCGGCGCCGGCCAGTGGGGCACGTCGCTGTCCTTCGCAGGCTCGCTGTTCGACCTCGACGTCACCGTGTTCCAGGTGCGCGTTTCCTACGACCAGAAGCCGTATCGCCGCGCCGTGATGGAAACCTATGGCGCGCGCTGCGTTGCATCGCCGTCGAATGAAACCAACTATGGCCGCTCGGTGCTGGCCAATCGTCCGGACCATCCGGGCAGCCTTGGCATTGCGATCTCCGAAGCCGTTGAAATCGCCGCAACCAATGACGACACCAAGTACGCGCTGGGTTCGGTGCTGAACCACGTGCTGATGCACCAGACCATCATCGGCATCGAGTCGATGGAGCAGATGGCGATGGCCGATGCCTATCCGGACGTGGTCGTCGGCTGCACCGGCGGCGGCTCCAACTTCGCCGGCATCGCCTTCCCGTACATCGGCGCCGGCCTGCGCGGTGGCGCCAAGCCCCGTATCGTGGCCGTCGAACCGGCAGCCTGCCCGTCGCTCACGCGCGGCAAGTATGCGTACGACTTCGGCGACACCGGCCACATGGCGCCGCTGACCAAGATGCACACGCTGGGTTCCTCGTTCACGCCGCCGGGCTTCCACGCAGGTGGCCTGCGTTACCACGGCATGGCCCCGCTGGTGTCGCACCTGAAGGAGCTGGGCCTGATCGAGGCGACCGCCTACCACCAGACCGAATGCTTCGCGGCTGGCGTGCTGTTCGCCCGACACGAAGGCATCGTGCCGGCGCCGGAAGCCAACCACGCGGTCAAGGGCGCGATCGAAGAAGCACTGCGGTGCAAGCGCGAAGGCAAGAGCGAGACCATTCTGTTCAACCTGTGCGGCCACGGCCACTTCGACATGGTCGCGTACCAGAACTACTTCGCGGGCAACCTGAAGGACGACAGCTACGACGAGAAAGAGCTCGCCATGGCGCTGGCCGGCCTGCCGAGCGTGCCGGAAGCGGCCTGATCGCCGAACCGTGCCTACCCGACCTGTGAGCAGGTCGGGAGCGGCGCATGCAGCACCAACAACACCGGGCCTGTGCCCGGTGTTTTGTTTTGGGTTTCGATTTGAAACATTCGTCAGAGAAATGTCAGTTGCGGCTCAGTCACCCGACAGCTTGGCCCCTTAAGCTGGGATCACTAGCGTCCGGTAAGAACCGGCCGGCCAACGATGGCCAGCCGGCGGCACGCACAGAGAGACTGATTGAAGCTGATTCCCCATTCCCTGCTGGCCGTCCTGGCCAGCCTCGCCGCCGCCGGGGCACTGGCTGCGCCGCCGAGCCCGGCCAGCGCGTCGCTGGCCCTGTCGCTGGCACAAGCGCAGGCGCTGGCCGTCGAGCGCAACCATGACCTGAAGCTCGCGCGCACCGCTGTCGCCAGTGCCGAGGCCGGTGTGCAATCGGCAGGCGCTGCACCCAATCCCGTTGTGGGCTTGTCCACCAGCGGCATCGGCGCGGGTGTGGGTGCCGGTTCGCTGTGGCGCAAGCAGATCGACACCGTGCTCAGCGTCAGCCAGCTGATCGAGCGCGGCAACAAGCGCGAGCTGCGCGCCGAGAATGCACGGCTCAACGTACGCGCGGCCGGCGCCGATTTGCAGGATGTGCAGCGCCAACTGCGCGTGCTGGTTGCACAAGCCTATGCCGATCTGATGGCGGCACAGGAAAAGCTGGCTGCCAGCCGCGATGCATCGCAACTGCTGGAAGCGACGCTGTCGGCAGCACAGACCCGGCGCGCCGCCGGCGATATTGCCGGCGCCGATGTCGAGCGTGTGAAAGTCGATGCACTGCGTGCCCGCAATGACGTGGCTGCGGCGCAGGGAGAACTGGGCCGCGCACGACAAGTGTTGGCCGTGCTGCTGGGTGATACCGCGCATGCCGATGCGCTGGAAGCGGCCGACAGCTGGCCGGCGCTGGAAGAGGCTGCAGCGCCCGACGCGGCCGTGCTGGCCATGCTGATCGATGCGCGTGCCGACGTGCGCGCGGCGCAAGCCCGGGTCGAAGCGGCGCAGTCCGGTACCAAACTGGCCGACTCTCTGCGTACACGCGACGTGACTGTCGGCGCGCAGTACGAACACTTCCCGCAAGTGGCCGATCCGAACGGCGCCAGTGGTAACAGCGTGGGCGTCAGCATCAGCATGCCGCTGTTCACCCGCTACTACTACCAGGGCGAGATAGCGTCCGCGCAGGCAGCGCTGGAAGGCGCACAGGTGGCGCTGGATCGTACCCGCGAGCGCGCCACGGCCGAAGTCGGCGCTGCGCTGTCCCTGCTCAGGAGCGCTGCCGAGCGCGTGCGCCGCAATCGTGATGAATTGCTGGTCGCTGCCGAGAAGGCTGCGCGCGCGGCTGAATACGCGTACCAGAACGGCGCGGTCGGCGTGATGGACGTGCTCGATGCGCGCCGCACGCTGCGCGCAACCCGGCTCGACGCGCTGGCCGCGCAAGCGGACTTCAGCAAGGCGCTGGCCGCATGGAAGGCCGCGATCGAGACCACCGATACCGACAGCCGTGGCGCGGGCAAAAACTGAATTTCACCCGGAGGGCCTGACGGTCCCGGACAAGCACCCCATGAAGAAGCACACCAAACTCCTGATCTCCGTCGTCTTCCTGCTGATCGCCGCGGCGACGGTGTTCGTCGTACAGCGCCGCAGCGAACTGGAAGAGGCCGCCGCCAACAGCAAGCAGAAGGTGTCCACGCACGAACCGGGCATCGTTCGTTTCTCCGCCGGCGAGCCGCAGCTGTCGGCGATCCGTTCCGAACAGGTCAGTGCCGAACCCATTCCGACCGCCGATCCCGTCAATGGCCGCCTCGTCTATGACGAGAATGCGACCTCGCGCATCAGCTCGCCGCTGATGGGTCGCGTGATCAAGTTGAATGCCGGGGTCGGCGACACCGTCAAGCGCGGTGCGGCGCTGCTCGAGATCGACGCGCCCGACCTCGCCAATGCCGAGGCCGACCAGCAAAAGGCCACCAGCGAGGAAATGCGCAAGCGCCTCGCTTACGAGCGTGCTAAACGACTGCATGAAAACGAAGTCATCGCCCGCAAGGAATTCGAGGCGGCCGAAGCCGATTATTTCCAGTCGCAGGCCGACACCCGCCGTGCCGCTGCGCGCCTGCGCAACCTGCAGGCCTCGGGCCATGAGAACGGGAAGTTCGTGCTGCGCTCGCCGCTGCCCGGCATCGTCGTCGAGCGCAATGCCAACCCGGGACAGGAAGTGCGCCCCGACCTCGAGCAGCCACTGTTCCTGGTGACCGACATCAGTCGCCTGTGGGTGCTGGCCGACATTCCTGAAAAGCACCTCGCCAATGTGCATGTGGGCCAGACCGTGGCTGTCGAGTCCGATGCCTATTCGGAGCGCCAGTTCAGCGCGCGGGTCGAGCGCATCGGCGTGGCCGTCGATCCGGTCACGCGCCGCGTGCAGGTGCGCTGCGCGATCGCCAATCCGGACGGCAAGCTCAAGCCCGAGATGTTCGTGCGCGTGGCTTTCCTGGCCGATGGCGAGCGCAAGGGCATCCGTGTGCACAACACCAGCCTCGTGACCGAGGGCATCTATGTTTACGTGTTCGTCGAGAAGAGCGCCGGCACCTTCGAGAAGCGCCGCGTGAAGCTGGCGCTGCGCGGCAATGACCATTCCTTCGTCGAAAGCGGCGTGGAAGAGGGCGAACGCGTGGTGATCGAAGGCGCGCTGCTGTTGAATTCCGAGGCGGCCGCCGATGCTCAGTAAGCTGATCGAATTTGTCCTCAGCCAGCGCGTCTTCGTGCTGGTGATGACGGCGGCGCTGTGCGCCTTTGGCTACAAGGCCGTCACCAACCTGCCGATCGAAGCCTTCCCCGATGTGCAGGACGTGCAGGTGCAGATCGTCACCCAGTACCCGGGCCAGGCGCCAGAGGAGGTCGAGCGCAACGTGACCCTGCCGATCGAACGCGAGATGTCCGGCGTTCCCAGGCAGACTCAGCTGCGCTCGGTGACGATCTCGGGCCTGTCGGTGGTGACGCTGACCTTCGGCGACGGCACCGATGATTACTTCGCGCGCCAGCAGGTGATCGAAAAGCTGCAGAACGTGAACCTGCCGCAAGGCGTGCAGCCGCAGCTTGCGCCCCTGACCACCGCCGTCGGCGAAGTCTATCGCTATGTGCTGGAAGCGCCGCCCGAGATGTCGATGTCGGAACTGCGCGCGATCCAGGACTGGGTGGTGCGGCCCAACCTGCGCATCGTGCCCAACGTGGCCGATGTCGTGTCCTTCGGCGGCACTATCAAGGAATACCAGGTCAAGGTCGACCCGTACGCGCTCAAGCGCTACGGTCTTGCGATCGACCAGGTCACGCAGGCGCTGGCCAACAACTCGGCCAACGTGGGCGGCGGTTTCGTGCGCCGCGGCGACGAGGCGCTGGTGATTCGCGGCATGGGCATCTTCTCCAGCCTGTCCGATATCGGTCGTGTGGTGGTCAAGGCCAAGGATGGCAAGACCGTGCTGGTGTCCGACATCGGCGAAGTCGTGATCGGCGCGCGCAACCGTTCCGGCGTGGTGGCCTACAACGACCGCGACACGGTCGTCGAAGGCATCGTGCAGATGACCAAGGGTGGCAACGCAACCAAGGTCGTCACCGAGCTCAAGGACAAGATCGCGCAGGTCAACGCCAAGCTGCCGCCGGGCGTGAAGATCAGCGTCATCTACGATCGCACCGAGCTGATCGGTCATACCGTCAAGACCGTAGCCGAGAACCTGCTGATCGGTGCGGTGCTGGTGATCGCGATCCTGCTGGCCTTCCTGCGCAACCTGCGGGCGGCGCTGATCGTGGCCACGGTGATCCCGCTATCGCTGCTGTGTGCCTTCATCATGCTGGACACGCGCAACATCCCGGCCAACCTGATCTCGCTGGGTGCGGTCGACTTCGGCATCATCATCGATGGCGCAGTGGTGCTGGTCGAGGCGCTGATGGTGCGGCTGGCCATGACCAGCTTCGACCCCGGCATGACGCCCGAGGCCGCTCATGCCCTGCGTTTGTCGCAGCTGCGCCGCACGGTGGTCGAGATGGGCCATCCCATCCTGTTCGCGAAGGCCATCATCATCGTCGCCTTCATTCCCATCTTCACGTTCCAGCGCGTCGAGGGAAAGATCTTCGCGCCCGTTGCTTTGACACTCTCCTTCGCGATGCTGGGCGCGGTCGTGCTGACGATGACGATGGTGCCGACCTTGCTGGCACTGGCGATGAAGCATCAGTCGCTGGAAGAAAAGCACATCGCCTGGATGGACTGGGTACAGCGTCGTTACCGCGATGCGCTGCGCTGGTCCGCAACACGCCGCATGCCAGTTGTGGCCGCATCGGCCGGCGTGCTGGTGGTGTCGCTGGCGTTGTCGCCGCTGCTGGGCAGCGAGTTCGTGCCCAAGCTGGACGAAGGCAATATCTGGCTCACGATCAGCCTGCCGCCATCGACCTCGCTTGACGCTTCCAAGCGGGTCGAGCGTGAAGTGCGCGCCATCCTGCGCAGCTATCCCGAAGTCAACAGCGTGATCAGCCATGTTGGGCGGCCGGATGACGGCACCGATCCGAAAGGGCCCAACAATATCGAAGTGCTGGCCGACCTGAAGCCGGCCGGCACCTGGCGCTTCGACAGCAAGGAAACGCTGATAGCTGACATGGGCAAGAAGATACGCCGCATCCCCGGCGTGCCTACCAACTTCTCGCAAGTCATCCAGGACAATGTCGAAGAGGCGCTGTCGGGCGTGAAGGGCGAGATTGCGATCAAGGTCTACGGCCCCGACCTCGAGATCCTGACCGAGAAGGGCGAGCAGATCGCCAGCGTGCTGCGCGGCATACGCGGCGCATCTGACGTGCAGGCCATTCGCATCGGTGGCCAGAGCGAACTCGACATCGCCATCGACCGCGAAAAGATCGCGCGCCTTGGCATCAACGTGGCCGACGCCAATACGGCCATTCAGGCGGCGCTGGCTGGCATGACGGTCAACACCTTCTACGAGGGCGACAAGCGCTTCGACGTGACGGTACGCCTGAAGGAATCCTTCCGCAATGCGATCGACGACGTCGCGCTGGTGCAGGTGTCGCTGCCGGGCGGTGCAGGTACCGTCGGCCTGGGCGAGATCGCGCGCATCGACGTGCGGCAGGGCGCCGCGCGCATCAGCCGCGAGGCGGGTGGACGCGTGGCGCTGGTGAAGTCCAACCTGCTGGGGCGCGACCAGGGCAGCTTCGTCGCCGAGGCGCAGAAGAATGTGAAGGAAAAGGTCGTGCTGCCGCCGGGCTATTACATCACCTGGGGCGGGCAATTCGAGAACCAGCAGCGCGCCGTCAAGCGCCTGCAGGTGATCGTGCCGATCACGATGCTGCTGATCTTCTCGCTGTTGTTCTGGGCCTTCAAGTCGGTGCGCAAGGCCTTGCTGGTGCTGGCCATCGTACCGTTCGCGATGGTGGGCGGCATTGCGGCGCTGGCGCTGGCAGGGCTGCACTTCTCGGTGTCGGCAGCGGTGGGCTTCATTGCCGTGGCCGGCATTTCGGTGCAGAACGGCGTGATCATGGTCGAGCAGATCGTCGAACTGCTGCACAAGGAGCGCAGCGTGCTGGCGGCGGCCATCGAAGGGGCGGTGTCGCGGCTGCGGCCCATCCTGATGACGGCGCTGATGGCCGGCCTCGGCCTGTTGCCGGCCGCGCTGTCGCACGGCATCGGTTCTGAAACGCAGCGGCCGTTCGCGGTCGTGATCGTCGGCGGTATTGTGTCGGCGACTTTCTTCACGCTGTTGTTGCTGCCGCTGGCCTATCCGTTCTTTAATGACAAGGAAGCCGAAATCATTCCGCCGACACAGGCCTGATCCGACGTTACGGGCAGGTCTTGTCGGTGTTTGCGCCGGCTCTGGCACAATACATGAGGTAAACGCTTGAACCCGGACCTGGACATGCATGTATTGCTGGTGGAGGACGACCTGGTGCTGGCCGATGGCATTGCGCGCATCCTGCGCGGGCACGGCATGGTGGTCGATGTAGTCAATAATGGCGATGACGCGGACCGCGCGCTCGCCACTCGAGAGATGTCGGTCGCGGTGCTCGATATCGGGCTGCCCGGCATCGACGGCTTCGAAGTCGTGCGCCGCCTGCGCGCGCGCGGCAGCAGCCTGCCGGTGCTGCTCCTGACCGCGCGCGACGATGTGCAGGACCGTGTACGTGGCCTGGAGATCGGCGCCGACGATTATCTGGTCAAGCCCTTTGCGGCGCCGGAACTGGTGGCGCGGCTCAAAGCCCTGGTACGTCGCGGCAATCCGCGTCCGGTGGACTTGCAGATGGGCGGGCTGCAGCTCGACCCGTTCGCACGCCGTGCGACCGTCGATGGTCAGGTGATCGAGCTGTCGGCGCGTGAATGGGCGGTGCTGGAATACCTGCTGCAGAACGTGTCGCGCGTAGTCTCCAAGCAGCAGATCATCGATGCCATCCTGCCGTGGGGCGAGGAAGTCACCCTCAATGCGGTCGAAGTCTATGTGTCGCGCATACGCTCGAAGATTGCGTTGGCCGGCATCTCCATCAAGACCATACGCGGTTTCGGCTACATGCTGGAACAGGCGCCTCGCTGACAGCGCATGACCAGGGACAAGGTCGACGACAAGCCGGGCAGCGAGCCTGGCGCCGACGCCGTCAGCGGCGCAGCCGGCAGTGCAGCCCCGTCGAACTTGCCCCGGTCCATGAGCCTGCGCGCGAAGCTGCTGCGCTGGCTGGTGATCCCGCTGGTGGCGGTCAACCTCGCCGGCGCGGCCGCGGCCTACTGGCTGGCGTGGATACCGGCGCAAACGGCGCTCGACCAGAGCCTCGCCGACGCCGCCTGGGCGCTGGTGCCGCATGTGCAGGACAGTGGCAGCTCGCTGGAGCTGGAGCTGTCCCATCAGGCCGAACAGGTGCTGCGGGTCGACCATTTCGATGAAGTCTATTTCGTCGTGCGCGACGCAAACGGCAAGACCATTGCCGGCGACCTCGACTTCCCGAAGCTGCAAATTCCCGAAAAGATCAATGTCTATGTCGCGTACGGCACGCGCATGCGCGGCGAGGACGTGCGCGCGATCACGTTGCGCACCGTGGTCGCGGGCGAGACCATTCTGATCGGCGTGGCCGAGACCCGCATCAAGCGACAGCAGATACGCATGCGCATCCTGTGGTCGCTGCTGGCGCTGGAGCTGTTGCTGGTGCTGCTGATACCGACGCTGATCTGGTTTGGCCTGAACCAGGGCTTCCTTCCGCTGCAGAACATCCGCGAGGACCTCGACCGCCGCAAACCGGATGACTTGTCGCCGTTGCCGATGCACGGCACGCCCCAGGAAATCGCGCCTTTCATCCGCGCCATCAATGCATTGCTCGACCGCGCGCAGGACAGTGCGCGCGCCAAGCAGGACTTCCTGGCCAATGTCGCGCACCAGTTGCGCACGCCGCTGGCCGGCTTCAAGGCGCAGCTCGAGTGGCTGCAGCTGCGTCAGCGCAATGACGCCGAGGCTTCGTCGTCGATCGCGCTGATGATGGCGTCCACCGATCGCATGGGGCGGCAGGCCAACCAGCTGCTGGCACTGGCGCGGTCCGAGCCGGGTGAT
>JACCDR010360484.1_pt1 | contig 22845 bp, 29 predicted proteins | sample 7446431 | NCBI WGS metagenome assembly JACCDR01 (sample SAMN15323443, study PRJNA562643) | freshwater metagenome | isolation source: river surface water | place: USA:Blue River Watershed | collected 2017-08-17 | reverse complement strand
CGCCACGCGAGGACGCATGATCCGCTCCCTCGCCATATCCGCGATCTGCATCGCCGCTGGTGTCATGCTCATCGCCATGACGCTGCCCGGCGCGATCATCCCCACCGCGCTTGTCGTGGGCTTCTCGCTCGGCATGTACAGCCTCGCGCACGCCTTCATGGAACTCGCCATGCTTCACGAGCGCATCGCAGGAACGCGCGCAAGGTTCGCCGGATTCCTCAAGCGCAAAGGGGTGACGGAATGACGTGGCAGCAGATCGCAGCAATCGTCGCCGCCGTTGTCGTCGTCTGCCTCACCGGCTGGCTGAGCTTCGGCGTCCTTCGCCAGAACGAGGGCAAAGACCCGGAGGACGAGCAGTGACCGGCGAAGAGAAACACGAACAGTGCCGTTTCGGTATCTTCGCCGCAGAGGCTTACAGCGTCGATGAACGCGGACGGGAGACACCTTTTGCTCTTCCGCTATGTGGCTGGCGACCGCAAGAGGCCGCGCCGCCGCTGCTGCATCGTCAGTGGAGTGGCGCAATCGACTTCGACCGCGATTGCGTTGTCTGTCCCTGCTTCTCACCCGTGGTGATCAAATGACGTGGCAACCTATCAAGACAGCACCGAAAAAAGATGGTGTGCGCCTGCTGATGTATCGCCGCGCCATCACCATCGGCTATTGGAGCGACGAATTTGGTTGGTGCGATGAGGCTGAACACATCAGCGAAGAAGGCTGGCCAAATCAGATCATCGCATTCAAGCCCACACACTGGATGCCGCTTCCCCCGCCCCCTCGAACCGGGAGCGACGAATGACCATCACATGGGTAGAGGCCGGGTTCTTCACCTGCCTTGGCGGGGTTGTCCTGTGCGTGTTCGCCAACGCGCTTTTGAAACGGAGGGGCTGATGTCAGACCTAGCCTGGTTCGCACTTCGCTGCGCTCCGCAACGCGAGCAGATGGTGCAGAAGATCCTGCGGTATCACGGGATCGCGGCCTTCGTGAAAACCGAGAAGCGGCTTCGGCGCAAGACCAAGCGCGACCCCGTGCGCAAGCCGGTGTCCTTTGTGGCGGCAAGCGGATACGTGTTCATCGGCATCGACAGCCTGCACCCGTGGCAGTACGTTCACCGCTATCACATGATCCATTCGGTGGTGTCGCTGGAGGGCAGGCCCGTCAGGCTGGACCCGCGCCTGCTGGCCGACTTCCTTGGCTTCGATGACTTCGAGACGGCCGACGCGTACAAATACTTCAGGACCAAAGACGAGGTATTCAACATCGGGGACATGGTGCGGGTTGAGAGCCCGGCATTCGAGGGCATGCAGCTCCGCGTCCGTGACATTCAACGCGGGGAGGCCGTGTTCGGCCTGATGCTCATGGGCCGGGAAACCGAGCTTCGCCTGCCACTGGACGAGTGTTTTCCTGTGAAGGCCGCGTGAACGGATTCGGCTAGGGGTTGTATTTGCGGTCGAAGCAAGGCACTAATTGCAGCGCGGGCTGTTAAGGGGCGAAAGCCCCGTCTATCCCACGCCCGGGACCGGGGCGCTTCCCGATTGGGGGGCTAAAGGAACCCGCGAGCGTTGGTCCGCGAAAGGCCGACACCCAAACCATGTCCAAAATCGCGTTCGGGGTAATCCAGCTCGGGGGCGAGCCATGCTTACACCAGAGGGTGAGTACCAGCTTGCGAAGATCCGCTGGGAAGCCGAGCCGGAGACGCAGGCGGCCCTGAAGTTCATCGTGACGACGCTGACGTTGCCCGAGAGCGACGGCATGTCGATGCTGGAGCGGGTCTACCGGACCTGTCCCTACGAGAACCAGCGGAATGCCGAGATCGAGGCTGCGGGTTTTGCCTTCCTCTCAAAGCGGTTTCGGAACGAGTACTGTTTTTTTCAGGCGGACTGCCCTGACGATGGCCGGGTCCGTTTCAAGCTACGGATCGCGGACCATCCCAACGACGTGCGGAAGGTTCCCCCGGCTAACGAGGAATACAACCTCAACCTCCTGAAAGATATGGAGGAATGGGTAATTCCGCCGACGCTTACGCTGGTCAAGTCGGCCCCGCCAGAAGCTGCTGCACCCGTCGTCCCGGAGAGGAAGCCCATGCCGGAGCCTCGAAAAGTGCGCAGGCTCCCATGAAGCGCCAAGAACGCCGCGAATCCAAGCTCGGATTTATCATGGCCATAACAACGGCTGTGGTGATTACCATGCTTGCGGCTGGTGTGGGGCCGTTCTGAAAAGCAAAAACCCCCGCCGTTTAAGGCGGGGGCTCTCGGTTAGGCGGCTTTCTTCCAGCGAAGTTCCGCCAGTTGGCGGGCCGGATTGGCAACGGGCGGCTTCTTCAGATCTCGCGCGAACGTGTAAAGCGAGAACACGTTGAACACCGAGAGGCCGAAGGAGGCGACCCACAAGGCCCAATCGGGGGCCAAGTCCTTGCGGGCATCGAGCCAAGCCAGACCTTGGTGGGTCATGCCGGCCTCGATGAGAACCAGGATCAAGCCGAGGACAATCGTCAGCCCTGCGGTGAACCCGTAGCCCTTTTCCTTGCTCTCTGCATACCGGGTGACGCAACCCGACAGCAGGAGAGAGGTGAAGACAAGGGCGGCGGTGAGCATCGCGCCGACAATCCAGTCAGGCGCATTTTCGGCAATGCTCTTGCCGGCGACCAGTGCAGCAACCGGTTCGGACCAGAAGGACAGGCATCCGAACCCGATGGCGAGCCACATAAGGCCCGTGCTTGCGAAGAGGGCGCGGTCTTGCGTAAGATAGTTCATAGCTCAGTCTCCATCTGAGTTAGGGGCTGGAGAACACGGTTCGCGCCGTGCCAGCCCCGATTGATTGTCAAACATCCCGAAGCCATCGCTTCGATGACCCAAACATACGCATTCGCCTCCTAAGCGATACGTTACAGCCCCAAGTTACACGGGCAGGTCAAAATCAAGCTTTCGTGAAGTAACGCTAGGTCAACGCCAAGCATAGGCGCAAGTATTCGCATGGCCATTACCTCGCTCAACTTCAATAATCGACGCAGAGGCAAGCAACCCCGCGCCAATACCTTCCTGAGAGCCCTGCGCCGCATCCGCCGCAAGCGCGTGGCCTATGAGCGCGCACAGGTCTGCGACACGCTCAAGCACCTGAAGCGCCAGATCGCCCGCATGGAAGCCGTGGCACGCGCCTATGACGTGCCCATGGCGCCGGTTCCTGAACTGCCGGCCATCCCCCTGATGCCCGGTGACGACTGGGTGGAGTTTCGGCGCGGGATGGGCGACCTGAAAGACCCCGTGAAGACCGCGCCGCCGCCCGTTGAAGGCGTCCCGGCATGACCCAGCGCGAGATCGGACTGGCCATCCTGGCGGCTGCGCTGGCGCTCCTGTTCCTTCGCGCCTCATTCATAGCAGCAGTTCGCGGCGCAAGGCTCAAGCGCATGCTGAGAGATCTGGAGTAGCCTAGTGGCAACGCCAATCGTCCTAACCGATAGTGGCGGTCTGCCTGCAACGGCGAGCCCACTTGGGGCTCCCATGACGCCAGTGGCGACCCTTGGCGTTGCTCATACGCTCATTGCTGCTGGTGGAAGGCCGGTAACGCTAGTCACGGAAACCGGGGCTGTTTTCAACGGGACGCCAGAGACCGAGGCGTCAACCCTGTTCGCGGCCATGAGCACGGCCCCGACCCTGTCGCGCCAGTATGCAATCAATGCGCTCATCGCCGCGCTCAAATCAGCGGGCATCTGGACGAAACTTGATGTCCTGCAGGTGTTCGCAGCCGCCGATGCACAGGCTGCAAGCCTCAACTGGAAGAACCCGGCCACCTTCACGGCCTCGCCACAGAGCAGCCCGACCTTCACGGCTGATCGGGGCTACAACGGCGACGGCGCGGCCAGCTACGTCAACACGACTTGGGCGCCCAGCAACGGCGTCAACTACACGCAGGACAGTGCGACGATCTTTGCGTGGAGTCGCACTTCTGCGGCTGAATCGGATGACGCAAAGGGCATTCTGGGTTCCGGCACGACCACGGCAGTCAGGCTGACGACCCGCAGCAGCGCCAACCTCCTGCGCTATCGGATCAACCAAGCAAGCTCTTCATCTGGCGGAAGCGGCATCACAGACGGTTCCGGCCTGTATGCAGCCAGCCGTTCGGGCGCTGCGGCAACGCAAGCCTATCGCAATGGCGCGACATCAGGCTTGGCGGGATCTGTTGCCAGCGGCGCGCTGTCATCCGTGACGCTCAACATCGGACGCCTGAACACCACCGCCTTCAGCTCCGCCCAATGCGCCGCATGGGGCGCTGGTTCCAACCTGTCAGCAGCTGAGCATCTCAGCCTCTACAACGCACTCCGCGCTTATCTGATTGCCGTAGGCGCGGCCTGATCTAACCAGGCGGGGCCAGATGCCATCGAGCATCGCCCGCTCACTTTCCCTAGCGTAACCCCAACCTTGCTGGCTCAAACCCAGAGGAAGGACAAGACCATGGCTGATGGAATAGGCAGCCCTGTAAAAAACAAGAGGGCTGGACGCAAAAGAGGCGGCGGCCCGGGTAAGCCTGAAAACCTCACCAACGCGGGCAAGGGAAGGCCCAAGGGTTCGCTGAACCGCACGACTGCGCTTCTCAAGGACGCCATTCTCTTGGCCGCTGAACAGGCAGGAGACGCCTACGGCGATGAGGGGATGGTCAGTTATCTGAAAGCCCAAGCAACCGCCAATCCTGGCCCCTTCATGAGCCTGCTCGGCAAGGTTCTCCCGATGCAGATCCAAGGCACGGGCGAGGACGGCGCTATCGTGACCGAGATTGTGATCCGTGGCGTCTCGTCAGCTAATCGTTGAGGCCCCGGAAAAGCTTCTCCCGCTGATCCAGCCCAGCCGATACAAGGCAGCATTCGGAGGCAGGGGCGGGGCCAAGTCCCATTTCTTCGCAGAGCAGATTGTCCTGCGCTGCTACCAGAAGAAAACCCGCGTCGTCTGCATTCGCGAAGTGCAGGTCACAATCAGGGACTCGGTCAGGCAGCTGATCGTGGACAAGATCAACCGGCTCGGCCTTGGCTGGGCATTCGAGATACTGGCGTCTGAAATCCGGGGCCGTGAAGGAACGCCCGCTGCCGGCTCCCTGATCATCTTCAGGGGCATGCAGGACTACAACGCCCACAACATCAAATCGCTGGAAGACTTCGACATTGCATGGGTGGAGGAAGCCCAGACCCTGTCGGCTGGATCACTGAGGCTGCTTCGCCCCACGATCCGTAAGGAAGGCTCGGAAATCTGGTTCAGCTGGAACCCGCGCTATGAGACTGACGCGGTAGACGAGTTTTTCCGGGGCCAGAGCCCGCCGAAGAATGCGATCATCATCCCGGTGAACTGGTCGGACAATCCGTGGTTCCCCGAAGTCCTGGTGGACGAGAAGAACGCCGACTTCGAGAACGACCCCGACATGGCCGAGCATGTCTGGAACGGCGGATACGAGAAGATCACCGAAGCGCAGTTCTACGCGCGCCACATATTCGCGGCCGAGAAGGAAGGCCGGGTCGGCTATTTCCCCCATGATCCGGCTTATCCGGTGATGACGAGCTGGGACATCGGGGTAGACGATTACACGGCCATCTGGTTCTGGCAGCACATCCACCCTTACGTGCATGTGATCGACTATTTCGAGGCCAGCGGCCTTGGGGCAGACGACTGCATCAGGGAAGCCCTGCCGGAATACCTGCAAAGCGAGATGGAGAAGCTCTCGCAGCGGATCGAGATCGGGCGGACAGCGCCATTCCGGTATCAGCGGCACTTCCTGCCGCACGACATCAGGAACCGGGAATGGGGCGCTGGCGCCAAGTCTCGCGTGCAGACGCTGGTAGCCCTTGGAATGCCGCTCACCTCCATCAACGTGGGCGTGCAGCAGGGACCAGAAGAACGGGTGAACGCCTCAAGGCGCTTGCTCCCTATCGTGAAGTTCAACCAGTCCAAGCGGGTGATGCTGGGTGTCCAGCGCCTCCGTCGCTACGCAAGACGCAAGAACGAACTGCTCGGAACCTATGGCGCACCGCTGCATGACGAGAACAGCCACGGCGCGGATGCGTTCGGGGAGTTCGCGGTGAACTGCGGGATCGTGCCGGCCAAACCGAAGCCGGAAACCAAGCCCGTGCAGCCCATCGGCACAGTCTACCTTCCCGGCGCACCTGAGCCTGAAGACCGCACCCGCAGGAAATGGGGATAATCAGCAGTGGCAGAAGACACCGCCGCTCCCCCGGATCGCGGGGACGCGCAGCTTGAGAACACGCCCGAATACCCGCGTGACGCCAAGCCATGGCGCAAGCTGATCGAGCAGGCCGAGAAGGCGTTCGAGAAGTACCAGAGCATTTGCGACGATCTGGCCAAGGATTATGCAGACGCATCGGGACTGGCCGGCGACTTTGCCGAGCGCCGCTTCCAGATGCTCTATGCCAACCTGGAGGTGGTGAAGCCGTCGATCTACTCACGGCCTCCGCAGCCTGTGGTGGTCCCGAGGTTCAAGGATCGCAAGCCGGTTCCGCGCAAGGCGTCCGAGATACTGGAGCGCGCGGTTGTCGCCAGCTTCGACACCGAGCACGTGCACGAGACATTCCTGAAGGTCAGGGATGACCTCGCCCTGTTCGGACGGGGTGTGTGCTGGCAGCGATATGACATCTACACCAAGCGCAATGAGACGCGCGAATGCGTCAAGTACGACTGGGTCTATCGCAAGGACTTCCTGCACGAGCCTGCGCGCTCCCGCTCCGAAGTCGGCTGGAAGGCGCGCGGTAGCTGGCTGACGCAGGAGCAGGGCCTCGCCCGGTTCAAGGAGAACTGGAAAGAGATCAGCTACATCGACTCGTCCGATACCGCTGATGAGTACAAGGTTGAGCAGAAAGCCCGTGTCTGGGAAATCTGGTCCAAGACCGAGAACGTGGTGGTGTGGATACACCCCAACTCAACGGACGTGCTGGACATTGCCGCGCCGCATCTGGATCTGGACGGCTTCTTCCCGTGCCATGAAGCCTATGGTTCGCTTGAACCGGGCACGCTGATCCCTTGCCCGGACCCGCTGTTCTACAAGGACCAGCTGGACGAGATTGACGAGCTGACGGCGCGCATCAGCGCCCTGTCGGAAAGCCTGAAGCTGGTTGGGTTCTACGCGGCGGGTCAGGAAGACCTTGGCGATGCGATCCAGACCGCGCTGAAGATTGCGGAGAAGGACAACCGCAGGATTGCCGTTCCCCTTGCCGGGATGTCGCAGTTTGGCGGGGAAAAGCTCAAGGACGCGATTGTCTGGCTTCCGGTGGTGGAAGTCGCGACCACGGTCAAGGAACTGGTCGCGCTTCGCCGGCAGCTGATCGAGGATGTCTACCAGATTTCGGGTATCTCCGACATCATGCGGGGCCAGTCCGAAGCCTCCGAGACGCTGGGCGCCCAACAGCTCAAGTCGCAGTACGGCTCGATCCGCATCAAGGACCGCCAGTCAGAGATGGTCCGCCTGTGCGATGCGGTGCTCAACATCGCTGGCGAGATCATGGCGGAGAACTTCTCGCCGCAGACCATCATGGCGATGAGCCAGACGGACGACCTGCCCAGCCAGGATGAAGTGCTCCAGCAACATCAGCAGATGATGATGCAGGAAATCCAAGCTGCGGTCATGCAGGTCCAGCAGGCCATGCAACAAGGCCAGCCGCCGCCTGATCCGGCTCAGATCGAGCAGGCCAAGCAGGCCATCGTCCAGAAGCACCAGAAGGAAATCGCGGAAGTCGTCACGGTCGAGAAGGTGTTCGGGCTCCTGCAAGCCGAGCGCATGCGTCCGTTCGTGCTGCAGATTGCGACGGATTCGACCATCCAGCCGGACGAGAACGCCGAGAAGCAGGCGCGCAATGAGTTCGGCGCTGCGTTCGCGCAAGCCACGACTGCGCTCTCCCCGCTGGTCCAGACAGCGCCTGCCGAAAGCGCGGACTTCGTGGGCGAGATGCTCAAGTTCATGATGGCCCCGTACAGGGCAGGCCGCCCGATGGAGCAGGCCATCGATGACTTCGTAGAGCAGATGAAGGAGAAGGCCAAGCAGCCGCCGCCGCCTAATCCAGAAGTCGAGGCGATGCAGGTCGAAGCCGAGACCAAGAAGGCCGACCTTGAAGACCGCAAGGCTGAGCGCGCCGCGAAGCTGGAACAGGCCGCCAAGGCGAAGGAAGCCGAGACCATCAAGGCTGCGCAGGACGCCCAGCGTCAGGCAGAGGAAACCGAGCGCAAGCGTCAGGACGAGGCGGTCAAGCGCCAGCAGGCGATGGAAGACCGCGCGCTGAAGATGCAGGACGAGGACCGCAAGGCCGCTGAAGCCGAGCGCAAGGCCCAGCATGACGGGATGATGCGCCAGATCGACCTGATGATGGCGCGGATCACGATGGAAACCGAGCGCCTCAAGATCATCTCCATGGCTGAGCAGGCAGCCGAAGCCAAGCGCGAGAAGCAAGAGAAAGAGGCCCAGAACGAGGCCAAGGAATACGAGCGCGAAGCCAAGGACATGGCGCGTCAGGCTGAAGGCGATGCCAAGTCATCGAAGCGTGACGAGGCGATGAGCGCGGCGCTTGCAAGCCTGAGCCAAGGGCTGGAGACGGTCGCGCAGGCCCAGCAGGCGCTGGCTGAATCGCTCAGCCGACCGAAAACCATCAAGTTCAACGCAGAAGGACGGCCAGTCGGCATTCAATGAGCAAGGGCAATACCTGGGAAAACGAGCTGCTCCTTCTGGTGTTCAACAACACTGATGCAGCCCTGATCGGGGACGCGACCGGCCTGCGTGGCTCGTCAACTGCGGGCTCGCTCTATGTCTCGCTCCACACGGGCGATCCGGGCGAGGGCGGCAACCAGACCACGAACGAGTGCGCCTACACCAGCTATGCGCGTGTTGCTGTGGCTCGCTCTGGCTCGGGCTGGACGGTGACGGGCAACGCGGTCACGAACGCTGCGCTGGTCCAGTTCCCGCAATGCACGGGCGGCTCGGAGACGGCGACGCACTTTGCCATCGGTACGGCTTCGACCTCGACGGGGAAGATCCTGTACAAAGGCGCGCTGTCGGCTTCGCTGGCGATTTCGTCGGGTATCCAACCGCAATTCTCTGCCGGTGAGATTGACGGCACCGAGGACTGAGCATGGCGGGCTTCCGCAACCTCCGCGTCTGGGGCGAAGCGGACACGCTTGGCCAGTTCTACGTCACCAGCTTCCGCAAGGCCATTTCTGCGACGGCGACGACGACAAGCGCATGGCTGGACTACAGCTATTTCCCCGGTTCGCCGGTCGCCAATTTCTACGCCTCGTCACCGCTTGAAGCGGCCTATGTGGATGCATCACGTGGGATCTACGTTCCAAGCGTCACGCCCTACACGCAATGGTTGCGCAACCTGAAGCTGATGAGCGCGGCAAGCAGCGCAACGAGCACGACAAACGGACGCCAGCAAGTCCTGCTCGCTGACCTCCTGATGTACTACCCCTTCGTCGATACGGACGCGGTTGGCGAACAGCAGGACATGGTTCAGAGCGTGTCCCTGCCTCGCTACACGAGCGGGAACGTGATTGCGGTAGGCCAGTCGGCGGCATCGACCACGGGCCAGTTCACGTTCAGCTACACCAATCAGGACGGCACGGCGGGACGGACGAGCCAGAACCATTTCACATTCGCTGTGGCCGGTGGTGGGCAGGTAGTTGCCTCAAGCGTCCAGAGCGCGACGAGTTATCATCCCTACCTGTCGCTTCAGGCTGGAGACAGTGGCGTTCGGTCAATCGAGAGCGTGACGTTCACGGCAGGCGGCGGCGGGCTGATGGCGCTGGTCATCGTGCAGCCGATCCTTGAGTGCTTCATCACGCAGGAAAGCCGCAGGACGACAACCGGCAACCTTGAGACTTACGGGGCGTGCGATGAGTTTGCCTCGGTCATTCATCACAGGCCGCGCCAGATCAAGGATGGCGCTGTGCTGAACCTCTTCGCAGCCGGTCACGCTGGCTCATTGGCCTCGTCAGTTCTGGCGGGCGTGCTTGAAACAACGTGGGCTTGACGCATGGGCTTCTCCAGCCAGGACGACCTGATCAACCAGCTGACCGTCAACGGCAAATATGGCAACGTCTTCTACAACAAGACGCTGGCCTCGGCGGGTACGGCAGGTCACTGGACGCTGCTTGCCGGCCATGCGGGATCGCCTGCGGCGGCGACGTTCGCGGGTACGGACCTGACCTATGTGGCGACTGATGACACATGGGGCGAGGGTGCGCCGTATCATGGCGGCAACGTCTCGACGGCGACCAAGCATTTCCTGACGGCTGGGGCGAGCATCGTCGCGGCTGCGGGTGCGCCTTGGTATCTGATGGCGATTGACCTTGTGGGCTATGTGCCGCTGTCGGGAACGAACGTCAGCACGACCGGCACGAAGACCGTGACCATGACGGCTATTGGATCGAGCGGCAGCACGGGCGACCGCTACCCGGCCGGCGCTGGCCTGCAGATGTTTGTGGCGGCGGATACGGCGCTGGGAGCCAACGCGCCAACCTGCATCGTCAACTATCTGGACACAGGCGGCAACGCTGGCGCGACCACGACGTTCACCTCGACGGCCTCGCTGGGTGTCGGGCAGCTGCTCAACTCAGGGACGGCGGCGAACAAGTACAACCCATTCCTGCCGCTTGCCACGGGCGACACGGGCGTCAGCGATATTGTCTCGCTGGTCTGGGCAGGTACAGCGCACGCTTCGGGCACGGTCATCATCGGCCTGTGCAAGCCGCTCTGGACGATCCCTGTCCCGGCGACGGGCCTCTATACCAAGCTGGACTTCGTAAACGCCTTCCCCTCGATGCCGCGCATTCGGGACGGGGCGAATATCCAGTTCCTCATGTTCCAGACCGGCGCCACGACTTCGGGCGGCACGATCATGGCTGATTTTGACTGGGGCTATGGTGGCTGATGGCCCTTCTCCAGAACGGCTACCGGGATGCCTCGGCTGGCGTTCGCATATTCGGGGCGACGCAGAGCAACAACGCTTACCCCCCGGCGCTGCAAAGGAACAACAACCAGACCGCCACCAAGCGCAACATCTTCACGGCTGAAGGGTATTCAAACAAGGCAGGCTTCCCGGTCGGCCACGTTGCGCCGTCAAGCTGGATGCTGCCCCAGGTTGCGGGCGGTATCGCCACTTACAACGAAGTGCTGGCGGTTGCGTCGTTCACGGCATCCATCGCTGCGGGCCGCAACATCTCGGGTACGTTCGACGGGGCGGCAACATTCGAGGCAACGGGCCAGCTCGTCGTCTCTGGGTCTGGATCATTTGCAGGTGTCGCGGCGTTTGACGCCAACGTCATCGCGGCGCTGTCTGCATCGGGTACATTTGCAGGCGTTGCGAGCTTTGGCGCTGCGACGGTCGCCAAGGGAAACATCACGGCCTCATTCACAGGCGCTGCCAGTTTCGAGGCAATCCGATACGCGACGGGCTCGTTGTCGGGCTCATTCTCGGCTGCCGTTGTGCTGGAAGCGCAGAACTTCTCGGACTACTTGCTGGATCAACAGGACGTGGAGACGGGCCTCACGCTCCGTCAGGCGCTCAGGCTGGTGACGGCGGCGACGGCGGGCAAGATCAGCGGCGGTGGCACGTCCACCATCACCATTCGGAACGCGGTTGTGGATGGCGTTGACCGCATCACGGCGACTGTGGACACGGACGGAAACAGGACGGCCATAACCTACGACCTTGACTGATGGCTAACTTCTTCTCATCCGACTATTGGAGCGCGCTATTCTTCAAGGCGATGGGCGGGCAGGAAACTGCCGTTGACCCTAATGCCATGTCGGGGAGCTTCGCAGGGTCCGCAAGCTTCAGCGGTACGCTTGATCTGCCAGCCGGGTTCATCTCCGGTTCCTTCGCCGGGGCAAGCGAGTTCACGGCTGACCTGACGTTCACAGGTACGGCTGACGCACCAGATACGACGTTCGACACGCACGATGGCAGCCCGAGGCGCAAGGCCCCGATTGTCATCGACATGGAGCAGCTGCGCCGGAAGTGGGCGCTGGAAGACGAGAACCGCAAGGAATACGCCAAGCGCCTGGAGGCTGAGAAAGCCGAACGCCGCAAGGTGCTGGCCAAGGCGATGGGCATCGAGCCCGAAGCCGATGAGCCAGAACCGCCAAGGCTGACAATTGAAGACAAACAAGCGAGGCTGAAGGCGCTCACGGCGCTGCTGGACTATCCCAAGCCGACCCTGACGCTGACCAAGCCGTCGCCTATCGACTTCAAGGCGCGGCGTGAACGCAAGGCGATGCTGGAAGCCGACCGGAAGGCGAGGGAGGAAGCCCGCGCACTGGCCGAGCGGATCAGGCAGGAGATACGGGACTATGACGATGCAATCATGCTGCTCTTGCTGGCAGCCTAGCTGATGAGTTGGGATCGCTCCGAGTTCTACGCCCTCGCTGCCCGTCTCAATGCGGCTGGCATCGATGAGGCAAGACCGCCGAACGAGGACGAGACTGCCGGTGCATATCTCCCCATGCTCTATGGCTGGGTGATGGACGCCTGCCTGCGGATACCAAAGCAGCCCAAGCGGGCGGCGCGGTGGGATGACCACCTGATCGACCACGACGCCGAGGCTTTGCTGAAGGGCAAGGATCTGGACCCGGAGAAGCGGGGCGTGGAGTTCACCTATCGGCGCGGGAGCTTCTGATGACCCTCGAAGAACTGAAGACCGCAGGCGTCAACTTCTTCATGGCTGACGTGGCTGTGACCGAAGCAACGGCTGAAACCGGCGCGCTGCCCAACGCGGTGACGTGGAACATCACGGGCAACCGGGGCAAGGCGTCTGTCTCGATCTCGATCTTCGATGCACTGGACCCAGCGGACTGGCAGGCACAGGCTGAACCCCGCTGGCAGCGTGCGCTGGACTGGATGACCGCGTAATGAAGACCACCTATCGCTACTGCAAGGAATGCCGCTGCACGCATGACGCCGCTGCATGGCCGCATCAGGCGGAAGCTGCGGAGCCGAAATACGACCCCAGCGCCATGTACGATGAATACCTCAACGGCCCGAAGTCCGGCACGTTCAGGAAGTGCCAAGCCTGCGGCGATTTCCACGAGGTAAGCAACTGGCCGGCGAACCACCTGCCGGAGCAATACGACCTCGCCCATGAGTACGCGGGCATTGCCACGATCAGCGACAGCCTTGAGGGTCACGGCCTGATCGGCATCCAGAACCAGGCCGATGGCCGCTTCTACACCAGCAAGGCCAAGCTGCGCGCTGACTATCGCGCCCGGGGCATGATCGAGGTGGGCAACGACGCCCAGCGCCTGAAGCCGTTCCAGCGTCCCAAGCCCGACCGCAAGCAGATCAAGGAAGCGCTCCACAAAGCGATGTACGCGGTGAAGAACGAAGGGGCGACCTCAGCCAATTTCCGTGCTAGGTCCAAGGCTCCGAAAGGCGCATTTGGAGCGGTGGCGAAATGAGCGACGAACGCGCGCAAATCTACATGGACACGGCAGCGCAAGCAAATGCGTGCCTTGATGAGATTCGGAAAGTGCTTCCGGCCGTTAAGGCCCCAGAAACGCCGATTGAACTTCTCGCGGCCGAACTCGACGCAGTGGTCCATGAGGACTGGGCGAGCATTTCGGCGGACGATGTTGGCAAGGCGCTGGACAAGCTTGGCCTTGCGCTGGTGAAGACGACCCCGTGACCCGCCGCATCTCCATCACCCTTGATGGCGAGGAACTGGAAGCACTGGTCCGCCTGCGCAACCTGTTGGAGCCGGGAATGCCACTGGCCTCGTTTGCCGCCAACGCGCTTGTCGGGGCTGTGGACGCTGAGCTTCACGGCATCGAATGCCAGTGCCAATACTGGCAAGCTGTGCTAGATGAATGGCGTCCTGACGGGAGGCCGAATTGAGCGATGACAACGATTTAGTGGCCCAAGCCAACAGGGTATTGGCTATGGAGCGCGAGCGGCGCATGGCCGCTGTCCCCCAGCAGTTCATGGTGATCAAGAACAACAACGCCGAGGGCGACATCTGCTTTAATGAGCACGTCATCAAGCCGGGCGAGGAGTTGCGCCTGCCGATGATGCCGTTGCCGCCTGCGGGCTGGGCTGGAACTCTGAATGATCTGGTTGCAGTTGACCCGTCGAAGACACTGGCCGCCGAACACCTACGCCGGACGTGGGGCTCTGGCGTGACCATTACAAATGATTCCGACGTGCCCGTGTATGTGAGCCCTGTGCATGTGAGTGTGGAGAAGCCCCTCAAGCGCATCGACAAGATAGCGAAGTACTGATGCGCTATATCCAGTTCGCCTTGATGATCGCCTTCTTCACACTCGTCTGGTACGGCTCATGGCCGCTCGGTCAACGTGATCGCTTGGTTCGCTGGGCGAATAAGCAGCGAACCGCCTAGCTCCGCGCACCCCATCACTAACCCAACGGCCCGGCTCATCCCCGGGCCGAACCCTTTTCTGAACTCCCTCAAACGGAGACGACCCCCACATGGCCGACGACCTTTCCGCCGCCCCGCAAACGGGCGCCAGCGAACCCGTGTCCGCACCTGCCTCAGACGCAGGCTCATCTGCCAAGCCCGCCGAGAGCAAGGCTCCCTCCACCCGTGAGGCGCTCAAGGAAGCGATGCGGACGGTTGAAGCCCGCTCTCCGAACGAGACGGACAAGGCCAGCGCGGTCCTGAAGGATGGGGCAGGGGCTGATGAGGCTGCTGTGGATGCAGACCGCAAGGCGAAGGCCGAGGCCAGCGAGACGATCAGCGCCAACGCCGATGCCTCCGAGCGCGCGAAGAAGGGCTGGGAAACCCGCCGCGAGAACGCCAAGGCTGCAGAGGCGACCGACAAGCAGGCCGAGACCATCGGCAAGGTGGTGGGCGAGAAAGTCGCGGAGGCTGTGAAGCCTGCCGAGGCCAAACCGACCGAGGAAGTCCCGAAGCCGACCGTCGAGACCAAGTACAAGGAAGCCCCGTCGCGCTTCGCCCCCGCAGCCAAGGCCGAATGGGAGAAGACCCCGGAATCGGTCAAGGCCGAGACGGATCGCGCCTTCAAGGAACTGGAAGCGGGCCTGCAGAAGTACAAGGCCAGCGCCGAACGCTTCGATGAATTGGCCGAGTATGAGCAGCTGTCCCGGCAACACTACAACCAGCCGCTCAAGGAGACGCTGAAGCACTACGCCGACCTTGATCGCGGACTGGCCGATCCGAAGACCAACCTCGCCACGCTGGAGCGCCTTGTCTCCAACATGAAGTATCAGGGCACAGACGGGCAGTTGTACAACTGGGATCTGCCGCAGCTTGCCCAGTTCATCCTCGACCAGAACGAGCAGGGCGTTTCGAGCTATCAAGACCCGCAGGCCGACCTTAAGCGCGAACTGGCCGACGTGAAGAAGCAATTGGCCGAGTTCCAGAACGGCTTCAAGCAGCAGCGCGAGACCGAGCGCGAGCGCACCACGCAGACACTACAGGAGCAGATCACCGAGTTCGCCTCCCAGAACAGCCGCTTTGATGAGCTGTGGGAAGACATCGAGCTTGAACTGCACAATCCGAAATTCGCAGCCGGCAAGGAGCCCCTTCAACGGCTGAAACTCGCATACGAGAAGGTGGAACGGCTCAACCCCGCCCCCTCCCTCGCACCCCCGGCGCCTGCGATTGCGGCGCCAGATGTCGCGGCTCAGACCCGCAAGGCATCAGCCTCCGTCACTGGCGCACCTGGAGCGGGCTCAAACCCTGCGAAGATGCCGGTTCCCTCGTCATCCCGTGAAGCCCTGAAGGCCGCAATGCGCGCCAAGGGCCTTTCATTCAGCTCATAAGGAACAGCCTTAGATGGCTCTCACAACCACTGAGAAGCTCACAGAAGCTTTCTCGCTGGCGTTGGAGATGCGTTCGCCCGGGTATCAAGACCTCGTGTCGAACTCCAACGCCATCCTCACCGTCATGAAGCAGAAGGGCGGCTGGAAAGAATACTCCGGTCCGACCATCCGCGAGCGCCTGCTCTACAACGAGTCCGGCTCTTACACGCGCTATAACGGCGCGAGCTTCCTGTCGCCTTCGCCGGTCGAACTGTTCAACGATGCGGAGTTCACGCCGAAACTCGGTGCGGTCTCCGTCATGCTGACCGGTCAGGAAATCCTCCAGAACGCGGGCGAGAACCAGCTTCTCGACGTCATGGAAGAGCACCTCTCGGCGGCCGAACAGGAACTGCAGGATCGCTTCTGCGAGGACATCCACTCGGCTGGATCGTCCGACAACCAGATCGGCGGCCTCCAGCTGGCTATCCCCACGACTGTCAACTCGGGCAGCTATGGCGGCATCAGCCGCTCGGCCAACTCGATCTGGCAGACGACAACCTACAACGCGAACTCGATCACGGTTGCCGGCACGGCCATCACGGCGGTCTCCTCGACCACTGTGCGCCCGCTCTACCAGCACGCCATGATCAACCGCTCGCGTGGCCAGAAGGGTCCGAACCTGATCTGCGCTTCGGCTCAGCACTATCAGGCGTATGACGCGGCCACCATCGCCATCCAGCGCATCAACGACGAGAACAGCCTCGGAAAACTCGGCTTCACCAGCCTGAAGTTCTACGGCGCCGGCAAGTCGGTGGACATCGTGCTTGAAGGCGGCATCGGTTCGGCCATGCCGGACGACGTGACCTACTTCATCGACATGAACTCGCTGAAGTTCCGCTACAACCCGAACCGCAACTTCGAGCGTTTCGGCGGCAAGCAGATGCCCATCAACCAGGACGCCGTGATCCAGCACATCGGATTCATGGGCGAGCTGACGATGAACAACCCGCTGCACATGGTCAAACTCTACGACAGCAGCCCGTGATCTGACCTGAGCTGAGCAATCCCAACAACCCAATAGGAACAATCCAATGACTTGGACCCCTGCTGGCAATTTCCTGCTCAACCAGGCGATTGCCGAGAAATCGACTACGAAGAAACACGACCTCGGAACTATCGTTCAGTGCAAAGACCCGACTTATGGCTCGGGCGAGTTCATCTATCTGGATGGCGTGGCTTCCTGCGCCATTCGCAACTGGGTGACCTACAACATGGACGATGGGTCAACCACGCGGCTGGCGGCAAACGCCTTCGGCCCGGTTGCCATCGCCATGGCCACGCTGACGGCCAGCTATTACGGCTGGTTCCAGATCGGCGGCAAGGCGATTGGCTCGTGCCTGACGCAGTTTGCCGACAACGGGCGCGTCTACATCACCGGCACTGCCGGATCGGTGGATGACGCCTCGGTGGCCGGCGACTATGTCTGGGGCGCCAAAGGCGCGTCCACGACGACGGCTGACTCCGGTGTTGCTGACTTTGAACTTAGCCGGCCGTTCGTGGCCGACCGTGTGTCGATCATCTCGTAATGCGAGCCACTGATGGGGGCGCAGGCGCGGCTGCCCGCGTCCTCACAATGGTTCCGCCGAAGATTGCCACGGCAGACGAGGCGATGCTTGAGCACGTCCGATCTGCCTTGGGGCGGAACCTTCCACTTCCACAACACTGCCGCCCGCATGGACACGTCATGTCCGTTGCGGGTGGCGGACCTTCTCTCGCTGAAACTGTCTCCCAGCTTGGCGGCGTCATCGTTACGGCGAATGCCGGGCTGGGCTTCCTTCTCTCCAAGGGCATTACCCCGTGGGCCTGCGGGCTTCTCGATGCACGACCGCATATCGCGGACCTGATCGAGCCGCATCCTGACGTGTTCTACTTCGTGGCGTCCACCTGCCACCCTAGCGTGTTCGACAAGCTGAAGAACAGCAAAGTCGTGCTCTGGCATCCCTCGGGAGCGCCGGGCATCAGCGAGACCCTCCCGACCGGAACCGCCATGATCGGCGGCGGGACAACGATGGGCATCCGCTGGCTGAACCTCGGCCACTATATGGGCTTCCGCAAATTCGAGATGCATGGGCTGGATTCGTCCTATCGCGGCGCCCAGACCCACGCTTACCCCGACAGCCGGGATGGCAAGGCGGGGACAATCGAGATCAACGGCTACGTCACGGACAACAATTTCCTGACGCAATGCCTCGACTGGTTCCAGATGGAAGAACTGCTCCACATGGACGCCGACCGTCCGGTGGTGAACTTCCACGGCGATGGGCTCCTGCAGCAGATGGTGCGCGAGCGCGCCAACCTCATTGCCAACTGGCCACGCCGACCTGAGACCAAGCCGCTGAACGTCATCTGTGTCTCCACGGGAAATTATCTCGGGAGAGGCGAGGACTACGTCAGCCACCTGCTCAGCGGCGTGGCCAAGCACTACAAGGGTGAGGCGAAGTTCCACGTCCTGCGGGAAGGCCCTGCCAACTGGTGGGCGAAGATGCAGATGTTTGAGCCGGGCCGGTTCGTCAAAGGCGAGCGGTGCGTCTACTTCGACCTGGATACGATCATCACCGGGGATCTGACCGACCTCATGGACTATGACGGGCCGTTCGCTGGCCTGCGCGATGTGTGGCAGCCGGGGCAGATGGGCTCGGGCGTCATGAGTTGGACCGCAGGAGAGGCGGACCACATCTACGTCAACTGGGTCATGGCCGGAAAGCCGATGGATGACCCGCGTGGCGATCAGGCGTGGATCACGCAACAGATGCCGATGGCCCTGCGGCTTCAGGATATGCTGCCGGGCCAGCTGGTGAGCTTCAAGGCGCAATGCGCGGACGGCGTGCCCGAAGGCGCACGGGTGGTTTACTACCATGGTCAACCACGCCCGCACGAGACACCCCTATGGGCCTAGCTGCGGACTTCTGGCGGGCTCAGAACGGCATCCGGCACATCACCCCACGGGGGATGGACTGCCCGGAAGGCAAGTGGCTGAAGACCGCGTTCGATGACCTGCGCGGCCTGTCCGTGATCGAGTTTGGCTGTGGCCCGGGACGGCTGGCGCAGTATTTCGAGCCCGAACATTACCTTGGCGTGGACATCAACGAAAACTCGGTGCTCACGGCGCGGCATCGCAATCCGGCGCACAAGTTCGAAGTGATCGGCACGAAAAAACCCATCGGCCCGGTGGACGTGATCGTCTGCCACACGGTGCTGGTCCATGTGCCGGACGATGAACTGGCAAAGGTCATTGCTCGGTTTGATGCCAAGCGCGTCAGGGTCAACGAGATGACAGGCCGTCACTGGCGACGTGATGGCGAGCCTCCGGTCTACAACCGCGAGGCGCATGAATACGACACGGCTTTTGCGTTCGCGGGCTTCCTGCCGTCCCGCCACACGTTCCAGACTTACCAGCACTACAACGCGCCGATGGCGATGCTGGATTACACCCGCCTCTAACTCACAATCCCTCAGACGGAGAACGACGATGGCCGAACAGGTCAACAAGCTGGCTTTTGCCGATTTCTACAACGGCACGATGCGCAACGACACCAAGTCCGCCGAAGCCGGACGCCCGATCTTCGATGATGTCGAGATGGTCCGCATCCGCTGGGCAGGCAACACGAAGAACGAGTTTCACGCGCCGGCCAATGATCGCTCCGACCGCCCGATTGTCGATCCGGCGACCAATGACAAGTACTGGCCGAAGTGGAAGGACCACCCGGATTTCATCGACGCTTACGAGGCGTTCAAGCGGGGCCAGGCCATCGCCTCCAATGGCACGCCGCTGGAAGAATGGCCGACGCTCTCGACCGCCAAGCGCGCTGAACTCAAGGCCATCAACATCATGACCGTGGACCAGCTCGCCAACCTCGACGCAGGCGGGATGAAGCGCCTCGGCATCGAAGGTCCGAAGCTGAAGGAACAGGCCAAGGCGTATCTGGACCGCGCGGCTGGCGCAGCGGTTGACGCTCGCCACCAGCAAGAGCGCGAAGAGATGCAGCGCCAGATCGATGAACTGAAGGCGATGGTGCAGGGCGGTGGTGAAGCGCCAGCCCCGGTCAAGGTGACGCGCGCCAAGGCCAAGCCTGCGGAAGACGTGTCGAACTCGCCCTTCTACGCGATGGACGATGAGAGCATCCGCCTATGGTGCAAGGAAGCCGACCCGTCAGGCGAGCAACCGCATCACCGGCTGGGCCACGACGGTCTGGTGGCGTTCGCTGATGCGCTGAACCTGCGTCTCAAAGCTGCCAACTCCAAAGCCGCCTAGGAACCTGATCGATGGCTGTCAGCGTTGTACGCGCGCAGGTTGAGGCTGATTCAGACCTCACCGACATTGCAGCACTGGAGCCGACAAACCGTCAGCTCCTGCGCTACAGCGATGACGGCTCGCGCTACAACGCGGTCGATCCTGATGAAGTCACGGGCCGGATCAACGTCACAGACTATTTCCTTGCCGCGCATTCGGACTACACCACGGCCATCGCGAACGCGGCGGCTGAGTGCTATTTGAGCGGCAAGGCGCTCTGGTTCCCCGCTGATGACACCGCCTACATCACCGACTGCCAGAACTTCGCGTCCTCGATCAATATCATCCTCGACCCCGGCGCGACGGTCCAGCTAAAGGCAAGCGCCACGCTTGACGGGGCGAACCTCTACATCTTCCGGCTGCGTGCTTCGAATAGCTCCATCGTCGGTGGCACGTTCGACTTCAACCGCGACAACCAGGGGCGCGCTGCATACAATACCGCTGGCGGCTCCACTGTGCGCGCCTATTACGGCGTCTATGCGCTGGGCACATCGGCCACGCGCATTGAGAACGTCAAGATCCACACGCGCGTCATCAACTGCGCGGATTACTCTGTCTCTGTTGTTTACGTCGATAACTTCGACATCGACGTTGAGGTCGAAGACAGCGGCTCGGGCGTGCTGCTCAAGTATTTCACGGGCGGCATCTGTCGCCGGGCAATGCTCAAGGGCCTCGATAACGTGGACTGGGAAATCTTCCCGCACGGGTTCGATGCCTATAACGGCACTGGAGCGGTGCTCAACAATATCGAGATTGTCGATCAGGCTGGCTATGACGTTTCGTCGGGCAACTCGCAGAGCGACTGGTTTACGGGCGTAACGATTGCCGACTGCGATGACTTGTCGGGCTCGGACTGGCTGATCCAGGCGAAGAACGACAGCACGATGACCAAGAGCGTCGGCGTGTCTATGCTCGGCATAGCGCAGTCGAATTTCTCCAACATCACAATCCAGCGTTACACGTCGGTCGCATGGGAAATCGGCGCGCTGGAGAACTGCGACTTCTCCAACGTGTTTGGTGATGGCGAATATCTGACGTCATCACTGTGGGCCGGCGAAGCGCAGATGGGATGCCACGCCGTCAATGCTGGCTTCTATTCCGACATCCAAGCACGTATCAAGCGGCCGATCTCAAACTGCACGTTCACCAACGTGCAGATGGTTCGGATGTTGTCGCGCGGCTTGATCGTCTATCTGGCGACGGATTGCCAGTGGATCGGCGGGCGGTTCAATGGAAACCAGTACGGCATCGATATCCGATCCGACAACACGAACACATCCTTCCCCGCCCCGGAGACGCAGGTTTCGGCGCGTCTCAAATTCGTGGGCGTCGAGGCGAAATTCAACGAGGTCGCTGGTATCTGGAATGGCGGCTCGACGGACCTTGAGTGCATCGGGTGCGATTTCTCCAACAACGGTCAGGCGGCGAACAACACCGGCGACGCACTCAGGCTCACGGGAACGCTCGCGGTTGCAACCAGCGGTTACTATGGCAACAACTCCAGCACGACCGTTGCGCGCACCCGTCCGCGCCTTGCGGATTGTATCTTTCAGGATGACCAGACCGTCACCAGCCGGTTCGGCTCGGTTGATCCTGCGGCGCCCACGATTGTCTCGGTGGAGAACCCCGAGCTCTACGCCTACGGCCAGACCATCACCATCAACAACGGCGCAACGGGTCCGGCTGATCTGATCGCGCAGGTTATCGATATTAACAACGACGAGCTGCGCATTTCCGGCGCAGGGATGACCAACTTCCCGCTGGTGTCGGCTACGGGCACGATCACAACCAGCGGCACGACGATCAGTGCGTTCTCATCCTCGCAGGCGACCGCGATCCGGGGCCGCATGTGGCTCAAGATCGGCTCGGAATACCGGCAGGTTGCCTCGGTCGCTTCCAACGGCCTCTCTGGCACGCTGGTGAGCGCATTCTCAAGCAACCAGACCACGGCATCCTTTGACATCGTGAAAACCGAAGTCGAGCAGATGCGCTCGCAGGACTATGGCGTCTACACGCTTTCCAGCACGCTTGATGATGGCCTGACCGTTGTCGATCCGAAGTGGGGCGCGGGCAACAAGCTGGCGCAATACAGCGTTGCCGGTTCGACCTACTGGGGCGACACTTACAGCTTCGCGACCTATGCCGAGCTTCAGGAATACACGGGACGCAACGGTCAGATCGTCAACGTGCTGGGCCGGACCACGGCGGGCAGGGGCGGCGGTCGGTTCAGGTTCACCACGACCAGCTCCACAACGCAGGTCACGAACGATCCGCAGCAGGGCGTTTATCTCCCGCCTGCCTCTGACACATCAGGCGCAAGCGGCGTCTGGATCAGGATGCTGGACAATCCGCGCGAAGTGACGCCGGAAATGTTCGGCGCTGTGGGCGATGGCTCCACGGACGATTACACGGCGTTGCAAGCGGCAATCAACTGGTGCGGCATCACGTTCACCGGCAAGTATCGCGGCGGTGTTGTGCGGCTCATCTCGCGCTATGCGGTGAGCGACAACCTGCTGTTGGATACCACGGGCGTCTCCCTCGTGGGTGATAGTTCGGAGCGGTCTGCGGCTGCATCCTCGACCAATACCTCTCCGCTGATCATTGGCACCAAGACGACAGAGCCGGTGATCCTGGTTCGTGCGTCAGATACCAAGCTGCGCGGGTTCAACGTTGGCGCGTCGGCTGCGCGTATAGCTGGGTCTACCTCAACGGGTGACAATACCGTCTGCGGCATCATGAT
>JACCDR011309389.1_pt1 | contig 22853 bp, 22 predicted proteins | sample 7446431 | NCBI WGS metagenome assembly JACCDR01 (sample SAMN15323443, study PRJNA562643) | freshwater metagenome | isolation source: river surface water | place: USA:Blue River Watershed | collected 2017-08-17 | reverse complement strand
CCCTTTTCGCTACTGGTGGCGAGCGACGCTGGATCAGGAAGATCATTTGGAGTCAGCATACGTTCTCCGCTTGCAAGTGAGCCGGCACTCGGCATATTCGCAAAACCACTTGGTTCTTCAGATACAGATTGGGTAGGTATAACTGGTGGCTGAGGTCGAGGAACTACCGGCGCTGGTGCTGATGCGACTGGTGGCGGCATTGGCATTGGACGAACTGGCAGTGGTTCTGGGGCCGGTACTACTGGTTGCGGAGGTGGTGGAACAGGAGCCGGTGTTGGCAATGGAACTGACACTGGTGGCACAGGTACAGGAGTAGGTACTGGAGCTGGGGCTGTGTATACCGGTGGCGGCATAGGTGACGGTGGTGTAGTTGGACCAGTCGAGACAGAACCTCCGGCTGCCGTATGCTCAGTTATAGCTACTTCGACAGCTGCGTACGCCGTTTCAAGACGCTGCATCGCTACACCCATCTCGCTCACCGCACCACCACCAAGCTTCTTCATCGCTTCAAGAAGCGCATTCATATACTCGCGACCAACCTCATTATTGATATCAACCAGATTGACTGGATTACCAACTTTGCTGTTGACAGCAGTCTTGATTTGACGAATACGCTCAAGGTATTCAGTCTCGCTTGGTGCATTCAGTGGTGCTGCGGGGGCGGGAGCAGGAACTGGTGTTGGTGAAGGGACAGGCGCTGGTGCCGGAGGTGGTACGGGTACCGACACCGGTGGCGGCACCGGAGCTGCTGGAGCAGGAACAGGGGTTGATGTTGGTGCTGGTGGTATTGATACAACTGGTGAAGCTGGAGAAGGAGCAGGTGCCGGAGCCGGTGGAGGGACGGGTGAAGCGGCTACCGGAGCAGGAACTGCAGATGGAGTTCTAAAGTTGGGTGTTGGTCGGTACGTACCAAACGCAAGAGCTGGTGCGGCAGGAGTCCGCGCCGATGTCGTCGGTACAATCTGATGCGCAGTCAGCTTCTGCTCAAGAGCTATGCGGACAGAGGCATCACCACCCCCGTTTGTGTACATAAATACGAGATCGCGAAGTTCGTTTTTTTCTGCACCAGAAAGTGCACTAGCACGAATAGCAGCCAAGACTGACATCACGCCAGCTTGTGAATTTAAATCAAACGCACCCACGAAAGAACTGTCTTGGGACATAACACTAGTATCATACCATCACTAACGATGCATATGCGTACATCATGTATGTGGATAGTGAAAATTTAGTCCAAAAATTTATGTCGAGCGGAGTGTATATGCTTGAACTTCATCCTTAAGAATCATTTCAAATCCAGAATACTGAGCACAGAGCTGTTCGATAAAGTTTTCTTCTTCACTATGACGAACTACAAAAGCTTCAAACTCTGCCACCTCATCCTCAGTCCCCACTACCAAGTAGCGCATGAGTGCACTTTCTAACACGAGTTGTCCTACCTCAGCGAGGAGTTCATCTGTCACAGGGGTTTGTGTTGTTGGATTCATGATAGATTTTACTTACTTGCTGCCTTAAAACGCGCATCGTAGTTATTCTTAATCATCTGCTCAGCTACATATCGCTTAACGAGGTCATCAACGGTCGTATTCTGATTGAAGACAAACCCTTCCTTCTGTCGAATAGAATCAATCAGTGAATCCCAGGCTCGAACAGTCGGAAGGTTGAACGTCTTCGGTGCATCACTACCAGCAACCCGACCTTGCTCGACCGCCTCACGTGACGCCTGTTCCGACAACAATACTCGCAGTGCTTCTTCTGAGTCTCCTGCTTCTTTCCTGAGAGCGTCGAGCTCTTGGAGTGTCATGGTGCGGAGCTCACTATATGGACTATCGAACTTCTGCAAAAACTCATTGAGCCATGAGTATGTTTTACCCTCAAACTCAACGGCAAACTTCTTTGTAGCGTCGGTTACGAGCTCAGGAGAAACTCCATTTTCAGCCAAGAAACTTCGATACTGCGGACTCTCGAAATAACTACCGGACGCAACAAAGCCAATCTCTGGTCGAGGCACGCGATAACTCTCTAATCCTGCCGCGTTTAAAGCGGCGCCAGTTCCTCTAGTTGAACTTTGTGTATCAAACTCTGTTTGCTCCCGGTACCCTCCAATAGAACCCGCATCAATATACGCTTCATTAATTGGTGACCGCACTACTTCTTTGATAGGAATTGTCTCAACCTCAGTACCGAGTGAAGAGTCAACCACGAGTGCCCCGGTACGTGGTCGCCCGGGACCAACCTCAAGCATTGACTTCAGTTCAGCTCCTAGTGCATCAAGAGCGAGTTGCTCACCAACATAAATACGATCTGCATTGCCACTCTTTAGACCGATACTGTCGCGAAGAGCTGCGTCTGTACGTACACGCTCAAAGAGCTCGCCCAGGGCACGATTCTGGTCAGCTGGTGACATGTCCTTAAAGAGATGCGCATACTCTTGCTTTACGATCCCACTAAGCGTATCTCCTGAAACCACTGCATGAGTTTTTGGTGTTTCAACACTTTCTGGAGCAGCACTGGGTTCGGTGGGAGTGGTTGGAGTGGCAGATTCGGGAGCAGCACTGGGTTCGGCGGAAGTGGCGGGTTCTGGAACAGTACTCGTCGGTACAGCAACTTCAAGTGACTCAATAGAAAGTTTCGTAATACCAGCCTCCTTCCACCATGTCTCACTACCATACTTAGCCTCCATCCTCTCAAAGACAATTTGCTCTACTTCAGACTTTGGTAGGTTTGGTCGTGCTTCGAGAAGATCTTTCACTGACAACTTCACACTTTCTATAACACTTGGCATTACTCTGTCTGTCTCGGTGAGAGTAGCAGCACTGAGTGAAGTAACTCGAGAACCCTCGAGATTAATACCAGCAGCCTCGATCCCAGGCAACGACTCGCCACCTGGACCAAAACGTTCGACTACTACGCTAGTCTGAATAAGTGGTTGATTTGGAAACATTCCTTCAACAACCGGCTTTGGTGCTTCAGCCGCCATGTGTTGTTGAGGCACCTCTGCCACTCCACCATCTAGTGCTGTAGTAAAAGCTTCTGCAGACCCGCGACCTGCTACGAAGCCACCAACGAGAGCACCGGCAATACCAGCTGTACCTTGCATGATTTCTTTACGTCGCAGTGTCCCGTACGCCTTACCGTACTCCGCTTGTGCGTCCGCAAAATTTGAGAAAGAAAATTCGCTAGCCTGCTTAGCTAAAGTCTTATCAACTGTGGCTTTAGCTGTCTCAACACTTCGGTTAAAAGCCATTTTACCTAGTGTTCCGCCAGCCGCACCACCAGCGGCACCAGCCGCTATACCAACTGCATATCGCCCACCCATAACAGCCGCTGTCCCAACACCTCCCGTTGCCGCACCAAGGAGACTGTAGGTGGTTATGAGTCCAGCTCGAACCAACCACTTATGGTTACGCATGTGTGCAGCTACTCGTTTGACGGCACCGACAAACTTTGAAGATTCTTTCTTCTCACCCTCTCGGGCCGACATCGTCAAAAGAGCAGACTTCGCAATAAAACGATCCGCAAAGGCTTTCTTAGTTCCTTCGTCTTGTAGCGAATTGTAGGCACGATTGTTCTCATTGCTCGTAGCGCGCACGAGAAGTGCCGCGTCAAGCTTTTGCGCATACACTACCTGAAGCTGATCGTGTTGTTCTTTCAGTACCTTTAGATGCGGAGGGAGTTCATTAGCACTACCAAAGAACTCGCGCACCTTATACGCCAAGCGTCGACCACCTTGTTCTTTTTCAGCCACTACTTGACCTTGACCGTCAATCTTTCCTTGGTAAAACTCTCGCAGAGCAGTGTAATAAGTATCACGCGCTCCAACGAAGGCTTCGCGAGCGGCGGCTCGTTCTGAATTAGCTTCAGCATAGGTAGCCGTCTCCATTGGACTAACTAGCGGAGCTCCACTCTCGGGACTTGCTGTGTTATTTGCTTCACTTGGTTCCACTACTGCTGTTGCTTTCACGTCAGCGTTTGGAACAGTGCTCTCAGCAGCAGAGACGACAGGCTCAGCTGGAGACTCAACTTCGCGAGCGGGTTCGCTAGCAGATTCTTCCTCTGGCAAATAGAGATGTAAGCGTTCGTTAAGTACAAGAAGAGTCTTCAGATACTTTTGCTTCATCTTGAGAGCTACTGTTGTATCTTTCTCCGCCATTTGTGCCAGACTCTCCATAAGAAGCTTGCCCTGACTGATATCAGTTGCCGCTGCCTGCATATCTTTAAGCTCTGCACTGAGATGAGTGAATTTAAACTGTTCCCGTTCGAGCATACGCTCAACCTCAGGGAGTGTTTCCGGTGTGATCAACACTTCCCTGTCAGTATCTTTGATACTATCTAGAGTAGATTGATTACTTTCTCCATTTTGTAGCTGTAAGTTATTAGGATCGAGCTCCCTACCTGAGAGTTTCTCAGCTACGTGTCTCAAGATTTGCTCACTCAATTTTGACCATTTAGTGTCCTTGTCCATCCCTTTTCTTTTCTTGTCGACTTGTTCTGCCCAGAGAGAAACTACCTCACCTTGAAAAGTAGCAACTTCTTCCTGACTATACCCAGCTAAACTCAACACAAGAGTGATGTCGCGACGAATTTGGCCAAGCTTATTCCACCAACTAGTTGAAAAAAGTTGCGGGTCACCAGACTTCCACTTATCAAGGATTTGAAATGAATCGAGCGCCCTACCCATCGTTACATAATTCGGTGCCGACCAACTCTGTAAAATATCTGACTCGAGTACCTCAGCACCTGTGAGAGTAGATACTTCGTTTGAAGTATCTTCCACTGAAGAATCACTCTGAAATCCGGCTTTAATAAAATACTCGTCTAGACCCTCATCGGTATTCAAGACAGTTCCTTCCTCAATTGTCTCTTCCGACGACATGTCACTAATTTCTAGAACTTCAGGTTTAGGCCTGGTCGCAACGAAGTCGACAGTGTCAACTTCGTATCCGTTACTAACTAAGACATCCTTCACTGGTATAAATAAACGCTCAAGCTGACCCATCTCTGAATCAAGGTGATTCATTGCCGAATCAAGAACATCGTTTGTCCACGTACTTCCGCCTGTTTGAATTTCGGTCACTAGTTCAGCGACCTTTAAACATTGAATGTTGGCATACCCGAGCTGTTCGATATCGTTTCTATCATGGAGACGAGTACTGCCTTCGGTAATGACATTCTTAATCTTAGTAGCTTTCTTTTGTATATCCGAAAGCCAACCCGCTACCTCTGGCGAAAGTGGTTTGATTACTTCTTCGTCATGAGCAAGTGTCAATTCTTCAGGCATGTTCATATACAAAACTTACACGCCCATCATACCACCCAGTGCTGGAGCCACCGCTGGTTTCTTCTGATAACGAGCAGCTATTTCTGCCTCTACTTCAGCACGTGGTCGACCAAAGCGGGAGAGACTGTACTCAATAAGTTGCTGTACGAGTGCCGGATCAGACGTAATCGGCGGACGCATCGCTACACTAAACGGCTTCGTCGGGACGCCATTTGCGAGAATGCGGACAATAGCGTTGTAATTTGGAGTATTCATGATGTCTTTGGCTGAGAAGACTGGTGCGAACTGTGACTCGAGGAACTGGGCATCTTCAGTACCAACCCGGAACGCCACGAGTGACCCCACGTTACCAAAGACCGCGTCTTTAATAACCGGATCGAGCTGTGCAATAAACTGATGCACGACCGTAAGACTAAGTTTGTACTTACGCGCTTCAGAAAGTATCGAAGCGATCGCCGGTGTCGAGACATTCTGGAACTCATCAATATGTAGATAGAATGGTGGGAAGCTACGGGTCGGGTCATCGACTCGCGAAAGAGCGGCCATGAGAATCTTGCCCACAAAGATCATACCTATGAGATTTGCGTTGATCTCACCCAAGCGTCCCTTTGAGAGATTCACCAGGAGAATCTTGCGCTCATCCATAATCTGACGGAAGTTGAAAGCCGAACGCTGCTGACCAATGATTGGTCGCAAGTAGTCATTTGCTGTAATTGGGTCAGTCTTTGAGATGATGTACGGAATAATATTCTCAAGAGAGGCTTCTCCACCAGCTTTGGTGGCAATCTCACTCCAAAACTGCACCACCACCGGATTCTTGGCTTTACTCAACTTATAGCGACGATACTGAGCATCAGCCATGACACGAGAGATATCCATGAGTGTATTTCCACTCTCTGGATCCTCCATCACGAGCATGGTGGCATTACGGAAATACTGCTCAAACATCGGCCCCATACTCTCTGGATTTGCTCCATAGAGCTTTTGGAAGATTGAGAGTAGCTCATTCACGACGAACGTCTTTTGCTCTGGCTTCGTCTCATCATATTCGAGCATATTGAGTCCAATCGCTCGCTCCATTCGAGACGGGTCAAAATAAATAATATCTTCATACCGCTCAGGTGGGATAGCGCCAAGAACTTCTTCGATGTCAGTACCATGAGGATCAATCATACAGACACCATTACCAGATTGAATGTCCTGGATAATAGTATTCGTCATGAACTTCGATTTACCTGTACCGGTCTGACCGATGATATAGAGGTGCCGCATCCGGTCGAGCTCAGTCATATAGATAGGCTTATCGACACCTCGATGTCGATTGTCACCAATGATGGTTCCTTCTGTCGGCATATCATTGGGTGCTGGAGCGGTTGTCGAGAGCGCCTGCTTAAACTGCGGCGAACTCAAGATACCATTGCCCGGGAAATGTATCATTGTACCGAGTTCTGTGAGAGTGAGCGGAAGAGCGACAGGTGACAAAAATTCTCGGAAAGCAAAAGCCTTCTGCAGTCTGAGAAGACTACTTCCCTTTGCTCGTTTAAACGAAAAATCATTTCCTTCAACCAAGTCAAACTGATTAAATGTCGACTCTATTTCTGTCAGTATCTGTTCCGCACGAGCCGGCACGCTCGCCGAAACAGCAATCCGTATATTCGCCTCGATAATATCGGCTGTCAGTTTACGCTTAAATATTTCTATCTTATCTTGGTCCGGTGAGACCTTAGACTCTGTTTCATCTTTCTTTGGTTTATTAAAGAAGAAATCAGTCATCGCCCCCATAATCTCACCTGTTGTTGTACTCCGCGAGATAGCTTCACTCGCCTTCATACCCTTCTCAATATCTTTAATGATATCCTCGTAACTCTTACGATACTTATTCTGTGGGTGACGAAGCACAAACTGCACTGCCGCTCCACCACCCTCCTTCTCTATCTTAGAGAACGCATTGAGGATAACGGCGAGCGGGTCAGCCGAAAATCCCTCTGGAGTCCGAAGCGGGTAGATCGGATGCTTCCTGAGTTCAGCTTCCGCAATAATGTGTGTTCCTCCGTCGACAAAGATATTGTAATCGTGCGACTGAACGGTAAGTTCGGCATGCGGAAAAAGTGAAAGGGTTTGTTTCTCAAAGAGAGTCACGAATTCGTTGGGTACAGCAACATAGAAGACTATGTCATCGCTATTATCGGCCACAGCGATTTCAATCACGAAGTGATTATCTGCCTTCAGTTGCCCGATAGTACGAAGCCCAGCAAAAAGCTGCTCCATCATACCGACGAGCTCAGTGAGTTGATACTCTTTACCTTCTTTACTTCGCACTTCTGGGAGAGTCACCTCGTAGAGCGTCATCGCGAGCATATGCCACGGTGGAACATTCTCTTTGAGATCTTGAACTGTTGCACCCGAACGTATGTATTCAACAATCTTGCGATGAACCTCATCGACTACATACGCATTATCCATCTTCTCGAGCACCGTGAGAGTATTGCGAATTCCTTTCTCCTCAACCATAGACATCAGCTCAGTAACCGGGTCTCGCGCACGCGCTGCGAGCTCGACTGAAGCTGCCAAATCAGGACCCTGGAGCGCATGGTCACGAGTAAGAATCATCTGCGGAGTAAACTGTGCATACTCACGAAGCTCTTGTCGGCCGACCGTCTCAATATCAGCCGCATCAACTTCTGGTGTGCGCGAGAGAAGGTCGCGCTCACGAGCAGCAAGTTGTTCACGCAAATATTGAACCTCTTCTTCTGGTGAGGTGAATTGGGGCAAGATACGTTCAGACATATGTCTGTATTGTACCCCACACTCCTTATATTAGATGGTGGCGTATCCACGCCATTAGCGCTTCGCAAGGACCGCTTGTTTGTAGGCGTCGAGATGTTCAAGAGCAATACCAGTACCTGTTGCCACACAAAAGAGAGCTTCATTCGCGAGTTGTGCCTTTACTCCAGTACGACGACGAACAAGTTCAGGGAAATTGCGGAGTTGTGATGTGCCACCGGTCATGATGATACCGCCATCGATAATATCAGCAGCAAGTTCTGGTGGGGTGTTCTGAAAGACATCCTTAATAGCTTTCACCATTTCGCGAAGTTCTTTTCCTATAGCACGAACCACTTCGTTCGTCCGTATTTCAGTTGTTCGTGGGAGACCAGAGAGGACATCTCGGCCTTTTATTTCCATAGTGAGCTCTTCTTCAAGTGGCAGAGCCGAACCAACCGTGATCTTGATCTCTTCAGCCGTCTTTTCACCAATTGAAAGGTTGCGGGTCTTCTTCACATAGTCAATGATAGCCGCATCAATGCGGTTACCCGCACACTTCACTGAGTTCGCGGCAACAATACCACCAAGCGAAATGACGGCCACGTCGATAGTACCACCCCCAATGTCGACAATCATATGTCCTTGCGGCTCATAAATAGGCACACCAGCACCAATCGCAGCCAAGATTGGTTCTTTAACAACATATGCATTACGAGCACCGGCTTTAATAGTCGCCTCAACCACAGCGCGACGCTCTGTCGATGTCACACCCGCCGGAACCGAGACCATTACGTCTGGTTTAAAAATATTAAAGCGTGGGAGTGCCTTACGAAGAAAGTACCGAAGCATTGTTTCAGTCACACGGTAGTCGGCAATAACACCATCTTTCATCGGTCGATATGCCCGGATACTGTCAGGAGTACGACCGATCATCTTCTTTGCTTCAGCACCAACCGCGAGCACTTGATTATCCTCGCCTACGGCGACCACTGAAGGCTCGTTGAGGATAATACCTTGCCCAGGGACAAACACGAGAATACTCGTCGTCCCAAGATCAATACCAATCTTAGGAGTAAAGCGATTAAACATGAATGTACATAGTACTCTCTTTCCCCTATTCTACCAAGTGAAATCAGATAGCATATATGCTATTATTTTCTGCGTATGAAAAATATTGGACAATCTATCGCTGATCTTCGCGAGACCAAAGGGATGACCCAGACCGAGCTTGCCAAAGCTCTCAAGACCACTCAGAGCGCTGTCGCCCGCATCGAGAGCGGCAAACAGAACGTAAGTGCTGACATGCTACGACGCATCAGTAAGGCACTTGGCAAGAATCTCATCACTCTTTCCCCTGGCACGGTCAATATCGCTGTTGGCGGCGGCAAGAAACTCTCTGGCAGCATCACTACGAGTACATCCAAGAACGGTGCAGTTGGTCTCCTCTGTGCGAGTCTCCTCAACCGTGGTACAACCACCCTTCATCGCATGCCTCGCATCGAAGAAGTGCACCGCATCATCGAAGTACTCGAGAGTATCGGTGTCCGAGTGGAGTGGCAGGACAGTACAGTAAAGATTACCCCACCAAAGAAGTTTGCCCTCAAAAGTATCGATGTTGAAGCCGCTCGCCGCACCCGGAGTATCGTCATGTTCATCGGACCACTCATGCACGAGATGGCGAAATTCAGTCTGCCACAATCAGGTGGTTGCAAGCTTGGAAGCCGTACCGTAAAGCCCCATTTCTACGCACTTGAGCACTTCGGCGTTGATATCACCACCACCAATGATTCCTACGAGGTCACGAAGGTACCTGCCACACCAAGTGAAATTATCCTCTACGAGTCAGGCGATACCGTTACTGAGAACGCACTCTTTGCCGCTGCTCGCACCCCAAGCACCACTACCATTAAGTACGCTACAGCGAACTACATGGTGCAGGAGGTCTGTAACTTCCTTCGCGTTCTCGGTGTCACTATCGAGGGCTTCGGTACGACAACCCTCCGCGTCACCGGTGTCGCAGACATCAAACAAGATGTCGAATATACACTCTCTGAAGACCCTACCGACTCAATGTTTTTCATCGCAACCGCGATTGTGACGAACTCAAGTATTACTATCACACGCTGTCCAATTGAATTTCTTGAGCTCGAACTCCTCAAGCTTGAGAAGATGGGCTTCCAGTACAAAGCCAGCAAGCCCTACCTCAGTCACAATGGGGTCACAAAACTCGTTGATATCACCACAAAGCCATCACACCTAAAGGCCCTCCACGAAAAGATCCACCCAGCCGTCTATCCGGGACTCAATATCGACAACCTTCCCTTCTTTGCAGTCATCGCGACTCAAGCCGAAGGCCAAACCCTTATCCATGACTGGGTGTACGAGAAGCGCGCCATTTACTTCACCGAACTCGACAAGCTTGGTGCTGACACCGTACTCGCTGACCCGCACCGCATCTTCATTACTGGCCCAACTCCACTCAAGGCGACCGAACTTATCTGTCCACCAGCCCTTCGTCCTGCCACTATTCTCCTTATCGCTATGCTCGGCGCTAAAGGACGATCTATCCTCCGCAACATCTACAGTATCAACCGTGGCTATGAAAACCTCATCGCCCGTCTCTCCTCACTTGGCGCTGACGTGACATATCTTGATGAGTTTTAAAGTGGCACGTTTAAAGTGAATACGGGAGAAGTGACAATCCCCGCCAGCTTTGCTGGCGGGGATTTTCGGCTAATTACTCCCGTCTGTATACCTCTATTTTGAGTATAAATCGCCTCCAACACCCACTTCGCGACCACTACAAAGAAGTCTGTTACAATGTCCTCCACATGTACGTTATTGAGGTTATTCCGCTTATCCGAGGCACCCAAATCGATACTCTTTCCTATTTTAGTAGCCAGAACTACCCCGTTGGCACCTTTCTCACCGTACCCATCCGCGGCAAAGACAAACGAGCTATCGTCACCGAAGTACACAATGTCTCAGAAAGCAAGACCGCCCTCAAGAGCGCTGCCTACGCCCTCAAAAAACTTCCAGCCCAAGAGGGTATATCGGCCGTCCCCGAAAATGTACAAAATACCGCTCGTGCCCTGACTGCCATATATCCATCTACCCTCGGCGCCATTCTCTACCAACTCCTCCCGCCCGAAGTGCGTGAAGGTAAATATCAGTACCCTGGTATCTCAACTCTCAAGCACAGCGAAGAAACAACGCCGCGCGTGCTTACCGCGCGACGAAGTGAGCGATATATAACCTATCGCAGTCATATTCGTGGTGTGCTTGCGAGACGTGGTTCCGTTCTCCTAGTCGTCCCTACGAGCGTCGACACCGATATCGCATACGAAGAACTCTCTGCTGGTATCGAGGACCGCGTTGTCGTCTTCTCCCCTACCCACCCAGAAGGTAAGCGTAAAGCTGCCTACGCTGCCTTTGAAGACACCTCGCTTGCGAAGCTCATCATCACAACTCCAAGTCACGCCTATCTCGACCGTGTCGACCTTCTCTCACTCATTATCGAGAGTGAAGCCAGTGAATATTACAAGAGTCGAACTCGTCCATATCTCGACCATCGCACCGCCCTCATCACTCATGCGAAGACAGCGGGGCGAAGCATCCTCCTTGGTGACATTCTCCCAAAGCCTGAGACCGAGCATAAACGCCGTCTCGACCTCTTCACAACCGAGAGTGAGGAGACGAAACGTATCGCCTTTACTGCCCCATTGACTATCCTTGAACAGAAGGACAAACCAACAACCGAAACACCATTTGCTCTCTTCTCACCTGCTCTTGTAGAACGTATTGAATCAACACTCAGTGGTCGTGGACGTGTCTTTCTCTATGGAGCCCGTCGCGGCCTTGCACCAGTTGTCGCCTGTATTGATTGCGGCCATATCTTCCGCTGTCCTGATTCTGGTACTCCATACTCACTTATCCGTACAAACCGCGCTGATGGCACCGAAGACCGCTGGTTTGTCTCAGCTACTTCCGGCAAGCGTATTCGTGCGGCCGACACCTGTACGACCTGTGGCTCTTGGCGACTCCGCGAGCGCGGCATTGGTGTCCAGACAGTCTATGATGAATGCCAAACTAAGTTTCCGGGTCGCACGATTCTCCTCTTTGATAGTGAGACGGTGAAGACGAAGAAACGTGCTGAGGCTATTTTGGAACAATTTTATACTGAACGTAGTGCCATCCTCGTTGGTACCCAGATGGTTCTTCCCTATCTCGGTAGTCGCGGCGCTGATCTGTCGGCTATCGTCTCGCTCGACGCGACGCGAGCCAATCCTACCTGGCGAGCCGATGAACAAGTCCTCAGACTTCTCCTTGAACTCCGCGACTTCTCGCACAAAGAAGTGATGGTTCAGACTCGGACGCCACAAGATGACCTTCTTCGTGCTGCTGAGTCAGGCATCATCGAGGGCTACTACTCAGATGAACTTGCACTGCGCGAAGCGCTCTTGTACCCACCATTCTCGACATTCATACTACTGAGCTGGCAAGGCGATCATGAAAACGTCAAAAAGATAGAGCATGAAATCGAAAAGCGTACCGCAACCATCCCAAAAACCTATTACAGCAACCCTCTCTCAAGTGCCAAGAAAACTCTCCGACATGCACTCTTCCGCATCACTCCCCAAGACAAGCACATGTCAGAACTTATCGAGATAATCCGTACCTTCCCGCCGTATGTAAAGGTCGAGATCGACCCGAGTCGAATTGTCTAAATCCGTAAGCTGTGCTAATTTGGTCATACTAATTTAATCTTGTCTATGGCAACACTCGTACCAGAGAACCACCCAGCTCTCCACACGATGGCTGAGGAAATAACACCGGAAGAATTTACTGACGGCACGGTTGCGAAGATAGTTAAAGATCTCCGCAAAGCTATCAAGACCTACAAAGTCGATGGTTTTACCGCGGTAGCTATTGCTTCCCCACAAATTGGTATTAGTAAGCGCATCTTCATCATTGAAGACCAAAGTGAGGACGCTGACCGACTCCCAACTATCATTGCCGTCAATCCCAAGCTCACGAAACTTTCCAAGAAGTCACATGTCGTCGGTGAAGGCTGTCTCTCTATTCCCGACCTCTATGGACTGGTTCGGCGCTCAACAAACGTCACTCTCGAAGCCTATGACGAGACCGGCAAGAAGTTCACTCGTGGCGCCGGCGGTCTACTCGCCCAAATTATCCAACATGAGTACGACCATCTTGATGGCATCCTCTTTACCGACCGAGCTGAGAAAGTCTGGGAGAAAGCTGAACTCGATAAGCGTACCGCAACCGAAGCCCCTTTGACATGAAGTTCGCCTTCTTCGGTACCCCAGAGATAGCCGTGACCGCCCTCGAAGAAATGGCCACCTTTGGTGTCGTGCCGAGTCTCGTCGTTGCGAACCCCGACGCGCCAGTTGGTCGCAAGCAGCACATTACCCCACCACCAACCAAGGTCTGGGCCGAAGCGCGTGGAATCCCTGTCTTCCAACCAGCCTCCCTCAAGAACAGAGAAGACTTGACTCCACTCACTGAGACAGACTGGGATTTCTTCGTCGTCTTCGCCTACGGCAAGATTATGCCCGAGTGGCTCATTGAGCTCCCGAAGCACCAGACACTTAATGCTCATCCTTCCCTCTTACCAAAGCTCCGCGGCGCCAGCCCTATCCGCAGCACACTCCTCACCGACCTCTCTGCCTGTGGCGTCACCATTATGCAGATGGACAAAGACCTCGATCATGGATCAATTCTCTATCAGCAGCCCGTCGAACTTGCCTCTCCCATTCCCGGCCGAGAACTCGACCATACTCTCAGTCATATGTGCGGTGACCTACTCGTCCATGTCATGCGAGAGATTGTAGCTGGCACGATAACACCTACCCCTCAGAACCATGAAGAAGCCACGTTCTGTACTAAAATATCGAAAGAAATGTCAGAGCTCACTCTTGACCCCTACCACCTCCCAAGCGGTGAAGACGCCTTCGCCCTCTATCGCCAAATCTGCGCCTTCGATGGGTGGCCTGAGACGTTTTTTATTCACAACGGCAAACGTATCAAGATTAAAGCAGCTGAACTAACGACAGACGGTAGTCTTCGCATTACTCGCATCGTTCCCGAAGGCAAGAATGAAATAGACTTCACGGCGTACTTTAAATAGCCTACAAAAGAGCGGCCCCCACAGGGGCCGCTCTTTTGTACAGGTAAGACCTGTTCAAAGCGTTTGTTATTTGCCGAAGCGAAGAAGCTCCTTCAACTTCCGTCCGCCCCGCTTGATGAGACTCGCACGCTTCTCACGAGCTCGTGACATCTCGTGTGCTAGTTCATCTTTAGCAACATCGAGAGCGGCTTCAAACGTCATCTCAGTCGCTTCTGAACGATAGACACTACCATCAACAAACACATTAACTTCTGCTCGGCAGATTGGTCCTGACTTATGTGAGACCATCTTCTCAAACTCTACTTCTGAGCGCACGTCGGTTGCTCCACCCGTAAACTTATCGAGACTGGCGAGCTTTTCGGTGGCGTATACTTCTAAGTGCGCATCTGAATGTCCGTTCGTGTGCTTAAATGATATGTGCTTTGATACCATAGGTGTATTTGAATTATTCACTCGTGGTAATAGAAAGAATTTTGCGCTGATTGTGATGTCCTGAAATCATCCGTACCTGCCGTGCCGTCACTCCGTACTGCTGCGCGACTAATTCTGTTACTTTCACGTTGGCAAGATTCTGCTCAGCTGGTTCCCGCACCATGATCTCGAGCCGATTCTCCCCCACTACTTTTACCTGTGCTCTTTTGGCTCCCGGATAGACCGTGACCCTAACGTACATATACTCTTATCCCTCACACGACACACAGGCGTTGTCACTGATATGCATTCGCACTTTAGGAGCAGTCTTTACACCGTACGTCGACTGGAGGTGTGCGACGATAGCATCTGATTCATACATCTCTACTCCTTGCGCTTCATCGACGAGATACGGCACCTGCATCTGTCCACCCCGCGCGAGAAGCTCAGCTGCTACTGACTCGTCACTAATGTCTTTTAGCTCTACTTCCAAATTGAGACGATCAATAACAGCCATAACACGGCGACAGAACGCACAGGTAGGACGCATGTACAAAGTAAGCATAGAAAACAATTTATTAACTAATACCCTAAGTATACTACTTTTACTGAACCAGTTAATCCACAGCCCCTAGCCTTCTTGGTCATACCCGCCCATTTCTTGAATATTCCTCGGTTTTCTGTACAATGCTCTCTATTCGTCGGCATATCTGGCGAATAAAGCCCATATTCCTCGGTAGCTCAGCGGTAGAGCAGTCGACTGTTAATCGATTGGTCGCAGGTTCGAATCCTGCCCGGGGAGCAAACACATTAAACGCCCTTGGGCGTTTTTTGTTTGCGACCCGGGAGAACGTGACTAAATGTCACGTTCGTCAGGATTCGAAGCCGGATTGAGGTAGATTTGAGTTTGCGAAAAATCTAGCCAATTTGGGTACTGGTCGTGTAACGACCGAAATTCCTGCCCAGGGAGAAACAAATAATAATCATAATTATATGGTTATTTTTTATTCAGAGTTGATACCCTAAGAGAATGGCTTCGAACCTAGTACCGTTGGTGGTTAAGAGTAGCTTGCACTTACTTTGACAAATGCATGTACATGTTATATAAGTGACCTGACCCCAAAGGGGATTACACGGTCAAATAAGGAGCTTTCCATGGCCAAACTAGGAATAACTTTCGTGACTGTTCAAGAGCAAGTTCGAGTCGAACTCCAACTCGGTCAACAACGCCGCGCTCTGTTGACCCTCGCCACGGAAGAAGGAGTCGGGGAGCTGGCAGTCATGCAAACAGCTCAGGCCCTATGTGAGCTATTCAATTCAACCGGCGAAAAGCCTGACGCAATCGTCGCATCTCTTCCCGTCGGGAACCCCTCAGTCAGATGACTGCCGGAGAGTTGTATATTCAGCAGGAAAACAACTCACCCGCCCCACCGAGAGCCACCCGGCTTCGGTCGGGCGGTTTTCTTTATATACCCACCACAGCGGTTCGAGCATCCCTCACCCAGCGGAGCCACAATTGACAAAAACAGTATGCATGACATACTGATTTTGTTCTTTGTCAATCAAACCTTGTAGAGGAGATCTAAGTGAATCGTTCACAACTTCGCAAGTATCTGCCTGGCACAGCTGAGTACATCATCCTTCACGGTGCATGGAGCCATTCGCGGGGTCGTGCACCCTCCGCCACCCTTCCCTTTGAGCTGAACCCCCGGCGCGCACTGAGATGGGCCAAGAGTTTCGGTTACTTCTCCAAGAACGGCAAGTACCTGAGTGGTTCCATCCCTGCAAACTACATCTGCGGGGAGTGCGGTGTCACCGGAGTGAAGCTCTGGCGTGACTACAACACCTTCATGGATGCTCAGACGCTCCGATGCATGGTCTGTGCCTGTCGTGAACAAAAGAAGTCCCGGGAGCCAACCGAAGACGGACGATCACTGTACGCACACGACGATCATGTCTACCGGACTTCGGCAGAGCCTGAACAATGGCTCGTTTACGACCCCGAGAAAGGTGTACCGACAGACGCGATCGAGACGAAGGTCTTCTCCATGAGAACGGACCAGATTGGCTGGAGAGTCCCAGCGGTCCCAACCGAGGACGGCAAGAGTTATTGGGGTTACACCTCAGTTCCGCAGCCTGGCTGCGACTGGTGGGGCAGTCTTCCCACGACGCTGCCCGTCACCCAATCGACCTGACTTCCCCGCCCCACCGAGAGCCACCCGGCTTCGGTCGGGCGGTTTTCATTTTTATACTACACCAGTTTGATCATTTTTAGGGGAGCTAGAAGTAGTTTAGCCCTGATGCTTACGCGTTAGGGCTTTATTGATTAGGATTCAAACGACGGAGCCTGTATACAAGATGATTGAAAAGAGTGTCTGTCGACGAGTCAGTGCCCAGACAATTTTCTTTAGAAAATTAGTCGAGGGAGGAACTCCTGGTTGCGGAGCATACAAAGAGAAAGAGGCCCATCTTGGTTTCATTTTCTTGTAGTATACTTTGTGCATACCACAGACTAAATAAACGTAATGTGAAAATCAAAAAAGATGACGCCAGGGAGATGATACTGGAAGAAAGTAGTGTAATTATGTATCTGATAGGAGGAGTAGTTTCATTTGGCGGAATACTCCTTTTTGCATTTTCACTCTATACAGGGGAAGCGATTGACACCCTCTTGGTATCACTCGCCCCTGTTGCAATGGGGGCTCTTTTAATATTCCGTACAGAAAAAACCATAACCACCATTACTCACGAAACACAAACAATTCAAATACAAACAAAAAGGCTGCGTAGTGAAAAGATACGTGAGTGCCGTATCGATACAGTAGAATCTGTTGCGCTCATGACTAATAAAAGAGCGGGTGATTCGGGAGAAGTACGGATACACTCAGGAATCGTGATTATCGTTGATGCTGTCCCTATCCCTCTCGGTTCCCTGCACTATGCAACTGGCAGACTTGAAAGAATGCGAGTGGTTGGCCAACGACTCGCTTCTGTTCTTGGTGTCCCCTTTAATGACTCGACGTATACAATTTTGACAAACTAGTTCTGACGGCATTCAAGAGTCAAAGCAGACATTGACAAAGACTACTATACATGCCACAGTATTCTCTGTCCTTTCACATGAGGAGTAGCCATGAAAGCTCATCTAGAACTAAAAAGGCAGATTAGAGCAGCGAAAAGTCTTTCGACTGACAACAGAGACAAGTTCACTGTCCTGCTGTGCGAGAAACTTCTAAAGTGCATCAACCAGAACGCCACGTTGACCAAAGAGCAAGCTGAATTTCTCGGCGACACCGTCGGTAGCGTAGGCTATGAGTTCATGCCCGGCCGCAAGGTTAGGTACCAAGATGCAACTGACATCTGCCCTCTGCTGGTTATGCAACTGGCAACGTTCATCAATTCATGCACGGAGTGACGTGCATCCAACACCAACCCGCCCTCGAGTGGCTGCGGAAACACTCCGTCAGCTGTATCGACGGCGGGTTTTCCATTTCAAGATCACTACGGTAGTGATGTGACCTATTCAGCGGAGCAAATCAAAAAACACCTACATAGGTGTTTTTTGATACCTTCATAGAACGTTCGAAAATCACCTTTACTTAGCCAGGGGCTTAATCGTCAATTGGTTTGGAAATAAATATGGTAAGGGAATAAAGTATTCGAGTTTTCCATATTCTAACTCAAACGGGAGATCCTTATCAGTCACAAAAATCGTTCTCAGTATATCTACTCTCCTATCTATACGGCATTCTTCAAAGCCAGTTGGCACAAAGTCCTTCTTCTCAAAAACATACACACATCCTTTAAATTGAGAACCTGAGAGAACGAAATTTAATCGTTCTTGTGTAATGCTGAGACGAATAAAATACCCTGACTCTTTTTCAACAAACGACCAACTTCCTCCATTTGGCATTCTTCCAGGCAACCTTCTGAATAGTGCATAGTACAACGCAACCTCTGGAATTATAGTCGCTGAGATGGCGATACCATCATAGCCATTATCTTTGATATCTATTTCTTCCAGGAGATCAGGACTGCCGTGCAAGACAACCTTACCATCAAAAACCAATTCCCTGAGTTCTTCAATAACTGACATACGTTGGCACTTTAACATAAGAAAGTTCGAACATCCCCCTATCCAATGGAGCAACAAAAGCACTATTAAGTGAGCTTTTTCTGTGTACCTCTAAGGGATTCGAAGCCTTGGTTGACTTCCCTTTTACTTAGCTGTTTACTACTTCGCATACTCAGTATTGTCTGAGCTCGGAGGCAACATGTCGGAAGTAATTGCAGAAATCGCAGCCACCGCTGTCACCAGCAGTGAAAAGTTCTTTCATCAAGTGTTTCTTGGGTTCAGAAAGCCAGACGGCTATGTTTCACTCTTCTACGGGGATGGAACAAGTGGTTGTGGTGTCTATGCAGCCTTGGCAGAAATCTTCCAAAGGGCACCGCGAGAAATCTATGACATCATGTGTGCACTGGCGTCTGAGGAAGGTCCTGGCCTTATGCAAGAATACCTTTCTTTAGAGGAAGCTTCGGACGCGGTTGGCAAAGCTTCAATGTTCGCACATGTATCGCAGTGTCTTTGCTTTCGTAGGCAAGAAGCGTATTTTTACATCAAAGAGGTCAGGAAATAGACTGAATACACCGCCGACACCAGTCGGAAGAGAGCCTCCGCGCCATCTTCCCCACTTGGTGCGGCGGTTCTTTCATTACAATCAGTTACCCCGCCACGAGAGCCGTCCGGCTCTTGCTGGCATGTCCTTTTTATATCGTGTCTCCCAACATGATACAATTTCTGTGTATCAACCAGTTCTTAAGAAAGGATCTGCCATGCACAGCGTGCTCAAGGAAGAAGGCTATCCGGTCGCAGTACAAAGGACACTCCTCGCGCAAATCGAGGGTAGTATCGGCGGGGGTCAGTACCTCAGCCTCTACATCGAGAAATCAACTGGAGATAGTCCTGCGCACGTCGACGTCATTGAGAACGGACGCTTCGCTTGCGCTTACTATGTGTCAGCGCTACTCCATCTCATGAACCTGCTTGACGGTGCAGTACACACAACCGTGACGGAAACCATCAAGGACCTGCTGGCTTCAGGCTGGTATGAAATCGACGAACCTGTTCCTGGCGCAGTCATCATCTGGGGACCGAAGCTCGCGAGCGATGGAAAACCACATCGTCACGTCGGCTTCTACCTCAAGGACAACCAGGCGGTGAGTACCGACGGAGTAACCGGTCGACCGACCGTGCACCATGTGACGTACGGTACAAAGGACGGCTCCCCAGCCAGACCAATCCAAGCTATCTACTTCCACAAGCAGCTACGCAGCTAGACACCAACCCTGTCCCACTTTCAAGTAGCGAAGACCTCGCTACTTTCTTCTTTTACACAAAACCGCCCTAACGGGCGGTTTTGTTCATTCTCATTTGATCAATACTATTGGGTATTTCCGAAACGGAGCGTGAAGAGACGGATGAGTGTCTCAAGCATACGCTGAAGCTCAGCAATACGAGCTCGAAGTTCAGTGTCATTACTAGTACCCTTTGGTCCACTTACGTTTGAGTTATCATCATCGCAGTCGGCACTGTTGTGTGCAATAGCACGATCGGCAGGTCGACTAGCACGATCTTCAACCTCAAGATCAAATACCGCTTCTACATCATCAGCGTCTAGGTCGAATCGTTCTGCTACCTCAGCAATAATGTCAGCTGATGTAGTAGCGTCGGTATCAAATACCTTCTTGGTACCAGATGCGAGTTCTACTTTGACGATTGTCGTGTCGGTAAAGACGTCAGCTTCAACTTCAAGTTCATCTGAAGAATCGTCAGAAGTAGCGCGACATTCCTTGATGCGATCCTTCACCTTGTTCTTCATATAATCTTTAGTCTTGATACGCTCACCGGTTCGGCTTGCGCGATCTTCAACCTCAAAATCAAGAGCTGCGAGGACCTCTTCCTCACTCAAGTCAAACTTATTAGCGACAACCTCTGCAACTTCTTCTTCTGTATCGGCATCTGTTGAGAAAGTGTATTTGGCACCGTTCTCAAGCTCTACCTTCACGATTGTGACATCAGTAAAGACATCTGCTTCGACTTCAAGTTCATCATCACCTGATGAATCATCGTCATCGTTTGAATCATCGTCCTCATCTTCATCCTCGTCTTCATCATCGTCATCGTCATCGTCCTCATCATCGTATCGATACTCAGTATCGTCATCTCCATCATTGTCTGCAAAGACACTTGCTGGCTGTACCCCACTCATGAGAATAAAGGCGAATACTAAAAATCCTAGTGATAGATGCTTCATAAAATAAATATGTACAAATTATTAACTAACGGTACCGCTTTGGTGACCTTCAACAGTACAATGGTAGCATTTTACTGTTTCGTTACAGACTCATGATTCACACCCGTGCGACAACAGCTAAAACATGTATAATTCCGGTATGTATTTGTCGTTACCGGTAGTAAACCTCATTATCGCCATTGGTGGTCTTGGACTCCTCGCAGTCACCATCGTCCTCTTTGTCGACTATTTCATCTTTAATGGACGATACTTTGGTAACATACTCCGTCCATTCCTTTGGCCGCTTATTGCCCTAACCACAGTAGGATCAGTCATTATATCGCTCATCTATTCTGAGTACTTCGGCTTCATTCCCTGTTCACTCTGTTGGTTGCAGCGTATTGCCATCTATCCGCAAGCACTCTTGGCGCTCATTGCCTGGAGAAAGTTGGATGCGACCCACTTCCCACTCTACGGTATTGCTCTCTCCGTTTTTGGCTTTCTCGTTGCTGTCTATCAATACATATATCAGTTACTTCCTACAGAGACGCGTGAGTCTGGTCTTGTTCCATGTCTTGTCGACGGTAGCGGCGCCGATTGTGCCGTAAAGGTTATCGACCTCTTTGGCTTTGTTACCTTCCCGTTTCTCTCTGCAGTTACCTTTGCGTTCCTCACAGCCGTATATCTCTATCTTCGTCGTACCACAGTGACTCCACTCTGATTGCCAACCTAGTCCATTATATTTGACAGTATACTTTTTAAGTACTACAGTGCGAACGTACCAACTCAAGGAGACAGATTATGGGAATCGTCGGTGCAACTGACCTGGTCGCCATTGCGACCGAGGCCAAACATGTCGCGAGCGTGACAAAGTGGAAGAACCACTACCTCGCCTATCCACCCGAAGCGGCCGAAGACTACATCGCCACGCACAGCGCCTGGTGGTCTTGTCTCCTCAGCTTCTTTGGGTTCAATGACGAACTACTCGGTGCCATCGCCGCTCGTGAGGAGCGACGAACGAATGGCAACTGAGTCTGGGCCTGCGGTTATGAGACTTCAATCTCGCTACCGCAGGCCTTATTCACTTCTCTGCGGGCTAAATTCTCTCTTTACAAAGAGCCTCTCCAGTGACATAATCACGACCGGTCCCAAACCACTGTTCCCTGTCCTTTCCAACCAACCCCCTGAAGGAGACCGAGCATGGAAAAGCTCAACCTCGTGACCAGCTGGGCAGGCATTCTGTCCCTGATCACCCTCCTCATCGCCTACGGCTTCGTCGTGGTCGAAGAGAAGACTCACTTTCGGAAAAGCAAGCCGGTCCTCATGGCGGCCTTCCTCATCTGGCTGTTCATTGCTGTTGCCTACCACGGCACAGCGCAAGCACACCTGGTGCATGAAGCCTTTCGACACAACTTCCTCGAATACACGGAGATCCTCATCTTCCTCCTGGTGGCGATGACGTTCATCAACGTCCTCGAGGAACGTCACGTCTTCGAAGCGTTGCGGTCACGCCTCATTCGCAGCGGCTGGTCTCTCCGGAAGCTGTTCTGGATGACTGGCTTCCTGGCGTTCTGGATTTCACCCGTGGCAGACAACATGACTACCGCTCTCATCATGGGTGCGGTCGTGGTGGCAGTGGGCGGCAAGAACCACAAGTTCATCGCCGCTTCCTGCATCAACGTCGTCGTGGCTGCAAACGCCGGTGGGGCCTTTAGCCCATTTGGCGACATTACCACCCTCATGGTGTGGCAGGCTGGCCAAGTCCAGTTCGAAACCTTCTTTCATCTGATGCCGGCGGCTCTGGTGACCTGGTTCATTCCTGCCTTCTTGATGTCGCTCGGCATTTCTGCCGATACGCCGGAGAAGACCAACGAACCGCTTATCGACATGAAGGTCGGTGCGCGTCGCGTCATGGCGATCTTTGCCGGCACGATCGCGATGGCAGTTGTGG